>Ga0207711_10000333_pt1 | contig 50088 bp, 49 predicted proteins | sample KBSS34metaG_FD_184401 | JGI IMG/M metagenome (GOLD analysis project Ga0207711, IMG submission 184401) | Switchgrass rhizosphere microbial communities from Kellogg Biological Station, Michigan, USA - KBS S3-4 metaG (SPAdes) (version 2) | ecosystem: Host-associated > Plants > Roots > Rhizosphere... | reverse complement strand
GGAATCGCCGTAGAAGAGAGCGGTCGCGAACACGCCCAGCATCACGATTCCGCTGGTCCAGCGTTTCTTGCCGCTGAGCGTGCGATTGATCAGCGCCAGAAGCGCGAGGCTGCCGCCCTCCCCCTTATTGTCGGCACGCATGATGATCGTGACATATTTCAGCGTCACGATGATCATCATCGACCAGAAGATCAGGCTCAGCACACCATAGATGTGCAGGCGGTCCGGAATGAGCGTGTGGTGGCCCGCAAACGTCTCGCGGAAGGCGTAGATCGGCGACGTGCCGATGTCCCCGAAGACGATGCCGATCGCACCGATGACCAACTTGTAAAGGGGGCCATGGGCGTGACCGTGCACGTTGTCATGCGGGGCTTCGGCTGCAGCGCCCCCGGTCGCGGTGATGTTCATGTGTTGAGGTTCTGACCCGACAGACCGCGAACTCGCATCCCCTGCGCCGTGAGCCAAATCCTCGGTCACGGACGGCGCTCACTAGCACCGCCGTTCCAGCCCCGCAATCGAACGGGACAGCGGCGAAAACCCCGTCTATAGGCCCGCGCAACCATCAGACGGAGCCAACGAACTAATGCGCATTGGAGTGCCAAAAGAGATCAAGGTCCACGAATATCGCGTCGGCCTGACCCCAGCATCGGTCGCCGAGCTGGTCGCCCACGGCCATGAGCTATTCGTCGAGACCAAGGCCGGAAATGGCATCGATTGCCCGGATTCCGCTTACGAGAAGGCGGGAGCCCGGATCCTCCCCGACGCCAAGGCGGTGTTCGATTCCGCCGAGATGATCGTGAAGGTCAAGGAGCCGCAACCGCCCGAAATCGCGATGCTGCGGCCCGACCAGATCCTGTTCACGTATCTGCACCTGGCCGCTGACAAGGAGCAGGCGCTTGGCCTCATGAAGTCGGGCGCGACCTGCATTGCCTATGAGACGGTCACCGCACGCAACGGCTCGCTGCCGCTGCTGAAGCCGATGAGCGAGGTCGCGGGGCGCATGTCGGTCCAGGTCGGCGCTCACTATCTCGAGAAGGAGCAAGGCGGTCGCGGGGTCCTCCTCGGCGGCGTGCCCGGCGTTGCGCCGGCCAAGGTTGCGATCCTCGGCGGTGGCGTTGCCGGCGTGAACGCGGCGCAGATGGCCACCGGCATGCGCGCCGACGTCACCATCTACGACATCAACAACGACCGTCTCGCCGAGCTGGACATGTTCTTCTCGAGCCAGATCAAGACGGCCTATGCATCACGTGCGGCAATCGCCAACGCGGTGAAGGAAGCGGAGCTGGTGATCGGCGCAGTGCTGGTGCCCGGTGCCGCCGCACCCAAGCTGGTCACTCGCGACATGCTGAAGACGATGAAGCGGGGCTCGGTGCTGGTCGACATCGCGATCGACCAGGGCGGCTGCTTCGAAACCTCCCATGCGACCACCCATGCCGACCCGGTCTACGAGGTCGACGGGATCATCCATTATTGCGTCGCGAACATGCCCGGCGCTGTTGCGCGGACCAGCGCCTTCGCGCTCAACAACGCGACCCTCCCATTCGCGCTAAAGATCGCGAACTTGGGCGCCGAGGAAGCGATGCGCCAGGACGAGCATCTCGCGAACGGGCTCAACGTCTCCGGCGGCAAGATCCGGCACCAGGCGGTGGCCGAAGCGCTCGACCTCGAGTTCGAGCCTGCCTAGAGCGCTGAGGTAGTCGCTGGCTGATCGAGCGCGGTCACGCCCTGCTCGACCAGCGGCCGCCACTCGGCATCCTTGGGCGCCGTCTGCAGTATGTCGCGCCAGATCGCGACGGCCGCCTCACGATTGCCCGAACGAGCCAGCGCGAGCCCGAAGAAGAAGCGCGCGCCGGGATGCCCCGGGGCAACCTCCTCGGCTCGCTGGTACGCAAGCTCGGCGGGTGGCGTCAGGCCGCGTGCGTGGTCGACCAGCGCATTGCCGAGCCCGATCCACAATTGCGGGTCGCCGGGATAGCGCTTGACCGCATTCTGCAGGATGCCGACCGCCTCCTCGCTCTTGCCGTCGCGAGCCAGCGCTTCCGAGATTCGCAGCCAGCTCTCGGCCGGGGTGAAATGGCCGAAGAAGGCGTGCCGCGCGTCAGTGAGTGGGAACACATCACGGCCTTCATCGCCGGCAGCCGGCACGCCGGGAAGCGCCGGATGGCCCTGTAACGCATAGCCCGACGCGCCGAGCAGCAACGCCGCGGCCCCGGCGGTAAGCAGGCCTCCTCGAAGCCCGAGCGCCCACAAAAGGGCCATTGCCGCGGCACCCAGCAGCAAGAGGAGCAGCCAGCCCATCATCGCTTGGCCCTCAACCGGATGCGTCGCCGAAGCAGCCAGGCACCGGCGAACAGCAGCACCGCGGGGGCAAGCCAAAGCGGCCAGGCCGCAGGCTCATCCGTCGGCTTGAAGCTGATCCAGCTGCCGTAACGCTGGACCAGCCAAGCGCGGATGTCGCTCGGCCTTTCGCCGGCGGCGATCCGGCGGCGGACGAGATCGCGCATGTCGCCCGCAAGCTCGGCATCCGAATCGGCGATCGATTGGCCCTGGCACACGAGGCAGCGAAGCTCGGCCATCAGCGCCTGGGCCCTCGCCTCCTGCGCCGCATCCGGAAGCTGGCGGTTGGCCCAGTAAGCCGGCGGCAAGTTGCTGTCCGCAACCAGCGGCTGCGCCACTAGGATCGCGAGGATCAGAAGGGCCCGCCTCACCGGGCCTCCTCCATTTGCCGAAGCACGCCGGGAATATTCGCCGCGGTCAGGGCGCCGACGTACTGATGGCGCATCACCCCTCGCCCGTCGATCACGAAGGTCTCGGGAACGCCTGAGGAGCCGAGCGAGATCTGGGCATTGCTGCGCTCGTCGGCCCCGATGCGGTCGTAAGGGTCGCCGTGACGATCAAGGAAATCGCGTATTGCGCCCGGCGTGTCGCGGACCGCGATCGCGTCGATGCGCACTCCTCGCCGGTGCAGTTCGTTGAGCGTCGCTGTTTCCCCGGCACATGGTATGCACCAGCTTGCGAAGACGTTCAGCAATCGCGGCTCGCCGGTCGCAAGGTCCGCAGTCGCGAGGCCCGGCTTGTCCGGTAATGCCGCCGGGAGAACGAATGCGGGGACCGGGCGGTTGATCAGCTGCGAATGAATCGCCGGGTCGGCGGGCTTGATCAGGCGCCAGGCGAAGCCGCCGATTACCCAGATCAGCAGCACGACCGGGATCAGGCGCAGGCCGCGGCTCATATGTACCGTTCCCTCCAGTCGGGCTCGCGACGCCGACGACGGGGCCGAATGAGCCGGCCGAGCAGGGCCAGCGCGCCGCCAAGGGCGATTAGCGCACCGCCGGCCCATATCAGCGTCACGAACGGCTTCCACCACAATCTCAGCTGCCAGCCGCCCGACGGGTCGGACCGCCCCAGCACCGTGTAGAGCTGGCCGTTCCAGAAGGTCCGGATCGACGACTCGTTCGTCTCGGCGGGGGGGTCGGAGTAATAATGGGTCTGTGGATGAAGGGTAATTGCCGCGTCGCCACGGGTCGCACGCAGCTCGGCCTCGAGAGCGGTATAGTTCTTGCCCGCGGTTGGTGTGACGTCTTCGAGCTGGACCGACCATGGCCCGACCGTCAGGATCTCGCCGAGCCGGACGACGGCAAGCCGCTCGCTGCTGAAGGCGGAATTCGCGGCCATTCCGACCAAGGCGACGGCAATGCCGAAGTGGGCCACGACCATGCCCCAGGTGGACAGCGGAGCGCGCAGCGGGTTGCGGCCGGCCAGCGGCAGGATGCTCGCCGCAGCCAGGAACGCTGCGACGGTCAGGCCGAGCCGCGGCAGGATTCCGATGCGCGGCGCAAGAAAGATGGTCATCACCAGGGCGCTGGCGCCGAGCAGCGCGGGGATTTTGAGCTGCCGGAGGATCGGACGCCGTTCGCGGCGCCAGCTCAGCAGCGGGCCGATGCCCACCAGCATTGCGAGCAGCAGCGCCAACGGCCCCGCGACCGAATTGAAATAGGGCGCGCCGACCGAGAGCTTTTCGCCGCTGATCGCCTCGACGAACAGGGGGTAGAGCGTCCCGAGGAAGACGATGCCGAGGATGACGCTGAGCAGCAGGTTGTTGATCACGAGCCCCGTCTCGCGGCTGACCAGCTCGAACGGAGCGCCTTCCTTCAACGATGCGCCGCGTATTGCGAACAAAGTGAAGGCCGCACCGACGTAAATGGCGAGCAGCGCCAGCAGGAACGTGCCGCGCTCCGGATCGATCGCGAATGCATGCACGGAGGTCAGAATGCCGGACCGAACCAGGAAAGTGCCGACCATCGACATCGAGAAGGCAATCACGGCGAGCATCATCGTCCAGGCCTTCAACGCGCCACGCGCCGCCAGGACGTTGAGCGAATGCAAGAGCGCAGTCGCCGCGAGCCACGGCATCAGCGATGCATTCTCGACCGGATCCCAGAACCAGTAGCCGCCCCAGCCGAGCTCATAATAAGCCCAGTAGCTGCCAGCGGTGATGCCGAGTGTCAGCAGCACCCAGGCGGCAAGGACCCAAGGGCGCATCGCCCGGGCGAGGCGGCTATCGACCTCACCCGTCAGCAGCGCGCCAACCGCGAGGCTGAACGCGACCGATAGACCGACATAGCCGAGGTAGAGCGTGGGAGGATGGAACGCCAAGCCGGGGTCCTGCAGCAACGGATTGAGCCCCTGCCCGTCCGGCGGTGCCGGAAACAGCCGCGCAAAAGGGTTCGATGCAATCAGCAGGAAGGCATAGAAGCCGAGCGCGAGGACGGCCTGGCTCCCAAGCGCCGCGATCAGGGTTCGCTCGCTCGTCCGGCGTGAGAACAGGGCGACGAATGCTCCCGCGGCCGCGAGGATCGTCACCCACATCAGCATCGAACCCTCGTGGTTCCCCCACGCGCCGGCGAGCTTGTAGATGAATGGCTTCGCGCTGTGGCTGTTCGCAAACACCAAGTTCACCGACATATCGCTGACCGCGAAGACGATTAGCAGCATTGCGAACGCGACGAGGGTCAGCGCACCCTGGACCACCGACACTGCGCGCATCGGCCGAACGACGTCGACCTCCGTCCTCAGCGCGATGAGCATCAGCACGAATTGATAGGCGGCAAGCCCGGCCGCGAGCCACAGCGCCGCAAGGCCGGCTTCCGCGATCATTTTTGGAGCGTCTTCCCGGCCTTGTGCTCAGCCGTCAGGTTGCCGAGCTCGGGCGGCATGTAACGCTCGTCATGCTTGGCGAGGATCGTGTCGGCGACGAAGGTCCCGGACTGCAGCCTCCCTTCGGCAACCGCGCCGCTGCCTTCGCGGAAAAGCTCCGGCGGGATGCCGCGAAAAACAACCGGTGTCGTCGCCTTGCCGTCGGTGACAAGAAAGCGGATCGTCACGCCATCCGGTTCGTGGCGGATCGAGCCCTTTTCGACCATGCCGCCGAGGCGCATTGCCTCTCCGCTCCGCGCCTTTCCCGCGGCGATGTCGGCAGGCGTGTAGAAATAGGACACACGGTCGCGCAGTCCCCACATCGCCAGCAGGACGGCAACGAGCACCGCGAGCATGGCGGCGCTCACCAGGACCAGCCGCTGGTTCTTCGGCTTCATTGACGCTTGAGCGAATCCGCTGCCGCTTCGGCCCACCGCATCGAGGCGAAGGACCAGAAGAGCAGCGCGGCCGTCAGCGCGATGGCGACGGCATAAGCAGCGATCACGAACGGCCAGGGGTTCATTCGCGCCCCATCCGGCGCATCCGCGCCTCGACCCTGGCCTCGGCCAGCTCGGCGCGCATCCGCATCAGCGTCGCGGCGGCGAACAGGCAGGTGAATCCGACCATGGTGAGCGGCAACGGCCACAGGATCGACTTGTCGATCGAGGAGCCGGCGAGGCCGATGCTCTCGCCCTGGTGCAGCGTGCGCCACCAGACGACCGAATAGTGGATGATCGGCAGGTTGATGGCGCCGACGATCCCGTAGATTGCCGTCATCCGCCCATCCCCGCCGCGCTCGCGCTCTGCCGAGGAAAGCGCAATGTAGCCGAGGTAGAGGAAGAACAGGACCAGCATCGACGTCAGGCGCCCGTCCCATTCCCACCATGTCCCCCAGGTCGGCCGCCCCCAGATCGAGCCGGTGACCAGGCAGATTGCGGCGAAGGTCGCTCCGGCCGGCGCAGCGGCTCGACCGGCAACCGCCGCCAACGGGTGCCGCCAGACGAGTTGGCTGATGGACGCGGCCGCGATGCAGCCCCACCCGGCCATTCCAAGCCAGGCCGAAGGCACGTGGATGTAGAGGATGCGTACCGACTCGCCCTGGAGATAGTCGGGTGGTGTCAGCGTCAGGCCTGCAGCCATTCCGGCGCCTGCCACGAGCAAGCCGACCAGCAGCAGCCACAGCGTCGCTGGCTTTGCAATCCGCAGGAACCGGGCCGGGTTGGCGAGAGCGTGCACTGATCTCTTATGCCCTTCCGATGAGCCTTTGCGCCATAGCATCGGCGACAGCCGCGGGGTCGCGGCCGCTAGCCTGGCTCTCGGCCCAAATCTGCTCGAGGCGAACTGGGATTCCCTCGATCCGCTGACGCACGAGGCTGGCGTCTCCGTCGCCGAGATATTCGGTGCAGACGTTGATGATGCCGCCGGCGTTGATCACGTAATCGGGAGCGTAAAGGATTCCGCGGGCATGAAGCCGCTGGCCGTCCTCGGGCGTTGCGAGCTGGTTGTTGGCGCCGCCGGCAACGATCGGCGTCCTCAGGGCAGCGATGCTTTCCTCGGTGAGGATGGCGCCAAGCGCATTGGGGCTGACCACGTCGGCCTCCAGCCCGAGGATTTCGTCGGTTGAGACAACTCGGCCATTGGTCGCGTCCGCGAGCTTCTGGGCCCTAGCCGGATCCACGTCCGCGATGCTGAGCTCGGCGCCTTCCGCACAGGCGTGGAGCGCAACGCCGGTCGCGACGCTTCCGGCGCCCTGCATCGCAATGTGCAAGCCCGACAGACCGTCCTTGCCCAGCGCGCGCTTGACGGCCGCCTTTATGCCCAGGAACACGCCCAGCGACGTGTGCGGCCCAGGATCGCCACCGACATCACCCGTGCTGTTGGGCAGGCCGGCAACATAGTTCGTCGTGCGAGCGATCTCGACCATGTCCGCGACATTCATCCCGACGTCTTCGGCCGTAACATAACGGCCGCCGAGCCCGTCGACCGCCTTGCCGAACGCGTGCAGCAGATCCGAACTCTTGGCACGGCTCTCGTCGGCGAGGATGACTGCTTTGCCGCCACCCAGCGGCAACCCGGCCATGGCGTTCTTGTAGCTCATGCCGCGCGACAGCCTCAGCGCGTCGGTCAGCGCGTCATCGTCCCTGGCGTAATGCCAGAAGCGAGCACCGCCGCCCGCCGGGCCGAGATGCGTCGAGTGAACTGCGATTATCGCCCTGAGGCCGGACTTCGTGTCGGTGACGAAGTGGATTTCCTCATGCGCGTCGAAATCGGGCAAGCCCCAAGGCGTCGTCATGTGGTCAAAATGTCCGATGTTGCCGAAGTGAAAATGGGGCGATCGAGGGGACTTGAACCCCCGACCCTCGGTACCACAAACCGATGCTCTAACCAGCTGAGCTACGATCGCCATAGGGACGCTTTTGAAACCGCCCTCTCCTGCGGGTTCTCGGCGCTGGCGCCACTTAGTGGGCGCTAGTAATGAAGGCAAGAATGCGCGGCCCGATTATTGGTGCGTAATCCGCGCATATGACGCGTGCTAGCGTAGTGCGTTGCACAGGCGTATCGTCCGAAACGGGGAGAGAATGAAATGGCGAGTCGGCGCGTCAAGTCGCCGGGGCAGGCCGTAGCCTTGCGCGAGACGTTGGTCTCGGCGGGTCTGGAGCCGCGTCTCGCGGATTTGCTGGACGCAATGCCGCACCGAGTCGTGCAGGTTGAGCCACGCCGGCCTTTCAGGGAACCGGGTGCCCCACGCAACGAAGTGATGTTCGTGCGCTCGGGAATCCTGGCCAAGTTCAAGCCCGATACATCCGGTGGGCGTCAGATCGTCGCGCTTCGGTTCGCCGGCGAAGGCATCCTGCCGCGCAATGGTCTCGCACATTACGGTGTCCAGGCGATCGTCCGGAGCGAGGTGATGATCGGCCAGGCGCGCGACTTCGATCCGCTGGTCGAGCAGAACCCGGAGATGCACCGGTTCTTCTGCCGCCTGATTCAGAGGAATGAGGACATCAGCTACGAATGGCTGGTGAATTGCGGGCGCCGGGACGCGACCGCCCGCGTCGCTCATCTGTTGTGCGAAACGGCCGCGCGGATGAACGCGGCCGATGATCGCCTGGCGAACCCGTTCACACAGCAGCAGATCGCCGACATCACCGGCCAGACGTCGGTCAACGTCAATCGCGTGCTGGCCGACATGGAGCGCCAGGGGCTTATCAGGCGGAAAGGACGCGACATCGAGTTCGTCGACTGGCCCGAGATGCGCCGCGTGGGGAGCTTTCAGCCCGCTTATCTCGAAATTTGAAGGTCACGCACGCGTAAGGCGTGGTGGGCGCGACAGGGATTGAACCTGTGACCCCACCCGTGTGAAGGGTGTGCTCTACCGCTGAGCTACGCGCCCGCCGATTTGCGGAAGTCGGCGGATATAGTGCCGCCGCCGTGGCTGTCCAGTTACTGCACCGCGTCCTTGAGAACCTTGCCCGGCCGGAACTTGGGCTGCGAGCTGGCCTTGATCTGCATTGGCTCGCCGGTGCGCGGGTTGCGGCCGGTCGAAGCCTTGCGCCGGGTCACCGAAAAATTGCCGAATCCGACCAGCCGGACCTCGTCGCCTCGCTTAAGCGTCGAGGTGATCACCTCGAGCATGGTTTCAACCGCGCGCATCGCATCGTTGCGGCTCATTCCAGAGCGGTCGGCGACATGACCTATCAGTTCTTGCTTGTTCATGCCCCAAGCTCTCCCTCGCCGGCGGCCTAGACTCGCACGCGCGGACCAACGGCCCTTAAGGCAAGACTCTGCGCCCGAGTCCAGTGGCTGGAAATTCGATATTTCGTTTCAGCGCGGGACTCTCCCGCGTTGCCGCCAGCGGTCTATAAGCGATCGCGAATCCGCCAGTGCAGACGAGGAAGCCAGAATGACCAACGACGCCCCCGACCCTCAGAATGCCACTTCCCCGGATTTCGTGAGCCGGATCGAGACCGAGCTTCTTCGTACGCGCAAGGTGCTGATCTTCGGCGACATCAACGACCGCCTGGCGCGCGACGTCTGCTCCCGGCTGCTGCTGCTCGCCGATCGCGACGCCGGCGAGCCGATCGACGTCTACATCAACTCGCCCGGAGGGCACGTCGAGTCAGGCGACACCATCCACGACATGGTCCGCTTCATCCGCAACGACGTGCAGCTGAACATGATCGGCACCGGCTGGGTCGCGAGCGCTGGCGCGCACATCTTCCTCGCCGGGGCAAAAGACCGCCGCTTCTGCCTGCCGAACACACGCTTCCTGCTTCACCAACCGGCCGGCGGGACGCGCGGCATGGCGGCCGACATCGAGATCGAAGCCAAAGAGATCTTGCGCATGCGCGAGCGGCTCGTGCGCATCATTTCCGAGGAAACGGGGCAGCCGGTCGAGCGCATCAACAAGGACATCCACCGCAATCACTGGATGACCGCGGAGGAAGCGATCGACTACGGCATGGTCACCAGCGTCATCCGGGACCCGCGCGACATCCCGCGAGGTTAGTGACGGACGGCAGGCTCACCAGTTGATCCTGGCGCATGCACCGGCGGCTCGGGGGCATGCTCGTCGCTTTCAGTCCATTCGATCGCCTGAACCGGCTCTACCAGCGCACGCGCCAGCACCTGGTCGACATGGTCGACTGGGACGATCTGCAGGCCCTCGGTCACCGTTGCCGGAAGTTCGGCAAGGTCCTTCTCGTTCTCCGCCGGGATCAACACCGTGGTAATTCCCCCGCGCAGCGCCGCGAGCAGCTTTTCCTTCAAGCCGCCGATCGGAAGGACACGGCCGCGAAGCGTGACTTCGCCGGTCATGGCGACGTCGCGCCGGACCGCAATGCCGGTCAGAGTCGAGATCATCGCCGTCACCATCCCGATACCCGCCGACGGCCCGTCCTTCGGAACGGCGCCTTCCGGCAGGTGGACGTGGATGTCCTTGCGGACGAAGATCGACGGCTTGACGCCATAGGCCGGTGCGCGAGCCTTCACGAAGCTCATCGCCGCCTGGATCGACTCCTGCATCACCTCGCCGAGCTTGCCGGTGGTCTTGATCTGGCCCTTTCCTGGGACGGTCACGGCTTCGATTGTCAGTAGCTCGCCACCGACCTCGGTCCAGGCCAGGCCAGTGACCGCGCCGATCTGGTCCTCTTCCTCGCCCATTCCGTAGCGGAACTTGCGGACGCCTAGATAATCGCCGACGCGCTCGGGCGTCAGCTCGACTGCCTCGGCCTTGCCCTCGAGGATCTGGCGAAGCGACTTGCGTGCGACCTTCGCCAGCTCCCGCTCGAGCGTCCGGACGCCGGCCTCGCGGGTGTAGTGGCGGATGATCGCGCGAAGCGAGTCATCGGTGAAGACCAGCTCCTCCGGCTTCAGGCCATGCGCGTCGATCTGCTTGGGGATCAGGTGCCGCTTGGCGATCTGGACCTTTTCGTCCTCGGTGTAGCCTTCGAGCCTGATGATCTCCATCCGGTCCATCAGCGGCTGCGGCATGTCGAGCGAGTTCGCGGTGGTGACGAACATCACGTCGGACAGGTCATAGTCCAGCTCGAGATAGTGATCCTGAAACTTGTTGTTCTGCTCGGGGTCTAGGACCTCGAGCAGCGCCGAGGCCGGGTCGCCGCGGAAGTCCTGGCCCAGTTTGTCGATCTCGTCGAGCAGGAACAGCGGGTTCGATGTGCCGGCCTTCTTGATGTTCGAGATGATCTTGCCCGGAAGCGAGCCGATGTAGGTCCGCCGGTGGCCGCGGATCTCGGCCTCGTCGCGAACGCCCCCGAGTGACTGGCGGACGAACTCGCGTCCAGTGGCCCGCGCGATCGAGCGGCCGAGCGACGTCTTGCCGACGCCCGGAGGGCCGACGAGGCACAGAATCGGGCCCTTGAGCTTGTTCGTGCGCGCCTGGACGGCGAGATATTCGACGATCCGGTCCTTGACCTTCTCCAGCCCGTAATGGTCCTCGTCGAGCACGCGCTGCGCCTCGGCGATATCCTTCTTGAGCTTCGACTTCTTGCCCCACGGAAGGCCGAGCAGAACATCGAGGTAATTGCGCGCGACCGTGGCCTCGGCCGACATCGGCGCCATCGAACGAAGCTTCTTGAGCTCGGCATTGGCGCGGCCGCGGGCTTCCTTGCTGAGCTTGGTCTTGCGGATTTTCTCGGCGAGCTCCTGGAGCTCGTCGCCCCCCTCCTCGCTCTCATTGCCGAGCTCGCGCTGGATCGCCTTCAATTGCTCGTTCAGATAATATTCGCGCTGGGTCTTCTCCATCTGCCGCTTCACGCGGCTGCGGATCTTCTTCTCGACCTGGAGCACGCCAAGCTCGCCTTCCATGAAGGCAAATACCATCTCCATGCGCCGCGCAGGATTCAACTCACCGAGCAGCGCCTGCTTGTCCGCGACCTTGATCGACAGGTTCGAGGCGACGGCATCGGCAAGTGCGGACGCATCCTCGATCTCACCCAGCTGGATGCCCGTTTCCGGGGGAAGCCGTTTGTTGAGCTTTGCGTAATTCTCGAACTGATCGATGACGGAGCGCATCAGCGCCTGGGCTTCGGCCCCGCCGGCGCCCTCCTCCTCAACTTCCTCGATCTCGGCCACGGTGTAGCCGTCGCGCCCGACCAGATCGACCAGCCGGGCGCGCTTCACGCCCTCGACCAGCACCCGGACGGTGCCGTCGGGTAGCTTCAACAGCTGCATAGCCGTCGCAATGACACCAAGGTCGTAGAGTGCATCGCGGTCGGGATCGTCCTCGCCGGGGTCGAGCTGCGCGACCAGGAAGAGCTCCTTGTCGGCGGCCATCGCGGCCTCAAGCGCCGCAACCGATTTTTCGCGGCCTACGAACAGAGGAACGATGCGATGCGGGAAAACGACAATGTCGCGGAGTGGAAGGATGGGCAAAAAGCGAGTCATGGGCGAACATATGGGCTGCCCCCCTCCTGCGCGCAACAAAGGCAGGAACATTAGCGCCACTCCGGTCGCTGATGCTGTCAAACGTCGCAAGGAGGCTCGAGATGGCCGACGATCGGGAAAAGATCAGCACCGGGCCCAATGATCGCCCGCTCAACGAGACGATCGCCGGCACGGGACCCGGCATTCCCGATGAGGCGCTTGCTCCCGGCGAGCAGCTGCCCGAGGATCCGAGCGACGAGGAAGTCGAACGAATTGCGCAAAAGCTTGGCGCCAAGGTCGGGGAACGCGACACGCTCCCGCTGGAAGGTGAGTAAATCGCGGCGGAATTGATCGCCAGATTCTGTAATCGTTCAGTTTCAATAACTAATATGGGGTGCATGACCTTTCGAAAGGCCCTTTTCGCGCTCAGCGCCCTGACCTTGCCGGGGACGGCACTCGCCCAGTGGAACGGCAATTGGCCGATCCCCGGACCGGTTCCGCCGCCTCCGCCGCCACAGCAGGTGCCAGCGGCGCAGGCGCCAGTCGCCGAGCCGTGGATGGCGCGTCCGGCCCCCTCGCCGCAGGGCTGGCAGTCGCCCGCAGCCGAGCCGAACAAGGCTCCGGCGCTTGAGCCGATCGATCTCCCGCCCGCCATCGAACAGGGCGTAGACATGATCTACATCGACGAGGAGCTGGTCCCGAAGGCGGTGCACGACAATAGCGCGGCCCAGGACATGGCGTTCGCTGCCTGGAGCGGGGCTCCGGTTGATTTCTTCGCCGCGGTGAACCCGATCTACACCGAGCTTCGCCGCGGGCTGGTCAGATATCAGCAGCGCTGGGGGAGCCTGCCGCAATTGCCGATCCCCGCAGGACCGACGCTGAAAGTCGGCAGCTCAGGCGAGCGTGTTGCGATGCTGCGCACGCGGCTAGGCCTCGCCGAGGGCGAAAAATATGATTCCGCGCTCGCCGCACAGGTGAAGGAGTTTCAGTCGGTCCATGGGATCAAGCCGGACGGCATCGCCGGCGCCGGCACGATCGAGGCATTGAACCGCGGCGCGCAATATTATGAGCAGCTGATCATCATCAACATGGAGCGCGCAAAGCGCCTGCCGGCCCCGGAAGAGCAGCGCAAATATGTGCTGGTGGACGCTGGCGACGCGCGCCTGTCGATGTGGGAGAACGGGCGCAAGGTCGACGAGATGAAGATCGTCGTCGGCAAGGCCGAGACCGCGACGCCCATGATGGCCGCCTACATCAAATATGCGAGCGTTAACCCCTACTGGAACGTCCCGCCCGAGCTGGTCCGCAACCTGATCGGTCCGCGCGTGGTCGCGCAGGGCGTCAGCTATTTGACGGATCGCGAGTATCAGGTCCTTGCGGACTATAGCGACGACGCCAGGACGATCGATCCGCACGACGTCGACTGGCAGGCCGTGGTCGACGGTCGTCAGGACGTGCGCCTGCGCCGCCTGCCGAGCCCGGCCAACTCGATGGGCATGATGAAGTTCATGCTGCCGAACTACTTCGGCATCTACCTCCACGATTCGCCCGAGAAAGAGCATTTCACGAAGAACGAGCTGTGGATCAGCAACGGCTGCGTTCGCGTCGAGGATTACAAGCGCCTCGCGACCTGGCTGTTCGATGGCTACGTGCCCAAGGGCAAGGACCCGAAGGTCGAGGAGGAAGTCGACCTGCCGAAGCCGGTGCCCGTCTACATGACCTATCTGACGGCTCAGCCGACCAGTTCGGGGGTCCAGTTCATGCCCGACCCCTATGGCCGGGACGCCCATTTGATGGAGCGCTACGGCACGCAGCTAATGGCGGCGGTCCGCGGACTTCGCTGACGCTGGTGTATTGACTGGCTAATACAGCGGGCGTAATCCGGCCCCATGCCCTTTGCCTTGCCAATCAGTGTGGCCCAATACGCAGCATTCACAGCGTTGGGTCTTGTCTTTTTCTACTTCCTCATCCGCACCTTTTCGCGGCGTGCCCCGGAGTCGGACACCAAACGCGACCGGCGCTCGCGTGCGGGCATCATCATCCAAGCCGTTGGAATTGCGCTTGCCGGGTTCGGTCCGGTGCGGCTTACGCTCTCCTCGCTCAGTGCCGCGGGCATCGCCGGAACGGCGGCGGTGGTCGTCCTGATGAGCGGAGCAATTGCGCTATTCGCGGCGAGCTCGCGCGAGCTCGGTCGGAACTGGAGCCTTGTGGCGCGCATGCGCAGCGATCACGAGCTGGTCAGGACCGGCCCCTATGCCCGAGTTCGGCACCCGATTTATCTTGGGATGCTGCTGTTCCTGCTCGCTTTGGCCGTGGCGCTGGGACATTGGGCGCAGCTCATCGTCGCCATACCAGTCTTCCTGGCAGGCACGACGATCAGGACCCACCTCGAGGACGGACTGCTCGAACAGCAATTTGGCGAAACGTTCAGGGCCTATCGAAGCTCGACGCCGGCACTGATCCCAAGGCTCTAGGCGGCGTCGCCGGTCTTGTCCTTGGCGGCATAGACCCGCACCGGCTCTTTCCGCCCTTCAACGACCTCGCGGTCGATGTGGACCTCGTCGACCCCGTCCATCGACGGCAGGTCGAACATCGTATCCAGCAGGATGCCCTCGAGGATCGAGCGCAGGCCGCGCGCGCCGGTCTTCCGATCGATTGCCCTCACCGCGATCGAATGGAGGGCATCGTCGGTAAACTCGAGCTGCACGTCTTCCATGTCGAACAGCTTGGCATATTGCTTCACCAGCGCGTTCTTCGGCTCGACCAGGATCTTGACCAAGGCAGTCTCGTCGAGGTCGAGCAAGGTCGCGATGACCGGCAGGCGGCCGACGAACTCGGGGATCAGGCCGAACTTAAGGAGGTCCTCCGGCTCGCAATGCTGGAGGATTTCGCCGGTCTTCCGCTCGTCGGGCGCGGCGACATGGGCGCCGAAGCCCATCGACTTGCCCTGCATGCGGTCGGAGATGATCTTCTCGAGGCCCGCGAACGCACCACCGCAGATGAACAGGATGTTGGTCGTGTCGACCTGCAGAAATTCCTGCTGCGGATGCTTGCGACCACCCTGCGGCGGAACCGAAGCGGTCGTCCCCTCCATGAGCTTCAGCAGCGCCTGCTGCACGCCCTCGCCCGAAACGTCGCGCGTGATCGACGGATTGTCCGACTTGCGGCTGATCTTGTCGATCTCGTCGATGTAAACGATGCCGCGCTGCGCCTTCTCGACATTGTAATCGGAGGCCTGGAGCAGCTTCAGAATGATATTTTCGACATCTTCGCCAACATAGCCCGCTTCGGTCAGAGTCGTGGCGTCAGCCATGGTGAACGGCACGTCGAGGATGCGCGCCAGCGTCTGCGCAAGCAGGGTCTTGCCGCAGCCCGTCGGGCCGATCAGCAGGATGTTCGACTTGGCAAGCTCGACGTCATTCCCGGCCTTCGCGCCGTGCGACAGGCGTTTATAATGATTGTGGACCGCGACCGAGAGGACTCGCTTGGCGCGGTCCTGGCCGATCACATAGTCATCGAGCACCTTGCAGATCTCGGAGGGCGTCGGGACACCGTCGCGGGTCTTGACCAGTGCAGACTTCGATTCCTCGCGAATGATGTCGTTGCACAGCTCGACGCACTCATCGCAGATGAACACGGTCGGCCCGGCGATCAGCTTCCTGACCTCGTGCTGCGACTTGCCGCAGAACGAGCAGTAGAGAGTGCTCTTGCTGTCACCGCCTGAAAGCTTGGTCATTCCAGTCCTTACGTTGCGGCCGCGAACGGCCGACCTCTCCTGGGCATGCTAGCCCGCTTTATGACACAATCAACTCTGCAAGGCGGTTAACGTATCCGTAGCAGCGATTTGCCGGTTCAAATCAAGAATATGGATGCAGGCCCCGCCCCTCGCAAGTGGGATTGGACTCAACAGTAACCTTAACGCGTCCCACTATTGGGCGGGAACGCTGTATCAGCCGCGGCGTTGTGGCCGCGGAGCGTTTCTTCCGGGTCAGGGGGTTCCCCAACAGGGGTTGGAGGAAGCCAGATGATGAAACATACGCTCGCCCTGGTCGGCGCGGTCTCGATGCTCGCTGCACCTGCCACCCTCGCTCGGCCAACCAGCACGCCACCTTCATCGGGCGATATCTCACCTTCGGCAACAACGGGTCAGCCCGGCGTCGAATGCGATGACGGTACCCCACCTGGAAATTCGGGCGAAGACCATGGCAATCCTGATGTCAATGGATCGCCGTTCGGTGAGGGCACAAGCGTGTCCGGCAGCCATTATGCGGGTGAGCAGCCGGGCATCAACGACAAGAATTCGGCGTCCGTGTCGCAGTACGACATTGCCTGCTTCAGGGGGCCCGACCGCCCCGAGTAGCAATCCGGCTACCCGCCGACGGCCGTTAGCGCCGCGCGCATCGCTTCGTGAAAGTCCGACCGGGCGTAAATGTCATTGTGCCCGGCACGTTCGATGGTGCGGTCATTGACGATGTTCGGGACGATGCCGCGCAGTGCGTCGGTACGCTCGCCCGGCACGATCTCGTCCCTCTCGGCCGAAATGATTGCGACGGGCACCTGGCTTGTTGCCAATGGGCCCGCGGCGTCAATCTCGTGGGCGAACAGCGGCCCGATCGGCAGCCATGGGTACATCGACTGGGCGACGCCTTTGAGGGAATCGAACGGCGTCACCAGGATCAGCCCATCGACCTTTCTATCCGCGCTAAGTTGAGCAGCAATGCCAGTGCCTATGCTGAAGCCGACAATCAGCGTCCGCGCCGGCTTCAATCGCTTCACCGCCGCATCGTAGACCAACGGCGCGTCGGCAATCAGCGCCTCGGCCGACGGCTCGCCGGTTGAGGGCGGGTAGCCGCGATAATGAAATGCGACGACATCGTGGCCGGGGAACAGCTCGTGGAGATATTCAGCGACGTCCTGGCCGTTCCAGGCATTGCCGCCGAAGCCGATGATGAGCGTCCTGCTGGCATCCGGTGCATCGGCGGGGATCAGGATTCCCTGAAGCGTCTCGCCATCGTCAGTCTGTACCGAAAGCCGCTCGGCGCGCGGCGGCCAGGGGCCGGCGGCGGGCACGGCATGGACCGGGAAGATGAAGTGCGACTGGAGTTCGAACATGGTGAAGGTGGCTGTGACCCCTGCGAGCGCGATCAGAACAGCGATTAAGCCGCGAATGCAGCGTCAATCGCCGGGGTCACCCGGTCGACGGTATAGGGCTTCTCGATCACGGGCGCGTCCTTGAATTCGGGCGGCGGCGGATCGACGTGGCCGCCGGTGGCGATCACGAACGGAACGTTCTTCTCACGGAGCTTCGTGGCGACCGGCCAGACGTTTTCGCCCTTCAGGTTGACGTCGAGAATGGCGAGGTCGAACCCACCTTTCTCCGTCTCATCCAGCGCGCATTCGACGGTGTCGCAAGTGCCATGGACCTTGTGCCCGAGCGAATCGAGGAAGTCCTCGAGCATCATCGCGATGAGCGGCTCGTCCTCGACGATCAGGATGGAGTGCGAAGCCTGCATGATCCGATTGGCATAACCGTCAGGCAAGAAAGCGCAAACAGCTTATTTGCCGGTAACCGTCCGGCGGGCGGCCTCGGCAAGTTCCACCACCGAGAAGGGCTTGGGCAGGAAATTGACGTTCTCGATATCGATGGATTTCCTCAGCTGCTCCTCGGCATAGCCCGACATGAACAGGATCTTGAGGTCGGGGCGGCTTTGCCGCGCCTCGCGGACCATCGTCGGCCCGTCCATGCCCGGCATCACGACGTCACTGATCAGCAGGTCCACCGGCTCGTTCTTCGCGAGGATCTCGAGCGCGTCCTCGCCATTGTCCGCGGTTATCACGGTGTAGCCGTGGCGTGTCAGCGCGCGCTCCGCGACGCTTCGCACCATCGGTTCGTCCTCGACAAGCAGGACCGTTCCGCTGCCCCACAGCTCGTCCTTCTTCGCCTTGTCGCTCTTGCGAGCCTTGGCGGCGCCGGCTTCTTCGCGGTGAACGGGCAGGTAGATGACGAAGCGCGTGCCTTCATCGACCTTCGAGTCGGCGAAGATGAACCCGCCTGACTGCTTGACGATGCCATAAACCGTCGAAAGCCCGAGCCCGGTCCCCTTCCCCACTTCCTTTGTCGTGAAAAAGGGCTCGAAGACCTTGCCGAGCACATTGGGCGGAATGCCCGTGCCGGTATCGGTGACGGACAAGGCGCTGTAGTCGGCTATCGGCAGAATATCCGAGCCGAGCTCCGCGACCTGATCGGCCTTGACCGAATAGGTCTGGATAGTGAGCGTTCCGCCTCCCTTTGCGGCCATTGCGTCGCGCGCGTTGACCGCAAGATTGACGATCACCTGCTCGAGCTGCCCGGGGTCAGCGCGGATCGGCCCGAGGTTGCGGCCATGCTTGACGACGAGCTCGACCGTCTCACCCAGCAGTCGCTTCAGGAGGTGCGAAACCTCCGACACGACATCGGGCAGCTGGAGCACCTGCGGGCGCAGGGTCTGCTGACGCGAGAAGGCCAGCAGCTGTCGGGTCAGGCCGGCGGCTCGGTTCGAATTCGACTTGATCTGCTGGATGTCGTCATAATCGCTGTCGCCGGGCGTGTGCCGCATCAGCATCAGGTCGCAATGGCCGATGATCGCCGTCAGGATGTTGTTGAAATCGTGCGCGACGCCACCGGCGAGCTGACCGACCATCTGCATCTTAGTCGCCTGCGCAACCTGTCGCTTGAGCTTTGCTTCCTCGCTATTGTCCTTGAGCAGCAGGAGCACGGCCGCATCGCCGAGACCGCGCAGGCCAGCGATGGTCAGCGCGACCGGTTCGGAGCCCTGGTGCGTCAATCGCACTGCGAGGTCCCCCGACATGGCTGGCCCCCTCGCATTGCGCCGGACCGCGTCGGCCACCGCCGCCTTGTCCTCCTTCATGACCAGGTCGCCGGGATAGACCGGCATGCTCGTCGGCTTGAGCCCGGCGGCGTGACGGAAAGCGCCGTTCATTGTCAGGAAACGGCCGTCGCGATCCACCAGCGCGAGGCCGATCGGCAGCATGTCGAGCAGCGCCTGAAGGTTTGAGGAGTCGCCGACCGAGTCCCCCCCGCCTGCATCGAACAGGAGGAAGGTGCCCGCGCTTCCGTCGCCAGCGGATTCCGCGGGGACATGTACCGCGCGTAACGGCCTTCCCGCTTCGCCTTCTGCGACGAGCCGCATCTGATCGCCCTCGGTGACCTCGACGAGGTCGGCGAAACGGGTTCGCTGAAGCGATTGGTCGGCGACGATCGCGCGCTGGGCGAAGAGGCTGTTGGCGGTGACGATTTCGCCCTTCGTGTTGACGACCGCCGCAAGCACACCCGCGGAAGCCAGTTGCCCGCCGATCGGCCCGCCAATCCGTTTTGAGGCAGTCGCGAGCGGGTCCGCGGCCGGTGCGGCCGGGAAGCGCCACAACAGCAATTCGCCGCGAGTGCCCACGCGATCGACCTCGACGCGGCTATTTCCCGCCGCAGTCTCGACCCCGGCGACACAGCCCGCGCCGTCCCGCCAGGCCATCGAGCGGGCGAGCGCAAGCCCTTCGCGCGCGTCGTCATTGGCGGCAAGCCGCAGCGGAGGCGTGCTTTCAAACCGGTCGCGGTAGGCCTGATTGACGACGAGAAGCGTCCCTTCCCCATCGGTCAGCGCGACCGGATCCCTACTGAGGCCAAGCGCAGCGCCAACTAGCGCGTAATCAGGGCCGACCGTGAGCGGCTCGTCAGGTGCCTTGGCCGCGGGGGCGCGCGACAGCATGAACCCCGCGCCAATCCCGGCCAGCAGCGCCAAGCCAGCGAGCGGAGTCTGTCCGAGGATGAGCAGGATGACGGCCGCGGTCAGGCCCGCGGCTGCTGCGAGCCCCGGGACGAGCCAGCGCTCCCACCCGTCGAGCGGGGTCGATTCGATGTCGGGCAGTTCCTGGTACAGCATGGGCGTGTCCGCCCATGCTACCAGATGCGCGCTATCCTACCAGATGCGGACGCGGTCGCCGGGCGCGAGGTATAGCTTCTGCCCCGGCTTCACGTCGAACGCCGGATACCAGGGATCGAAGTTGCGAACGATCCAGGCGCGTTGCGCTGAGGGCGAGTGCGGATCGGTCAACAGCCGAGCGCGAAGGTTCGCCTCGCGATAGTTACGACGCCACACTTGGGCCCAGCCGAGATAGAAACGCTGGTCGCCAGTCGTGCCGTCGATTACCGGCGGCTCCTGCCCGCCCAGCGAAGTGTGGTAGGCGTCATAGGCGGCGCTCATCCCCGCAAGGTCGCCGATATTCTCGCCCAGCGTGAATTCGCCCTTCACATGCGCGCCCGGGAACACTTCATAGGCGTCATATTCTTTGACCAGCCGCTGGGTTAGCGCCTTGAAGTTGGCGACGTCAGCCGGCGTCCACCAGTCGCTGAGGTTGCCCTTGATGTCATATTTGGAGCCCTGATCGTCGAAATGATGGCTCATCTCATGGCCGATCACCGCTCCGATCCCGCCATAGTTGACGGCCGGGTCGGCATTCGGGTCGAAGAACGGCGGCTGAAGGATCGCCGCCGGGAAGGTGATCGCGACCAGTTTGAAATTGGCCTGGGCGTTGACCGTCATCGGGTCGAAGCCCCACTCCCAGCGATAGATCGGCTGGCCGAGCTTGTGGGTGTTCCAATCGTGCGCCCATTGGCTCGCCCGCCACTGATTGCCGAACAGATCGTCGCGCCGGACGTCGAAAGTGTAATCGTGCCACTGGCTCGGATAACCGATGCGCGGCGTGAAGGCGGCCAGCTTGGCCTTGGCCTTAACCTTGGTCTCGGGCGCCATCCAGGTCAGGTTGTCGATCCGCCGTCCCATCGCCGAAATGACATTGGCGACCAGCTTGTCCATCGCCGCCTTTGATTCCGGCGGGAACCACTTGGCGACATAGAGCCTGGACACGTCGTCATCGAGGATCCCGGTCGTGAAATCGACCGCCCGCTTCCAGCGCGGCTGCATCTGCGGAGTGCCGTTGAGCTTGGTACCGTAGAAGGCGAACGATTCCTCGGCGATGGCCTTCGGCAGCACGTCGGAATAGCTGTCCAGCGACTGGACGATCAGTTGGTCCTTCAGGACCTGAATCGGCGCCTTCGCGGCCAGCGCCGAAATGTCGCGGAATGCACCGGGCTCGGCGACCAGAAGCTCGCCGGCCTGAATATCGCGGGCCTTCAGATAAACAGCCCAGTCGAAGCCCGGCGCGAGCCGGCGAAGCTGCGCCACCGTCATCTTGTTGTAGGTCTTGCTCGCGTCGCCGACGTCTTCGCGTGTCCAGGAAACCTTCGCGATCTTGGTCTCGAAATCCATGATCGCCTTGGCCCGGGCGGCGGCATTCGACTCGCCGGCCAGCGTGAGCATCTTGGTCAGATGGTCGAGATAGGCGGCCCGGAGCGAGACCAGGTTGGGCTCGTTCAACAGGTACATGTCGCGGTCCGGCATCCCGAGGCCCGCCTGGCCGAGCGCCGTGATATAGACGTCGGTGTTGCGGTCGTCCTGAGTCACGCCGCCGCCGAACAGGCCGGTGATCCCCGCTCGCCTTGCCTCGCCTTCCAGCGCAGCATAGCCGCTCTTGCTCTTCAACCCGCGGATCCGGTCGAGCCACGGCTTGATCGGCTCAAGGCCCTTGGCTTCAACCGCGGCCTCATCGAGGAAGCTCGAATAAGCGACTCCGATCTTGCTGTTGGGGTCGTCCTTGACCGCGTCGAGGATGTCCCGGACCCGCTGCTGGCTCAGGTCCTGGAGCACGGAGAAAGCGCCGTAATTCGACTTGTCCGCGGGAATGGGCGTGTTCTTCAGCCACGTGCCGTTCGCAAACAGGTAGAAATCGTCACCCGGCGCAACGCTGCGGTCCATCCCTGCCGTGTCGAACCCGAACATTCCATATTGCGGCTTGGGTGCCGGGGGTGCCTCGACCTCAACGGCCTGGGGTGCAGCCGCGACGGGCGCCGGCGGCGGGGCGGGCGGAGCCTGGTTTGCGCAAGCGGCGAGCGCAGTGGTTGCCAGTGCGAAAGCGACAGTTCGAAGCATCGGATCACCCCTCAAAGAACTGGATTGCTGTTGAGCAGCCGCGAAGACGCTGCGACCAGCAATCGACGACCGTCAGCGCTTTGCCTGCAAACGGCGGAAATTCAAGCTTTCGCGCGACGGCGCTGGCGCCGTCGGTTCCCCGGCCAAAGCCGCCAAGCGAAGGACGTGGCGAGAAACCCGCACAAGGCCGCTCCAGCGGCGATGGTCAGGACGCCGACGGCGATCGGGCCCGAAGCATGGTGGAGCCAGAACAACATCCGGCTGAGCTCGCTCGAGAAGCGGTCCGCGGCCTCGGCGCTGACCAGGTTCGCATCGTAATGAAGCTCCCAGGAGCCGATCCGATAGGCAGCATAATAAAGCGGCCCGATGGTCAGCGGATTGACGACCAGTGTCAGCAGCGCGGCGACCGCAACATTGGCCCGTGCCGGGATTGCCAGGATCGCGGCGATGAACGTGTGCATGAACGGGATGATCACCCCAACGAACAAGCCGATCGCGACGCCCCGCGGAACAGAACGGCGGTTCATTCGCCACAGCGACGGATGGCGGAGGTGCGAAGCGAACGGGCGAAGCAGGCGGTATTTGTGAATCGTATCGCGGGTCGGAACGTGGCCCTTGAGCCAGCGGACGAGCGGCAAGCTCGCTTCAGCCACGGCTTCTGAGCAGTCGCTGCTGCTCCCGCTTCCAGTCCCGCTCCTTCATCGTCTCCCGCTTGTCGTGCATTTTTTTGCCGCGAGCCAATGCCAATTCAACCTTGGCCCGCCCGCTGCCGTTGAAATAGACGGATAGCGGCACGAGCGTGAGGCCCTGGCGCGTCACCGCGCCGTGGAGCTTGGCTATCTCACGACCCTTCAGCAATAGTTTACGCTGGCGCCGCGGCTCGTGGTTCAACCGATTGCCGTGGCTGTATTCCGGGATGTGGCTATTGATCAGCCAGACCTCGTCGCCCTCGACCGTCGCATAACTCTCGGCGATCGACCCCTCGCCTTGCCGAAGCGACTTGACCTCGGTGCCCGTGAGCTGAATTCCCGCTTCCAGCCGATCCTCGACGAAATAGTCGAACCGAGCGCGGCGGTTCTCGGCGACGACCTTTTGCTTGTCGAACGGTTGCGGGAGCGGCTTGGCCATCAGCGGTTAGATTAGGCCGGCGTGCGCAAGCGCCGCGTCGACCGATTTCTTCGACTCGTCGGAGGCCTCGACCAGAGGCAGGCGCAGTTCCTGCGAAAAGCCCGGACGCACTCGGCCCAGCGCATATTTGGTCGGCGCGGGCGATGCATCGCTAAACAGGGCGGCGTGCAGCGGATAAAGCAGGTCCTGGATCTTCAGCGCTTCCTCCCAGCGCCCGTCGGCAGTCGCCTTCTGGAATTCAGAGCATAGTCTCGGCGCGACGTTCGCCGTGACCGAGATGCAGCCGGTTCCGCCCATCGCGTTGAAACCCAGGGCGCAGTCATCATTGCCCGACAGCTGGATGAAGTCCGCGCCGCATTCGAGGCGCTGAGCCGACACGCGGCCGAGGTTTCCCGTCGCGTCCTTCACCGCGACGATCCTCGGGTGTTTCGCCACTGCCGCCAGGGATTCGACCGATATGTCGGCCACGGTTCGCGACGGCACATTGTAGACCACGATCGGCAGTGGCGACGCTTCGGCGATGGCGGTGAAATGGGCAACGAGACCCGCTTGGCTAGGTTTGTTGTAATAGGGCACGACGACCAGCGCCGCATCCGCTCCTGCGTCGGCAGCAGTCCGAACGCGCTCGATCGAAGCGGCGGTCGAATAGGTTCCGCAGCCCGCGATGACCGGCACCCTGCGCTTCGCGACCTCGACGGCCGTCGCGACCACGCGCCGATGCTCGTCGGCGGTTAGGGTGGCCACCTCGCCCGTCGTTCCGCACGGCACAAGCGCATTCGAGCCTTCGGCGACCTGCCATTCGACGAACTCGGCGAATGTGTCTTCCGCAACACGGCCGCCTGAAAATGGCGTCACCAGCGCCGGAATCGAGCCGAAAAACATGAACTTGCCTCCTCGAAGGAGCGTTTGGGGTTGGACCGTGGGGCCGCGTTCACGGCCTGATAAGGAGCGGGACGGCAAGATGTCCAGCATGTGGCGTGCTGCTGTGATAATCCCAGTGCTGCTGGCCACCGCGGCTTCGAGCTCGGCGCAATATGCGCCAACTGCGGCCTACGCCGCCGCGCCCATCGCGAGCCCGAGCGTCGCCTCCTCGCTCGAGCTATGGCGAACGCTTCGCCAAGGCAGCGGCTATCGGTTCGGCGATTACGCACGGTTCCTGATCGCCAACCCCGACTGGCCCGACGCGGCTCGCATGCGCGGCTGGGCGGAAAGGGCGATGCAGCCGGGAGAGGATGCGGGCACCGTCCTGGCATTCTTCGCATCGACCCAACCCAAGTCCGGCAACGGCTGGACCAGGCTGGCGGATGCCTATGCACAAAGCGGCCGCATGGCGGAAGCGCTCGACGCCGCCCGAAAGGCCTGGGTCTCGGCCGACCTCTCGGATTCAGACGAGCAATCGATCTGGAGCCGTTATGGCGGCAGCATGACGAGGGCGGACAGTGACGCCCGGGTCGATGCATTGTTGTTCGCCAAGAAGGCAGACGACGCCGCGCGCTTCCTGACGGCGACGAGTCCGGATCGGCAGGCAGTGTTCGCTGCGCGGATCGCGATGCTGCAGAACAGCACCGACGCCGACAGCCGATACCAGGCGGTGATGGCCAAAGTGACTAGCGATGCAGGGCTGATGATGGACCGCGCTCGCTGGCTGCGCTCGAACAATTACAACGCCGCCGCGCAGCAGCTCCTCGCCCGCGAGCATAATTTCACGACGCGCCCTGCCGATCCCGAGCGGTTCATGGACATGCAGATCCAGCTCGCCGGTGATGCAGTCGACGACCGCAACTGGCAGATTGCGTTCAACATCGCGAGCCAGGTCGACGACGTCTTGCCGGCAGGTTCACCGATTGCCGACCAGGCGCTCAGCCTTCGCGATGACTATACGACGCTTGCTTGGCTTGCGGGGACGACCGCGCTCGACCGGATGAACCGCCCGGGAAGCGCGATCGCGATGTTCGATCGCTACGCTCAGGGCGGCAAGTCGCTGCAGGTCCTCACCAAGGGCAATTACTGGGCCGGCCGGGCTGCGCTTTCTGCGGGCCGATTCCAACAGGCGAACAACTATTTCACCCGCGCTGCCGCTTACCCCGAGTTATTCTACGGCCAGCTCGCGCTCGAGCGGCTTGGTCGGTCGGTCACCGCGCCGCCTGCCGCGCTTCCGCAATATGTGACGACCCAACTGCAGCGCAGCGCCTTCGGCAGCCGGCGGCTCGTGCAGGCGGTCAGGCTCCTCGGGCAGCAAGGCCGCTCGACCGAGCAGGCACTATTCGTTCGGGCGCTGGCCGAATCGCTCGACAATGACGCCGATCGCAACCTCGCAATCGAACTCGGGCAGCAGATCGGTCGCGACGACCTCGCCGTGTGGACGGCGCGAATGGCGCGCGTGAAGGGGTCCGCCTTCTACGTGCGCCAGGCCTACCCCACCCTCCGCACCTCCGTCTCGGGCGAGCTCTGGTCGCTGGCTCACGGAATCAGCCGCCAGGAGAGCTCGTTCGACCCCTATGCAGTCAGCCACGCCGGGGCGCGCGGGATGATGCAGCTGATGGTCGGCACCGCGCGCGAGCAGGCCGGCAAGATCGGCGTCGGCTTCGACAGTTATCGGCTGATCAGCGATCCCAGCTACAACGTCATGATCGGGTCGTCCTATTTTCAGCGGATGATGAAGATCTGGGGCGGGAACGTGCCGCTGGCGGTCGCCAGCTACAATGCCGGCTCGGGGAACGTCGGCAGGTGGGTTCGGCAGTATGGCGACCCTCGCGGCCAGGTCGACGTCCTCAAGTGGATCGAGGCGATCCCTTATTCGGAGACGCGCGCCTACGTACAGCGGGTGATCGAGAACAGCGTCGTCTACGATTCCCTGCGTTCGGAGCAGCCGCGGCAGACCGCGGTGCACGTCTCCCGCTATCTTGGGAAGGATCGCCCGGCCTGATAGGCGACGGCAATGGCCGACCGCTTCATCACGCCCGAGGGACTGGCTCGAATCCGCGCCGAATATGACGAGCTGTTCGGCCTTGAGCGGCCCAAGATCGTCGAGACCGTGTCCTGGGCTGCCTCACTCGGCGACCGGTCCGAGAATGCGGACTATATCTACGGCAAGCGGCGGCTGCGCGAGATCGACCGGCGCCTGGCATATCTCGCCAAGGTCATGAAGCAAGCGAAGGTCGTCGACCCCGCTGCCCAGCCCACCCGCGATCAGGTCCGGTTCGGCGCCACGGTCGAGCTTGCGGATGACGACGACAATCGCCGGACGCTGACCATCGTCGGCGACGATGAAGCAGACGCATCCGACGGCCGGATTGGCTGGAGCGCGCCGCTCGCCCGCGCGCTGATCGGCGCCCGGATCGGCGACGAGCGCATCGTCCGCCTGCCCGTGGGCGAGAAGAGCTACGAGGTGATGTCGATCCGTTACCCCGAGTGAGCAACGAGCTGCGGCGGCCCTGACGGCATCGCCTTCGACCAGGCATCGGCGACAGCTTCCAGAGCTGCAACCGCGGCCTGCCGCTCGTCGTCGCCGTCGATCGTCCGCCACGGCGACCAGCGCGTGTCGGTGTTGGCGCGCAACTGCTCGAGCGCGGACTGGTAGGCGGCGTCGTCCGCGCGGATAAAATCATCCTCCGCGCCCCGCACCCGCCACGGACTTAGCCGCCGGCGCGCGAGCCTTTGCTCCTGAACGTCGGCACTGACGTCGAAGTAGAGCTTGACCAGCAACGTGCCGTAATCGCGCTGCTGCGCCTCGAACTCGTTGATCTCGTCGAACACCCGCGGAACGGTCTCTTCCCGGGTCCGTCCGAGCACTCGGTCATCGAGCACTCGGCGATACCAGCTGCGGAAGAAGATCGCCGTGTTCCCCGCGGTCGGGAGCTGGCGCCAGAAGCGCGCAAGCCAATGACCCTCGCTCGCCTCTCGCCGGTCGAAGGTGGTTGGATAGACCACGAAATGGCATGGATCGAAGGCAGTCGTCAGCTGACGCAGCGCGAATTTCTTGGCGGAGCCCTGGAGCCCTTCGAACAATATGATGGCGCGCCGGCCGTGCGCGATCTGCGGCAGCTGCAGCTCAGCGACATGCTCGCGCAATGCGGCGAGCGTGTCATCGCCGCCGCCCGACCCGCCGCCGCGCTCGCTACCCCATTCCGCCACCTGCGGAAATTAACCCGCGTTGCGAACAATCGCAAACTGCTTGAGGTTACTCGGCGACGACCTTGATATGCAGCTCCTTCAGCTGCTTGGGCAGGACGGGTGCCGGGGCGTTCATCATCAGGTCCTCGGCCTTCTGGTTCATCGGGAAGAGGATGACTTCGCGAATGTTGGGCTCGTCTGCGAGCAGCATGACGATGCGGTCGATACCCGGCGCCGAACCGCCGTGCGGTGGGGCACCAAACTTGAACGCATTGATCATCCCCGAGAAGTTGGTGTCGACCTCGTCGCGCGAGTAGCCGGCGATCTCGAACGCCTTGTACATGATGTCTGGACGGTGGTTCCGGATCGCGCCGCTGCTCAGCTCCACGCCGTTGCAGACGATGTCATACTGCCAGGCGAGGATGTCGAGCGGGTCCTTTGTCTCCAGCGCTTCCATCTCGCCCTGCGGCATCGAGAAGGGGTTGTGGCTGAAGTCGATCTTCTTCTGCTCCTCGTTATACTCGAACATCGGGAAGTCGACGATCCAGCAGAAGCGGAACGCCCCCTTCTCGAGAAGGTCGAGCTGCTCGGCCACGCGGGTGCGCGCGAGCCCGGCAAGCCTGGCGGCCTCTTCCTCCTTGCCGGCGGCAAAGAAAATGCCGTCATCCGGCCCGAGGCCCATCGCCTCGGCGATGCGGTTCATGCCTTCCTCACCATGGTTCTTGGCGATCGGCCCACCCCACTCGCCGCCCTTGCGAGTGGCGTAGCCGAGGCCCGCGAAGCCCTCGCTCCGCGCCCAGTCGTTCATGTCGTCGAAGAACTTGCGGCTCTTATCGGCGGTGGCCGGCGCCGGAATCGCGCGGACGACCGCGCCCTTCTCGACGAGGCCCGCAAACAGGCCGAATCCCGAGCCTTTGAAATGGTCGCCGACGTCGGCGATCAACAGCGGGTTACGAAGGTCGGGCTTGTCGCTGCCGTACTTCAGCAGCGCTTCCTTGTAAGCGATGCGCGGGAATTCGCCCGCCGGCGTCACGGTGCGGCCGTTGGCGAATTCCTGGAACACCCCTGAGAGAACCGGCTCGATCGCGGCGAACACATCGTCCTGGGTGACGAAGCTCATCTCGAAATCGAGCTGGTAGAATTCCCCGGGCGAGCGGTCGGCGCGCGCGTCCTCATCCCGAAAGCAGGGCGCGATCTGGAAATAGCGGTCGAAGCCCGCGACCATGATCAACTGCTTGAACATCTGGGGCGCCTGCGGAAGCGCATAGAACTTGCCGGGATGGACGCGGCTCGGAACCAGATAGTCGCGCGCACCCTCGGGCGAGCTGGCGGTCAGGATCGGCGTCTGGAACTCCGTGAAGCCCTGCTCGACCATCCGCCGCCGGATCGAGCCGATCACGGCCGAGCGAAGCAGGATGTTGGCGTGCAACTGCTCGCGTCGAAGGTCGAGGTAGCGGTACTTGAGCCGGATCTCCTCTGGATACTCCTGCTCACCGAACACCGGCATCGGCAGCTCGCTCGCCGCCGACTGGACCGTGACGGAGGTGGCGCGAATTTCGATCTCGCCGGTCGGCAGGTTCGAGTTCACCGTCTCGGGAGATCGGGCGACAACCTCGCCATCGACCGTGACGACGGATTCGACGCGAATGCGGTCGAGCGTCTTGAAGGCTTGCGAATCCGTATCGGTGACGATCTGGGTGATTCCGTAATGATCGCGCAGGTCGACGAACAACAGCTGACCGTGGTCGCGCTTGCGATGCACCCAGCCCGATAGTCGAACGGTTTGGCCGACATCGCTCAAACGCAATGCGGCGCAGCTATGGGAACGGTAGGCGTGCATGATCAATTCGGTCCGTTCGGTCGAAAACTGTGGAGAAAAGTGCGCGCCGCGCTTCACTGGGGCAAAGCCTTTTGTCAACCCGCGAGGCCGTCGCTAAAGCCCTCTCAAGACTCATGCGTATTCACCCACTGATTACGAAGACGGACGACCTCAACCCGCTGGTCGAACGACTTTCCAAGCAACCGTTCATCGCCGTGGACACGGAGTTCATGCGCGAGAATACCTATTGGCCCGACCTGTGCCTGATCCAGGTCGCGAGCAGCGAGGAAGCGGCAGCGATCGACCCCAAGGCTGAGGGGATAGATCTCACTGCTCTCCTCAATCTCTTCGTCAAGAATCAAGATGTCCTGAAGGTCTTCCACGCCGGGGGCCAGGACCTCGAGATCATTCACAACCTCACCGGCAAGGTCCCTCATCCCCTGTTCGATACGCAGATTGCCGCCATGGCGCTCGGCCACGGCGAGCAGATCGGCTATTCGAACCTGATCGAGAGCCTGCTCGGCCACAGCCTCGACAAGGGCGCGCGCTTCACGGACTGGGGCCGACGGCCGCTCGACAAGCGCCAGATCGACTATGCGATCGCCGACGTCACCCACCTGGCGGCGGTCTTCCCCCGCATGGTCGAGAAGCTGAAGAAGACCGGTCGGGGAGCGTGGCTCGACGAGGAGATGGAGCGACTTGCCGATCCCTCGAGCTTCGCCTTCCCGCCGGAAGACGCGTGGAAGCGCCTGAAGTTGCCGAGCCGCAACGCTGCCGTTCTCGGCCGCCTGAAGGCGCTCGCCGCCTGGCGTGAGACGGAAGCGCGACAGAAGAACCTGCCGCGAGGCCGGATCATCAAGGACGACACGCTGAACGAGATCGTGCTTCATCCGCCCAAGACGCAGGACGACCTTGGACGGGTTCGCGGTCTCTCGGCGGGATGGCGCAACAACGACATCGGCGGCCGCCTGATCAACGCGATCCAGAACGCCAAGCCGTTGAGCGCGGACGAAATGCCCGACCGCGAGCCCCGACGCCCAGGGCTTACCAAGGACGGTGTGCTGGTCAGCGACCTCCTGAAGCTGTTGCTCAAGATCCGGGCCAAGGAAACCGGCGTCGCCGCGCGGCTGATCGCTCGCTCGGACGATCTCGAGGCGTTGGCCGCGGGCGTTCGCAAGAACCTCAGGATCCTGTCGGGCTGGCGGTACGAGCAGTTCGGCAAGGATGCGCTCGACCTGGTCGAAGGTCGGCTTGCCTTCGGAATCGAGAACGGCAAGCTGAAGATGAGCCGGGTCACGGTGAAGGAGACAGTAGATGCGTAACATCCTGCTCGTCACGTTCGCCGCTCTCGCCGCGTGCAGCGCAAATCCGGCCGCCGCTCCGGCCGAGCCCGTCTCCGGCGGACCTCCGCAGCCGACGCCGGTACATGGAGTCACGCCCGGGCACGCATGCAACGCCGCCGGCACCGACAGTTTCGTCGGCCAGGTGCCCGAAGGCAATACCGGCTCGGCCATCCTTCGCGCATCGAACGCTGCGGTCCTGCGCTGGGCCCCGCCCGGCGTGATGCTGACAATGGATTTCCGCGAAGACCGAGTCACCGTCTGGACCGGCCCGGACGGCAAGATCACGAAAATCCGCTGCGGCTAGGCCGCCTCGCCGATCATCCCGCAGTCGATAAGCGCGCGCCGGATCGTCGGCAGCGACAATCGCGCACGCTCTGCAATTGCGTGGCGGTCAACCGCTTCGACTGCCCGCTCGGCCGTCCAATAGTCCCGATGCAGCCGCGCGCTCATGAAGCGAAGCGCCTCCGGCGGAATGTGCAGCCCGCGGTCGGCGAAATGCAGCTGGATCAAGGCCGCGAACAGGGCATCGTCAGGGTGGCCGATGCGGGTCACCGGCGTGATCGCCAGCCGGGTCTTGAGATCCGGCAATCGCGGCGCCCACGCGGGTGGGGCCTCGTCAGCGACCATCACCAGAGGACGGCCCGTATCCTGCGCGTGGTTCCACGCGTGGAACAGCTCCTCCTCGTCGCGCTGGTCGGCGTCGTCGAACAACCGCCCCCCGACCCGCTCGACGAAGCTGCGCGCGAGCAATGTCCTTCCCGAACGGCGGGGCCCGGTGACGATCGTCGCCTTGACCGGCCACATGCTGAACTTGCGGAAGTGGTCGAATGCCTCGCGATTGGCATCCGAGACGATGAAGCGGGCGTCGCCTTCGCTTTGGGGCCAGTCGAGCGGAAGCGCGATCTGATCCGGACCCTGCTTCACGGGTTGGGCGCAGCCTGGTTAGAGGTCGCCGAGGCATTCTGGTTCGGCGAAGGCTGGGCCGGTGGCGGCTGCGCCGGCTGCGGCGGCGGCATCGCGGGCGGCTTGTCCGATCCCGAACGGATGCGCACCACGGTGCCGGCGAAGTCGGTGATCCAGCCACGGCCGCTGAGCCCGGCCGCGAGCTGGGAGATGTCGCCCTTGAACTGGACCAGGATGTAGCTCGTACCGCCGGGATTGATCTGCTGCGGTGTCGCCGACTGGACGCCCGGCAGGGTCCGCAAGTGGGCCATGGCGAAATTGTAGAAATTGACGTTCTTGCCCGTGACCTGGACCTGGTAGGAGTTGAACTGGTTGACCACGACCGGCTTCACTTCAGGCAGCATCGGCAAGACCGGCGGCGGCGGCAGGTCGAGCGACGGGTCGCGCGACAGCCGCCCCGCGGCCAGGGCCTGCGCGTAGAGCTGGTCGATGCGCTGCGCCCCCTGGGCGAACATCGCCGGAATTGCGTCGCCGTTTGGAGCGGTCAGCGTGAAACCCCCGATGATCTCATTGTCGGGTCCGTGGCGGGCAATGAAGCGGCCGCGTGCGGGGCCGCCCGGATAGAGGCGCTGCAGCTGGACCTCGGCGACGAGGATGTCGGTGGCGCCGTACATCTCGAGCAAGGCGCGCCACCAGCCGCGGCCGGGACGGGTGGTCTGGGCAGCAGTCAGAAGCATCGGATCGGCGTTCATGCCGCTGACCCGGACATAATCGATCGGGCTTTGGGCGGTGCGGAACTGCGCCCAGGTGCGCTGCCAGGCGTTGCGAAGCTCGACTGTCGTCGCGGTTCCGCCCGTGACCAGCACCGGGATCAGCAGCATCGGGACCGAGCGTTCGGCCTGGACTCCCTCCACGCCGAGGAACGCTGCCGCCTTCGACCGGTCGAACTGGATGCCGAGATCGGCGATATAGCGGTTGGGGCCGATCTGCTCGCGCTCGACGTTGATCGAGCTGACGATCTGGTCGAGGGTCCCGTCAGGCAGGGTCGGCGCCTGGCTGATCGGTGCGTTGTGCATCTTCGCCCAGAGCGCCTTGAATCCCTGACGCTGCGCCATCCGCCACCCGGCGTAACGGGCGCTCTGTGCGTCCGCGCCACCAACGTCGACGTGAATCCCCCCGATTTCGAGCGTGTTCGAGCTGTCGAGCGGAAGAATCCCCCGATCACCGGTCTCGAGCTGGGCGTAGAGCGCGCCTGCGATACCGGCGACCGCGACCAGCAGCATCAGGGGGATTGCGAAACGGCGGGCGAGCATTCGCGCCGCCTTTTGGCGACAACGGCGTGGAAATCCAAGCGGCTTGTCTCTAGTGCCCGCCAACAATGAGCCAGAAGCCCCTGACCTATGCCGACGCCGGCGTGTCGATCGATGCCGGCAATGCCTTGGTCAAAGCCATCGGGCCGCTTGCACGATCGACCGCCCGCCCGGGAGCGGATGCGGAGCTGGGCGGCTTCGGCGGCTTCTTCGACCTCAAGGCCGCGGGCTACCGCGATCCGCTCCTGGTCGCTGCCAACGACGGCGTGGGAACCAAGCTCAAGCTGGCGATCGAGACCGGGCGTCATGACGGCGTCGGCATCGATCTTGTTGCGATGTGCGCGAACGACCTCATCGTCCAGGGCGCAGAGCCTTTGTTCTTCCTAGACTATTACGCGACGGGGAAGCTCGATAACGACGTCGCGTCTGCGGTGGTCGCCTCGATCGCCGAGGGTTGCCGGCAGGCCGGTTGTGCGCTCATCGGCGGCGAAACCGCCGAGATGCCGGGCATGTATGCGGCCGGTGATTACGACCTGGCGGGCTTCTGTGTCGGCGCGGTCGAGCGCGACAAGGTTCTCTGCGGCGCGGATATCCAGCCCGGTGACGTCATCCTCGGACTCGCCAGCTCGGGCGTGCACAGCAACGGTTTCTCCCTGGTGCGGCGGATCATCGACAAGGAAGGCTGGAACCTCGATCAGAGCTTCCCGGGGCTCGTTTCAGAATCTCTTGGCGAGGCCCTGCTGAAGCCCACGAAGATTTACGTCCGGGCCTTGCTCCCGCTCGCCCAGGAAGAGCGAATCAAGGGGCTCGCACATATTACCGGTGGAGGACTTCTCGAGAATATCCCGAGGGTTCTCCCGGAAGATTCACACGCAGTCGTAGATACCGCCCGGTGGCCGCTGCCAGCCATCTTCGTGGTCATTCAAAATGGTGGCCGGATCGCCCCGGCGGAAATGGCAAGAACCTTCAATTGCGGCATCGGAATGGTCGGTGTCGTTGCGCCGGAGGACGTGTCCGAGGTCATCGCCGCGTTGGAGAGTGCGGGCGAAACCGTCTTCGAGATCGGCCGGATCGAACAAGGCCCGCGCGGCTGCACCGTCAGTGGTCCTGCCGGTATGTGGAACTCGTCCGACGCCTGGTCCGCAACCCACCATGCCTGAGCGCAGCCGCGTCGCAATCCTGGCGTCGGGCCGCGGTTCCAACATGGCTGCGCTAGTCTACGCCGCACGCGCGCCCGATTGCGCCTACGAGGTCGCGCTCGTGACCGGCGACAGGCCCGAAGCTCCGGCGCTCACTCTTGCGGAGGCGGAGGGCGTCGCTGTCGCCCGCCTTCCCGCCCCCACGCCGAAGGACAAGAGCCAGTTCTTCGATGCGCTGAGCAGCATCCTCGAAGGAGCGGATGTCGACCTGATCGCGCTCGCCGGATTCATGCGCCTCCTGCCGCCCGAATTCGTCGACCGATGGAGTGGCCGGATTCTCAACATCCACCCTTCCCTCCTGCCCAGATACAAGGGCCTCGGGACGCACGATGCGGTGCTGAAAGCCGGCGATCGCATGACGGGCGCGACCGTTCACCTCGTCACCAACGAGCTGGATTCGGGCGAGATCCTCGGCCAGGTCGAGGTCGCAGTCCTCCCCCAGGACGATCCGGCCAGCCTTGCAGAGCGAGTTCTGATCGCTGAGCATCAGCTCTACCCGCGGATCCTGTCCGAATATGCGGGACGCCCGTTCAATTCCGCATGGATCGAGCGGCAGGTCGACGCCTTGGCCCGTGAATTGCCCGAGGTCGGCCGGAAGACCAGTCACGGCTCCCCGGGCTGGGCAGTGGGTGGAGAGAAAGGCAAGCTGTTCGCGATCATCGCCGACCATCATCACGGCGAGGAAGCGATCGGGCTGCTTGTAAAGGCCAGCGGCGCCGATGAGATGTCCGGCCTGATCGAGGCTCAGCCCGACGTCTATTATTGGCCCAAATATTATGGCGCGAGCGGCTGGCTGGGCATCAAACTCAACCGGCGCGACGTCGACTGGGAGCAGGTCGATGAATGGCTCCAGCGAAGCTGGGAGCTTGCGGCGCCGCGGCGGCTGTTGGAAGCTGGCGGGCGATGAGCGAATCTCCCGAAGCCAGGCGCCGCCGCTGGATTAGCCTCGGCGAAACCATTGCCATTGCAGCGTTGATCGTCTCCGCGCTCGGGGTCTGGATTGCATGGAAGAGCAGTAGCAACGACCAGCCGACCCGCGTCGTCGAGCAGCGAACGGCCGTGCCCCTCGCCTTGCGGGGGACCGCCGACGGCGACGGCCGAACCCTGACCATCATGCCCGCCGACTCCGGCCATGCGCTCCAGTCGCTGCGGCTGACGATCAAGGGCGCGCAGCCAATCGAGGTCGGCAGCGATGGGCGGCTGAGCGCCAACGACGTCGAGTCCGCGCTCCAGGGCCGCGAAAAGGAAGCGAAGGACGTGCCCCACAGCGTGCCGGTGCGAATCGACGCGCGCTACGTAGAGGCCGGCAACGATCGTCGGGGCGGTGGATCCTACGTGGTGCGTTACAAGTGGGAAGGTGGCGGCCTGTTCGGCGGGCGGTCGCTGCACCTGCTCGGCCTGGCTCGCTAGCCCAATGACCGGACAGCCGTGCGGAAATGTGCGGCCGTCGTCCTCATGACGCCGCTTGAGCGGATCGGGACGATCCTCATCGCCCTCGCCGAGGCTGCGGTATTCATCCGCGCGATCCTTCGGCCGCACCGCGAACCGGCCTCGCGGATCGCCTGGGCCGTGGTGATCGTCGCGCTGCCGATCGTCGGTGTGCTCGCGTACCTGCTCTTCGGCGAGGTCCGGATCAGCCTCAAGCGGCGCGTTCGGGGGCGCGAGATCGAAGCGAAACTCCCGCGGCCGTCGAGCGATGGCGAGCTGGCAGAGAAAATCGGCGACGGCTTCTATCGCGCACCTTTCGCCCTGGCGTCGAGCATCAACGGGCTCCCGCCGACGAGCGGTAACCGGGTCAGGCTGGCTGCCGACAGCAATATCGCGATCGATGAAATGGTTGCCGACATCGACGCGGCAACCTCGACCGTCCACCTTTGCGCCTACATCTGGCTCTCCGATACCAACGGTTGCAAAATCAAGGACGCCCTCATTCGAGCAGCGAAACGCGGAGTGGCCGTCCGCGCGCTGGCGGATGCCTTGGGCTCGCGGTTGTTCGTCCGCTCCCAACACTGGCGCGAGTTGCGAGACCAGGGGGTCGAGGTCCGGGTAGCGCTTCCGGTCGGCAATCCGCTGTGGACCTTCATCCGCGGCCGCGTGGACCTGCGCAATCACCGCAAGTCGCTGATCGTCGACAACCGTATCGCCTGGATTGGCAGCCAGAATTTCGCGGACCCCGAGTTCCGCATCAAGCCGCGCTATGCGCCCTGGGTCGACGTGATGATCCGCTGGAAAGGACCGGTTGCGCGGCACTGCCAGTATCTCTTCGTGTCCGACTGGATCGGCGACGGCGGTGACGACATCAGCCCAATGCTCGCGGAGCCATGGGGGGAGACCGACGGCCGCGATGCGAGCGCCGTTGCGCAAGTCATCGGCACCGGCCCGACCGTCAGCTACGATTCGATGCCGTCCTGCTTCGCCGAACTCATGCATTCGGCTCGGGAAGAGCTGGTTGTGACGACGCCCTATTTCGTGCCCAATGACCAGGTTCTGTTCGCACTGACGTCAGCGGCACGCCGCGGCGTCGACGTGATTCTGGCCCTGCCCAAACGCAACGACAGCATCGTCGTCGCAGGAACCAGCCGAAGCTATTACCAGGACCTCGTCGGCGCCGGTGTGCGACTGTTCGAATATCGCTGCGGTCTGCTTCACGCGAAAACCATGGTGGTCGACCGCAAGGTCGGTCTCATCGGCTCCGCCAACCTCGACCGGCGGAGCTTCGAGCTCAACTTCGAGAACAATATCCTGTTCGCCGACGAGGCGTTCGCCGCGGTCCTGCGCGCGCGCCAAGAGGAGTATCTCGCCGACTCGGACGAGGTCACCCAGGCGGTGGTCGACGGCTTCGGGCTCATCGGACGGCTGTGGCAGAACAGCCTCGCGATGATGAGCCCGATCCTCTGACGCCTAACCGACGATCTCTTCGGGCTTAAAGAAGAAGGCAATCTCGATTGCGGCGTTCTCGTCGCTGTCGGAACCGTGGACCGAATTTGCCTCGATCGATTCGGCATAGGTCTTACGGATCGTGCCCTCGTCGGCCTGCGCCGGATTGGTCGCGCCCATCACCTCGCGGTTGCGAAGGACGGCGTTCTCGCCCTCGAGGACCTGTACGACGACCGGTCCCGACGTCATGAACGTGCAGAGGTCGTTGTAGAAAGGCCGCTCCTTGTGAACGGCATAAAAGCCCTCGGCCTGTTCGCGCGTCATGTGGATCCGCTTCGAGGCGACCACCCGCAGGCCGGAATCTTCAAGCATCTTGGTGATTGCGCCGGTGAGGTTGCGACGCGTGGCGTCAGGCTTGATGATCGAAAAGGTGCGCGTCACGGCCATGACCGGGCGGTCTCCTGTGATTGGGTGTGATTGAGATTGGTGCGGCGCCTAGCGAGGCACGCGCGCGGCGGCAACCCTCAGCCCTTCTTCACCCATTTGCCGCCCTCCTGCGCCCAGTAGCGGCGTTCGACGCCTTCGCGGCCGGCCAGCAGTTTCCACGCGAGGCGGGCCCCGTCCAGAGTCGCATTGTCGAACAGGTAGAAGCTGCGGTCGTAGGTCAGCGCAGCCTCGCGCCACACGCCGTCCGCGATCAGCATGTTCCGCGCCTGGTTCGGCGCGTCGGGGCTCGTCGACAACAAGATCGGCTGGCGTGCGTCGTCGGTCCCGCCTGCGATTCCATGCGGTAGGAAGCTGGCCGATCCCTGGTCCCACAACATGCGGTCGAGGCGCGCCAGTTGGCCCTCGTCGTCGGCGATGATCAGGAGACGCCCGTCGGCGTCGAGAACTTTTTCCGCGAGGCTTGCGATTACCTGCTCGGCAGGAGTTCCAGCGAGCTGGTAGAAGTCGACCTGCATCGCCTTTGCTGTTCAGCGCTCCAGCACGTCGGCGACATATTGGTCGAGCAGGCGGACGCCGTAGCCGGTTGCGCCCTTCTCATAGGTCGACCCGGGCTTATCGGACCAGGCCTTCCCGGCCATGTCGATATGCGCCCACTTCACGCCATTCTCGACGAACCGCTGGATGAACTGCGCGGCGGTAATCGAACCGCCTTCTCGGGGTCCTACGTTCTTCATGTCGGCGATCGGGGAGTCGATCAGCCGGTCGAAGCTTTCAGCCAGGGGCATGCGCCACAGCTTGTCGCCCGACTCCGCCCCGGCGGCCTGGAGCTTGCCTGCCAACTCCTCGTCATTCGAGAAAAGGCCGGCCCATTCATGCCCGAGGCTGATGAGGATCGCGCCAGTGAGCGTCGCGAGGTCGATGATGGTGCCCGGCTTGAAATTGCGCTGTACGTAAGTGATCGCGTCGCCCAGCACGAGCCGGCCTTCGGCGTCCGTGTTGATGACCTCGACCGTCTGGCCCGACATGGTGGTGACGACATCGCCGGGTCGCTGCGCGTTCCCGCCCGGCATGTTTTCGACCAGGCCGCAGATGCCAACGATGTTGGCCTTCGCCTTCCTCAGCGCGAGCGCTTTCATCGCGCCGACGACCGCGCCGGCGCCGCCCATGTCCCACTTCATCGCTTCCATGCCCGCGGCCGGCTTGATCGAAATGCCGCCTGTGTCGAACGTGACACCCTTGCCGACGAACGCCGTTGGCTGCCCGCCGTCTCCTCCGCCGTTCCACTTGAGAACCAGCAGCCGCGCCTCGCGGACCGAGCCCTGCGCGACGCCGAGAAGAGCGCCCATGCCGAGCTTTTCCATGGCGGCGCGATCGAGCACGTCGACCTTGATGCCCGTGCCTTCGATCGACGCGCGTACGCGCTCGACGAACGTCTCCGGGTAAACGATGTTCGCCGGCTCGGTGACGAGCTCCCGGGTCAAGGCAACGCCTTCGACGACGGGGGCCCAGCGCTGCTCGTAGCGTTGCGCCGCCCCTGCGCCGCCTCCGACGATGATCACCTCCTCGAGAGTCGGCTTCTGATTGTCCTTGAGCTTGGTCCGGTAGCGATCGTAGCGCCACGAGCGCAGCGCGGCGCCGAGCGCAACCCGGGCGGCGGTGTCGGCATCGTAGTTGACCGTGCTGAGATCGATGACGGCGGTCTTTTCGCCGGACGTTTGCAGCCGCGCCGCAGCCGTTCCACCCAGCTTTTCCGCCGTTTCTCCGCGCGCGTCGCCGTTCCCGACGCCGACAACGAGCAGGCGGCGAACCGTCCCGTTCTCGCTGACGAATTGCTCGGAGACGCTCGCCCCTTCACCCTCAAAACGCTGGCGATCCAGGGCAGCGATTACCGCCTCCTGCGAGCCGCCGAGCGCGGTCAGCGAAGTCCGATCCTTGCCGGCGACCGGCACAACCAGCGCATAATCCCCCTGAGGCCGGCCGTCGGCGAAACGAATTTGCATAGCTTGTTCCTGAATGGGCGAACGTTCGGGTGCGCTCTTAGGATGCTCGTCGAAACTTGGCAAAGCAGCCGACGACCCGAGTTTCGGGCGATTGTCCGCACGGCTGCGAGGTGCGATAGGCGAGGCAAGGCGTCATCAAGGTTGGGGCAGGAAGCGTTGCGCGCGAGATTGGTCTGGTGGTCGGCGCTTCCCATGCTCGTCACCCTTCCCACGCCCGTTTCGGCGCAAGATGGCCAGGGCGTGCCGTCGTCCCCAGTCGCCGCGCCTGCGACAGACGAAGTCGTGAGCTTCAGCGCTGACCAGGTCGTCTACGAGAGCGATTCCGACATCGTCACGGCGAGCGGCGACGTACGCATGAACCGCGACGGCAATTATCTGGCCGCCGAACGGATCATTTGGGACCGCAAGACCGGGGAAGTGCGCGCGGCGGGCAATGTCGTGCTTCTGACGCCCCAGGGCGACAAGATGCTCGGCCAGGACGTGCGCCTGACCGACACGCTGCGCGACGGGACGATCGACAATCTCATGGTCGTCCTCGAAGGCGGCGGGCGCATTGCGGCCCAGCACGGTTCTCGGCTGAACGGCGTCTCGACGCTGACCAACGCGATTTATTCGCCCTGCCCCGTCACCAGTTCGAAGGGGTGTCCGAAGCGGCCGAGCTGGGCAGTCACCGCCGCTCGGGTCATCGACGACCCGAACAGCCCGCACATCCGCTTTGAGGGTGCAAGGCTGCAACTCTTCGGGCTGAACCTTCCGCTCCTACCCGTGTTCAGCGTTGCCAAGGGCACCGGCGGAGTCACGGGCCTGCTGGTTCCCGATATCGCCTTGTCGAGCCGAAATGGCCTCGAATTCGCTCTGCCCTATCACTGGCAAATCGGACCGAATCGCGATGCAACGATCACGCCCCACGTCTACTCCGCGGTCTTGCCGGCTATCGAGGCGAAGTACCGGGAGCTGAACAGCGTCGGCGCGTTCCAGGTCAGCGGCTTCCTGACCTATGGGACGATCGACAAGACCAGCTCGACGACACCGCCGACGGCCAGAGGCTTTCGAGGCTATTTCGATGCCAACGGCAGGTGGCAACTGGATCCTGCATGGACGATCACCACCTCGATCCGTGCGGCGAGCGACAAGACCGTCACTCGCCGCTACGACATCACCAACGACGACCGTCTCCGGAGCGTCGTCAATGCCGAGCGCATCACGCCCAACAGCTACGTGACCATCGCCGGCTGGGCATTCCAGGGCTTGCGTTCCGACGACCGCCAGAAGCAGATTCCCTTTGCGTTGCCGGCGATTGATGCGCGGTTCCGCCTGGATGAGGTGGCAGGGGGTCACCTCGAACTGCAGGCGAACAGCCTCGCCATCGAGCGGATCGAGGGGCAGGACACGCAGCGCGCGTTCGCGAGCCTGCGCTGGGATCTCCGACGCCTGACTCCCTGGGGCCAGGAAATCTTGCTTACCGCCTACGGCCGGGGCGACGTTTATCACACCAACGATGCCGAGGACACGAGCGTCGCCGTCTATCGCGGGACGAACGGCTGGCATGGCCGTGCCATCGGAGCGCTGGCAGCCGACCTACGCTGGCCGTTTATCGGCACGCTACTGGGCGGCGTGCAGCGGCTCGTGCCCCGCGTCCAACTCGTGCTGACTCCGCCGGCCAAGAACCTCGACATCCCGAACGAGGACGCGCGCTCGGTCGACCTAGAGGACAGCAACCTGTTCGCTCTCAACCGCTTTGCGGGTTACGATCGCTGGGAGGATGCATCGCGGATCACCTACGGCCTCGATTGGTCGCTCCAGCGTGGCAATATCTCCGTCGCAAGCACGATCGGCCAGAGCTACCGCTTCGGTGCCCTGCGCGACATCTTCCCCGAAGGCACCGGCCTCACCGGGCGCGTGTCCGACATCGTCGGCCGAACCCAGGTTCGCTACGGCCGCTTCATCGACGTCACTCACCGCTATCGGATCGACAAGAACAATTTCGCCGTCCGGCGGAACGAGATCGACCTCACCGTTGGAACCGCCCAGACCTATGCGCAGGTTGGTTATCTGAAGCTCAACCGCAACATCGACCCGGCGATCGAGGACCTGCGGGACAAGGAGGAGCTTCGCGTGGCCGCGCGCGTCCTGTTCAATCGCTATTGGTCGATCTTCGGGGCCAGCGTCATCGACCTCACCGACAGGTCGGAAGACCCAATGTCGCTGGCCGACGGCTGGCAGCCCGTCCGCAACCGCCTGGGCATTGAATATGAGGACGATTGTTTGCAGCTTGGCGTGACTTGGCGCCGCGACTATGAGCGGATCGGTACCTTCCGCAAAGGCAGCACCTTCGCCATTCACTTGGCGTTGAAGGGCGTGAGCCGCTAAGCCTGCGTTCAGCGGGTCGGCAGCAATGGCAGACACTGGGAAATAAGGAAAATTCGAACGTGGCAGCTTTTCGAGTGACTAAGGCGCGTCTGTGGGTTGCGGCGGGGGCCGCAGCGCTGGCGGCGGCGAGCGGCGCCATCGCGCAGGATAGCGGGCAGAACCAAAGCGAGCCCCAGCCGACCCAGGTCAATAGCGCGCAGTCGCTCAAGCTGCCTGAAAACGCCCAGATCTTCGGCAATGCCATGCCCTCGGTCGTGAAGGCGACGGCGATCGTCAACGGCGAAGTGATTACCCCGACCGACATCGACCAGCGGATTGCCTGGCTGCTGATCGTGAACGGTGGACAGATTTCGGCCGAGGAGCTCCAGCGCCTGCGTGAGCAGGTCCTTCGCAACCTGATCGACGAGACCCTGGAGATCCAGGCGGCGAAAACCGAGAAGATCGAGGTCAAGGCATCGGAAATCGACCGCACGGTCCAACGCGTCGCGAACAACACCAAGCAGACGCCGGAGCAGCTCGCGGCCTATCTCGAGGCGCATGGCTCCAACATCAAATCGATGCGCAGGCAGATCGAGGGTGAAATCGCCTGGCAGCGGCTTCAGCGAGCCAAGATCGAGGTCAGCGTCGGTGACGACGAGATCAAGGCAGTGCTGGACAAGCTGAACGCGTCCAAGGGGACCGAGGAGTATCGCGTCGGCGAGATCTTCCTTTCAGCGACACCGGCGACCCAGGCCCAGACCCTCGACAACGCTAACAAGATCCTGGCCCAGTTGCGGCAGGGCGCGAACTTTGCCGGCTATGCGCGCCAATATTCGGAGGCGTCGACCGCTGCGGTCGGCGGCGATCTGGGCTGGGTGCGTCCTGAGCAGTTGCCGGGACCGCTTGCGGACACGGTCAAGCAAATGCCCGCCGGCGCCATCAGCAACCCGATCCCAGTCCCCGGCGGATTCTCGATCATCGCGGTGCAGGACACGCGCAAGATCCTGACTGCCGATCCGCGCGACGCGGTGCTCAGCCTGAAACAGATCTCGCTCGTCTTCCCCAAGGGCACCAAGCGTGAAGTCGCCGAGCCCCTCGTCGGCCGCTTTGCCGAGGCCGCGAAGAACGTTGGCGGCTGCGGCGGCGCGGATAAGCTCGCGGCGCAGTTTCACGCGGAGGTTGTCACCAGCGACCAGGTGAAGATGCGCGATCTGCCGCCGCTGCTTCAGCGGATCATGATTCCTATGCAGGTCGGGCAGACCACCCCACCCTACGGCACGCTGGAGGACGGAATCCGGGTCCTCGTCATCTGCGGACGCGACGAGCCGACGTCGAGCGCGCCCAGCTATGATGACGTCTACCAGCAGATCAATGAGGAGCGGGTCAATTCGCGCGCGCGGCGTTACTTGCGCGATCTGCGCCGCGATGCGGTGATCGAATTCCGCTAGGCGAAGCCATCCTCCGGCGCAGCTGCTGATGGCACGCATGCTTTCCCCACTCGCGGTTTCCCTTGGGGATCCCGCGGGAATTGGTCCGGAAGTGATTGCCAAATGCTGGGACAACCGCTCGGCGTTCGGACTGACTGCCTTCGTGGCGATCGGCGATCCCCGGTCAATCGCAGCCGTATGGGACGGGCCGATCGAGCTGGTCGAGGATCCGCGCCAGGCCGACGGCGCATTCGATTATGGGCTGCCCGTCATTCAGCTGAATCCGCCCGAGGCCGACGTCCCCGGCCACCCGAGCGTGGCCGGAGCTCACACGTCCCTCGATTCGCTCGAAATCGCCGTGGGCCTCGCTCGATCCGGCTCCGCCGCGGCCGTCGTCACGGGGCCGGTCGCCAAGGAGCAGCTCTACGCCATCGGCTTCCAGCATCCCGGACAGACCGAGTTCGTCGCCGAGCGGTGCGGGATTGCGCCTGAGAACGTCGTCATGATGCTGGCCGGGCCGACGCTTCGCACCGTGCCGGTAACGACCCACCTGCCGCTGGCCGAGGTTCCTTCGCAACTGACCAGCGCATTGATCGAAGCGCGCGGTCGTGCCGCGCTGCGCGGACTTCAGCGTAATTTCGGCATTCCCGAGCCGCGCCTGGCCGTTTCCGGCCTCAATCCCCACTCTGGCGAGCGCGGGCAGCTGGGCCGGGAGGAAATCGACATCATCGAGCCGGCGATCGCTGCGCTGGCAGCGGAGGGCTGGCGAGTAACGGGCCCTCACCCCGCCGACACCATGTTCCACGACCGCGCGCGCGCCCACTACGACGCCGCATTGTGCATGTACCACGATCAGGCGCTCATCCCGATCAAGGCGCTTCACTTCGAGGATGCGGTCAACGTGACGCTCGGATTGCCGATCGTGCGCACCGCCCCCGATCATGGGACGGCATTCGACATTGCCGGCCAGGACCGCGCGGATCCGAGGCCAATGGCGGCCGCCATCCGCATGGCCGCCGAAAGCGCGAGTCTTCGTACCCAGTCGTGACCGAGCCTCTCCGAGACGTCATCGCCCGCCACGGGCTGTCCGCAAGCAAGGCGCTTGGCCAGAATTTCATCCTCGACCGGCAGCTGCTCGCGCGGGTTGCCGCCATCCCCGGCGATCTGAATGGGCAGCGGGTCTATGAGGTCGGCCCCGGCCCGGGTGGGTTGACCAGGGCTCTGCTGGAAGCAGGGGCGTCGGTGGTCGCCGTCGAGCGGGATCGCCGCTGCATGCCGGCACTCGCCGAGCTCGGGCAAGAATTTACGGATCGCCTCACCGTCATAGAGGGTGACGCGCTCCGCATCGACGAGGGCGCGGCCATAGGCGGAGGAGCGCATGTCGTCGCCAACCTGCCCTACAATGTCGGGACCGCGCTGTTGCTGAAATGGCTCGGCGGAGATTGGCCGCCGTGGTGGCGGTCGTTGACCCTGATGTTCCAGAAGGAAGTCGCCCAGCGCCTGGTCGCGAGCCCGGGCAGCCCGTCCTACGGGCGCCTGTCGATTGCAGCCCAATGGCGATCGCGCCCGAAGCTGTCGATGACGGTCAATCGCTCTGCCTTCGTACCCCCGCCCAAGGTCACGTCGGCGGCCGTGCATATCGTGCCGTCGGACCAGCCCGCCGGGGTCGATCCGCTTGTGATGGAGCGTTTGACGGAGGCGGCGTTCGGCCAACGGCGAAAGATGCTTCGGTCGAGCCTGAAGCAGATGCCCGGCGCGCTCGACGCCGCCCAGCAACTTGGGATCGATCCGCAGCGGCGCGCAGAAACGCTCCGCGTCGACGAATGGATCGCGCTCGCGCGGGCGTTAAGCGCCTAGTTCGACTTTGGTCCCTCGGGAGGCTTGGCCGCTGCAACGGTCGGGCCACGGCTGATTGCGCTCGAAAGCTGGGCGATCTGCGGGCAGCCACCCTTGCAGATCGTCTGGAGCTTCTGGAGGTTCGCCTGGGCGCGGGCGGTGGCGCCCATTTCGACCATCGCCTCGCCCTGCACGGCGATGGCGTCGGGATCGTTGGGCTCCAGCGCGAGCGCCTTGTTCGTCATCCGGATCGCCTTGCCGAACAGGTGCTGCTTCTCGGCTACGCGAGCGATATCGACGAACGCCGCGCGATTGCGCGGGTCGACCGCGAGCGCCGTCTCGAGCAGGTCTTCGGCCTGCTCCAGCTTGCCCGCGGCAACCGCTTCGCGCGCCTGGCGCTGAAGCTCGACCGACTTCGGCAGGATTTGATCGTCGGCTCGCTGGCTGAAGGCGGGGGCCGCAAGTGCGATGCCGGCAGCGCCGATCAGCAGAACACGGGCAAAGGATTGCATCAAACTCTCCATCAACCTCAGACGCCTAGCACGCACGCTTGAGCCGCGCGACGAAAAATCCGTCGGTCCGGTCGTGCCCCGGAGTGAGCAGCAGCCCGGCCCCGTCCGAACGCCCCGCGGCAATGGCCGGCTCCTCACTAATCCACGATGAATGGCGAGACAGGAAGCGATCGATCTGCCCTGCCCCTTCCCGGGACAGGACCGAGCACACCGCATAGACGAGCCGGCCGCCCGGTTTCACCAGGTCAGCGGCAATATCGAGAAGGCGTTCCTGCTGGCCGACCAGCCGATCGAGGCGCTCCTGAGTAAGACGCCACCTTCCCTCCGGATTGCGCCGCCAGGTGCCGCTCCCCGAGCATGGCGCGTCCACCAGAACGAGGTCGGCAGCCTCGCGCCAGTCATTGAGCTCCTCCAGTTCCCGCGGCGGGTTCAGCAGCCTGGTCTCGATTTGCGCCCCGGCGCGCTCCGCCCGCGGTCCCAGCTTGGCAAGGCGCGCACGGTTGCTGTCGGTTGCCAGAATGGCTGCACGAGGCGCAGCGGCCGAAAGGGCGAGCGCCTTGCCGCCCGCCCCGGCGCACAGGTCGAGAAGACGCTCTGGGTCGCGCGGCTCGCAAACCAGTGCGATGAGCTGGCTGCCTTCATCTTGCACCTCGACCAGCCCGGCCTGAAATGCGGGACGATTGTCGACGCGAGTGTCTGACGGCAGACGAATACCCCACGGGCTCAGCGGCGTTGGCGCGGCACCGTCGAACTGACCGAGCAAAGCAGCCCGAGGGGAGCGCGCAACATTGACGCGCAAGTCGAGAGGCGCGCGTTCAAGGAGCGATGGCCATTCGGTTTCATCGACCAGAGATGACAGCTCGGGCTTCAACCAGTCGGGAACGGTCCCGGTAGGCGCCGCTTGTTCGCCGGGCGCAGGCGGCTCAGGACCGCGGGGCTCGCCAAACAGCGCGCCCAGCTCGGGTTCCTCTACCACGAGTCCGAGCGCGGCTGCGCGGCCGTTCGCCGGCCGCTCGGCGCTGCGCCGGATTGCGCGAAACACCAGTTCGCGCACGGCACGTCGATCCTTGGACCCCGCGTATCGCCGGTGCTTGAAATAGCGCGTGACGATCGAGTCCGCCGGAGGCCCGTCATCACGGGCAGAAGCGATCACCTCGTCGAGGATTTCGATCGCCGCCTGGAGGCGAGCGGCGGGCGTCATCGCGTCGGGTAGTTCGGCGCCTCGCGCGTGATGGTCACGTCGTGGACGTGGCTTTCGGACAGGCCGGCATTGGTGATCCGGACGAACCGCGCGCGCTTCTGGAGCTCGGCGATCGTCGCAGAGCCTGTGTAGCCCATCGCCGCCTTCACGCCCCCGACGAGTTGATGGATGATGTCGCGCACCGGCCCCTTGTACGGCACCTGCCCCTCGATCCCCTCGGGGACAAGCTTCAGGTGATCCTTGATGTCCTGCTGGAAATAGCGGTCGGCCGATCCCCGGGCCATGGCCCCGACCGAACCCATGCCGCGATAGGATTTGTAGCTGCGCCCCTGGTAGAGGAACGTCTCTCCCGGCGCTTCTTCCGTGCCGGCAAGCAATGAGCCGACCATGACGCTCGATGCGCCTGCGGCAAGCGCCTTGGCCATGTCGCCGCTGGTCCGGATCCCGCCATCCGCGATGACCGGAACGCCGTTCGCTGCGCCGGCCGCGTCGAGAATGGCCGTCAGCTGTGGGACCCCCACGCCGGCGACGATCCGCGTCGTGCAGATCGACCCCGGACCGATGCCGACTTTGATCGCGTCCGCACCCGCGTCGACCAGCGCCCGGGCCGCGTCGGCCGTGGCGACATTGCCCGCGACGACCTGCACGGAGTTGGACAGGCCCTTCACGCGTTCGACAGCGGCCGCGACGTCGCGATTGTGGCCATGCGCAGTGTCGATGACGATGCAATCGCACCCGGCCTCAATCAGCGCTTCCGAGCGGGCGAAGCCGGCGTCTCCCACAGTCGTCGCAGCAGCGACGCGCAGACGACCTTCGGCATCCTTGGTCGCGAACGGCGCGGCGACCGACTTCTCGATGTCCTTGACGGTGATCAGCCCGACCAGATGATCACGATCGTCGACCACCAGCAGCTTCTCGATGCGGCGCTCGTGCAGAATTCGCCGCGCAACATCCTCGCTGGTTCCGAGACCTACTGTCGCTAGGTTCTCGTGCGTCATCAGCTCGCTCACCGGCTGGCGCGGGTTTTCCGCGAAGCGCACGTCGCGATTGGTCAGGATCCCGCAAAGCTTGCCCGATCGATCGACGATCGGAATGCCGCTGATCCGATGCGCCTTCATGAGCTCCAGCGCTTCCGACAGCGACTGGTCGGGAGTCATGGTGATCGGGTTCACCACCATCCCGCTCTCGAAGCGCTTGACCTGCCGGACCGCGGTCGCCTGCTCGTCGACGCCCAGGTTGCGGTGGAGCACGCCGATCCCGCCAAGCTGAGCCATGGCGATCGCCATGTCCGCCTCGGTCACCGTATCCATTGCCGACGACAGGAGGGGAATCTGAAGCGGAATCTCCCGAGTGAGGAAGGTGCGCGTGTCCGCCTGGCTCGGCAGGACGGTCGATTCGAGTGGCTGCAGCAAGACGTCGTCGAACGTCAGTCCGAGCGGAATGTCAGCGGCATCGGTCAGTTGGGCCATATCGGCCCATGACAGGCAAAGGCCGATTCGCCAAGCCTGACTAAGGGGTTGCCCGCCCCAGCACCCGCTCGGCGGCCTCGACGTGCATCCGTTCGATCATCTCATTGCCGAAGCGTTCGGCACCGCCCTGGAAAGCCTCGACGAGCGCCGTTGCGCGCTCGATTTCGGCCGTGCTGGGTGAAAAAGCGCGATTGCAGGGGTCGATCTGGTTGGGGTGAATGAGGCTCTTGCCGTCGAACCCGAGTCGGCGGCCGTCCTCCGCTTCCTTGAGAAAGCCCCCGGCGTCATCGAGATTGTTGAAGACGCCGTCGAAAGCCGCGATGCCGGCGGCGCGTGCGGCAAGCACGATCAGCTGCAGCGATGCGGATATCGGCTCGCGGGTCGCGTCCAGCGGCAGGCGCAGGTCAGCGCGCAGGTCGTTGGTCCCGGCAATCAGCGCGGTGGCGACGCGCGCGATCCGCGGCGCCGCAAGCACGCCTCGAGCCGTCTCGATCATTGCCAGCACGGCTTTCCCGGTCGATTCGATCACCGCGCCGACCGCCGCCGAATATTCGGCCCTCGGGACAACCGCGAAATCGGCGCCCGACGCCGCGACCGCTGCCAGATCCTCGGCGAACCAGCGGCTGCCGACGCCATTGATCCGGATGGCGACCGGCATTGACCAAGGCTCCGCAAGGGCCTCCACCGCGGCTTGGCGAGCCATGTCCTTGTCTTCCGGCTTCACGGCATCTTCGAGGTCCAGGACGACGAAATCCGCTCCGGCACCTCGCGCCTTCGCTATGGCTCGCGGATTGGACGCCGGCAGGAACAATATCGACCGAACCGCGAACAGGTCGCGCCGCTTGTCGGTTTTCGCTTCCGCTCTGGCCATGGCCGTCGCATCATGCCCCGGAAGAGGTAGACCGGGGAAGAGAAATGCTGACCACGTTCATGACCGCCGTTGCGGTCCTTGTGCTGCTCTATGTGATGACGGGGGTAAAGATCGTCCGCCAGGGCTATCGTTACACGATCGAGCATTTCGGTCGGTTCGTCCGCGTGGCGGAGCCCGGGTTCAATTACGTGACGCCGTTCTTCTACCGGGTCGGGCGGCGCATCAACATGATGGAGCAGGTGCTCGACATTCCCGGGCAGGAGATCATTACCAAGGACAATGCGATGGTCGCGGTCGACGGCGTCGTCTTCTTCCAGGTCCTGGACGCCGCCAAGGCCGCCTATGAGGTGAGTGACCTCTACACCGCGATCATGGCACTCTCGACCACCAACCTCAGGACCGTGATGGGCTCGATGGACCTCGACGAGACCCTGTCGAAGCGCGACGAGATCAACACCCGCCTGCTGGCCGTGGTCGACAATGCGACCGAGAATTGGGGCGTGAAGATCACTCGCGTGGAGCTCCGCGACATTCGCCCGCCGCAGGACATCGTCAACGCCATGACGCGGCAAATGAAGGCTGAGCGCGAGAAGCGCGCCGTGATCCTGGAGGCTGAAGGCATGCGCCAATCAGCGATCCTCAAAGCTGAGGGTGAAAAGCAGTCGGCGATCCTGTCCGCCGAAGGCGGTCGGGAAGCAGCGTTCCGCGAAGCCGAGGCACGCGAGCGCGCGGCCGAGGCTGAAGCCGCGGCAACCAAGGCTGTGAGTGACGCCATCGAACAGGGCAGCGGTCAGGCGATCAACTATTTCATTGCACAGAAATATGTCGAGGCGGTCGCGGAGTTCGCGCGCTCGCCTAACGCCAAGACGATCCTGTTCCCGGTCGAGGCGACCCAGCTTATCGGTACTCTTGGCGGGATCGCCGAGCTGGCCAAGGAGGCGGTCGGAACACCGCTATCGTCCGGCAAGAAGGCCGTGCCGAGCGTTCCCAAAGCCGGCGAATGAGCGACCTTCATCTCGACCCGGCATGGCTGTGGATGATCGGCGGCGTTTTGCTGCTGATCGCCGAGCTCATTGCGCCCGGTTTTTCACTGATCTTCATCGGCGCCGCAGCCATTGCAACGGGCCTCCTTAGCCTGGCCATCGGCATGCCCGTGACGCTTCAGC
>Ga0207711_10000332_pt1 | contig 50108 bp, 47 predicted proteins | sample KBSS34metaG_FD_184401 | JGI IMG/M metagenome (GOLD analysis project Ga0207711, IMG submission 184401) | Switchgrass rhizosphere microbial communities from Kellogg Biological Station, Michigan, USA - KBS S3-4 metaG (SPAdes) (version 2) | ecosystem: Host-associated > Plants > Roots > Rhizosphere... | reverse complement strand
GCGCCGCGATCACGACGACCCCGATGATCGCGATCAGGTTGTCGCGGAACCGCCGCTTCGTGGCGTGCTCGTGAACGGTCTGCCTGGCCTGGTACGCCTTCAGTCGCTCGCGTGCTTCGCGCGCCGCGCGGTCCTGGTTCTTCGATGCCAAGGCGGTACTCCCGTTGCGAGGTGAGATGCGGCGGAGCCGGTTGCCGCCAGGAGAACATTAGTCGGACGACCCGCATACGCTGTTCAGCATGACCCCCCAAGCCGCGCTCCCCGGGCCCGGCTTGTACAGCGGGGCGACCCCGCTGGCGGTGCGGATGCGTCCGACGTCGCTCGACGAGGTCGCCGGTCAGAAGCACTTGCTGAAGCCGGGATCGCCGTTGGTGAACCTCGCGAACGATGCGAGCGGGGCATCCGGCTCGGTCTCGGTGATCCTGTGGGGGCCGCCCGGCACGGGCAAGACGACGCTCGCCCAAGCGATCGCGCACAGCTCGGGGCGCAAGTTCGTCGAGTTGTCGGCCGTGACCGCCGGCGTCAAGGACGTGCGCGAGGTGATGGAGGCGGCGCGGGCGAACAGCGACCTGTACGGCGTGTCGACCGTGCTGTTCCTCGACGAGATCCACCGCTTCACCAAGGCGCAGCAGGACGCGCTGCTGCCCGGTGTTGAGAACGGCTGGGTGATCCTGGTCGCCGCAACGACCGAGAACCCGTCGTTCTCGGTCATCGCGCCGCTGCTGTCGCGGTCGTTGCTGCTCACCCTCGAGACGTTGACCGACGACGATCTGGGGATGCTGGTCGACCGGGCGGTCGCCGACCCGCGCGGTCTGCGCGGTGCCGTCACGCTCGAGGATGACGCGCGCGCGATGATCGTGCGCCTCGCCTCGGGCGATGCCCGGCGTGCCCTCACCGCCCTCGAGGCGGCCGCGATCGCCGCCGCGGCGGGTGCGGACGAACTGGACATCGACGAGGAGGCCGCCGGTCTGCCCGTCATCACGGCCGAACTCGTCGCCGCCACCGTCGACCGCGCCCTGCTGCGCTACGACCGGCAGGGCGACGAGCACTACGACGTGATCAGCGCCTTCATCAAGTCGATCCGCGGCTCGGATGTCGACGCCGCCCTGCACTACCTGGCCCGCATGATCGAAGCGGGGGAGGACCCGCGCTTCATCGCCCGGCGGGTCATGATCAGCGCCGCCGAAGATATCGGCATGGCCGACCCGCAGGCGCTGCCGATCGCCGTGGCCGCCGCCGAGGGGGTGCAGCTGATCGGCATGCCGGAGGGCCGCATTTTGCTCGCCGAGGCGGTCGTCTACCTCGCGACGGCGCCGAAGTCGAACGCCGCATATGTGGCGCTGGATGCCGCGATCGCCGATGTACGGGCCGGCAAGATCGGGCGCATCCCGAAGCCATTGCGCGACGCCCACTACCCGGGCGCCGCTCGTCTCGGACACGGCAAGGGCTACCAGTACTCGCACGACTCGGACTTCGGTGTCGCGACCCAGCAGTACCTGCCCGACGAACTGGTGGGCACGTGGTACTACGAGCCCACGAGCTACGGCAACGAGCGGGATGTCGCGGCTCGCCTCGAGAAGATCCGCGCCATCCTGAGTGGGCAGAGTCAGCGTGGCGAGCTACCGCCCATGACAGACAGGTAACCCCGCGCTGACACTTCTCGAACATTCGCGGCGTTGCCTGGAGTCATGGCGAAGAAGAACGAATTCCCCGAGGCTCCTGGCGAGCCGGTCCCGGCTCTCGACCACCGCGCGATGGCAACGGAGGTCGTCGACGACGCGGCGCCTCAGAACGGACAGCGCAGCCGCCGCATCCGCCTGATCGCGGCCGCGGTGGTCGGCGCGCTGGTCATCGCGGGCGGATCGGCGGCCGTCACAGCGTTCGCGCTGAACGGCAATGCCGAGAGCGGGTCGATGGGTGGGATGCCGGGCATGGGCGCTACCCCGAGCGGCAGCCCATCGGCGGCACCGGGTCCGGTCGTGAACACCGCCGGATTCCCGACCGGCGGACCGGGCATCTTCACCGACACCTGCGCGCACACGACGACCGCCGCGAACGACCCGATCCTGATGCCGGGCATGACGGGCATGGCGATGCAGCACGATTTCTTCGGCAACACCACGACCACGGCCGGCACCGTGACCTCCCAGCTCGTCGGGGGCTCGACCAGCTGCAGCACGACGGCGGACGGCTCGGCCTACTGGACGCCCGTCCTGTTCCAGAACGGCAAGGCCTTGAGCCCCAAAGCCACCTTGATCTACTGGCGAGCGCCGAAGGGGGCGCAGCGCAGTGTGCAGACGGTGCCCGCCGGATTGACCATGATCGCCGGGAACGAGAGCGCACTCGCCCCGCAGGGCAAGCAGACCATCGGGTGGACCTGCAGCGGACTCGCGCAGGTGCGGCTCTCCGATTCTCCGCAGGACTGCGCGACGGGGACCTTCCTGCGCCTCGTCATCACCTTCCCGAATTGCTGGGACGGCCACACCCTCGATGGCGCGAAGCAGACCAATGTCGTCATGATGTCCGGGATGTCGTGCCCGAGCTCGCACCCGGTCCAGATTCCGCAGGTCGTCATGCACATCAACTATCCGACCTCGTCGGCGTCCGGGCTGATGCTCTCGATCGCACCCACCGAACAGGGCCCGATCACGACCGAGCACGCCGACTTCATGAACGGCTGGAACGAGCCCGTGCTCACGGCGGACGTGAATGCCTGCATCGTGACCGGGACCCGGTGCGGCCCGGTGAGCGGGGGCGAGGCGACGCCGAATGGCGGCAAGGTGCGCTGAGGGGCACCCGTCTCGACCGCATCCCGCTGGTCTGTTAGTCTTGGTCGGTTCGCCTTCGAGGCGGACACCTCCCCTTCATGATCCACCGGGCGATACGACGTGCGCACGGGCCATGGCTCGAGACAGAGCGTGGAGAACGGGAGGTACGTCCGTGAGCAGCGACAGCCGCTGCCATGTCAGCTGGAAGGAAATCCGTGTCGACCAAGTCGCGCACCCGTAGCAAGACCCGCCTCTCCCGTGCCCTGGGCATTCCGCTCACGCCGAAGGCGGCCAAGTACCTCGAGAAGCGCCCGTACGCCCCCGGCGAGCACGGCCGCACCAAGCGCAAGGCCGACAGCGACTACGCCGTCCGTCTGCGTGAGAAGCAGCGCCTGCGCGCCCAGTACGGCATCCGCGAGGCCCAGCTCAAGATCGTTTTCGCCGAGGCCCGTCGTGCCGCAGGCCTGACCGGTGAGAACCTTGTCGAGCTGCTCGAGATGCGTCTCGACGCGCTCGTGCTGCGCGCCGGATTCGCCCGCACCACGGCGCAAGCGCGCCAGATGGTCGTGCACCGCCACATCCTCGTCGACGGCCAGCTCGTCGACCGCCCGTCGTTCCGCGTGAAGCCGGGCCAGCTCATCCACGTCAAGGAGCGCTCCGAGGGCATGGAGCCGTTCCAGGTCGCCGCGGCCGGCGGTCACGTCGACGTGCTGCCCAAGGTGCCCGCGTACCTCGAGGTCGAGCTCGACAAGTTGCACGCCCGCCTGATCCGCCGCCCGAAGCGCGCCGAGGTGCCGGTCACGGCCGAGGTGCAGCTCGTGGTGGAGTACTACGCCGCACGCTGACTCACGCTCATCGAAAGGCCCCGGGTTTCACCTGGGGCCTTTCGCGTACGATGGATGAACAGATTCCGATCCGAACGAGGAGAACACGATGAAGGGTGCACTGCTCCTGGCCGTGGGAGTCGCCGTTGGTTTCGTGGCGGCCCACCAGCTGGCCAAGACCCCCCAGGGCAAGCAGTTCTTCGACGATGTCGATGCCAAGGCCAAAGACTTCGGCAGTGCCGTGGTCGACGGCTACAAGGCCCGCGAGGCCGAGCTTCGCGCGGCGGCCGATGGGATCGTGTCCGACTTCCAGGCGCGAGCCCGCTAGTCCGGCGCCGGCTCTCCAGTTCCTGCTCTCTTCAGCACACTGCTGTCTTCAGCGCACTGGGCCGGCGTACCGGACGTGTCTCTCCATTCATCCAGGTACCGCCGTGCCCAGACGGGCACCCGCTAGGAACAGAAACCCGTGCAGACCGCTGAAATCCAACGCCGCTGGCTCTCGTACTTCGGGGAGCGTGGGCACACGATCGTGCCCTCCGCCTCGCTCGTCAGCGACGACCCGTCGATCCTGTTCACCATCGCGGGCATGGTTCCGTTCATCCCGTACCTGACCGGCGTGGTGCCGGCGCCGTACCCGCGTGCCGCCGATGTGCAGAAGTGCATCAGGACCAACGACATCGAAGAGGTCGGTAAGACCGCTCGGCACGGCACCTTCTTCCAGATGGCCGGCAACTGGTCGTTCGGCGACTACTTCAAAGAGGGCGCGATCGAGTACGCCTGGGAGCTGCTGACGACGCCCGAGAGCAATGGCGGATACGGCTTCGACGAGAAGGATCTCTGGGTCACCGTCTACGAGGACGACGACGAGGCCGTGGCACTGTGGAAGAAGGTCGCCGGGCTGTCGGAGACGCGCATCCAGCGTCTTGGCAAAGACGACAACTACTGGTCGACGGGGCAGCCCGGCCCGGCCGGCCCGTGCTCCGAGATCTACTTCGACCGCGGCCCGGCGTACGGTCGCGACGGCGGACCAGCGGTGGACGACACTCGCTTCACCGAGATCTGGAACCTGGTCTTCATGCAGGACCTGATCACCAACGTGCGATCCAAGACCGAGTTCGACATCGTCGGCGAGCTGCCGAAGAAGAACATCGACACCGGCCTCGGCGTCGAGCGCGTGGCCTTCATCAAGCAGGGCGTCGAGAACATGTACGAGATCGACCAGGTGCGCCCGGTGCTCGATCTCGCTTCGTCGCTGTCCGGCCGGCGCTACGGCGCCGAGCACGCCGACGATGTGCGGATGCGGATCATCGCCGACCATGTGCGCTCGTCGCTCATGCTGATGACCGATGGAGTCACGCCGAGCAACGAGGGCCGCGGCTACATCCTGCGCCGCCTGCTTCGCCGCTCGGTGCGCTCGATGCGCCTGCTGGGCGTCGACGTGCCGACCTTCCCCGAGCTGTTCAACGCCTCGCGCCTCGCGATGCGCGACGCCTACCCCGAGGTCGAGGAGCAGTGGGAGCGCACCTCGCGCCTGGCGATCGCCGAGGAAGAGACCTTCCGCAGCACGCTGGCCAGCGGGACGACGATCCTCGATCTCGCGGTCGAGGACACCCAGAAGAAGGGCGCCGACGCGCTGCCGGGCGACACCGCGTTCCTGCTGCACGACACCTTCGGATTCCCGATCGATCTCACTCTCGAGATCGCCGAGGAGGCGGGCCTCACGGTCGATCGTGCGGCCTTCGATCAGCTCATGACCGAGCAGCGCACGCGCGCCAAGGCAGATGCCAAGGCGAAGAAGCGCGCGCTGGCCGACCTCTCCGTGTACTCCGAGATGCGCGCGGCGGGCGAGACGGTGTTCACCGGCTACGACTACCTGCAGACCGAGTCACGGGTGCTCGGCATCCTGATCGATGGGCTACCGGTGACCAGCGCTGCGGTCGGTGACATCGCCGAGGTGATCCTGTCTGAGACGGCGTTGTATCCGGAATCGGGCGGTCAGGCCGCCGATGCGGGGTCGATCGTGGGCAACGGATTCGACCTGGAAGTGCTCGACGTTCAGCGCCCCGTGAAGGGGCTGATCAGTCACACCGTGCAGGTGCGGTCGGGCGAGGTGGCGGTGGGTGCCGAGGCCACCAGTGTGGTCGATCCGGTGTACCGGCATTCGGCGGCACAGGCGCACTCGGCCACGCACCTGGTGCACGCCGCGCTTCGGCAGACGCTGGGATCCGAGGCGCACCAATCCGGTTCGTACAACAAAGCCGGATACATGCGGCTCGACTTCGCCTGGAATCAGGCGCTGTCGCCCGAGACGCGCAGCGAGCTCGAAGAGATCGCCAACAACGCCGTGCGCGACAACCTCGAGGTGACCACGCGCATCCTGCCGATCGCCGAGGCGAAGGCGGCGGGCGCGATGGCGTTGTTCGGCGAGAAGTACGGCGACACGGTGCGGATGGTCGACATCGGTGGTCCCTGGTCGCGCGAGCTGTGCGCCGGCACCCACGTGCGCACCTCGGCGGAGGTCGGCCTGGTGAACCTGGTCAGCGAATCCTCGGTCGGGTCGGCCAACCGGCGGGTCGAGGCCCTGGTCGGGCTGGAGGCCTTCCGCGACCTGGCGGCCGAGCGCGCGTTGGTGTCGAATCTGACATCGTCGCTGAAGGTGCCGCGCGAGTTGCTGCCGCAGCGCATCGAGTCGCTGGTGGCCGAGTTGAAGGCCGCCGAGAAGAAGATCGCCTCGTACGAGTCCGCGGCGCTGTCGAGCCGCGTTCCGTCGCTGGTGAAGTCGTCGTCGCGCATCGGCAAGTACCTGACGGTCATCGAGGATGTCGGAAGCCTCTCGTCGGCCGACGAGCTGCGGTCGCTCGCGACCGCGGTGCGCGAGCGCCTGGGCAGCGAGGCCTCGGTGGTCGCTCTCGCCGCCCACGTGGACGGAAAGCCCGCGGTGATCGTGGCGACGTCCGCTGCCGCTCGCGAACACGGTGCGAAGGCTGGCGCGCTCGCCAAGCAGGCTGCGGGCGTGCTCGGAGGCGGCGGAGGCGGCAAAGACGACCTCGCGCAGGGTGGCGGCAGCGACATCCATGCCATCGGTGCCGCACTGTCGGGCATCGCGACCTCGCTCGACGGCTGAGGCGATGCGAAGCGGCGTGCGCCTCGGCGTCGATGCGGGCAAAGCGCGGGTCGGGGTCTCGGTGTGCGACCGTGACGGGCTGCTCGCGACACCCGTCGTGACTCTGAGCCGTGGCGACGCTACGGTCGCCGAGCTACGCGACTTGATCGCCGAATATGACGCGTTCGAGGTCGTGGTCGGTTTGCCGCTGTCTCTGCAGGGCAACGACACGGCATCCACGGCCGATGCTCGGGCCCTGGCGGCGGAGCTGGCAGGCTCCGTCGACGTGCCGGTCCGGTTGGTTGATGAGCGGCTCTCGACCGTGTCCGCGCAACGAGCGCTTCACCAATCGGGACGCACGGTGAAGAGTTCGCGCCCCATGATCGATCAGGTGGCCGCTGTTATCATCCTGCAGAACGCACTCGACTTCGAGCGCTCGGCGGGACGTCCGCCCGGCACTGTCGTCGACCAGCACGAAGGACGCTGACGGTGGCTGAAGAACCGAGCTGGGACGACATCTTCCGCCCGGCGGGAACCGAGCCGACTCGACCCGCGCTGCCGACACCGGTCGGCCCCGAGCCGGTGTCGACCGCGTATCCGACGGCGCGGCTGTCCGACCCGTTCGCGGTCGCGGCAGCCGAGGCCCGGGCGGCTCAGGCCGCGCCGGCCGACCCGAATCAGCCGACGTCGCGGCGCGCAGCACGTGAGGCGCAGTCGCATTCCGTCGCTCCGCGTGGGGGTTCGCGCGGCGGCCCGCCCCGTGGATCCGGCCGCGGATCACAACCCCTCAAGAAGAAGCGCCGGCTCGGCTGGCTCTGGGCGCTGCTGATCATTTTCGTGTTGATCGGGGGCGGCGGTGTGACGGGATGGGTGCTGTTCGAGCCGCAGATCCGGCACGTGCTCGGGTGGGAAGCACCGATCGACTACACGACCACCGGCAACGGGACCAAGGTGACCGTCGTCATCCAGTCGGGTGATATCGGCTCGGATGTGGCCAAGACGCTCGAGCAAGCCGGCGTCACGAAGACTTTCACGGCCTTCTACCAATTGCTGCTGAAGAAGCCGAGCGTCACCTTCGAGCCGGGAAGCTACTCCCTGCAGAAGGAGATGAGCGCCGCCTCGGCGCTGGCCGCCCTGCAAGACCCCAAGAACAAGGTCGTGCACGTCGCTGTCATCAAGGAGGGCATTTCGGCCCAGAGTGCCTATGCGCAACTCGCCTCCGCGACCGGCCTGCCGGTGACCGACTTCCAGGCTGCGGCCAAGAACTTCGTCGCGCTGGGAGTGCCGTCCGATGCGCCGAGCATCGAGGGCTTCCTGTTCCCGGCCACCTACACTTTCGACCCGGGTGTCACGGCGACCCAGGCCCTCCAGCAGCTGGTGACGACGATGTTCAAGCACCTCGACAAGGCGGGCGTCGCGCCTGCCGACCGGCTGAAGGTGCTCACCCTGGCCTCGATCGTGCAGCGCGAGTCCGGGCCGAGCGTCACCGACATGCACAAGATCGCGCGTGTGTTCCAGAACAGGCTCGACAAGGGGATGCGGTTGCAGTCGGACGCGACGGTGGCATACGGCACCGGGCACACCGACCGGGTGACGACGACGGATGCCGAGCGTGCGGACGCGGGCAACCCGTACAACACCTACGCGCGCGACGGTCTTCCGGTCGGACCGATCGGGCTGCCGGGGGATGCCGCCATCGACTCGGCGCTGCATCCGGCGGCAGGCCCGTGGCTGTACTTCGTGGCCGTGAACCTCAAGACCGGCGAGACGGTGTTCTCGACGACGATCGCCGAGCACAATGCCGCGGTGAAGCAGTGGCAGGCCTGGTGCCACGCCAGCGCGGAGAACGCCGCGTACTGCGCGTGACCGTCGTCGACTCGCAGAACGATCTCGACGCGGGACGGGCGCGCACCCTCGCTGTGCTCGGGTCGCCGATCGCGCACTCGAAGTCGCCGCTGCTGCATGCCGCCGCTTACCGGGTGCTCGGGCTGCCGTGGAGCTACTCGGCCGTCGAGGTGATCGAGGGGAGCCTCGGTGCCTTCCTCAACACCTGCGACGCGAGTTGGCGCGGCCTGTCCCTCACCATGCCGCTGAAGCGCGAGGTGCTGCCCATGCTCGCGTCGCGCTCGAAACTGGTCGAGACGGTGGGCGCCGCCAACACGGTCCTCTTCGACGACGATGGCGGGCTGCACGGCTTCAACACGGATGTCGCGGGGATCGTCGCCGCATTCGCCGACCACGGGGTGACCGCGCTCGAGGGCGTCCAGATTCTCGGCGGAGGGGCGACCGCGGCCTCGGTGCTGGCGGCCGTCGCGCAATTGGGGGCGACGCGGGCGCTGGTGTCGGCACGCGATCCCGAGCGGGCGAGCGCGCTCGAGCCGCTCGCGTCGGCCCTCGGCGTCGACCTGACGATCCGGCGGCTCGGCATGATGGACCGCTCGCTGATCATGCCGAGCGCTGTGATCAGCACCCTTCCCGGCGACGTCGAGCACGGCATGGACTACCCGGAGGCGATCCGCGAAGCGGCGGTGCTCCTCGACGTCGCGTACGAACCGTGGCCGAGCGCCCTGGCCACCGCGTGGGCCGAAGCGGGCGGCACCGTCGTGAGCGGCCTCGAGATGCTCCTCCACCAGGCCATCGGGCAGGTGCGCATCTTCGTCACCGGTCGCGAGGGGGGCGCGCTGCCGGACGAGCAGCGGGTCATCGGCGCGATGCGGGAGTCGGTCGGCCTCTAGCCGGTCTTCGCCGGGCCGTCTCTCTTGGAAGGATGGACCCATGCTGCGATGGTTGACCGCCGGTGAGTCGCACGGCCCCGAGCTGGTTGCGGTGCTCGAGGGGCTGCCCGCCGGCGTGCCGATCAGCCGGGAGGCGATCCAGGCCGATCTCGAACGGCGCAAGCTGGGCTACGGCCGCGGTGCGCGCATGAAGTTCGAGCAAGACGAGTTGAACTTCTCCGGCGGCGTACGGCACGGTCTCTCGATGGGCAGCCCCATCGCGCTCCGCATCGGCAACACCGAATGGCCCAAGTGGGTCGACGTGATGAGCGCCGAGCCAGTGGATGCTGCCGCGCTCGAGTCCGGCCGAGGTGCGGCGCTCACACGCCCGCGCCCGGGCCACGCCGACCTGGTCGGCATGCAGAAGTACGGATTCGACGACGCCCGACCCGTGCTCGAGCGGGCAAGCGCCCGTGAGACGGCGGCTCGGGTCGCCCTGGGAGCGGTCGCGCGCGCATTCCTCGGCGAGCTCGGCGTCACGCTGGTGAGTCACACGCTGTCGATCGGTCCGGTGCGGGTGCCCCAGGGGGCTGCGCTTCCCACGGCGGCCGACGTGAGTGCGCTCGACGCGGATCCGCTGCGGTGCTTCGACCCGGCGACATCCACTCGGATGGTCGCCGAGGTCGACGACGCGCACGACACCGGCGACACCCTGGGTGGGGTCGTCGAGGTGCTTGCCTACGGTCTGCCGCCCGGGCTCGGCAGCTATGTGCAATGGGATCGAAAGCTGGATGCGCGACTCGCGTTGGCGCTGATGAGCATCCAGGCGATCAAGGGGGTCGAGGTCGGCGACGGCTTCGAGACCACCCGCCGCCGTGGATCGCAGGCTCACGACGAGCTCGTGGAGGAGGACGGGCTGATCACGCGCCTGAGCGACAAGGCAGGCGGCACCGAGGGCGGGATGAGCACGGGAACCCTGCTGCGCGTGCGCGCCGGGATGAAGCCGATCGCCACCGTCCCGCACGCCCTGCGCACGGTGGACGTCGCCACCGGTGGTGCCGCGGCTGCTCATCACCAGCGCTCCGACGTCTGCGCGGTGCCGGCTGCCGGCGTCGTCGCCGAAGCGATGGTCGCGCTCGTGCTGGCTGATGCGATGCTCGAGAAGTTCGGCGGCGACTCGGTTGCCGAGACGAGGCGCAACCTCGACGCGTACCTCGCGGCCATCCCGAGTTCGCTGCGCTCCGCGTCGAGCTCGACAGCGGAATGAACGACGGTGGAATGAACGGCGCCCGAGTGAACGCTGGGCCACCCGTGGTGCTGATCGGGCCGATGGGCGCCGGTAAGACCCGGATCGGCAAGCGGGTCGCGCGCATTCTGGGCACCGGTTTCGTCGACACCGACAAGGTGATCGTCAGCGAACACGGCGCCATTCCCGAGCTCTTCGCGTCGCAGGGCGAGGCCCATTTCCGGGCGCTCGAACGCGCTGCTGTGGTCGACGCGCTGGCCGGAACCGATGTGGTGGCGCTGGGCGGGGGAGCGGTGCTCGACGACCAGACGCGCGCCAATCTGACTTCGCACCGCGTGGTGCTGGTGACGGTGACTCCCGAAGCGGTCGCGCCGCGGATCGCCAACGCGCGTCGTCCGCTGCTGCGTGACGGCCTCACCGACTGGGAGCGCATCTACGCCGAACGCCGGCACCTCTACGAGCAACTCGCGAAGCTGACCGTCGACACCTCGCATCGCCCGATCGATGCCGTGGCGAAGGAGGTGGCGGCGTGGTCGATGACGGCGTGACCGAGATCCCCGTTGCGGGAACGCCGGGCTACTCGGTGTTCGTCGGGCGCGGGCTGCAGAACCGGCTGGGGGAGTTCCTCGGGCCGCGGGTACGCAAGGTGCTCATCGTGCACGCGCCGACCCTGGGGGCGCGGGCCGAGGCGCTGCGCGAGCAGCTGACGCCGGCCTACGAGGTACTGCTCGCCGAAGTCCCGGATGCCGAGGCCGCCAAGCGCGTCGAGGTCGCGGCGTTCTGCTGGCAGGTGATGGGGCAGACCGACTTCACGCGCTCCGATGCGGTGGTCGGGCTCGGCGGGGGAGCGACGACCGATCTGGCCGGATTCGTGGCCGCGACCTGGTTGCGGGGCATCGACCTGATCCAGCTGCCGACGACGGTGCTCGGCATGGTGGATGCTGCCGTCGGGGGCAAGACCGGGATCAACACGGCAGAGGGCAAGAACCTGGTGGGCGCGTTCTGGGCACCGCGGGCGGTGCTCTGCGATCTGGACGCGCTCGACACGCTGAGCAAGAACGAGATCCTGGCGGGCTACGCCGAGATCGCCAAGGCCGGCTTCATCGCCGAACCCGAGATCCTCGACACGATCGAGGCCGACGTGGATGCCGCGACCGATCCGCATTCTGCGCAATTCCGCCGCAATCTCGAGCTGGCCATCGCGATGAAGGCCCGCGTCGTCGGAGAGGACTTCACGGAGCAGGGGCTGCGCGAGATCCTGAATTACGGGCACACGCTGGGCCACGCGATCGAGCACGCCGAGCGCTACCAGTGGCGGCACGGGGCGGCGATCGCGATCGGCATGGTGTTCGCGGCCGAGTTGTCGCGGCTCACCCGCTCACTGTCTGATGAGGCCGTGGATCGGCATCGCCGCGTGCTCGGTCTGCTCTCGCTGCCCACCACCTATCCGGCCGGCCGCTGGCCGACGCTGCTGGCCACGATGAAGCGCGACAAGAAGGCACGCGGCGACCTGCTGCGGTTCATCGTGCTCGACGACATCGGGCGGCCCACGACCCTGACCGGCCCCGAAGAGCAACTGCTGTTCGCCGCCTACCAAGAGGTCGCCGAGGCTTAGTGCTCCTGTCCTTGCTGGTCGAGTAGCCGCAAAGCGGCGTATCGAGACCCCGAGTCAAGTGAAATCCTTCTTGGATAGCCGCTTCAAGTCGGCGATGCGACCCTCAACCAGCGCTTCTCGCTTTGCCCGTGACCAGCGTTGCACCTGCTTCTCTCTGGCATAGGCCTCATCGATTCGATCGAACTGTTCGAACCAGACGAGCTCCACGGGCATCCGCTTCGAGGTGTACGCCGCACCGTTGCCTGAGTAGTGCTGCATCATCCGGTGGTCGAGGTCGCGCGAACTGCCCACGTAATAGCTGCCGTCGCGGCAGCGCAGGATGTATGCAGCGATCACAGAAGCGATGATTGCTTGCTGGCCGGGCATGTCACTCGGTTTCTCCACCGGTCTCGATACGCGGCTTCGCCGCTACTCGACCACCAAGAGGTTCCGGTCTCGATACGCGGCTTCGCCGATACTCGACCACCTAGAGTTTCCCTATGCCTCGCGTGCTCGTGCTTAATGGTCCGAACCTCGGGCGGCTCGGCAGCCGCGAGCCCGACGTGTACGGCGACCAGGACCTGAGCGTGCTGCGCACGCTGCTGGCCGAGCAGGCCGGGCCCGATGTCGGCATCGATCTGCGGCAGACCGACGACGAGGCCGAGCTGATCCATTGGCTGCACGAGGCCGTCGACACCGCAACCCCGGTCATCCTGAATCCCGCCGCCTTCACCCACTACAGCTACGCGCTGCGCGATGCCGCGGCCATGGTGACGAAGGCGGGCCTCACGCTGGTCGAGGTGCACATCAGCAACCCGCACGCGCGCGAGGAGTTCCGCCACAACAGCGTCATCTCAGGCGTGGCGACCGGCGTGATCGCAGGGTTCGGGTTCGATTCGTATCTGCTGGCCCTCCGGGTGGTCGCGCCCGGCGCGTAGCCGCTCCCGTAGACTCGCGGGGGCGCTTGAGGCGCTCGGGTCTCGATACGCCGCGATCGCGGCTACTCGACCAGCTCATCCATCACGAACGGATTCACCATGGCCTCCGACACCAGCGACATCAAGAACGGCGCCGTCCTCAAGATCGACGGACAGCTGTGGACGATCGTCGAGTTCCAGCACGTCAAGCCCGGCAAGGGCGGCGCATTCGTTCGGACCAAGGCGAAGAACGTCATGAGCGGCAAGGTGGTCGATCGCACCTTCAACGCCGGAACCAAGCTCGAGTTGGCCACGGTCGACCGCCGTGACTTCACCTACCTGTACCGCGACGGCGACGGCTTCGTCTTCATGGACAGCACCGACTACGACCAGGTGACCGTTCCGAGCACGATCGTGGGCGACGCCGCCAACTACATGCTCGAGAACCAGACCGTCACGATCGCGACCAACGACGGCGAACCGCTCTACGTTGAGCTCCCTGCATCGGTGATCCTCGAGGTCACATACACCGAGCCGGGTCTGCAGGGAGATCGATCCAGCGCGGGCACGAAGCCGGCGACGCTCGAGACCGGCCACGAGATCCAGGTGCCGTTGTTCCTCGAGAACAACACGAAGATCAAGGTGGACACCCGCACGGGCGACTACCTCGGTCGCGTGTAGGTCGCGCCGCTCTCGTGAGTGCCCGCAGCAAGTCGCGCAAGCGCGCCATCGACATCCTCTTCGGAGCCGATCTGCGCGAGCTTCCGATCGCCGCTCTCCTCGACGAGGAAGCCGGACGGGCCGAGGCGAATCCTCAGCGCGAATCGTCGTGGGCATATGCGCGCGAGATCGTCGAGGGGGTCGACTCGCACCTGGGGGAGTTGGATGACGCGATCCGAAGCCACGCCGACGGCTGGCCGCTTGAGCGCATGCCCGTGCTCGACCGGGCGATCGCCCGTATCGGCGCCTGGGAGATCCTCTACAACGACGCGGTGCCCGACGCTGTGGCGATTGCCGAGGCCGTCGAGTCGGCGTCGGTGCTGAGCACCGAGGATTCCGCCGGCTTTCTCAACGGGGTGCTCGGGGCGATCGCCCGCGACAAGGCGCACCCCGCATCGGTTCCCGAGGGCTAGTCGGCCTCGATCGTCGCCAGCCGCTCCAGGGCGGGCAGCGCGTCGCGCAGGGTGGCGAGCTGATCCGGTTCCAACCGGGCGAGCAGCGCAGCGAGCAATTCGGCGCGCGCCGATCGGGCGCGCAGCACCTCGTGCTCGCCATCGGCTGTCACGCTGACCAGAATCGACCGCCCGTCGCGGGCATCCGGCTTCCTGCTGACCAGGCCGAGCTTTTCCAGATCGCGGAGTGTGCGCGTCATGGTGGGAGCGCTGACGAACTCGCGCTGAGCGAGATCTCCCGGCCGGATCGGCCCCGAACGGAAGATGGTCGCCAGCGCGTTCAGGTGCCCCTGCCCCAGCCCTTGACCGGCGGCCAGCATGCGGCGGTTGGCCCGCCCGATGGCGAACGACAGCCCGCGCGACAGTTCGGCGAGCGACGGCGGCTGGGTATCGGGCATGAAGTGAGGATACGGGCGATCCTGGTCGGGGCATGTCGGGCGCGGGTGAAGCTCGCGCGAGGACGACGCCCGACGACGCTGCTACGCTGAACGAAATCGACATCCTTTAAGTCCGTCCCGAGAGGCGGGGAAGGGGGTCAGAATGGCTGCACGAACTGTGCTGCAGCAGGCTGACATCACCCGGGCGCTCACCCGCATCGCGCACGAGATCCTCGAATCCGATCACGGATCGGATCTCGTCATCCTCGGCATCCCCACCCGAGGCGTGCTGCTCGCCCAGCGGATCGCTGCCATCCTCGACGAGCTGGCTCCCGGCTCGGCTCAGCTCGGCGCGCTCGACGTGACGATGTACCGGGACGACCTGGCGAAGCACCCGACCCGCACTCCGAGTCCGACGTCGATGCCGGCCGGCGGTATCGACGGGAAGACCGTCGTGCTGGTCGACGACGTGCTGTACTCGGGTCGCACCGTCCGGGCCGCCCTCGACGCGCTCAACGATCTCGGCAGGCCGCGGGCCGTGCGCCTGGCCACGCTGATCGACCGCGGGCACCGCGAGCTTCCGATCCGCGCCGACTTCGTCGGTAAGAACCTGCCGAGTTCGCACAGCCAGCGCATCTACGTGAAGCTGCTCGAGACCGATGGCCAAGACCTGGTGGCGATCTTCGACGAAGAGGATCACGGATGACGGGGCTGAGGCACCTGCTCTCGGTGCGCGACCTCGACCGCGATGCCGCGATCGGCATCCTGGATCTCGCCGAAGACATGGCGGATGTCGCAACTCGAGCCGTTCCCAAGCTGCCGACCCTGCGCGGTCGAACCGTCGCGAACCTGTTCTTCGAAGATTCGACCCGCACCCGCCTCAGCTTCGAAGCGGCGGCCAAGCGACTCGGCGCCGACGTGATCACGGTGAGCGCAAAGGGCTCGAGCGTGTCGAAGGGCGAGTCGCTCAAGGACACCGCTCAGACCATCGCCGCGATGGGCATCGACGCCGTCGTGCTCCGGCACAGCGCGAGCGGTGCGGCACGGGTGCTCGCCGACAGCGGGTGGATCGACGCGGCCGTCATCAACGCGGGCGACGGCACGCATGAGCATCCGACTCAGGGGCTTCTCGACGCCTACACGATGCGAGCTGCCCTGCACGGGGATGGCGCTCGAGGTCAGAGTCTGGAGGGCCTGCGGGTCACCATCGTCGGCGACATCCTGCACTCGCGCGTCGCGCGATCGAATGTCTGGCTGCTGCAGACCCTGGGGGCGAGTGTGCACCTGGTCGGTCCCGAGACGCTGCTGCCACAGGGCGTCGCAGGCTGGCCGGTGACGAGCGGCACCGACCTCGATGCGGCCATCGATGAGAAACCGGACATCGTCATGATGCTCCGCGTGCAGAGCGAGCGGATGCTGGCCGCCTACTTTCCCAACGAACGCGAGTACGCACGCCAGTGGGGCCTCGACGACGCGCGGCTGGCCCGGCTCGCCCCGGATACGATGGTGATGCACCCCGGCCCGATGAATCGCGGGCTCGAGATCTCGTCGGCCGCTGCCGACTCCGCACGCTCGCTCGTGCTCGATCAGGTCACCAACGGGGTGTCGATACGGATGGCGGTCTTGTACTTGATGCTCTCGGGGTCTGGGTCGATGTCGGGCTCCGACCACACCTCGGGATTGAGCGCATGAGTCTGCTGGTTCAGGGCGCGACGCTTCCCGACGGTTCGCGTACGGATCTGCTGGTCGACGACGGCGTCATCGTCGAGCTCGGATCCGGCCTGTCGCGCACGGGCGCGACCGTGATCGACGCCGACGGGCTGCAAGCCCTTCCCGGCCTCGTCGACCTGCACACGCACCTGCGCGAACCCGGGTTCGAGCAGAGCGAGACCGTGCTGAGCGGGTCGCGCGCGGCGGCCGCGGGCGGATTCACCGCCGTGCACGCCATGGCCAACACTTCGCCGGTGGCCGACACCGCGGGCGTCGTCGAACAGGTCGCGTCGCTGGGTGAGCAGCACGGCTACGTGACGGTACGGCCGATCGGTGCGGTGTCGATGGGATTGGCGGGGGAGCGGCTCAGCGAGATCGGCGCCATGGCCCAGTCCCGCGCCGCCGTGCGCGTCTTCAGCGACGACGGCAAGTGCGTCTCGGACGCGCTGCTCATGCGCCGGGCGCTCGAGTACGTGTCGACCTTCGGCGGCGTCATCGCCCAGCACGCCCAGGAGCCGAGGCTCACCGAGGGCGCGCAACTGAACGAGGGTGCCCTGAGTTCGGAGCTTGGTCTGGCCGGTTGGCCGGCCGTCGCCGAGGAGGCGATCATCGCGCGTGATGTGCTGCTCGCTCAGCACGTGGGCGCCCGGCTGCATGTCTGCCACCTGTCGACGGCGGGCAGCGTCGAGGTGATCCGCTGGGCGAAAGCGCGGGGCATCCAGGTCACGGCCGAGGTCACGCCGCACCACCTGCTGCTCGACGAGCAACTCGCCGTCGGGTACGACGCGCGATTCAAGGTGAACCCGCCGCTCCGACGTGAGGAGGATGTGCTCGCGCTGCGTGCGGCCCTTGCCGAGGGCGTGATCGACATCGTGGCGACCGATCATGCCCCGCATCCGATCGAGGCCAAGGAGTGCGCATGGCAGGAGGCCGCCTTCGGCATGGTCGGCCTCGAGAGCGCGCTCAGTGTCGTGCAGGCGGCCGTCGTCGAGAGCGGTCAGCTGGGGTGGAGCGACGTCGCTCGGGTGCTCTCGAGCAAGCCCGCCGAGATCGGGCGGCTCGCCGGATACGACTCGCCGTTCGCGGTCGGGGCGCCCGCGCACCTGACGCTGATCGATCCCACAGCCCGTCGCCGCTTCGACGTCGAGCAGCTGCACGGCAAGAGCGTGAACTCGCCGTACCTCGGTCGCGAACTGCCGGGTCGTGTCGTCGCGACGATTCATGGTGGCGTGCCGACCGTGCTCGACGGCGAACTCCGGCCTCAGGAGGAGGTGGCCGCCCGTGTCGCAGGCTGAGTGGTTGACCGTGGCCTCGGTGGTCATCCCGTTGGCCGTCGTGGGCTTGCTGATGGTGGTCGGATGGCGCGCCCTCCGCAGGCGGCAGACCGACGTCGCCGGGCTCGCGCCCGTGCCGTCCGACCCCGGAGCCGTCTCGCTCACCGAAGACCTGCTCTACGTCGCCACGACCCGCGCCGAGCAGCCGTTGCAGCGCATCGCCGTGAAGGGGCTCGGCTTCCGGGCGCGTGCGGTGCTGACGGTCGCGGCGCGCGGCATCCGGCTCGACCTGGCAGGCGCCGAACCCGGATTCATCCCGGCCACCGCCCTGCGGGGGGTCGGACGCGCGACCTGGACCATCGACCGCGCCGTCTCGAACGACGGGCTCGTCTTCGTGCGCTGGAGCGACGACACCGCCGCCCTCGACACCTACTTCCGCTCGGCGGACCCGGCTGCTCTGGTCGCCGCCATCGAACCACTGATCACAACCCCCCGTGAGGCCGCCGCGTGATATCCACCGACCCCGCCGTTCTCGTGCTCGAAGACGGCACCCGCTACCAGGGCCGCGCTTATGGCGCCCGAGGCCGTACCCTCGGCGAGGCCGTGTTCACCACCGGCATGACCGGCTATCAGGAGACGCTGACCGATCCCAGTTATGCCGGCCAGATCGTCATCATGACCGCGCCGCACATCGGCAACACCGGCATGAACGACGAAGATCCCGAGAGCCGACGCATCTGGGTGTCGGGCTATGTGGTGCGCGATCCCTCTCGCGTCGTGAGCAACTGGCGAGCGACACGGAGTCTGGATGACGAACTCGCCGAGAACGGAATAGTCGGCCTGAGCGGCATCGACACCCGCGCCGTCACTCGCCGCCTGCGCGACGTCGGCGCCATGCGCGCCGGCGTCTTCTCGGGCCCGGATGCCGCGCTCAGCCCGGAGGAGCAGCTCGCCATCGTGCGCAGCAGCCCCGAGATGGCCGGGCTCAATCTCTCGGCCGAGGTTTCGGTCGGCGCCGAGACCGTCACGCCTGCCGCGTCACCGACCGGAGAGCGGCTCGGCGTTCTGGCCGTGCTCGACCTCGGTGTCAAGCAGTCCACCATCGACAACCTCGCGCGCCGCGGGTTCGAGGTGCACGTGCTCCCGCAGAACTCGACCCTCGAGCAGCTGCTCGCGATCCAGCCGGTGGCGGCCTTCTACTCGAACGGGCCCGGTGATCCCGAGGCGTCCGATGCGCACGTGGCGGTGCTGCGCGGCATCCTGGATGCCGGCCTGCCGTTCTTCGGCATCTGCTTCGGCAATCAGCTGCTGGGCCGGGCACTCGGGCTCGGCACCTACAAGCTTCCGTTCGGTCACCGCGGCATCAACCAGCCCGTGCTCGACAAGGCGACGGGACGCGTCGAGATCACGGCGCACAACCACGGCTTCGCGGTCGACGCGCCGACCGAGGGCATCATCGACAGCCCCAACGGATACGGCCGACTCGAGGTCAGCCACGTCGACCTGAACGATGGCGTGGTCGAGGGCCTGAACGCGCTCGACATCCCGGCGTTCTCGGTGCAGTACCACCCGGAGGCGGCCGCCGGTCCGCACGACGCCAACTACCTCTTCGACCGCTTCGCCGAGCTGGTCAGGTCCACCTCCGCAGGCAAGGAAAGCAACTAGTGCCCAAGCGCCCCGATATCCAGAGCGTGCTCGTGATCGGCTCCGGCCCGATCGTGATCGGGCAGGCCGCCGAGTTCGACTACTCCGGCACCCAGGCCTGCCGCGTTCTGCGCGAGGAAGGCGTGCGCGTCATCCTGGTGAACCCGAACCCGGCCACCATCATGACCGACCCCGATTTCGCCGACGCGACCTACATCGAGCCGATCACGAACGAAGCGCTCGAGGCGATCATCGCCCTGGAACGCCCGGATGCCGTGCTCCCGACGCTGGGAGGCCAGACCGCCCTGAACGCGGCCATCAAGCTCGATGAGGCGGGCATCCTGGCCAAGTACGGCGTCGAACTGATCGGCGCCAAGGTCGAGGCGATCAAGAAGGGCGAGGATCGCCAGATCTTCAAACAACTGGTGATCGAGTGCGGTGCCGAGGTGGCACGCAGCCACATCGCCCACACCGTCGGCGAGGCGATCGACCAGGCCGAAGACCTGGGGTACCCGCTCGTGATCCGCCCGAGCTTCACGATGGGTGGGCTGGGGTCGGGCTTCGCCTACGACCGCGACGAGCTGATCCGGATGGTCACCGATGGCCTGCACCAGAGTCCGACGCACGAGGTGCTGCTCGAGGAGTCGATCCTTGGCTGGAAGGAGTACGAGCTCGAGTTGATGCGCGACACGGCCGACAACACGGTGGTGGTCTGCTCGATCGAGAACGTGGATCCGGTCGGTGTGCACACCGGCGACTCGATCACGGTCGCGCCGGCGCTGACGCTCACCGACCGCGAATACCAGCGCATGCGCGACATCGGGATCGACATCATCCGGGCGGTCGGTGTCGACACCGGCGGCTGCAACATCCAGTTCGCGGTCGACCCGAGCAACGGCCGGATCATCGTCATCGAGATGAACCCGCGCGTGTCCCGCTCGAGCGCGCTGGCCTCGAAGGCGACCGGATTCCCGATCGCCAAGATCGCGGCCAAGCTCGCGATCGGCTACCGGCTCGACGAGATCCCCAATGACATCACCAAGGTCACGCCGGCGAGCTTCGAGCCGACGCTGGACTACATCGTCGTGAAGGTCCCACGCTTCGCCTTCGAGAAGTTCCCGTCTGCCGATGCCACCCTCACCACCACGATGAAGAGCGTCGGCGAGGCGATGGCCATCGGTCGCAACTACACCACGGCGTTGCAGAAGGCGCTGCGGTCGCTCGAGAAGCGGGGGAGCAGCTTCCACTGGGGAGCGGAGCGCCGCACCAAGGCTCAGCTCATCGCGGCGTCGAGGGTGCCGACCGACGGCCGCATCGTCACCGTTCAACAGGCTCTGCGGCAGGGTGCGACCGTCGCCGAGCTCTTCGAGGCCACCAAGATCGACCCGTGGTTCCTCGACCAGATCGTGCTGATCAACGAGGTGGCCGCCGAGATCGCCGGCCTGCGCCCCTTTGACCGCGCGCTCTTCGAGCTGGCCAAGAACCACGGCTTCTCGGATGCCCAGATCGCCGAACTGCGCGGACTCACCGAGCAGGCCGTGCGCAACGCGCGCTGGCAGCTCGGAGTGCGCCCGGTCTACAAGACCGTGGACACCTGCGCCGGCGAGTTCCCCGCGCTCACGCCGTACCACTACTCGAGTTACGACCTCGAGACCGAGGTCGCGCCGTCGGACGCACGCAAGGTGGTCATCCTCGGCTCGGGTCCGAACCGGATCGGCCAGGGCGTCGAGTTCGACTACAGCTGCGTGCATGCCAGCTTCGCGCTGCACGATGCCGGCTTCGAGACCATCATGATCAACTGCAACCCCGAGACCGTGTCGACCGACTACGACACCAGCGACCGCCTGTATTTCGAGCCGCTCACCCTCGAAGACGTGCTCGAGGTCATCCACGCCGAGTCGCAGTCCGGCGAGCTGGTCGGCGTCATCGTGCAGTTGGGCGGGCAGACCGCGCTCGGACTCGCGAAGGGCCTGGAGGCGGCCGGTGTGCCGATCCTCGGCACCTCGCCGAGCGCGATCGATCTGGCCGAGGAGCGCGGGCTGTTCTCGAAGATCCTCGACGACGCGAAGCTGCTCGCGCCCAAGAACGGGACGGCGACGGATGCCCCGTCGGCGGTGCGCGCGGCCGAGGCGATCGGCTATCCGGTGCTGGTGAGGCCGAGCTACGTGCTCGGCGGCCGCGGCATGGAGATCGTGTACGACACGCCCGGCCTCGAGGACTACTTCGACCGCGTGCGCGAACAGGCGATCATCGGCCCCGGTTCCCCGCTGCTTGTCGACCGCTTCCTGGATGACGCGCTCGAGATCGACGTCGACGCGCTCTACGACGGCACGGAGCTCTACGTCGGCGGCATCATGGAGCACATCGAGGAGGCAGGGGTGCACTCCGGCGACTCGGCGTGCACGTTGCCGCCGGTCACGCTCGGCAGAGATGTCATCGACCAGGTGGTGGTCGCCACGCGCAAGATCGCCGTGGGGATCGGCGTTCGCGGGCTGCTCAACGTGCAGTTCGCGATCGGTGCGGGCGTGCTCTACGTGCTCGAGGCGAATCCGCGCGCGTCGCGCACGGTTCCGTTCGTCTCGAAAGCGCTGGGGATCCCGCTGGCCAAGGCGGCGTCGCTGATCATGGTCGGGCGCAGCATCCGGGATCTCGTGGCATCGGGCATGCTGCCCGCGGCCGACGGGTCGCACGTGCCGCTCGACTCGCCGATCTCGGTCAAGGAGGCGGTGCTTCCGTTCAACCGGTTCCGCACCAAGGAGGGCAACGTCGTCGACTCGGTGCTCGGCCCCGAGATGCGCTCGACCGGCGAGGTGATGGGCATCGACGCCGACTTCCCGCGCGCCTTCGCCAAGAGTCAGGATGCCGCATACGGCGGTCTGCCCAGCGGCGGCACGGTGTTCGTCTCGGTCGCTGATCGCGACAAGCGTGCCATCGTGCTGCCGATGCTGCGGATGTCGCAGCTCGGCTTCGACATCGTGGCGACGGAGGGAACCGCCGAGGTGCTGGCGCGCAACGGGATCCCCGCCACCACGGTGCGCAAGTACTTCATGGGTCAGACCGTCATCGAGGGGGATCCGTCGATCGTCGACCTGATCAACGCGGGCGAGATCGACATCGTGATCAACACGCCCAGCGGCCGCAGCGCCCGGGCCGACGGCTTCGAGATCCGGACGGCGACGGTCGCGGCAGACAAGCCGCTGTTCACCACGATCGCGCAAGTCGGCGCCGCCGTCGCCGCGTTCGAGGTGCCCAGGGGCAGCATGCGGGTGCGGAGTCTGCAGGACTACGCGGCCGACCGCGCAGCGCGGTTGGTGGCCGGCGCCGCCGAGCCCGCTGGGGTCGCCGGATGACCGAGGCTTTCGGGATCCGGCTGAGGCGCACCTTTGCGGCGAGCGGGCAACTCTGCGTCGGTATCGACCCGCACGCCGCGCTGCTCGAGGCCTGGGGCCTACCGGACTCGGCACGCGGCGCGCGCGACTTCGGCCTGCGCGTCGTCGAAGCGACAACGGGTCGGGCCGGGATCGTCAAGCCGCAGATCGCCTTCTACGAGCGGCACGGCTCTGCGGGCTACGCCGCGCTCGAAGACGTGCTGGGCGCCGCACGAGCAGCGGGCCTGCTGGTCATCGCCGACGTGAAGCGCGGCGACTTGGGCACCTCGGCGGACGCCTACGGCGAGGCCTGGCTGTCTTCGGGGTCGCCGCTTGAAGCTGACGCCATGACGGCTGTGGCGTTCCAGGGCTTGGGCTCGCTCGACGGCGTGCTCGAGCGCGCATCGTCGGCAGGCAAGGGCGTGTTCGTGCTGGCGGCGACCTCGAATCCCGAGGGCTTCGCCACGCAGACAGCGATGCGGGCCGACGGGCTGTCGGTCGCGGCGGGGGTCGTCGCCGACGTCGCACAGCGCAATGCAACATCCGAGGGCGCCCCGCTCGAGTCGGTCGGGGTGGTCGTGGGCGCCACGATCGCGCTTGCCGATTTCGGTCTCACCGACGCATCGTTCGCCGGAATGCCCGTGCTCGCCCCGGGATTCGGACATCAGGGTGCCCGAATCTCGCACCTGACCGAACTCTTCGGCTCGGCGGCGCAGAATGTATTGGTGAGTGCATCCCGCAGCATCCTGTCCGCCGGCCCCATGGGCATCGAGGCGGCGATCGACGATGCCGTGGCCGAGGTGGTGGCGGCATGCCGCGGGTAGCCCCTCCCGACGTCGACCGCGTCGCTGCGGCTCGTGCCGCCGTCGCCGCCCGCCGCGCCCGTGCGGTCGTGAAGCAGGCGGTCGCCAACCGCGACCGCAAGGCCCTGGATGTCGCCGAGTCCGCCTGGGCGGGAGATCCGACGAACCCCGAAGCGACCCTGCGGGTGCGTGAACTGCTGATGAGTATTCCGAGCCTCGGACCGACGCGCGCCGACAAGGCGATGGACCAGCTCGGCATCGCCGCCTCGAAGCGGGTCGGTGGTCTCGGAGTCCGGCAGCGCGTGAAGCTGCGCGAGTACCTGTCGCTGCGCGAAGGTCGTATCGAGCTGCCGACCAGCCGACTGGTCGTGCTGGCCGGACCGACAGCGGTCGGCAAGGGGACCGTGTCGCGCTACATCCGCGAGCACTACCCGAATGTGCTGCTCAGCATCTCGGCGACGACGCGTCCGCCGAGGCCGGGAGAAGTCGACGGCGAACACTATTTCTTCATCAGCGATTCGCAGTTCGACGACATGATTGCGCGCGGCGAGTTCTTGGAGTGGGCGACGGTGCACAATGCCTGGCGGTACGGCACGCCGCGCCCGCCGATCGATGCCGCGCTGGCCGACGGCAAGAGCGTGCTGCTCGAGATCGACCTGCAGGGCGCGCGTGCCGTTCGGCGGGAAATGCCCGAGGCGCTGCTGGTGTTCCTGCTGCCACCGAGCTGGGACGAATTGGTGCGCCGCCTGGTCGGCCGGGGCACCGAGGATGCCCCCGAACAGGCGCGCAGACTCGAGACCGCCAAGGTCGAGATGCAGGCTCAGGACGAGTTCGATGTCAAGGTCGTCAACCGCGAGGTCGGCCAAGCGGCCGCCGAGGTCGTAGAATTGCTCGCAGTGCCCTGATTCGGGTGCGAACACTTCAGGGAGGACCCCATGGCCGACAAGAACTCAGGCATCATCGACCCGCCGATCGACGACCTGCTGTCGCGCGTCGACTCGAAGTATCAGCTGGTGATCTTCGCGAGCAAGCGCGCCCGCCAGATCAACGACTACTACGCCGATCTGCACGAGGGATCGCTGTTCGACAACGTCGGACCGCTGGTCGATTCGACCATCGACGACAAGCCCCTCTCGGTTGCTCTGCGCGAGATCAACGAGGACAAGCTCACGCTGACCCCGTTCGACGCTCCCGAGTAGAGCGCGGATGAACATCGTCGTCGGGATCACCGGCGGCATCGCGGCCTACAAGGCCGTGAACGTGGTGCGCGGCCTCGTGCTGGCCGGCCACGATGTTCACGTGGTGGCAACGGAGGGCGCCCTTCGATTCGTCGGGCGTCCGACGCTCGAGGCGATCAGCCGCAACCCTGTGCACAGCGAGCTCTACGAGGGCGTCGCCGAGGTACGCCACGTGGCGATCGGGCAGGCGGCCGAACTGATCGTGGTGGCTCCGGCGACCGCGAACTCGATCGCGAAGCTCACTGCGGGCCTGGCCGACGATCTGCTTGGCAACACCATCCTCGCCTCGAAGGCGCCGCTTCTGCTCGCGCCCGCCATGCACACCGAGATGTGGCAGAATCCGGCCACGGTGGCGAATGTCGCTGCATTGCGCGCACGGGGCGTGCAGTTCATCGGGCCGGCCAGTGGTCAGCTGACCGGGTCCGACTCAGGGCCGGGACGGATGGCCGAGCCCGAGGACATCATCGCCGCGGCCTTGGCCCTCGCCGGGAACGCGACCGGGGGAGATCTGGCCGGGCGCCGCATCCTGGTCACGGCCGGCGGCACGCGAGAACCGCTGGACCCGGTGCGCTTCATCGGCAACCGTTCGAGCGGCAAGCAGGGCGTCGCCCTCGCGAAGGCCGCAGCGGCGCGCGGCGCGGAGGTCAGGCTGATCGTGGCCAACCTTGATGAGGGTGTGCTCGACCTGCTGCCCAGCTCGATCGCCGTTGAGCACGTTTCGACCACTCTCGAGCTGCAAGAAGCCGCGCTGTTGGTTGCCGGAACGGCCGAGCTCATCATCATGGCCGCGGCCGTTGCCGACTATCGGCCCGAGGCCGTTGCCGACCGCAAGATCAAGAAGGAGATCCAGGGCGACAGCTTCGACCTGCGCCTGGTGAAGAACCCGGACATCCTGCACGAACTCACTGCCGGCCGTCACGACGGGCAGGTGATCGTGGGTTTCGCCGCGGAGACCGAGCCCGATCCCGAGGCGCTGCTGGCCCTCGCCGTTGCCAAGCGCGAACGCAAGGGCGTCGACTATCTCGTCGTCAACAGGGTCGGCTGGACCGAGACCTTCGGCAGCGATGACAACGACGTGATCGTGCTCGACGCAACCGGACGTAACGTGGCCCAGGCTCATGGCGACAAGCAGTCGGTCGCCGACCGTATCCTCGACGTGGTGGCGTGAGCCACCTGCTTGCCGCCGCTTTCGATCAGATAGGCCGTTCGTGACCTCTGCGCTGCGTCTCTTCACCTCCGAGTCGGTCACCGAGGGTCACCCCGACAAGATCTGCGACCAGATCAGCGACTCGATCCTGGATGCGCTGCTGACCGTCGACCCCTATGCCCGTGTCGCGGTCGAGACGTTGGTCACCACGGGGCTGGTGCATGTTGCCGGTGAGGTGACCACCACCGGATATGTCGACATCCCCTCCATCGTGCGCAAGACGATCACTGAGATCGGCTACGACTCCTCCGACGTCTGGTTCGACGGACGTTCCTGCGGTGTGTCCGTGTCGATCGGCGGTCAATCGCCCGACATCGCACAAGGCGTCGATTCGGCCTTCGAGACCCGGGAAGGCACGAGCGTCGACAAACTCGATCAGCAGGGCGCCGGCGATCAGGGGATCATGTTCGGCTACGCCACGACCGAGACTCCGACTCTCATGCCCCTTCCGATCTGGCTGGCGCACCGGATGTCAGAGCGCCTGGCCGAGGTGCGTCACGAGGGGGTCGTCGACTACCTGCGACCCGATGGCAAGACCCAGGTCACCGTCGGCTACGACGGATCGACTCCGAGCACGATCGCGACGGTCGTGCTCTCGACCCAGCATTCGCCGAAGGTGAGCACCGAACACCTGCGTGCCGAGGTCGAAGAACTCGTCATTCGGCCGGTACTGAACCGGGTCGACCTTCCTTCGGCCGACGCGCGAGTGCTGATCAATCCCACTGGCCGGTTCGAGATCGGCGGCCCCCAGGGTGACGCCGGCCTCACCGGGCGCAAGATCATCGTCGACACCTATGGCGGCTCAGCGCGTCACGGTGGTGGCGCATTCAGCGGCAAAGACCCGTCGAAAGTCGACCGATCGGCCGCGTACGCGCTGCGTTGGGTCGCCAAGAATGCCGTGGCCGCCGGCCTGGCCGATCGGCTCGAGGTGCAGGTGGCCTACGCGATCGGCACGGCATCGCCTGTTGGACTCTACGTCGAGAGCTTCGGCACTGCCCACGTGCCGGAAGAGGCGATCATCGCCGCGATTCGTGAGGTCTTCGACCTGCGGCCGGCGGCGATCATCCGCGACCTCGATCTGCTGAGGCCCATCTACGCGCAGACCGCGAGCTACGGCCATTTCGGGCGCGAGCTGCCTGACTTCAGCTGGGAGAAGACCGACCGAGTCGACGCCCTGCGCGGTGCAGCCGGTCTCTGAGGCAGCCCGGATGGCGGTTTCAGCGACTATTGCGCGAGTGCTGGTCGACTCACCGCTGCCGCAGCTGGACCGCCTGCTCGACTACCGCGTCCCCGAGGGGATGGCCGGCGTGGTCCCTGGAGTGCGCGTCTCGGTGCCGCTGCGGGCGGCCAGCCGGATCGCCGAGGGGTTCGTCGTCGAGCTCAGTTCGCAGCAGGACTTTCCGGGTCCGCTGAGCGATATCGTCGCGCTGGTGTCTCCGGTCCCGGTCTTGCAGCCCGAGGTGTGGGCGCTCGCCAGGGCGGTGGCTGATCGCGCCGCCGGCTCGGCGAGCGACGTGCTGCGGCTCGCGATCCCGACCCGGCAGGTGCGGGTCGAGAAGTCGTGGCTGGCACGTGGCGAGCAACCGGATCGCGGCCCGATCGCCTCGCCGGTGATGGATGGATATCCAGACGGCGCCGTCGAGTCGGCCCTCGCGGCGGGGGAGCGAATCGCTCTGGGCGTGGCCCCGGGAGTGATTCAGCTCGGGCCGGATGGACCATGGATCGGCCGCTGGGCGCTCACTTTGGCGCGCGCGGCCGCGCGGGCGGTGGCGGCGGGCGCGTCGGCGATCCTCGTCGCTCCCGACTACCGCGATCAGGAGCAGCTGGCTGCGGCACTCCAAACGCTGCTGCCGAGCGAGGCGATCGTCCGGCTGGATGCGCGCCAGTCGAATCCCGATCGGTACCGCGGACTCCTCCGGGCGCTCGGCCCCGCGCCGGTCGTTCTTCTCGGCAATCGTTCGGTGGTCTATGCGCCCGCCGCGAAGCTCGGCCTCATCGCCATCTGGAACGATGGCGACCCGCTGCTCGGAGAACCGCTGAGCCCATACGTGCATGCGCGCGATGCGGCGCTCGTGCGACAGGAGCAGCAGGGCGGTGCCCTGGTCTTCGCCGGCCACACCCGCACGACCGAGGTCGAACGGCTGATCGAGGTCGGCTACCTGCGCGAGATCGGGCTCGCCAAGCCGCGGCATCCGCGGGTGATCCCGACCGCGAATATCGCCGCTCAAGACCGGCTGGCCGCGCAGGCGCGGATCCCGTCGATCGCCTGGCGAGAGGCCACCGCGGGCAGCAAGACCGGCCCGGTGCTCGTCCAGGTTGCGCGCCCCGGCTACGCGCCCGGCCTGCGGTGCGTCGACTGCGGCGAACCGGCCAAGTGCCGGGTCTGCGGCGGGCCGCTCCACCAGAAGCGCGCGGGCGGCATCCCCAGCTGCACCTGGTGCGGCGCACCGGAGGCCTCCTGGCGTTGCGCGAACTGCCAGTCCACTCGGCTGCGCCCGGCCGGAATCGGGGCGAGTCGCACCGCCGAAGAACTGGGCAGGGCCTTTCCCGGGGTGCGGATCATCGTGGCGGATGGCGAGAGGAGCATCCAGGCCGTCGACTCCAAGCCCGCCATCGTCGTCGCCACCCGAGGGGCGGAGCCGATCGCAGCAGGCGGCTATCGCGCCGTGCTGCTGCTCGACGGCGAGCGGATGGTGGCGCGCGAGAGCCTGCGCGTCGGGGAGGACTGCCTGCGTTGGTGGTCGGATGCCGCGGCCCTTGCCGCCGATGACGCCCCGGTCGTGCTCGTCGGGGTGGGCGGCGCGCTCGCGTCGGCGCTGGTCACCGGCACCCAGGCGGAGTACGCCCGCCACGAGCTCGTCGACCGCCGGGCCCTGCATTTTCCTCCCGCCGCCCGAGTCGCGACGCTCCAGGGAGCGCCGGATGCCGTTGCCGCTGCTGTGCGGGCTCTTCCGCCCGACGCTGAGGCGCTCGGGACCACCGAGGCCGACGGACGCGCTCGGGCGATCGTGCGCTTCGACTACGCGCACGGGGCTGCCGTGGCCGAGGCCGTGCGGTCCGAGATCATCCGCCAGGCGACGACGCGCCGCAAGGCAGTGCCGGGCGCTCCGCCCCGCCGTGGGCGGCAGCCGTTGCCGCTGCGCGCGCACTTCGACGATCCGGAGCCGTTCACCGAGTGAACCCGGTCGGGCCGGGCACGGCAGAATCGATCTGTGCCCCCACTCCGGATCGTCTTCGCAGGAAGTCCCGCCGCCGCGGTCCCGAGCCTGCGACGGCTCCTGGCCGGTCGACACGAGCTGATCGCCGTCGTCACCCGCGAAGATGCCCCTGTCGGGCGCAAACGGGTGTTGACGCCGACCCCGGTGGCCGAGGAGGCGGAACGAGCGGGCATCCACGTGATCAAGGCGAATCGACTCGGTCCCGTCACCGACCAGCTGATCGCTCTCGACGCCGATCTGGGCGTGATCGTGGCATACGGCGGGCTGATCCGCGAGCCGCTGCTGAGCGCCCCGCGACTGGGCTGGATCAATCTGCACTTCTCGCTTCTGCCGCGCTGGCGTGGAGCGGCTCCGGTGCAGCGCGCCATCATTGCGGGCGATTTCGAGACCGGTGCCTCGGTGTTCCAGCTGGTTGCGGAGCTGGATGCCGGCGACGTGTACGCGACCGTCCGCCGGCAGATCGGCGCCCACGAGACGGCGGCCCACCTGCTCGCGGCCCTGGCCGAGTCCGGGGCCGAGTTGCTGACCGCCGTCGTCGACTCGCTGGCCGACGGCACCGCTGTCGCCTCACCGCAACAGGGCGAGGTCACCCTCGCTCCCAAGCTGAGCCTGGCGGATGGCCGCCTGCACTGGTCGGAACCGGCCGCCCGGCTGGACGCACGGATCCGCGGCACCTCGCCCGAACCCGGCGCGTTCACCGAGATCGGCGACGAGCGGATCAAGGTGCTCGACGCGCTGGTCGCCCACGGCGATTCGGGCCTCGACGCCGGACGCATCGAGCTGCGTGGCGGACGAGTGCTGGTGGGCACGGCGAGCGATCCCATCGAGTTGCTGACGGTGCATCCGGCCGGCCGGCGCCCGATGAGGGCCGCCGATTGGTGGCGCGGACGTCCGCCTGGTGCCTCGGACCGCGCCGCGAACGACGCTCCGGGCGTCGCCTCGTGACCGCGCCGCGCGATCCGCGTTCCTCGAGGTCGTCGCCGCCGCGACCCCCGCGCACCGGTCCGTACCGCATCCAGGCCGCCCGCCGGGTGGCGTACGACGTGCTGCGCGCGGTGCACGGAAGTGACGCGTACGCGAACCTGCTCCTGCCCACGAAACTCGCGGAGGCCGGCCTGAATGAGGCGGACGCCGGCCTCGCCACCGAGTTGAGCTACGGCACGCTGCGACGCCAGGGCTATTACGACCGGATCATCGAACTGGCGAGCGGTCGGCCGCTCGCGAAGATCGACCCCGAGGTGCTGGATGCCGTGCGGCTCGGCGTGCACCAGTTGCTCGGGATGCGGGTCGCGGCGCATGCCGCGGTGGACGAGTCCGTGGCGCTGGTCGCCGCCGCCGGCAAGCGATCGGCCACCGGATTCGCCAACGGGGTGCTCAGGGCGATTGCGCGTGATTCCGAGGCCCAGTGGCGGGCGCGAGCGCTCGAAGGCCTGGTGGGCGACGCGCGGCTGGCGATGGAGCACGCGCACCCGCTCTGGATCGTCGAGGCCTTTCGCGCGGCATTGGCGGCCGAGGGGCGCGCCGACGAACTCGAGCGCCTGCTCCGCGCCGACAACGATCCGCCTCGGGTCAGCCTGGTCGCCCTTCCCGGGCTCGCAGGCGTCGCCGAGCTGGGCGAGCCCGGCGGGGTCTCGCCGATCGCCGCGAGGTCGGTCGGCGGCGATCCCGCCGACAATCCAGTCGTCGCGTCGGGGCGCGCGCGAGTGCAGGACGAGGGATCGCAGCTGGCGGCACTCGCGCTCAGCCGAGCCCGTCCGATCGTGCCGGGGGAGCGCTGGCTCGACCTGTGCTCCGGGCCGGGAGGCAAGGCGGCCGTCCTGGCGGCAGAGGCAGAAGCCGGGGGCGCCGTTCTCCTCGCCAACGAGCTCGTCCCGACTCGCGCGCGGCTGGTTCGCAACGCGCTGGCGGTGTTCGCGCACCCGCCGGAGGTGGTGGAGGGCGATGGCCGCCGTTTCGCCACCGAATCAGGGCGGTTCGACCGCATCCTGCTCGACGCTCCGTGCACCGGTCTCGGTGCGCTGCGGCGCCGGCCCGAGGCGCGCTGGCGCAAGCAGGCTTCCGACCTGCCCGGGTTGAGGGCGCTGCAGGGCGAGCTGCTCGAGGCGGCGATCCAGGCTCTCGCGCCCGGCGGACTCCTGGCGTACGTCACCTGCTCACCGCACCTCGACGAGACTCGCGAGGTGGTCGCGGGTGCGTTGGCCGGTCATCCGGAGGTGACGGCCATCGACACCCCGGCGGTCCTCGCGGGCATCGCGACACGCGACCTCGATCTCGCACCCGGCACTCACGCACAACTCTGGCCGCACCGGCACGGCACCGACGCCATGTTCATCCAGCTGATGGCGAAGGCAGCTGATGGGCAAGGCGCCTGATGGATAAGGCGCCTCATGGATAAGGTCGAGACGTGACCGCGCGCATCCAGCCGAGCATTCTGAGCGCCGATTTCGTGAACATGCAACGCGACGTGGAGGCGATCGCCACCGCCGACGCCGTGCACGTCGACGTGATGGACAACCATTTCGTCCCCAACCTCACCTTCGGGCTCGAGATGGTGACGCGCGTGCAGGCCGTCTCGCCGATTCCGCTCGACGTGCACCTGATGATCACGGATGTCGACCGCTGGGCCCCGGGGTACGCCGAACTGGGCGTGTTCTCGGTCACGTTCCACGCCGAGGCGACTGCCGATCCGGTCGCCCTCGCACGCCGGCTGCACACGATCGGAGCCCGCGCAGGACTGGCGCTGAAACCCGGCACCGACATCGCGCCCTACCTCGAGCTCTTGCCCGAATTCGACCAACTGCTGGTCATGACAGTCGAACCGGGGTTCGGCGGTCAGAGCTTCATGGCCGAGATGATGCCGAAGGTCTCCGGCGCGCGGGCAGCGATCAGCGCCGGCGGTCTCGACGTCTGGGTGCAGGTGGACGGCGGCATCACGGCCGACACCATCGGGATCGCGGCCGCCGCCGGAGCCGACACCTTCGTCGCCGGATCGAGCGTGTACGGCGCCGAGAATGCCGGCGATGCGATCGCCGCGCTGCGCGTCGCGGCCGAGGCGGCGCACGCGCACTGAGCTGCGGCACATCTGGTTGACTGGGTGGATGACCGACGAGAGCAAGCAGGACGCCGTCGACCAGCAGAAGGCCGACGACACGAAGAAGAAGTTCCGCGAGGCCCTCGAGCGCAAGAAGCAGCAGGGTGACAACCGGATCGCCGCTCCGGGCTCCGAATCGACCATCCATGGCGTTCATGGCAAGGCCGGCGGCAAGCGGCAGTTCCGCCGCAAGAGCGTCTGAGAGGGATGCAGCACATGAGTGACAAGACCAAGCCCGAGATCGAGCCCATCATGGGCGACGCGCCGACCGAGCTCGTCATCTCCGACCTCGTGGTCGGCGATGGCGCCGAAGCCACCCCCGGTGCCACGGTCGACGTGCACTACGTCGGCGTCGACTTCGAGACCGGCGAGGAGTTCGACTCGAGTTGGGGTCGCGGCGAGTCGATCCAGTTCCCGCTGAACGGCCTGGTTCGCGGCTGGCAAGAGGGCATTCCCGGCATGAAGGTCGGCGGCCGCCGTCAGCTGATCTGCCCGCCGGCCTGGGCATACGGTCCTGCGGGCGGTGGACATCGTCTGTCCGGACGCACGCTCGTCTTCGTCATCGACCTACTGGCAGTTCGCTGATTGGAAGGAATCGCGCAAGCGATTCATCGCGAACCGGCGTGAGCGGCCCGTCCGGCGGACGCCAACTGTCCGCCGACAACACCAGTAGCCTGAACAGGTGAAAACCTTCGACGCCCTCTTCGAGGAGCTCAGCACGAAGGCCGCCGAGCGGCCGACGGGCTCCCGCACGGTCGAAGAGCTCGACGCCGGCGTTCACGCGATCGGCAAGAAGATCGTCGAAGAGGCCGCGGAAGTGTGGATGGCCGCCGAGTTCCAGAGCGACGACGAGACCGCGGCCGAGATCTCTCAGTTGCTGTACCACCTGCAGGTGCTGATGCTCGCCAAGGGACTCTCACTCGACGACGTGCAGCGACATCTGTAACACAGACTTCGCCCGCCATCCCGTCGACTGAAAGACTCACCCCATGCTACGAATCGCGGTGCCCAACAAGGGCACCCTGTCTGAAACGGCCGTGCAGATGCTGCAGGAGGCCGGCTACGCCACGCGTCGCGATCCCAAGGAACTGATCGTCAGCGACCCGCGCAATGACGTCGAGTTCTTCTACCTGCGCCCGCGCGATATCGCGACCTACGTGGGATCCGGCGCGCTCGACGTCGGCGTGACCGGCCGCGATCTGCTGCTGGACTCGCACTCGCCCGCCATCGAGGTCGATCAGCTCGACTTCGGCGCGTCGACCTTCCGCTTCGCCGGTCCGATCGGGCGCTTCGACTCGCTCGCGCAGCTGGCCGGGGTGCGCGTCGCCACCAGCTACGCCGCGCTCGTCACCGACTTCCTCCAGCGCGAAGGCGTCACGGCCGACGTGGTGCACCTGGACGGCGCGGTCGAGTCGGCCGTCCGGCTCGGGGTCGCAGATGCGGTCGCCGACGTGGTCGAGACCGGGTCGACGCTGAAGAAGCAGGGTCTCGAGATCTTCGGGCCGGTCATCCTGGAATCGCACGCTGTTCTGATCGCGGCCAACGAAGCCGTCGGCGGGCTCGAGACGCTGCGCAGGCGGCTGCAGGGCGTCATGGTCGCTCACCAGTACGTTCTGATGGATTACGACCTGCCGACGGCGCTGCTGGACGCGGCGACGAAGATCACGCCGGGCCTCGAGTCGCCGACGGTCTCGCAGACGCGTGACTCGGAATGGCTGGCCGTGCGGGTGATGGTGCCGCGCGTCGAGACCAACCACGTCATGGACGCGCTTTACGAGCTGGGGGCGCGCGCGATCCTGGTCAGCGCGATCCACGCCGCGCGGATCTGATGTGGTGCGTCTGACATGGCGGGCCTGACATGACAATCGTGACGCGGGTCATCCCGTGCCTGGATGTCGCGGGCGGGCGTGTGGTCAAGGGGGTCAACTTCCTCGACCTGCGTGACGCGGGCGATCCGGTCGAGCTGGCGCGGCTGTACTACGAGCAGGGCGCGGATGAGATCACCTTCCTCGACGTGACGGCCACCGTCGAAGATCGGTCGACCATGTACGAGACGGTCACGGCGACGGCGGAGCAGGTGTTCATCCCGCTCACGGTCGGCGGGGGAGTGCGCTCGAACGACGATGTCGCCCGCCTGCTCGGCTACGGGGCCGACAAGGTCGGCGTGAACAGCGCGGCGATCGCCCGGCCCGGGTTGCTGGGTGAGATCGCCGACCGCTTCGGCGCTCAGGTGCTCGTGCTCTCGCTCGATGTGAAGCGCAGCCCCACCACGAGCAGCGGCTTCGTCGTGACCACACATGGCGGCCGCACCGAGACGCAGCTCGACGCCCTGGACTGGGCGCGTGAGGCGATCGAGCGCGGGGCCGGCGAACTGCTGGTCAACTCGATCGACGCGGACGGTACCAAGCAGGGCTACGACCTCGAGCTGGTGGCTGCCGTGCGCGAGTTGAGCTCGGTCCCGGTGATCGCCAGCGGGGGCGCAGGCGCAGTGGCAGACTTCGCGCCAGCAGTCGCCGCGGGGGCGGATGCGGTGCTGGCGGCATCCGTGTTCCACAACGGCGAACTCACGGTGGCAGATGTCAAGGCGGCGCTGAGCGCAGAAGGGATCGCGGTGCGATGAGTGAGGTTCTGACAGCCGAGACGGTCGGAGCGGTCGTCGAACGCGCGCACTTCAACAGCGACGGCTTGTTGCCGGCGATCATCCAGCAGCACGACTCGCGTGAAGTGCTGATGCTCGGCTACATGGATGCCGAGGCCCTGCGCCGCACGCTCACCGAGGGCCGCGTGACCTTCTGGTCGCGCAGCAGGCAGGAGTACTGGCGCAAGGGCGACACCAGCGGCAACGTGCAGCTGGTGCGCGGAGCCGCGCTGGATTGCGACGGAGATACGCTGTTGGTCCAGGTCGAGCAACACGGTCCCGCCTGCCACACTGGGGCGCACGCCTGCTTCGACGTCGATCCCCTCATCCCATTCGTGGATGAGACATCTCCCGAAAGCAGCGCATGACCACCACCAGCCGGGCCGACTTCGATGCCGCGCTTGCCGCCGGGCATCGCGTGGTGCCCGTGCTGCGCGAGCTGTTCGCCGACGGCGAGACGCCGATCGGCGTGTACCGCAAGCTCGCCATCGGCAAGCCGGGCACCTTTCTGCTCGAGTCGGCCGAGCAGGGCGGCATCTGGTCGCGGTTCTCGTTCATCGGCGTCGGATCGCTCGGCGTGCTCACGCAGGGCCGGGCCGACGATGGCACCGACCGTGCGGTCTGGCTCGACTACGGGGTGTCCGCAGAGCGCGCACTGGGTCCCGATGCTCCCGCCGCGCCGCTGAAGGCTCTCGCCCACCTCTACCAACGCTGGAGCACCCCGCACGTCGATGGCCACCCGCCGCTGACCGGCGGATTGGTCGGCTTCATCGGCTGGGAGGCCGTGCGGCAGCTCGAGAAGCTGCCCGACGTGCCGCCCGCCGACTTCTCGGTGCCGGGGCAGGCGCTCAGCTTCGTCAGCGAACTCGTCGTGCTCGACCACCGGCAGGGAACGGCGACCCTCATCGCCTCGGTACTGAACGACGGCATCGAGGATGCGGACGCGCAGTGGGCTCAGGCGCAGACGGCGCTCGACGCGCTGCAGACCGGCATCGCACGGCCTTCGGAGGCCTGGATCGCCGACGTCGACCTGACTACGCCCGCCACGCCCATTCCGCGGGTGAGCGCGAGCGAGTACGAGGTAGCCGTCGAGCGCTCGAAGGAGTACATCCGCGACGGCGACGTGTTCCAAGTGGTGATCTCGCAGCGCTTCGACCACGAGATCACGGCCGAGCCGATCGACGTGTACCGCGTGCTGCGGGCGCTCAACCCGAGCCCCTACATGTACCTGCTCACGCTCGAGGGGCCGGCCGGTGACTCGTACTCGATCGTCGGCTCGTCTCCTGAGGCACTGGTGAAGGTGCAAGACGGACGGGTGTTCACGCATCCGATCGCCGGATCCCGACCGCGCGGCGAAACCCCTGAGCGCGACCTCGAGCTGGCCGACGAACTGCTGGCCGACCCGAAGGAGCAGGCCGAGCATCTGATGCTCGTCGACCTGGCGCGCAACGACCTGTCGAAGGTCTGCGTCGCCGGCTCCGTCGAGGTCACCGAGTTCATGCAGGTCGAGCGATTCAGCCACATCATGCACCTCGTGTCGAGCGTGGAGGGCGACCTGCGCCCGGATGCCAGCTCGATCGACGTCTTCACCGCCACCTTCCCGGCCGGCACCTTGTCGGGGGCGCCGAAGCCCCGTGCCTTGGAGATCATCGATGAATTGGAGGTCGCCCAGCGCGGCGTCTACGGCGGCGTGGTCGGCTACTTCGGCCTGGCGGGGGATGCCGACCTGGCCATCGCGATCCGCACCGCCACCATCGTCGACGGCCTCGCCCGAGTGCAGGCCGGCGCCGGGCTGGTGGCCGACTCGGATCCGGCCACCGAGCACCAGGAGGCGCAGAACAAGGCCGCTGCCCCACTGCGTGCCGTCGCGATCGCCAACGCCATGCGCAGGCTGTCGTGACCGGTGGGCGGCTCAAGCTGCTCTCGCTGGTCGGCATCGCGCTGCTTGCCGCTCTGATCTTCGCCGATTGGTCGCAGACCTGGTTCACCCTGACTGTGCAGGGCAAGCCGTTCCCGGTGTCCGGTCAGATCGCGGGCGGCGCACTGTCGGCCCTCGCTCTCGCCTCGCTCGCCCTCATCGCGGCGCTGGCGATCGCCGGGCGGTTCTTCCGGCCGGTGTTGGGCGTGCTGCTGGCTCTGCTCGGGGTGTGCGTGATCGCGGTGTCGGCGTTCGCGATCGGCAATCCCGTGGTCGCCGCGACCTCAGCCATCACGAAGGCCACAGGCGTCGCCGGAACGCAGTCGGTCGAACGGCTGGTGAGCGCGACATCCCTGACAGCGTGGCCCGTGGTGGCGATCGTGCTCGGGGTGATCATGACGCTGCTCGGGCTCGCGATCGCCCCGACCTCGCGGTCCTGGCCGGACTCGGGCCGCAAGTACACCCGCTCGCGCATGGTGGCCGCCGATCCCGATGCGTCGGATCCGGTTCAGGAATGGGACGCTCTGAGCGAGGGCGACGACCCCACGGGCGGGTGAACGGCGCCGCGCCGATCGGCGAACGGGTCGGCGCCGTTGTTGGACCGGGCCAGGCGCTCGAGCCCCGCTAGACTGGCGACGATTCGATCAGAAGGAGCAGCAGTGGCCGACGAGACCGAGCCCGGAGAGGGCAACTCGCCCGCAGCCTGGGTCGCCGTGATCATCATGCTGGCTGCGATCGCCGGCGGCACCTTCGCGTTCTGGTTCGACGTGCCGTGGCTCGTCTGGACCTGCGCCGGGCTCGTCGTCGTCGGCGCGCTGGTCGGCGCCGTCCTGTCCAAGCTGGGGTACGGCGTCAAGGGCCCGCGCTACGTGCCGAAGGTGCATTCCTAGAGTGCTCTCCGAACTCGTCGCCGGGGCCGTCGCGGACGCCTCGGAGCGACGCGCGATCCACCCTCTCGAGCAGGTCGAGGCTGAAGCTGCCGCGCGCCCGCCAGCGCTCGATGTGATGACCGCGCTCGCACCGGCCGATCGCGTCAAGATCATCGCCGAGGTCAAGCGCGCGAGCCCATCCCGCGGGCAACTCGCCGACATCGCTGACCCGGCATCCCTCGCGGTCTCGTACCAGACCGGTGGGGCGAGCGTGATCAGCGTGCTCACCGAAGGCCGTCGTTTTCTCGGGTCGCTCGCCGATCTCGAGGCCGTCCGCGCGGCGGTCGACATCCCGGTGCTTCGCAAGGATTTCATCGCTGAGCCCTATCAGGTGTTCGAAGCCCGCGCCGCGGGAGCGGATCTCGTGCTGCTCATCGTGGCCGCGCTCGACCAGCCGGTGCTCGCCGAGCTGCACGACCTCATCTCGCAGCTCGGCATGACCGCGCTCGTCGAAACGCACTCGGCTGACGAGGTGGAGCGGGCGCTCGACGTCGGCGCCTCCGTCGTCGGGGTCAATGCGCGCAACCTCAGCACCTTCGAGCTCGATCGCGAGCTGTTCGGCTCGCTGGCCGACCGCATCCCCTCGGGTGTCATCCGGATCGCCGAATCGGCGGTCACCGAGCCGGCCGATGTCGCCCACTACCGAGCGGCGGGCGCCGACGTCGTGCTGGTGGGCGAAGCGCTGGTCACCGGCGGAGATCCGGTCGCGATGCTGCAGAGCTTCCTCGCAGCCAGCCCATTCCGGCCGGCCGATTCGCACGCGACGACGGTCACCGCGTGACCAGCCTGCGCGAGCTGCCCGGGCCGTTCTACGGCGAGTACGGCGGCCGGTTCATGCCCGAGTCGTTGATCGCCGCGATCGACGAACTGGCGGCGGCGTACGACCTCGCGAAGGCCGATCCGGCGTTCCACGCCGAGCTGCGCGAGCTTGAGCGCAGCTACAGCGGGCGGCCCTCGATCATCACCGATGTACCGCGCTTCGCCGAGCACGCCGGGGGAGCGCGCATCATCCTCAAGCGCGAAGATCTCAACCACACCGGTTCGCACAAGATCAACAACGTGCTGGGTCAGGCGCTCCTCACGCGCCGCATCGGCAAGACCCGCGTCATCGCCGAGACCGGCGCCGGTCAGCACGGCGTCGCCACGGCGACCGCCGCCGCGCTGTTCGGCTTCGAGTGCACGATCTTCATGGGCGAGGTCGACACCAAGCGCCAAGCCCTGAACGTGGCCAGGATGCGCCTGCTCGGAGCCGACGTGGTCTCGGTGACCACCGGATCCCGCACGCTCAAAGACGCGATCAACGAGGCATACCGCGAGTGGGTCACGAGCGTCGAGACCACCAACTACATCTTCGGCACTGCGGCGGGGCCGCATCCCTTCCCCGCCATGGTCCGCGACTTCCAGAAGGTCATCGGCGAAGAGGCCCGCGAGCAGGTGCTCGCGCTGACCGGCAGGCTCCCGGATGCCGTTGCCGCCTGTGTGGGCGGCGGATCGAACGCGATCGGCATCTTCGACGCCTTCCTCGACGACGAGTCGGTGAAGCTGTACGGCTACGAGGCCGCCGGCGACGGGATCGACACCGACCGTCATGCCGCCGCCATCGAGCGCGGCCGGCCCGGCATCCTGCACGGGGCACGCAGCTACCTGCTGCAAGACGAAGACGGCCAGACCATCGAGTCCCACTCGATCTCGGCCGGGCTTGATTACCCGGGTGTCGGACCCGAGCACGCCTACCTGGCCGACATCGGCCGCGCCACCTACCTGCCGGCGACGGACGCCGAGGCCATGGAGGCGCTGCGGCTGCTCAGTCGCACCGAGGGCATCATCCCCGCCATCGAGTCGGCGCACGCGCTGGCCGGTGCACTGAAACTGGGCCGAGAGCTCGGGCCGGATGCGATCATCCTGGTCAATCTCAGCGGCCGCGGCGACAAAGACGTGCAGACCGCGGGCGAGTGGTTCGGGCTGTTCGACGAGGGAGCGGTGCAGTCGTGAGCGGCGCCGCGCAGCCGGTCGTGACCTCGGTGGATGCCACGATCGACGCCAACCGACGCGCCGGCACCGGCAGCCTCATCGGGTATCTGCCCGTCGGCTTCCCGGATCTGGCTTCCAGCATCGATGCAGCCGTTGCGTTGGTCGAGAACGGCGTCGACGCGCTCGAACTGGGCGTTCCGTACTCCGACCCGGTGATGGACGGCCTGGCGATCCAGAAGGCCACCCAGATCGCGCTGGAGGGCGGCTTCCGGGTCCGCGACGTATTCACCGCCGTTGAGGCGATCCGCTCACGCGTCGAAGCTCCGGTGCTTGTCATGACCTACTGGAACCCCGTACTGCAGTACGGCCCCGACCGCTTCGCCGACGATCTCGTCAACGCCGGGGGAGCGGGACTCATCACCCCCGACATCACCCCCGATTCCGCAGCACCGTGGATCGCGATCAGCGAGCGGACCGGGCTCGACCGCGTCTTCCTGGCCGCGCCCAGCTCGACCGATGCACGACTGGCTGAGACCGTCGCCGCCAGCCGCGGATTCGTCTACGCGGTGTCGACCATGGGCATCACCGGCGCCCGCGGCGACGTGGACGCGGCCGCTCGATCCCTGGTCGGCCGCCTCCGTGCCGTCGATGCTCAGAACGTCTGCGTCGGAATCGGCATCTCGACCGCCGAACAGGTCGCCGAGGTCCTGAACTACGCCGACGGGGCGATCGTCGGCTCCGCCCTGGTCACGGCACTGGCCGAACACGGGGTGGCGGGTGTCGGTCGCACCGCCGCGGCGCTCGCTCAGGGTCGCACTCGGTAGACTTCCATCCGGCCAGCCAGCCTTCCGCTCCGCCCGTCCTCCCACCGAAGGGTGCTCAGTGCTTCCGCTCACCATTCCCAGTCCGCCGCTGGACTGGTCCGTGTTCAACTTCGGCAGCTGGATCCACTCGATCATCCCGGCCTGGCCCGAGGCCTGGACGCTGCCGATCCATGTGTATGCGCTCTGCATCCTGACCGGCATCGTCGTGGCCCTGATCATCACCAACCACCGGCTGACCCAGCGTGGTGCCGAGCCGTGGATCATCGTCGACGTCATCATCCCGACCATCATCTTCGGGTTGGTGGGGGCGCGAGCCTGGCACGTGGTCACTCACATCGGCGACTACTTCGGGCCGGGCAAGAACACCTGGAACCCGTTCCTTCCTGGCGCGGTCTGGAACATCTGGGATGGCGGCGCCGCCATCCTGGGAACCCTCTTGTTCGGCGCTGTCGGTGTCTATGTCGGCTCCCGGGTCACCGGTTTGCGCTTCACTTCCGTGATCGACGCCATTGCGCCGACTCTGCTGCTCGCTCAGGCGCTCGGGCGACTCGGTAACTACTTCAACAACGAGCTGTACGGTCTGCCGACCGACCTGCCGTGGGGGCTCCAGATCCCTTCGGACAACACCGCGTATCCCTCGGGCCTGCCGACCAGCGGCGTCTACTTCCACCCGACGTTCCTCTACGAGATCATCTGGAACCTGACCGGCTTCGTCCTGATCCTGCTGATCCAGTACAAGGTCAGCGCGGTCACCCGGGCCGATGGTCGGCCGTCGTTCCGCGCAACCGCACGCCCGCAGTGGCAGTGGGGCAAGGTGCTCGGCCTGTACCTGATCTGGTACGGCACCGGGCGCACCTGGTTCGAGAACATCCGCATCGACCCGAGCCAGACCTTCCTCGGCATCCGCGACAACGTCTGGGGCGCGCTCGGGGCGATCGTGCTCGGCGTCGTCATCATCGCGGTGCAGTCCCGCCGTCATCCGGGCGTGGAACCGAGCGTCTACCGCCCGGGGAAGGAGTGGACCCCGCCCTCTGAGGTAGACTCCGAGGACATCTACTCCGATACCGACGATTCAGGCGATGACGCCGAGACGGGCTCGAGCAAGAAGGAAGCACCCGCCACAAGCGGGGCCGTCCACAACTCCTAAGGTCCAGCGACACCACGCCCGGCATCCCTCCACTCGTTGGGCCATTGACGTCCCATCTCCAGCACCATCGTGAGGACGGTACTCATGGCGCTCCCTGCTCCGGCACCGAACCCGTTCAGCGGGTTCAGTGGCGTGCCCACGGCTCAAGGGCTGTATGACCCGCGCCGCGAGAAAGACGCCTGCGGCCTGGCGATGGTTGCCACGCTGCGCGGCACCGCCGGCCACGACATCATCGCCCTGGCGCTCGATGCGCTGCGCCATCTCGAGCACCGCGGTGCCGTGGGGTCGGATGCCGGCACCGGCGACGGCGCAGGCATCGTCACCCAGATCCCCGACGCCTTCCTGCGCGCGGTGGCCGGTTTCGAACTGCCGCCGGTCGGACGCTACGCGGTCGGCATGGCGTTCCTCCCGCTCGACCCGGTCGCCAGCGCCGAGCTGAAAGACGGCATCGCGGCCATCGCCGCCGACGAGGGCCTGCGGGTTCTGGGCTGGCGCGAGGTCCCGACCGATCCGGCTCACCTCGGCCACCTGGCTCGTGAGGCGGCGCCCGCGTTCGAGCAGTTGTTCATCGAGTCCTCCCGAACGGGGCAGGGCGGCGCGCCCCTCGCCGGCATCGAGCTCGATCGCCACGCCTTCCGGCTTCGCAAGCGGGCCGAGCGCGAACTGGGTGCGTATTTCCCATCCCTGTCGGCACGGACCCTGGTCTACAAGGGCATGGTCACCACCCTGCAGCTCGAGCCGTTCTACCCGGACCTCAGCGATGAGCGCTTCGCGTCGAAGCTCGCGCTCGTGCACTCGCGCTATTCGACGAACACCTTCCCGTCGTGGCCGCTTGCTCAGCCGTTCCGGGTGATCGCGCACAACGGCGAGATCAACACCGTGCAAGGCAACCGCAACTGGATGCGCGCCCGCCAGAGCCAGCTCGAATCCGAGCTGCTCGGCGACCTGCGCCCGCTGTTCCCGATCGTCAGTGAAGGCGCCAGTGACTCCGCATCATTCGACGAGGTCGCCGAGCTGCTGCTGCTCTCGGGGCGGTCGTTGCCGCACTCGATCATGATGATGGTGCCCGAGGCCTGGGAGAACCAGGTCGACATCGACCCGAAGCGCCGCGCCTTCTATGAGTTCCACTCGATGATGATGGAGCCCTGGGATGGCCCGGCGGCCCTGGTCTTCACCGACGGATCCCTGGTGGGCGCGACCCTGGACCGCAACGGGCTGCGCCCCGGCCGGTTCCTGGTGACCGATGACGGCCTGGTCGTGCTCGCGAGCGAGATCGGTGTCCTCGACTTCCCGGCCGACAAGATCGTGCGCAAGGGCCGGTTGCGGCCGGGGAAGATGTTCCTGGTCGACACCGTGGCAGGGCGCATCGTCGAGGACGACGAGATCAAGGCCGAACTCTCGGCTTCGCAACCCTGGCAGAGCTGGCTCGACGCCGGCCGCATCCATCTCGCCGATCTGCCCGAGCGCGAGCACATCACGCACACTCCCGCGTCGGTGGTGCGCCGTCAGCGCACCTTCGGATACACCGAGGAGGAGGTGCGCATCCTCGTCACGCCGATGGCGCAGAACGGCGCGGAGCCGCTCGGAGCGATGGGCTCCGACACTCCGATCGCCGTGCTCAGCGACCGGCCCCGCTTGTTGTTCGACTACTTCACGCAGGCCTTCGCCCAGGTGACGAACCCGCCGCTGGACAGCATCCGCGAAGAGGTCGTCACCAGCATGAAGCTCGGCCTCGGGCCCGAGCGCAACCTGCTCGACGCGACCCCGGAGCACGCGAAGCAGATCGTGCTCGACTTCCCGGTCATCGACAACGACGAGCTCGCCAAGATCCAGCACTTCGAGACCGCGGGCGGTCGCAAGCCCTCCCACGTGATCAAGGGCCTCTACCGGGTTGCCGACGGCACCGACGCGCTCGCGCAGCGCCTCCAGGCCATGTGCGACGAGGCAGACGCCGCAATCGAGAACGGATCGCAGTTCCTGGTGCTCAGCGATCGCGACTCGAACGTCGAGCTCGCACCCATTCCCTCGCTGCTCATGCTCGCGGCCGTGCATCATCACCTCATCCGGCAGGAGACCCGGATGAAGGTGGGCCTGATCGTCGAGACCGGTGACGTGCGCGAGGTGCACCATGTGGCCCTCCTGGTCGGTTACGGCGCCTCGGCGATCAACCCCTACCTGGCGATGGAGACCGCGGAGCAACTGGTGCTCAGCGGGATGATCACGGGTCTGACTCCCGAGAAGGCCGTCAAGAACCTGATCAAGGCGCTCGGCAAGGGCGTGCTGAAGATCATGTCCAAGATGGGCATCTCGGTCGTCGGCTCCTACGCCGGCGCCCAGGCCTTCGAGGCGGTCGGACTCAGCCAGGCATTCGTCGACCAGTACTTCACCGGCACGACGAGCCTGCTCGGAGGCGTCGGCATCGACGTGATCGCGGCCGAGAATGCGGCCAGGCACGCGGCGGCGTACCCGCAGGACGGCGCGATCCTGGCGCACGAGCGGCTCGAGATCGGCGGCGAGTACCAGTGGCGCCGTGAGGGCCCGCCGCACCTGTTCAACCCGGACACCGTCTTCCGGCTGCAGCACTCGACCCGCGCCAAGCGCTACGACATCTTCCGCGACTACACCAAGCTGATCGACGACCAGGCGGAGCGCCTGGGGACCCTGCGCGGCCTGTTCGCGATCAAGACCCACGGTCGCGCCGCGATCCCGATCGACGAGGTGGAGTCGATCGAGTCGATCATCACCCGGTTCAACACCGGCGCGATGAGCTACGGCTCGATCAGCCAGGAGGCGCACGAGACCATCGCGATCGCGATGAACCGGATCGGCGGCCGCAGCAACACCGGCGAGGGCGGCGAAGACGTCGACCGCCTGCTCGACCCGCAGCGCCGCAGCCGCATCAAACAGGTGGCGAGCGGCCGTTTCGGGGTGACGAGCATGTATCTCACGCATGCCACCGATATCCAGATCAAGATGGCGCAGGGTGCGAAGCCGGGCGAGGGCGGGCAGTTGGCCGCCGCCAAGGTGTATCCCTGGATCGCGCGCACCCGGCACAGCACGGCGGGCGTCGGGCTCATCTCGCCGCCGCCGCATCACGACATCTACTCGATCGAAGACCTCAAGCAGCTGATCTTCGACCTCAAGCGCGCCAACCCCGAGGCGCGGGTGCACGTCAAGCTGGTGTCGCAATCGGGCATCGGCGCGGTCGCAGCAGGGGTCACCAAGGCATTGGCCGACGTCGTGCTGGTCTCGGGTCACGACGGCGGCACCGGCGCGTCGCCTCTCAACTCGCTCAAGCACGCGGGCACCCCGTGGGAGATCGGCCTGGCCGAGACCCAGCAGACCCTGATGCTCAACGGGATGCGCGACCGGGTGGTCGTGCAGGTCGACGGCCAGATGAAGACCGGGCGCGACGTCATCATCGCCGCGCTGCTCGGCGCCGAGGAGTACGGATTCGCGACGGCGCCGCTCGTGGTGAGCGGCTGCATCCTGATGCGGGTCTGCCACCTCGACACCTGCCCGGTCGGCGTGGCGACCCAGAACCCCGAGCTGCGCGCTCGCTTCAGCGGCAAGCCGGAGTTCGTCGAGACCTTCTTCGAATTCCTCGCCCAGGAGGTTCGCGAGTACCTCGCCGAGCTCGGGTTCCGGTCGCTCGATGAGGCGATCGGTCACTCCGAGCTGCTCGACGTCGACCGCGCCATCGATCACTGGAAGGCCGACGGCCTCGACCTGACCCCGATCCTGATCGGGCCGGACTTCGCCGCCGACGAGCCCCGCCGCAACCGCCGTGGGCAGAAGCACGACCTCGAGAAGCACTTCGACGTCGAGTTGATCCGCCTCTCGCAGGCGGCTCTCGAGCGCGGCGAAGAAGTGCGCATCGAGCTGCCGGTCCGCAACACGGAGCGCGCGGTCGGCACCATGCTCGGCCACGAGGTCACGAAGAAGTACGGCGAGCACGGGCTGCCGACCGGCACCATCGAGGTGTCGATGACCGGCTCGGCCGGCCAGTCGCTCGGCGCGTTCATGCCGAACGGGATCACGCTCCGGCTCGAGGGCGACAGCAACGACTACGTCGGCAAGGGCCTCTCGGGCGGCCGGATCGTCGTGCGCCCTCCCCGCGGAGCCGTCTTCCCGGCCGAGCGCAACGTGATCGCCGGCAACGTCATCGGCTACGGAGCCACGCAGGGGAGCATGTTCATCCGCGGCGTCGTGGGAGAGCGGTTCCTGGTGCGCAACTCGGGCGCGAGTGCGGTCGTCGAAGGAGTCGGCGACCACGCCCTCGAGTACATGACCGGCGGGCTCGCGGTCATCCTGGGCACGACCGGCCGCAACCTCGGGGCCGGCATGTCGGGCGGCACCGCGTACGTCTACGACCTCAAGCCGGAACGAGTCAACCGCGATGCTCTGGCGACCGGAGAGCTCTCGCTGCTTCCGCTCGAGAGCGCCGATATCGAGATCCTGACCGATCTGCTGACCCAGCATGTCGCCGAGACCGACTCGCCGCTCGCGGCCAGGATGCTGGCCAATCCCGACGCCTTCTCGATGTTCGTGAAGGTGCTGCCGCGCGACTACGCCGCGGTGCAGAAGACCCGCCAGACCGCCGTCGACGAGGGTCTCGACCCCGACGGCGACGTCGTCTGGGGCCGGATCATGGAGGTGACCGGTGGCTGACCCCAAAGGCTTCCTGAAGACGCAGGAGCGCGAGCTGCCCAAGCGCCGGCCGGTTCCGGTGCGCATCATGGACTGGAAAGAGGTCTACGAGGCGCAAGACCCGGAGCAGCTGCGCCGGCAGGCCGGCCGCTGCATGGACTGCGGGATCCCGTTCTGCCATCACGGCTGCCCGCTGGGCAACCTCATTCCGGAGTGGAACGACCTCACCTGGCGCAACGAGGGCCGCGCGGCGATCGAGCGGTTGCACGCGACCAACAACTTCCCCGAGTTCACCGGCCGGCTCTGCCCGGCGCCCTGCGAGTCGAGCTGCGTGCTGGGCATCAACCAGCCGGCCGTCACGATCAAGCAGGTCGAGGTCTCGATCATCGACCAGGCGTTCCAGAACGGCTGGGTGACACCGCATCCGCCCGAGCGGCTCACCGGCAAGACGGTCGCAATCGTCGGCTCCGGACCCGCGGGCCTCGCCGCGGCCCAGCAGCTCACGCGAGCAGGCCACACCGTTGCGGTGTTCGAGCGCGACGACCGCATCGGCGGACTGCTGCGCTACGGCATCCCGGATTTCAAGATGGAGAAGAAGCAGCTCGAGTCCCGGCTGGCCCAGATGCAGGCCGAGGGAACGCGCTTCAGAGCCGGTGTCGAGATCGGCGTCGACATCGAGTGGGACGACCTGAAGTCGCGCTACGACGCGGTCGTGGTCGCCACCGGTGCCATGGTGCCGCGCGATCTTCCGATCCCGGGCCGTGACCTCCTCGGCGTTCATTTCGCCATGGATTACCTGGTGCAGCAGAACAAGGTCGGCGCGGGTGACACCGTGCTCAACCAGTTGACCGCCGAGGGCAAGCACGTCATCGTGCTCGGCGGTGGCGACACCGGAGCGGACTGCATCGGCACCGCGCACCGCCAGGGGGCGCTGAGTGTCACCAACCTCGCGATCGGCGTTCAGCCGCCCACTGAGCGGCCCGTGCACCAGCCCTGGCCGATGTCGCCGAACCTGTTCGAGATCTCCAGCGCCCACGAGGAGGGCGGAGAGCGGGTCTACCTCGCATCGACGGTGGAGTTCCTCTCCAACGACGCGGGCGAGGTGCGGGCGCTGCGCGTAGCCGAGACCGAGTACATCGATGGGCGGCGCGTTCCGAAGTCGGGAACCGAGCGCGAGATCCCGGCCGACCTGGTTCTGCTCGCCCTGGGATTCACCGGCGCCGAGCCCGAGACGCTCGACGCCCAACTGCGTCTGCCCTTCGACGAGCGCGGCAACGTCGTGCGCGATCAGGATTACCAGACCTCCGAAGCCGGCGTGTTCGTCGCCGGCGACGCGGGGCGGGGGCAGTCGCTGATCGTCTGGGCCATCGCAGAAGGACGCGCCGCGGCATCCGCCGTCGATCGATACTTGGAGGGGGAGACGGAACTGCCGTTCCCTGTCCGTCCCACCGATCGAGCCATCGCGGTCTAATCTCCAAGAGACTCAATCGCGACGCGCACTGCCACCTGCGCGCCGCGCCGCCACCCGAGCACCACACTCAATCACCACCGAAGGAAGTCATGAGACGAGCCAAGATCGTCGCGACGCTAGGCCCCGCCACGTCGAGCTACGAGAACATCCGCGCCATCATCGAGGCCGGGGTGAACGTGGCCAGAATGAACCTCAGCCACGGCAGCTACGACGTGCACGATGAGGTTTACACCAACGTGCGCAAGGCCGCGGCCGACACCGGGATCCCGGTGGCCGTGCTCGTCGACCTGCAGGGCCCGAAGATCCGGCTCGGCAAGTTCGAGGCCGGTCCGTACGACCTGGCGGTTGGTGACATCTTCACCATCACGACCGAAGAGGTCATCGGCACGAAGGACCTCTCGGGCACGACCTTCAAGGGGCTGCCCCAGGATGTGAAGCCCGGCGACTTCCTGTTGATCGACGACGGCAAGGTCAAGGTCGAGGTGATCGACACCGACGGAACGCGTGTGCGCACCAAGGTGATCGTGGCCGGACCGGTTTCGAACAACAAGGGCATCAATCTGCCCGGCGTCGCTGTGAATGTGCCCGCGCTGTCGGAGAAGGACGAATCCGACCTGCGCTGGGGTCTCAAGCTCGGTGCCGACTACATCGCCCTGTCATTCGTCCGCGATGCCTCCGACATCACCCGCGTGCACGAGATCATGGCGGAAGAGGGCCGTAAGGTCCCCGTGATCGCCAAGATCGAGAAGCCGCAGGCGGTGGACCATCTGGAAGAGATCATCGACGCGTTCGACGGCATCATGGTCGCGCGCGGCGACCTGGGTGTCGAGCTGCCCCTCGAGGCGGTCCCGATCGTGCAGAAGCGCGCCGTCGAGCTGGCGCGGCGGATGGCCAAGCCGGTGATCGTCGCCACCCAGATGCTCGAGTCGATGATCTCGAGCCCCGTCCCGACTCGCGCCGAGACCTCCGACGTCGCGAACGCGGTGCTCGACGGCGCCGATGCCGTCATGCTCTCGGGCGAGACGAGCGTGGGCGAGTATCCGGTCATCACGGTGTCGACCATGGCGCGCATCGTCAGCTCGACCGAAGACCACGGGCTCGAGCGGATCCCTCCGCTCGGTACCAAGCCGCGTACCCAGGGCGGCGCGATCACCCTCGCTGCGGCGGAGGTGGCCGACTTCGTCGACGCCAAGTACGTCTGCGTCTTCACCGAGTCGGGCGACTCCGCGCGCAGGATGTCACGCCTGCGCTTCAAGATCCCGATGAAGGCGTTCACGCCCGACGAGGCGATCCGTCGGCGGATGGCGCTCACCTGGGGCATCGAGTCGTTCCTGGTCGACCGGGTCACCCACACCGATGCCATGTACCACCAGGTCGACTCCAAGCTCATCGAGGCCGGCCTGGCCGAGGTCGGAGACAAGGTCGTGGTGATCTCTGGATCGCCTCCCGGAATCCCCGGCTCGACCAACGACCTGCGCGTTCACGTGGTCGGCGACGCGGTCAACGCGGTGGCGCCAGCCTGGGAGAGTGGCGAGCACGCCGACTGACGGCGGAGCGCCCGGCTTCGCGGCGGTTCGGGGTCGTGTCGGCAAGCGAAGCGGCTTCCCCCGTCCGGGGGAGCCCCGCATGCGGGGTCGCCGTTGTCCCCGATTGCGACGAGGATCGAGAGGTGCACAGCGCACGTTCGGCCCAGGGGGACGCATGACCGACATCATCACGCCGCAGGCCGGTTGGTACCCGGATCCGACGGATTCTCGGGCATACCGCTGGTGGAGCGGCGGCGCCTGGACGGACCACTTGACGGCGGCGCCGTCGGCTGAGTCCGTGTGGTCGAGCGGGGCCACGGGACAGCAGCTCGCACCCGGTGCCGACGCCTTCCAGCTCACCGACCAGGCCGCGAGTCCCTTCACCTCGAGCTTCGAGCGCTCCTGGGGGGATGCGGTCTCTCATGCCCCCTCCGGCAAGAACCGCTCGGGCATCGTCGTGATCGTCATCGGCTTGATCGCGGTCGCCGCCTACCTCGGGTCAATGGCCCTGACCTACTCGACGGTCATCCCGCTCATCCCAGGCCTCATCGGACTGATCTGCGCGGTGCCGGCGTTCCGCCGGGCGCGGGTCACCGGCGACGGCCTCGCGGTCTCGCTCTTTGGCGTTCTTCTTTCCGGGGCTGCCACGGTGCTCGCCGCGCTTCCGCTCGTCCCGCTGCTGCTCGGGGTCCCCAGTGCGGCCGACGTCAACCAGATCAATCAGGTCGTCTCTCACACCGTGTCCTTCCACTCCACGGTCGAGAAG
>Ga0207711_10000331_pt1 | contig 50472 bp, 56 predicted proteins | sample KBSS34metaG_FD_184401 | JGI IMG/M metagenome (GOLD analysis project Ga0207711, IMG submission 184401) | Switchgrass rhizosphere microbial communities from Kellogg Biological Station, Michigan, USA - KBS S3-4 metaG (SPAdes) (version 2) | ecosystem: Host-associated > Plants > Roots > Rhizosphere... | reverse complement strand
CCTCCGGCGCGCCTGCCGCCAGCAGCGCCGCGACCGCGCCGCGCGCCGCGCCGCCGGCGCCCAGGATCGCGATCGGCCCGGCGGTCAGGTCGAGCCCCGGCGCCTGCGCCGCGAAGGCTGAGATCAACCCGACGCCGTCGGTATTGTCGGCGAACACCGCGCCGTCGGTCTCGAACACCAGGATGTTGGCGGCGGCCGCCGCCTTCGCCCGATCGCTCGCGCGGTCAGCCAAGGTCAGGGCCGCCTCCTTGAACGGCACGGTGACATTGAGGCCCCGCACCGCCCCGCCCCGCATGCCGGCCACGAAGCGCTCGAACCCGCCCATGGGCAGGCCGAAGGGCACATAGACGCCGTCGATCCCGGCGGCTTCCAGCCAGGCGTTGTGGATCAGGGGGCTCAGCGAATGGCGCACCGGCTGGCCGGCCACGCCCGCGACGATCGTCGCCCCGGTGATCGGCAATTTCGAGATGGGGCGGCCGCTCACGCGCCCACCACGCCGCGCGCCCGCAGCAGGTCGAGCAGGCCCATCAGCGGCAGCCCCAGGATCGTGAAGTAGTCGCCCTCGATCCGCGAGAACAGCTGCACGCCCGGGCCCTCCAGCCGATAGCAGCCCACCGAGCCCAGGGCCGCCTCGCCCTCGCGCCACAGATAGTCGTCCAGGAAGCCGTCGGAGAAGTCGCGCATGGTCAGCGTCGCGCTCACCGTCTCGCGCCAGATCACCTGGCCCGCCTCGGCCACCGACACCGCTGAGTGCAGCTGGTGCGCGCGTCCCCGTAGCGCCGCCAGCCGGGCCCGCGCCTCGTCCAGCGTCTCGGCCTTGTCGTAGAGCCGTCCCTCGAGCTCCAGCGTCTGGTCGGCGCCCAGCACCAACCCGGGCCGCCCCTGCGAGACCGCCAGCGCCTTTTCGTCGGCCAGCGCCTGCGCCACGTGGCGCGGGCTCGCGCCTTCCGCCAGCAGCCGCACCTTGGTCGCGTCCTCGTCGACGCCGGATCGATGCGCCTCGAACGGCACGCCGGCGCCGGTCAGCACGGCCTTGCGCGCCGCGCTCGTGGACGCGAGCACCAGTCCCGTCATCCGCCCAGCACCTCGACCTGGCCGTGGCCGCCGTGCAGCAGGTTGAGCACCGCCGCGGCTGTCTCTTCCACCGAGCGCCGCGTCACGTCGATCACCGGCCAGCCCTGCCGCTCATAGAGCCTGCGCGCCTGGACGATCTCGTCGCGCACCGCATCCACGTCGATGTAGGTCGACTCGCGGTTCTCCTTCAGGCTCAGCAGGCGGTTGCGGCGGATCTGGATCAACCGGTCCGGCGAGATCGACAACCCCACCACCAGCGTGTCCTTCAGATTGAACAGCTGATCCGGCGGCGGACGGCCCGGCACCAGCGGCACATTGCCGGCGCGCACGCCCCGGTGCGCCAGGTAAATGCAGGTCGGGGTCTTCGAGGTCCGCGAGACGCCCACCAGAATCACGTCGGCCTGTTCCAGATCCTGGCCGCCCTGGCCGTCGTCGTGGCCGATGGCGTAGTTCAGCGCGTCCATGCGGTTGAAGTAGTCGTTGTCCAGCCGCAGGTGCGCGCCGACCCGCGTGGTCGTGGACGCCCCCAGATAGTGCGACATGGCGCTGACCAGCGGGTCGAGCGCCGGGATGCAGGGCATGGCCAGCTTGCGGCAGCCTTCCTCGAGCGCCTCGCGCAGCTTGTCGTCGACGATGGTGTGCATCACCACGCCGGGCGCTTCCTCAATGTCGCCCAGCGCCCGGTCGAGCTGGCGTTGCGAGCGGACCAGCGCGTAGATGTGTTCGATCGGCAGGACGTTGTCGAAACGGGCGCAGACCGCGCGCGCCATGGCGTTCAGCGTCTCGCCGGTTGAGTCCGACACCAGGTGGACGTGGAAATAGGTGGCGAGCCTGGGCGTGGTCACGGGCGGCAAAATTCCCCTGGGGACGGATCCTGTGGAGCACTCTTAGCGAAGACGGGCGCCGAAGGGGATAGACCGCGTGCGCAGCCGCCGCCGGCGGGTTTTCGAAGAATCACCGGGACGGATTCGTCCGTTTACCTCTCGTTAACTCACAGGCCGGCGCCGGCGGGACGGCCCAAGGGCGCTTGATCGACAGTTCATGACAATGCCCAGGCCGTCCGCCCGCCGTCCCTCCAGAGGTTAACGGAATCTTAAGCGCCCCAGGGGGCCTGGCGCGATGTCCCCGGGATTCACAGCCTGTGACACGCCGATGACGGAGGCCGGGAGAACCTGGGGACGGCCGGCGAGATGCGATGGGACAGGCCGGTTTTTCCACCCCCTCGACAGGCCCTATCGCTCCTGCCGCCATCCTTTTTCAAAACTCTTCTAGAAAGGAAGTAGGGCAGACGGGTGGATGGGTCCTCGCCCGGGCTTGAGACTTGGGGTCAGAGGCGGTTTAACCCCCTGCATGAGCGAAACGACCCCGAAGCTGTTGCGCGCGCTGGCCGGTGAGACCCTGGAGCGGCCGCCGATCTGGCTCATGCGCCAGGCCGGCCGGTCGCTGCCCGAGTATCACCGCACCCGGGCCTTGGCGTCCGACTTCATCGCGCTCTGCTTCAATCCCGAGCTGGCGGCGGAGATCACGCTGCAGCCGGTGCGCCGCTTCCCCATGGATGCGGCCATCGTCTTCGCCGACATCCTGCTGATCCCGGGCGCGCTGGGTCAGAAGGTCTGGTTCGAGGCGGGCGAGGGGCCGCGGCTCGGCCCGCTGCCGGAAATCGCCGCCCTGGCCGACGAGATCGAGGCGTCGACGGGACGCCTGGCCGCGGTGGGCGAGACCCTGCAGCGGGTGCGCGCCGAGCTTGAGCCCGAACGTGCCCTGATCGGGTTCGCGGGGGGGCCCTGGACAGTGGCCACCTACATGATCGAGGGCAGGGGCTCGACCCGCGAGGCGTCGCGGACCTTCGCCTACGAACACCCGGAAAAACTCGACGCCCTGATGGACGTGCTGGTCGAGTCCACGGCCCGATACCTGGTCATGCAGGTCAACGCCGGCGCTCAGGCGCTGCAGATCTTCGAGAGCTGGGCGGAAGGCCTGGCCGAGGATGTGTTCGAACGCATCGTCGTCAAGCCGCACCGGGCCATCGTCGAGAAGGTCCGCGCCGCCGGCGTCACCGCACCCTTTATCGGCTTTCCGCGCGGGGCCGGGGCCCAGGTGGAAAACTACGCCCGCGCTGTGCCCGTGCAGGGCGTGGGCCTCGACACCCAGGCCACCGCCGAGCTCGGCCGACGGATCCAGGCGGGCGGCAAGACGATCCAGGGCGCGCTCGACAACCTTCTCCTGCGCGCGGGCGGACCAGCGCTCGACGCCCGGGTGGAGGGCCTGCTCGCCCAGTGGTCGGACGGCCCGTGGATCTTCAATCTCGGGCATGGGGTGATGCCCGACACCCCGATCGCCCACATCGCCCGCGTCGTGGAGCGGGTCACCGGCAAGCCGGTAAAGGCGATGGCGGCCGAGTGACCAAGAAACTCGCCGTCGTTCTCTTCAATCTCGGCGGACCGGACAGCCTGAAGGCTGTAAAGCCGTTTCTTTTCAACCTGTTCCGTGACCCGGCCATCATCACCTTGCCGGCCGTGGCGCGCTATCCGCTGGCTACCCTGATCTCAACGACCCGCAATCGCTCGGCTCAGGCCAACTACGCCAAGATGGGGGGCGCCTCGCCGCTGCTGCCGGAGACCCGGGCCCAGGCCGCAGCGCTGGAGGTGGCGCTGAAGGGCAGCGCGCCGGACAGCGATGTCCGCTGCTTCATCGCCATGCGCTACTGGAAGCCCTTCGCCGCCGAGACCGCCCGAGAGGTCGCCGCCTTTCAGCCCGACGAGATCGTCCTGCTGCCGCTCTATCCACAGTACTCGACCACGACCACCGCCTCGTCGCTCAAGGACTGGCAGGCGGTCTACCGGGGGCCGGGCGTGGCGCGCACCGTCTGCTGCTATCCCACCGAGCACGGCCTGATCGACGCCCAGGTACGGGCGATACGCGAGACCTGGGACGCCGCCGGCAAGCCCACGAACGTGCGCCTGCTGTTCTCCGCCCACGGCTTGCCACAGCAGGTGGTCGACGCCGGCGACCCTTACCGCGCCCAGGTCGAGGCGACCGCCGCGGCCATTGCCGCGGCCCTGCCGGAACTGCCCGACTGGGAGGTCTGCTTCCAGAGCAAGGTCGGGCGCCTGAGGTGGCTGGAGCCCTCCACCGAGCATGAGATCGCCAGGGCCGGGGCTGAGGGCAAGGGCGTGCTGATCGCCCCCATCGCCTTCGTCTCCGAGCACGTGGAGACCCTGGTCGAGCTCGACGACGACTACGCCAAGGTCGCGCGGGAAACCGGCTGCGCGCCCTACCTGCGGGCGCCGACGCCCGGCGTGGCCCAGGAGTTCATCGACGGCCTGGCCCGATCGGTGCTCGAGACCGCCGGCCGCAACCGGGCCATCGGCCCGTGCGGCCCCTGGCGCTGCCCGGCCGGCTATGCGAAATGCGCGCTCAGAGACACGGAGGCCGCCTAGGTGAACTGGTACGACCTGCTGCGCGGGCTGCACATCATCAGCGTCATCGCCTGGATGAGCGGCATGATGTACCTGCCCCGGCTCTTCGCCTACCACACCGAGACCGCGCCTCCGGGCAGCGAGTTCGACGCCCACTTCAAGGTGTGGGAGGCCAAGCTCCTGAAGATCATCATCAATCCGGCGATGTTCCTGACCTTCACCTTTGGCGGCGCGCTCATCTATGTGGACGGCGCCCAGCGCCTGGGCTGGAGCTTCCTGCTCACCCCCTGGATGCTGACCAAGATCGCCGGGATCATCTTCCTCAGCGCCTGGCACGGCTTCCTCTCCAGCGCGCGCAAGAAGATCGAGGCTGGCGAGCGGCCCAAGACTGCCAAGTTCTGGCGCGCCACCAACGAGCTGCCGTTCCTCGCGGCGGTGATCATGGTCCTGGCCGTGACCACCGAGTTCACCTTCAAATAGCGCCGAGCACGGGGAGAGGCGATGAAACCCGGCGACAGAGTTCGGTTGGCGAACGGCGAGGCCGCCTTGGTGGTGTGTGACTTCGACAACCACGCGTTTACAGCAGCCTACCCGGAAGCAGATTGGGGCGGTCACGGGTACATCGGCATTCTCGTCGTAAATGATGCGGGCGCGCGCATAAGGCTCGACCGAGACGACGTGGTCCCCGATCCGGCCTGAGGAAGCATAACGCACCGGATTCCTTGACCGGAGGCCCGGTTTTGTGGTCCTGATCCCCCCACGCGTCCCCGACAAGGGCGCGCCCCGCCTTATCTCCGGCGCCGCGCAGGATCACCGCGCAGCTGTCCGGCTCCCATGAAGAACGAAGACATCGCGCGCTCACCCGCGCCCACATCATCTGAAAAGCCCGCGCCCGGATTCCGTTCGGCTGCGGGCGAACACGAGTAAATTCAATGCAAGACGACACCAACGAAACCCCGAACGACGCCGGCGACACCGCCGCTCCGGAAGATACCGCCGCGCCTGAAATGGCCGAGGCGGTCGAGACCGCGGTCGACACCACCGTCGCTGAAGCCCCCGCCGAGGAGGCCGACAACGGCGAACCCGAAGAGCCCTCCGAAGTCGCCAACACCATCGCCAAGATGGGGCTGAAGCGGATGAGCCTTCAGGAACTGAAGGACAAGGCGCCCGCCGATCTGCTGGCCTTCGCCGAGCTGTTCGAGATCGAAAACGTGAACTCCATGCGCAAGCAGGACATCATGTTCGCGATCCTCAAGGTCCTCGCCGAAGAGGACGTGGAAATCTCCGGCTCCGGCACGCTGGAGGTGGTCCAGGACGGTTTCGGCTTCCTGCGCTCGCCGGAAGCCAATTACCTGCCCGGCCCCGACGACATCTACGTCAGCCCTTCGCAGATCCGGAAGTTCGGCCTGCGCACCGGCGACAGCGTCGACGGCGCCATCCGCGCGCCGCGCGAGGGCGAGCGCTACTTCGCCCTGGTGAAGGTCGATCTGACCAACTTCGAGAACCCCGAAAACGTCCGCCACAAGGTGCTGTTCGACAACCTGACGCCGCTCTATCCGGACGAGCGGCTGAAGATGGAAATCGACGACCCGACGCTGAAGGACCGCTCCGGCCGGGTGATCGATATCGTCGCCCCGCTCGGCAAGGGCCAGCGCTGCCTGATCACCGCCCCCCCGCGCGTCGGCAAGACGGTGATGCTGCAGAACATCGCCAAGTCCATCGAGACCAACCATCCCGAGTGCTACCTGATCGTCCTGCTGATCGACGAGCGGCCGGAAGAAGTCACCGACATGCAGCGCACCGTGAAGGGCGAGGTGATCTCTTCGACCTTCGACGAGCCGGCCACGCGCCACGTGCAAGTGGCTGAAATGGTTATTGAAAAAGCCAAGCGCCTGGTCGAGCACAAGCGCGACGTGGTGATCCTGCTCGACAGCGTCACCCGGCTTGGCCGCGCCTACAACACCGTCGTGCCGTCCTCCGGCAAGGTGCTGACCGGCGGTGTCGACGCCAACGCCCTGCAGCGCCCCAAGCGCTTCTTCGGCGCCGCGCGGAACATCGAGGAAGGCGGCTCGCTGACCATCATCGCCACCGCCTTGATCGACACCGGCAGCCGGATGGACGAGGTGATCTTCGAAGAGTTCAAGGGCACCGGTAACTCGGAAATCGTTCTGGACCGCAAGGTCGCCGACAAGCGGGTCTACCCGGCCATCGACGTGATCAAGTCCGGCACCCGCAAGGAGGAGCTGATCACGCCGAAGGAGCACCTGACCAAGACCTACATCCTGCGTCGGATCCTGGGTCCCATGGGCGCCCAGGACGCCATCGAGTTCCTGCTCGACAAGCTGCGCTCCTCGAAGACCAACGAGGAATTCTTCCAGTCCATGAACACTTGAGGTCCGGCGCGGGGCGGGGATGATCAAGGTCTACGCTTCCGGCGCGGCGCGCTCGCAGCGCGTGAAGTGGGCGTGCGAGGAGGTGGGCGCGCCCTATGAGGTGGTTGAGCTTGAGTGGCCGCCGATGATCAACCCCGGCTTCCTGGACATTAATCCGGCCGGCACCGTGCCGGCGATCGTCGATGGCGACGTGATCCTGACGGAGAGCCTGGCGATCTGTGAATACGTCAGCCGGACCTATGGCGCCGGCCGGCTCGTCGTGGAGCCCGGCGAGCCGGGCTACTGGGAATACCTTGAGCTCGCCCAGTTCGGAGAAGGCACGCTGCAGCCGGCGCTGGCCTGGGCGCGGCGGTTCGGGCCCTATTCCAGGGAGATTGCCGACCATGCGCGCGACGCCTGGGTGACCCGGTTGGGCTTCCTGGAGCGGACGCTGGAGGACGGGCGCGAGTTCGTCACCGCCGACCGGCTGACGGTCGCCGACATCACCATCGGATTCACCCTGTCGCTGGCCAGCCATATCGGCCGCATGGGCGAACTGCTGCCCTCCGTGGTGGCCGACTACCGCGACCGTCTGCGCGCCAGACCGGGCTACCGCCGCGCGTATGGGCTGGCGTGACCCGGCCCTACCCGTTCTACTTGTGTTTCACGTGAAACACGGCCCTTACGGAATGAGCAGGCTTGCCCCGATCGTGGCCCGGCTTTCCAGCGCCTCGTGCGCCTTGCGCGCGTCCGCCAGGGGGAACGTCTGGCCGATTTCGATCCCGATCTTGCCCGAGCCGATCATGTCAAAGAGCGCGCCGGCGCTGGCGTCCAGCTCCTCGGTCGTCGCCTGGTAGTCGTTCATCGTCGGGCGCGTGAAGAAGAGCGAGCCGTTGAGCATCAGCTGGCGGCCCTCCACCGGCGGCGCCGGCCCCGACGCGTTGCCGAAGCTGACGAACATCCCGCGCCGGGCCAGGCTCTTCAGCGTCCCCTCAAAGGTGTCCTTGCCCACGGAATCGTACGCGACCGGCACGCCCTTGCCGTCGGTGATCCGGCGCACCTCGGCGGCCACATCCTGCTCGCGGTAGAGGATCACATGGTCGGCGCCCAGCTCGCGCACCCGCGCAGCCTTGGCCTCGGAGCCCACCGTGGCGATCACCACCGCCCCCAGCGCCTTGGCCCACTGCACCATGATCTGCCCGACGCCGCCGGCGGCCGCGTGGACCAGGATTGTCTCCCCGGCCTTCACCTCGTGCAGGCGACGCAGCAGGAACTCCACGGTCATGCCCTTCAGCAGGGCCGCGGCGGCGATCTTCAGGTCGACGCCCTCGGGTACGGCCACGGCGCGTTCGGCGGAGACGACGGAGAACTCGGCGTAGGAAAAGGTGGTCCCGGCCGCGGCGACCCGATCGCCGACCTTGAAGCGCGTGACGCCGTCGCCGACCGCCTCGACGACGCCCGCCGCCTCGCCGCCCAGCCCGGACGGCAGTTTCATCGGGTAGAGGCCCGAGCGCAGGTAGGTCTCGATGAAATTGATGCCGATCGCCTCGTGCCGGATCAGCACCTGGCCGGGCTTTGGCTGCGGCGCGTCTATCTCGACGAGTTGCAGAACCTCTGGGCCGCCAGTCTGTTCAAAGTGGATCGCACGCATGGCCGGGGTCCTTTGGAAGAAGGTTTCGCCTCGGTACTAGCGCGCGGGGCCGCACCACGGCCATATGGAATCCGAAGCGGGAGCCAACGCCCATGAAGATGACCATCGAAGTCGACTGTTCGCCTGAGGAGGCGCGGCGTTTCCTCGGCCTGCCCGACGTCAGCACGCTCAACGACCACCTGGTCGGGGAGATGAAGAAGCGGATCGACGCCAACATGTCGATGATCTCGCCCGACGAGCTGATGAAGAACTGGATGAGCTTCGGGGCGGGCGCTCAGGAGCAGTTCCGCAAGCTGATGGACGTGGGCCTGAGCGCCGCCGCCAAAAAATGACCGACACCATCTTCGCGCCGGCCACGGCGGCCGGCCGCGCGGCGGTGGCGGTGGTGCGTCTGTCCGGGCCGGAGACGGCCCGGGCCGTACGTGCGCTCACAGGCCGGTTGCCCGCCGCCCGCCGCGCCAGCCTCAGAACGCTCCTGGACGGGGAGGGCGGGGCGATCGACGAGGCGCTCGTGCTCTGGTTCCCCGCGCCGCGCAGCTACACTGGCGAGGATAGCGCCGAATTGCACGTTCATGGCGGCCCGGCGGTGACCGCCGCCCTGATCGAGGCCCTGGCCGCGCTCGGTCTGCGCCTGGCCGAGCCCGGCGAATTCACCCGCCGCGCCTTCGAGAACGGCCGCCTGGATCTCGCCCAGGCCGAGGGCGTCGCCGACCTGGTTGACGCCGAGACCGAAGCGCAGCGCCGCCAGGCGCTCGCCCAGCTCGGCGGCCTGTTATCCGGCGTGCAGGCCCGCTGGCGCGAGGCGCTCACCGGGGCGCTGGCCATGTACGAGGCCGCGGTCGATTTCCCCGACGAGGAACTGCCCGCCGATGTGGCCGGCCGCGCGCGGCCGATCCTCGAGGGCCTGATCGCCGAGCTGGACGCCGCGGTGACCGACGCCGAACGCGGCGAACGCGTGCGCGAGGGCTACCGGATTGCTCTGCTGGGCGCCCCCAACGCCGGAAAGTCCACACTTCTCAATGCCTTGGCCAAGCGCGAGGCGGCGATTGTCACCGCCACCCCCGGCACCACGCGGGACATCATCGAGGTCCCCATGACGCTGGGCGGCTACAAGGTGATCATCGCCGACACCGCGGGCCTGCGGGCCACCGAGGATGAGATCGAGGCCGAGGGCGTGCGCCGCGCCGAGGTCTGGGGCTATGGCGCGGACCTGCGGGTGTGGCTGGTGGATGGCTACGGCGACCCCAATCCGACGCCCCCGGCCTCGCTGCAGGTCGGCGACCTGATCTTGCTGACCAAGCGCGATCTGGGCGAGGGGCTGGACGGCCTGCCGGGCGAGCCGTTCACCACCAAGAGCCCCAATGACGTGGCCTGGCTGGAGCGTAGCCTCACCGACTCGGTGGTCGAGGCGCTCTCCGGAGCCGAACCCCCGGCCGCCACCCGCCTGCGCCACCGCGACCTGCTCGACGAGGCGTCCGAGCGCCTCCGCCACGCACTTTCCCAGGACAAGGCCCTGGAGCTGGCCGCCGAGGATGTGCGCCTGGCCGCCCGCGCGCTCGACCGCATTACGGGCCGCATCGACCCCGAAAATGTCCTCGGCGCGATCTTTGCGACCTTCTGCATCGGCAAATGACCGCAGCGCGAGTGTTTCACGTGAAACACCGCCGGCCTTCGACTATATGACGCGCTCCATGACGAGCTGGCCTCCTCTATGACCTGGGACGTGATCATCATCGGCGGTGGCCATGCCGGCTGCGAGGCGGCGGCCGCCTCGGCGCGATTCGGCGCGCGCACCCTGCTGCTCACCCACAAACTCGAAACCATCGGCGAGATGAGCTGCAACCCGGCCATCGGCGGCCTGGGGAAGGGCCACCTGGTCCGCGAGATCGACGCCCTCGACGGCCTGATGGCGCGCCTGGGCGACAAGGCGGGCATTCAGTTCCGGCTGCTGAACCGCTCCAAGGGCGCCGCCGTGCGCGGGCCGCGCTCGCAGATCGACCGCAAGCTCTACCGTGAAGCCATGCAAGCCGAACTGGCGGGGACCGAGAACCTTTCGATCATCGCTGAAGCGGTCGAGGACCTTATCGTCGCCGACGGCGTGGTGGTCGGCGTCATCGGCGCCAGCGGAGAAGCCTACCGCGCCGCCCGCGTGGTGCTCACCACGGGCACCTTCCTGAAGGGCGTGATCCACCGTGGCGACGAGCGGATCGCCGCCGGCCGCGTGGGCGACGCGCCGGCGATCGGCCTCTCGGACCGGCTCTATGCGTCGGGCCTGCGCATGGGCCGCCTGAAGACCGGCACGCCGGCCCGCCTCGACGGCTCGACCATCGCCTGGGACGGCCTGGAGATGCAGGCCGCCGACGCCGACCCCGTGCCCTTCTCCTTCCTCACCACGCGGATCGACACCCCCCAGATCGAGTGCGGCATCACCTACACGACGGCGGAGACCCACAGGATCATCGCCGAGCGCCTGGGCGAATCCGCGGTCTATGGCGGCAAGACCACGGGCATGGGGCCCCGCTATTGCCCCTCCATTGAGGACAAGGTCGTCCGCTTCGCCGAGCGCGACAGCCACCAGATCTTCCTGGAGCCCGAGGGCCTGGACGACACCACGGTCTATCCGAACGGCATCTCCACCTCGGTGAGCGAGGCGACCCAGGACCTGTTCCTGCGAACCATCCCCGGCCTCGAGGCCGTGCAGGTGAAGCGCTACGGCTACGCCATCGAATACGACTACGTGGACCCCCGCGAGCTCTACCCGACCCTGGAGGTCAAGGCGCTGCCCGGCCTCTACCTGGCCGGCCAGATCAACGGCACCACCGGCTACGAGGAGGCGGGCGCCCAGGGTCTGGTGGCCGGTCTCAACGCCGCCCGCGCCGCCTCGGGCGCGGATGCGGCGTCCTTCGCCCGGGACGAGGCTTACATCGGCGTGCTGATCGACGACCTGGTCACGCGCGGCGTCACCGAGCCCTATCGGATGTTCACCAGCCGCGCGGAGTTCCGCCTGCTGCTGCGCGCCGACAACGCCGACCAGCGGCTGACCGCCAAGGGTGAGGCGCTAGGCGTCGTCGGCTCGGCGCGCGCCGGGGCCTTCGGCGAGAAGGCGAGGGGGCTGGCCGACGCGCGCGCCGCCGCCGCCGAGCTGACCCTGACGCCGTCGCAGGCCGAGAAGGCCGGCCTGCCGGTCAAGGCCGACGGCCAGCGGCGCAACCTTATGGAACTGCTGGCCTATCCGGCGATCGGCTTCGACGACCTGGCGCGCATCTGGCCGCAGATCGGCGCCTGGTCGCCCGCGGTGCGCGAGCAGGTGGAGATCGACGCCTCCTACGCCGGCTACCTCGACCGCCAGGCCGCCGACGTCGCCGCCTTCCGCCGCGACGAGAACCTGACCCTGCCGGCCGGGCTGGACTACGCCCAGGTGGGCGGCCTCTCCAATGAGGCGCGCCAGAAGCTCGCCGCCGTTCGTCCCCTGACCCTCGGCCAGGCCGCCCGCATCGAGGGCGTCACCCCCGGCGCGCTCACCGCCCTGCTGGCCCATGTCCGCCGCCGCGCCGCCTGAGGCGGTCCCCCTGCTGATGGACGCCGAAGGCTTTGCGAAGCTGAGCGGCGCCACGCCCGCCCAGATGGCCGACCTGGAGCGCTTCCGCGCCATGCTCGCCGAGCGCAACGAGGTGATGAACCTCGTCGGGCCCGCGACCCTGCCGGATTTCTGGTCCCGCCATGCCTGGGACTCGGCCCAGCTGCTGAAACTCGCCCCCGACGCCCGCGCCTGGGCCGACCTGGGCGCCGGCGCCGGCTTGCCGGGGCTGGTCCTGGCGATCCTCGGCAAGGGGACGCTCGGTTTCCACGTCGACCTTGTGGAAAGCATGACCAAGCGCTGCAAATTCCTCGTCGACGTCGTCGAGGCCCTCGACCTGCCGGCCGCGGTCCACAACGCGCGTGCGGAAAACCTCGATCTAACTGTGGAGATCGTCACCGCGCGGGCTTGTGCGCCGCTCTTCCGCCTGCTCCGGTATGCCCAGCCCTACCTTCAATCCGGCGCGACTGGCTTGTTCCTGAAGGGACAAGATGTAGTATCTGAGATGAAGGAAGCCGCTAGATATTGGGAATATGAGGCCGACGTTGTGCCATCCAAAAGCGACCCCCGCGGCCGCATCGTTCGCGTGAAAAGGCTCGGCCGTGCCCGTAAAGTCTGACCGGTCACCCCTAGACAGACGACTGCGCGTGCTCGTGGTCGCCAACCAGAAGGGCGGCGTGGGCAAAACCACGACGGCGATCAACCTCGGCACGGCGCTGGCCGCCGTGGGCGAGCGAGTGCTGCTGATCGACAGCGACCCGCAGGGCAACGCTTCCACCGGCCTCGGCATTGGCCGGGCGCTGCGCAAGAACACCCTCTACGACGTGCTGATGGGCGAAAAGTCGCTGCTGGAGGCGGTGGTGAAGACCTCGGTGCCCGGCCTGCACCTGGCGCCCTCCGATCCCGACCTCTCCGGCGTCGAGATGGAATTGGCGCAGGACGCCCGCCGCTCCTTCAAGCTGCGTGACGCGCTCGACCCCCTGCGCCAGGCCGGCGACTACACCTACGTCCTCATCGACTGCCCGCCGTCGCTGAACGTGCTGACGGTCAACGCCATGGCCGCGGCCGACGCCGTGCTGGTGCCCCTGCAGTGCGAGTTCTTCGCGCTCGAGGGCCTCTCCCAGCTCATGCGCACCATCGAACTGGTCCGCGCCAGCCTGAACCCCAAGCTGGAGATCCAGGGCGTCGTGCTGACCATGTACGATCGCCGCAACAGCCTCTCGGCCCAGGTGGCCAACGACGTGCGCGGCCACTTCGGCGAGACGGTCTACCAGACGGTGATCCCCAGGAACGTGCGGGTGTCCGAGGCCCCGTCGTTCGGCAAGCCGGCGCTCGTCTATGACCTCGCCTGCGCCGGCAGCCAGGCCTATCTGAAACTGGCCCGCGAGGTGGTGTTGCGCGAACGCGATCGCCGCCGCGTGATGGCCCCCGAGCGCGTCTGATGCGCTCTAAGCTATTGAATATAGGCCCTTCTACTAGGGTCTAAGGAGCTACCGATGGCCGAGGGCCGCAGAGGATTGGGTCGCGGACTGTCCGCCCTGCTGGGCGAAGCCGAAGACATTGCGCATGCCGTCGAACCGTCCGAGGGCGTGCGCGCCATCCCCATCGAGCTGGTCCACCGCAACCCGGACCAGCCGCGCCGCCACTTCCCCGACGATGAGATCGCCGAGCTGGAAGCCTCGATCCGCGACAAGGGCGTGCTGCAGCCGATCCTGGTGCGCCCCTCGCCGAAGACCGAGGGCGAATACGAGATCGTCGCCGGCGAGCGCCGTTGGCGCGCGGCCCAGAAGGCCGGCCTGGCGGTCATCCCGGCCCTGATCCGCCTGCTGGACGACGACCACGCCTTCGAGATCGCGGTCATCGAGAACGTCCAGCGCGAAGACCTCAACGCCATGGAAGAGGCCCAGGCCTACGCGTCGCTGATGAAGCGCATGGCCTACACCCAGGACAAGGCGGCCGGGGCGGTGGGCAAGTCGCGCAGCCACGTGGCCAACACCCTTCGCCTGCTGCAGCTGCCGGAAAGCGTCCAGGACCACGTGCTCTACGGTCGCCTGACCGCCGGCCATGCGCGCGCGATCCTCAGCGCCGCCGACCCCGAGGGTCTGGCGCAAGCCATTGTCGCCAAAGGCCTTTCCGTCCGCGACGCCGAGGCGCTGGCCAAGCGCGCCGGCGGCGGGGCGGCGGCGAAGAAGGGCTCGGGCCCGCGCAAGGCGCCCAAGGACACCGACACCGCGGCGCTGGAAACCGACCTTGAGGACGTGCTCGGCATGAGCGTCGACATCACCGACCGCGGCGGCGCCGGCGAGGTGCGCATCAAGTACGCCACCCTCGAACAGCTCGACGATCTCTGTCGGCGGCTCACCCGCGCATGATCCTCGCCGAAGGTCAGAAGGTCCGGCTGCGCAACATCGGCGTGCGCGACCTGAAGGCCTGCGCGCCGCACAAGTACACGCTGTCGATCACCGAGCCCCTGACCAACCCCAAGCGGATCCGCGAGGTCTACGACCGGACCGGCTTCTGGACGCCGACCTCCGGCGCGGTGGCCATCGAGACCATCGGTAACGGGGCGAAGGAACGCCTGATCGGCACCCAGCAGTTCTATGGCGCGGGGCCCGGCATCCACGGTTTCGAGATCGGCTACATTCTCCACGACGAGGACGACCGCGGCAAAGGCTACGCGTCCGAGGCCCTGAAGCTGTTCTCCGACCTGCTGTTCGCCGAGCACCCGGAATGCCACCGGCTGCAGCTGATCATCGAGACCTGGAACGACGCCTCGGCGCGCCTGGCCGAGAGCTGCGGCTACGCCAGCGAAGGCGTCCTGCGCAAGGCCGGCTACTCCTCGGCCGAGGACCCCAGCGACTGCTTCGTCTACTCCCGCGTCCGAGACTAGCCCTCGCCGCCGTCCTCGCCCTGCCGCGCCTTCTGGTCGATATTGGTCGGCGCGGTCTTGATCCCCGTGCGGTCTTCCTCGCGCGCGCCCTGCAGGATGCCCACCAGGCCGTAGTTCCCCTCGTGGCAGGCGTATTCGTAGACCTGGCCCGGGATCTTCGAGAACTCGTACTCGCCGCCCCAGGGCTGGGCGAACACCGTCGGATCCTCCACCCAGAAGCCGTAGTGCAGCCGGTCCTTGCTGATCCGGGTGAACCGCTCGGTGACCTTCAGGTGCTCGGAGGCCCCGCGGAACACCTGCTCGGGGTGGAAGTTGGTGGTCTCGACGACCAGGGTGTCACCCTCCCAGTGGCCGATCGAGTCGCCCATCCAGGGCCGCACCGACGCCGGGATATGGCCCGCCGCGTTCAGCCGCACGACGCGGGTGTCGTGGACCATCTCCACGTCGATCGCGACCTGATCCTTGGTCTGCACGAACTGATAGGTGTTGTTGTAGAGGCCGGGCAGCATCACCGGCCCCGACGAATTGCCGAACGACAGCAGGCAGCGCTCGCCGAGCGCCCGGGTCTCGGGATTGTCGCTGGGGCTCACGCCCGCCTTCAGGAGGCGGCCGCCGAACGGGCTCACCTTCACGTCCTTGCGCATCGGCACGCGGCCGTCGGCGGTGGAGGTGATGAAGCCGTTCCGGGGCTGGCCGTTCACCCGCATGACCACGCTGCCCGGGTCGGTCCAGGCGGCGTTGTAGTTGCAGTCCGTACCGCGCCCGCCGGAGCAGTCGGCCGGCAGGTCGGTGACCTTGGCGTTGGGATCGGTGGGCTTGTTGCCCAGGTCGATCTGCTTCTGCACCGCGCCCTCGATCTTCCGCGTCTGCGCGTCCGTCAGGACCAGCTGGTCGCCCCAGCGCGGGTTGCGCTCCAGGCGGGTGACCGTGGCGCTGGTCCAGACGCCTTGCAGGTCGGGGTGGCCGTCGGCGGCGCGCGGCGCGTGATAGCCGGTCTTCGGCGGGGCAGGGGCCTGGGCGGCGGCGAGCCTCGGCGCGAGCGCAAGGCCCAGCCCGGTGGCGAAGGCCAGCGCTTTCAAGGTTGCGGTCGGCATCGGCGGTCCTCCCCAGAACCTGCGGTCAGTTGTGACCACTAATTTTCCGAAGTATCCCGGCCTTCGGTGGCCGCGGTCAAGGGAGCGGCCGGGGAAGCGCTCAGAGACCCAGGCGCTTGGCGCGGCCGGCCACGGTGAAGGCTAGCCGCTCGGCGATCAGGCTGTCGGGCGATCCGGCGGTCTTGCACAGGCGGTCGGCGTTCAGCACCTCCGGCTGCAGCTGGTCGAGCGCCTCGAGGTTCCACGACCGCGCCTGCCGCAGGAACTCGCGCTCCTGCTTCCAGAACACGCCGGCCGCCTTGGCCGCCTCCGGCAGGCCGGCGCCGGCCCGGGCTAGGGTCAGCGCGCGGCGAAGCTTGCCCAGGTGCATGCCCATGGCGCGCACGGCGGCCGGCCCGGCCTCGCCCTCCTGCGCCGCGCGCCTCAGGCCCGCCTGCGCCTCGGCGATCCGGCCGCCGAAGGCGTCGGCGGCGGCGTCGAACAGCGAGGCCTCGGGCTCCACGCCCAGGAACGGTTCCAGGTCCGCCGGCGTCGCCTGCGTCCCGCTGCCCGGGCCGAGGTAGAGCGCCAGCCGCTCCATCTCCTGGCGCGCCACGCCCCGCTCCTTCGGCATCCGCGCCACGAAGATCGCCAGCGCCTCGCTGGTCAGCGACAGGTTGTCCTTGCTGAGCGCCTCGCGGACCTGGCGCGCCACGTCGCCCGGCTCGTCCTCGTAGCAGGGGATCGCCGCCGCGGCCGGCGCCTTCTCGGCGGCCTTTCGGAGCGCCGAGTCGCGGCCCAGGTTGCCGGCCTCGATCAGCAGGAAGGCGTCGGGGTTGAGCTCGCCGTCCGCGTGCCGCACCAGGGCCTCGGCGGCCAGCTTGTCTAGGCTCGCCTTCTCGCTGCCGAACCGCAGGCGCACCAGCCGGCGCCCGCCCATCAGCGACTGCGCCGCCAGCTCTCCTTCCAGTCGCCCGGCGTCGCTGTCCAGGTCCCCATCGGTCAGCTGCGCCACGTCGAAGGGGTCGTTGGGGTCCTTGGCGATCCGCCCGGCGAGCTCGGCGCCGCGCTCGCGCACCACGCCCATGTCGCGGCCATAGATCAGGGCGGCGCGGATCTGCTTGTCGGGGCTCTTCAGGAACCGCTCGATGTCCGGGCGCTTGCCGAGGATCACGGCCTCAGCCCTTCTTCGCGGCCGCCTTGGCGCCGGCGCCCGCTTTCGGCTCTCCCGTGGCGAGCCAGGCCGCGAGTTCCAGCTGGATGCGCCGGGCAGCCTCCTGGGCGGCGCGATCCTGGGCGTCCTGCTGGGCGGCGACCGAGGCATAAGGCTGGTCGGCGGAATCGTAGGTCACCTCGACCCGCACCCGGCCGCGCTTGGCCACCGTGCCCGACGGCTGGGCGGCCAGCACATAATCTGCGGTCAGCACATATTCGTAGCGGGTCGCGACGTTGTCGGTGCGGATGCCTTCCGGCGCGCGCGTCTCGGCCAGCGACAGCTGCATGCGATAGGTGGCCGGTCCGGCGCCTCTGGCGAAGGCGTCGTTCAGGTGCTGGCCGAGCAGGAAGCCGGTGCGACCCTGCGGCGCCACCACGTCGATGGAGGCCAGGTTCGAGATGACGCCCGGCGCGGCATAGAGCGGCGTGAACCCGCAACCGCCCAGCGCCAGGCTGACGGCGCAGACGGCGCCTGCGATGAGGAGGGTCTTCCTCACGCGGCCACGATGTTGACGATGCGATCCTGCACGACGATCACCTTGCGGATGGTCAGGCCCTCTAGGCGCCTCGCGATCTCCGGATCGTCAAGCACGATCTTTTCCACGTCTGCCGAAGACGCGCCGGCCGGCGCCGAGATTTCGCCCCGCCGCTTGCCATTCACCTGCACCGGCAGGATGCGCACGGCGTCCTCGGTGAGCGCTGGATCGAAGGTCGGCCAGGCGGCGTTGCAGGCCAGGCCCTGGCCGCCCACGCGCACCCAGCACTCCTCCGCCAGGTGCGGCGTGAAGGGCGCGATCAGCCGCGAGAACGCCGACAGCGCTTCCTGCCGTGCGGTCAATAGCGCGGGCGAGGCCCCCGCCGCCGGATTGGCCTTCAGCAGGTTCAGGAATTCGTAGAGCCGCGCGATGCCGGAGTTGAACCGGAAGCCGTCGATCGCCTCGGTCACCTGCTTGACCAGCTTGTGGGTGGCGCGGCGGACCGCGGTCGCCGCCGCGTCGTCACCGCCGGCCGCGCCGGCCGCCGGCTGGCTCTCGAACTCTTCCCACACGCGGTTGACGAACCGCCAGGCGCCCTGGACGCCGGCGTTCGACCACATGGCGTCGCGCTCCGGCGGGCTGTCGCTGAGCACGAAGAGGCGCGCGGCGTCGACGCCGTAGACATCGAAGATCTCCTCCGGCGCCACGGTGTTCTTCTTGGACTTCGACATCTTCTCGACGTCGCCGATCACCACGTCCGCGCCGTTGTCCAGCAGCCTGGCGCGCCGGGTCTTGCCCTCGACGATCAGCTCGACCTCGGACGGCTCCAGCCACTCGCCGCTTTGGCGCCGATAGGTCTCGTGGGTGACCATGCCTTGGGTGAACAGGCCGGCGAACGGCTCGCGCACGCTGAGCTGGCCGTCATCGGCCAGGGCCTTGGTGACGAACCGCGCATAGAGCAGGTGCAGCACCGCGTGCTCGATGCCGCCGATGTACTGGTCGACCGGCAGCCAGTAGTCGGCCGCTTCCTTGTTGATCGGCTCGGCCGCCGCGGTGTCGGTGAACCGCGCGAAGTACCAGGAGGAGTCCACGAAGGTGTCGAGGGTGTCGACCTCCCGCGTCGCCGGCCCGCCGCACGTGGGACAGGTGGTGTGCTTCCAGGTCGGATGGTGGGCCAGCGCATTGCCCGGAATGCCGAACTCCAGGTCGTCGGGCAGCGCCACCGGCAGCGCCGATTTCGGCAGCGGCACGACGCCGTCCTTGTCGCAATGCACCACCGGGATCGGGCAGCCCCAGGCCCGCTGGCGCGCCACGCCCCAGTCGCGCAGCCGATAGACGGTCGCGCCCTCACCCTGCTTCTGGGCCTCGATCCGGCCGATCGCCGCAGCCTTGGCGGCCTCGATGTCCAGCCCGTTCAGGAAGTCGGAATTGTAGATCGCGCCCGGCCCCACATAGGCCTCGTCGCCCACATCGAACGTCGTCGGGTCCTCGCCGGGCGGCAGCACCACCGGCTTCACCGGCAGCGCGTACTTGCGCGCGAAATCAAGGTCGCGCTGGTCGTGCGCCGGGCAGGCGAAGATCGCGCCGGTGCCGTAGTCCATCAGGATGAAGTTGGCGATCCAGACCGGCAACTCCCAGGTCGGATCGAACGGGTGTGCGACCTTGATGCCGGTGTCGAAGCCGATCTTCTCGGCGGTGTCGATCTCGGCCTGGCTGGTCCCGCCCTTCTTGCATTCGGCGATGAAGGCCGCGGCCCGCGCGTCCTTGAGCGCCACTTGCTCGGCCAAAGGATGATCGGCGGCGATGCCCACGAAGCTCGCGCCATACAGCGTGTCCGGCCGGGTCGTGTAGACCTCCAGCCCGGCGTCAAAGCCCTTGGGCGGCGTCCCGGCGAAGGCGAACGAGAACTTCGCTCCCTTGGAGCGGCCGATCCAGTTCTCCTGCATCACCCGGACCTTCTCGGGCCAGCGGTCCAGGGTCTTCAGGTCGTCGGTCAACTGGTCGGCGTAGTCGGTGATCCGCATGAACCACTGGTTCAGCTTGCGCTTCTCGACGATCGCGCCCGAACGCCAGCCGCGGCCGTCCTCGACCTGCTCGTTGGCCAGCACCGTCTGGTCCACCGGATCCCAGTTGACGATGCCTTCCTTGCGATAGACCAAGCCGCGCGCATAGAGGTCCAGGAACAGCGCCTGCTGCTTCGAATAGTAGGCCAGGTCGCAGGTGGCGAATTCGCGGGACCAGTCGATGCTGAGGCCCAGCTCCTTCAGCTCCGACCGCATCCGGGCGATGTTGTCGTAGGTCCAGCCCTTGGGATCGACGCCGCGCTCGATGGCGGCGTTCTCGGCGGGCAGGCCAAAGGCGTCCCAACCCATGGGGTGCAGCACCGAGAAGCCCCGCGCCCGCTTGAACCGGGCCACCACATCGCCCAGCGCATAGTTGCGCACATGGCCCATGTGCAGACGTCCCGACGGGTACGGGAACATCTCCAGCATGTAGTATTTGGGCTTGCCGGGGACCATCACCGCGCGGAACGCGTCGGCGTCAGCCCAGGCCTTGCGCCATTTGGGCTCGGTCTCTTTGGGGTTGTAGCGGGCCATATCCTGAGAGGCTTTGGACTGGAGTGGGACTTCCGGTCAACGCCTCACGCGGAGAGCGCCGACTCACGAACGATCTTAGAGGGCGGATCAGCCCTTGAGGTTCGAAAGTCGAAGCTTGCGCGCGCGGTCCAGGATCGCGTTCTCGATCTGGGTCTCGGTCTCCGAGGCCGACGGCGCGTCCACCCAGTTTCCGCCCGCGTCGCGGTTCTGCTTGAAGACCGCCACGTTCAGCCCGTCGGCGCGCAGGCGCGCGTCCAGGATGTAGACCGTGCACTTGAAGCGCTCGTTGGGCTTTTCCGGATTGGCGTACCAATCGGTGATCACCACGCCGCCGTAGGGATCGGCCGAGGCGAGCGGCATGAAGCTGAGCGTGTCCAGCGTCGCGCGCCACAGATAGCCGTTGACGCCGATGTTGGTCGGCGAGCCGTCAGGGGCCGTAGCGGCCTTCGGGCCGCTGCCGCCGCCAAACGGGTGCATGACCGTCGAGCAGCCGGCCGCGCCCACCAGGGCTACAGCCAGGGCGCCAAACGCTACGCCACGCATCCAGGAACCGCGAACAAACGGCATATGTATCCGTCTCCAATGATTTCCGTCGCGCCAAACCCTGGCGCCACGGCGCCGCCCCGCGCCTGGGGCCCTCTATAACAACGCTGTCACGCTCGCCAAACAGGAATCGCGTAAGGCGAATCTCGTGGCCTCTTCGCCACAGGCGCCGGACCAACTGGCGCGTTAACCTTCTCGCGCAGGTGGAGTCGGTTGACCTGACCGCGGGCGCATCTTTAATCGACCTTTACCGTGGTGGGGTAGGAGGAGACTCCTGGCCTGCAAACGCGGCCCGCAGGGACTATATATTGGGAATGCTCGTTCGTCGTTTCGCTTTGCTGCTCGCCGCGACCGCCCTTCTCGGGGCGTCGGGCACGGCTGCGTACGCGGCGGACGCCAAGTCCAAGCCCCTCGATTTCACGGTCCGCACCGAAGCCTCGCCGATCACTGCCCCGACCCAGAAGTGGGACGCGGCAAAGGGTCGCTGGGGCGTGATGCTGAACCTGCAGCAACCCGACACCCGCGCCTCCAACTGGAACGACATCCAGGCCGGCGCCTACTACCGCATCACCCCGTCCCTGCGCGTCGGCGGTGCGTTTGCGTTCGGCGACCAGCAGACGCTGCCGGGTCCGAAGCCGGGCGCGCCGGAAGCCGGCCAGCCCCGCGTCCAGCTCGAGACCAAGTTCAAGTTCTAAGGGCGTCGCCCCCTAGGCCTTCAACAGCCGCCAGACCGACTAGGCCCGCGTCGAGAAGACGGCGGGCCGTTTCATTTGTGATCCCGCCCAGCCCGTAGGCCGGCCCGTTCAGGCTCCGGACGATCCGCGCCAGCCGCACGGGCCCCATGGCCGCCCCGGCCGAGGCGCTGCGGCTCGGGAACGCCACCGAGATCACCACCGCGTCCGCGCCGGCCGCCAGCCCGCGCCGCGCCGCCCGCTCCGAATGCGCCGCCGCCGTGACGACCCAGCGCGGGCGGGCGGCCTTAAGGCGCCGCGCCTGGTGCGCCAGCCGCTCGGGCAGGTGGACGCCGTGCGCGCCGAGCCGCCGCGCCAGTTGCGCATCGGCGCCGACCAGCAGCGCCAGGCCGCGTCGCCGGGCGATGGCCATCAGCCGCGCCCCGCGCGCCTCGGCGTCCTCGGCCCCGAACGCCCGATAGACGATGGCCGCGCCCCGGGGCAGGCGCTCGGCGATCGCTTCCGGATCCGGCGTGCGGATCGGGTCGGTGAAGAACAGAAGATGCGGCAGCCCCTTCCGCCCGCCCCCCTTCCGCAAACGGGCGCGCAGGCCTAAGAGCGCCGCAGTTCTCTCCAGGGTCCAGAAGCTCACCGAAATGGCCGTCGCGCCTCCCGCCTATGCCGATGTCCTCGCCCGGATCGCCCGGGCTGTGCAAGCCGCCGGTCGCCCGGCCGGTGACGTGACCCTGGTGGCGGTCTCCAAGGTGCAGCCCTGGGAGGCCATCGCCCCGGTGCTCGCCGCCGGCCAGAAGGTGTTCGGCGAGAACCGCGTGCAGGAGGCTGAAGCGCGCTGGACCGAGCGGCGCGGCGAGATCGAACTGCGCCTGATCGGCCCGCTGCAGACCAACAAAGCGGCCGACGCGGTGGCCTTCTTCGACGTCATCGAGACGCTCGACCGCGACAAGCTGGCCCGCGTCCTGGCCGACCAGGTGCAGAAGCAGGGCCTGCGCCTGCGCAGCTACATCCAGGTCAACACCGGCGAGGAGCCGCAGAAGGCCGGCGTCCTGCCCGCCGACGCCGACGCCTTCATCGCCGCCTGCCGCAAGACCTACAGCCTCGAACCCGAGGGCCTGATGTGCATCCCGCCGCTCGACGAACCCGCCGGCCCGCACTTCGCGCTGCTGGCCAAGATCGCCGAGCGCAACGGCCTGGCGAAGCTCTCCATGGGCATGAGCGACGACTTCGAGACCGCCATCGCCTTCGGCGCCACCAGCGTCCGCGTCGGCTCGGCGATCTTCGGCGCGCGCAAGCAGACTTAGATCGTCCTCCTCCCCTTGTGGGAGGAGGTGGCCTGCGCATGCAGGTCGGAGGTGGGGTCTCTCAGAACCCTCAGCTTCGACGGAGACTTAGTATCGCGCGGATGGCGGAGCAAAACCCCACCTCCGTCAGCCATGCGGCTGACACCTCCTCCCACAAGGGGAGGAGGATCGCGCGTCGTAGGTCTAGGAAATGTTCGACGGATCGAAGGGGCGCAGGTCCGGCTCGATCCAGCGCTGCCGCGCGCACACCGAAAACAGCGTCGCCTTCGACCAATAGGCCAGCAGCCATTCCGGCCGCCCGAGCGCGCTGTCCATCAACCGGTCGGCGACCTCGTGGAGCGGCGCGTCCGCCGCCTGCCGCGCCAGGAACGCCCGCGCCGCGGCGATGGAGGCAAGCGTGATGGTCTCGTGATAGCCGCCCGTGTCGGTGTTCGGCACGCCGGTCGCTTCGTTATAGGCGCGGATGAGCGGCGGCATCGATGTCTCCAGCGGCAGGTCGGGCCGATGGCGCAACAGCCAGAGCGTCGCGGTGAAATGGCCGGCGTGCGTCCACTCGGGCTTCGGGAGTGAGCGGTCGAGCAGGCCCATGCCGACGCGTTCGACGTCGGCCTCGCTGCGGTAGATTCGGGTCATCAGGGCTCTCCAGAGGGAAGCGCCCGGGCGAGGACATGAAAAACCCCGCCGGTCGGGCGGGGTTTGCGGGGGTCTTGGAAGTGGAGCCAGGCCTACTTCAAACCGCGCGCACGCACCCTCGCCGCCAAGAGGCGGTTCTGTTGCTGCTGCGCGATTTTGGTCGTGCCGGCCATGCGCCCTCCTAGGGGCGCGGACCGGCGCCCGTCAATCGCGCGCGGCCCCGACCCCTTGACGGACCCTTGTTGGTGATACATTTATCACCTTATTCCACAAGGAGAACGCGCGATGGCCTGGACGCTGCTGAACTTCCTTGGGCGGGCGCTGATCGCCTTCCTGTTCGTCTCGGCAGGGATCGCCAAGATCACCGGGCCCAAGCCCTTCCTCGACCACATGGCCGAGCATCGCGTGCCGACAGTGCTGCTGCCGGCGGTCATCGCGCTGGAGATCGGCGCGGGCGTCCTGGTGCTGGTCGGCTGGCAGACACGCTGGGCGGCGCTCGCGCTCGGCGTCTTCTGCGTGATGACCGCCGTCGTCTTCCATCTGGACTTCGCCGACAAGGTCGAGCGGACGCAGTTCGTGAAGGACCTGGCCATCGCCGGCGGCCTGTTCGCGCTCGCCGCGCTCTACGGCCGCCCCCTAGCCGCGTAGGGCGCCGACGATCCGCGCGAGCTCGGCCCGCGCGCCGGCCTCGGTCAGGCCCATGTCGGCCAGCTCGCCCTCGGCCACCGCGTCGGTCAGCCGCTCCATCAGGAGCAGCCGCACGGCGATCGCTTCCTCCGCCGAGTCCGGCTGGCCCATCCAGGCCTGGATCTGGCGCACCTGGCGCAGGCGGCTCTCGGCGCGCGCGGCGCGCACCACCGGGTCTTCCAGCGCCAGTTGCCTGAGGCTGCGGCGGAACATCAGGTAGCGGCGATGGTGGGCGATCCCGGTCTCGACCAGCGCCTCGGCCGGCGCGTCGCGCGACACCAGTGCGCCGACCTCGATCCGCTCCTCGTCCTCCCAGGCGCGATAGCAGGCGATGAAGATCGCCGTTTTGTCCTTGAACCAGCGGTAGAAGGTCTGCGGCGCGAACCCGGCGCGCCGCGCGATACGGTTGCTGTCGGTCCCGGCGAAGCCGTGCGCGTTGAACTCTTCCATGGCCGCGGCGACCAGCTTCTCCGCCGTCGAAGGGCCGGCGCCCGGATCGGTTCGTCTTGACATCTCCCAGGTGATATCCACATCACCAGTGATATACAAATCACAGGGAGCGGGCGATGAGCGGCGTGACGGACCTGGGCGTTCCGGAGGGCTCGCCGGTGATCGAGGTCGATGGCGCGCGGCTGGCGGTCGCCCGCCAGGGGCGCGGCCCGGCGGTGGTCTGCCTGCACGCCACCGGCCACGGCGGCCGCGACTTCGAGGCGTTCGCTGCGGCCATGTCCGACCGCTTCGAGATCATCCGTATCGACTGGCCCGGCCAGGGACGATCCGGCCCCGACCGGGTCCCGGCCAGCGCCGCGCGCTACGCCGATCTGCTGGGCGCGGCGCTGACGCAGCTCGGCGTGACCCGGCCGATCCTGCTCGGCAACTCCATCGGCGGCGCCGCGGCGATCATCCACGCCGCCCGCGCCGAGGTCGCCGCCCTGGTGCTCTGTGACCCCGGCGGCCTGGTGGCGGTCGACGCCACGGTGCAGCGGTTCTGCCGCGCCTTCACCGGTTTCTTCCGGGCCGGCGCACGGGGCGCCTGGTGGTACCGCGCCGCCTTCGCCCTCTACTACCGCCAGGTCCTGCCCACCTCGGCCGCGGCCGCCCAGCGCCGCCGGATGATCGCCGCCGCCTATGAGATCGCCCCGATCCTCGTGCAGTCCTGGACCAGCTTCGGGCAGCCGGAGGCCGACATCCGCCACCTCGCCGCGGGCCTGGACGTCCCCGTCTGGTTCGCCTGGGCCAAGGGCGACAAGGTGATCCCGCTCGCCCGATGCCGACCGGCGATCGACGCCATGAAGGCGGCCACGGTCTCCACCTTCGCCGGCGGCCACGCCGCGTTCCTCGAACAGCCCGGCGAATTCGCCGAGGGCTTCGCGCGCTTCGCAGCGCTCAGCCGCCCCTGATCTCGACGGCGTCGCCCGGCTTGGCGGCCGCCAGCAGCGCTTCGACGTCTTCCCGCGCCAGCGCCACGCAGCCTTGGGTCGGCGTGTAACCCGGCCGCGCCAGGTGCAGGAAGATCGCCGAGCCCATGCCCGGGACCACCGGGTCGTCGTTGTGGCCCAGCACAAGAACCAGGTCGTAGAGGTCGTCGTCGCGCCACATGGTCTCGTGCGCCGCCGGGTGCGGCAGCTTGATCTGGCGGTTGTAGTCGGGATGGTCCGGCGTCTCGCACCAGCCATCGTCCTTGGCCAGCGCCGCCGATGGGATTGCGGTTACGGGCTCAGGCCCCTTGTCCGGTCGCCACAGCAGCCGGCGGATCTGCCAGACGCCGATCGGCGAGGCCTTGTCGCCCTCGCGCTTGTCGGCCGCCGGCTTCACCCCCGCTTCGCCCAGCGCACAGCGCACGCGCCGTCCGTCGCCCAGGTCGAGCCAGCCCTGCGTCCCTGTCTTCTGTGTCTGGGCGTCCGGCGTGGCGGTGAAGATCATCGCAGGTCCCAAATCCCTTTGCCGCGAGTGCGCGATACGGTGCATGGTCTGCGGCGATGGCTCAACGCAAAACCCTCCTCATCGTCGATGACGACGCGGACCTGCGCGGAGCGGTCGCCGAGCAGCTGCAGGCCGAGGATTTCGACACCCTCGAGGCCGCGACCGCCGGCGACGGCATCCGCCTGGCCCAGACCGAACGCCCCGACCTGATCCTGCTCGACGTCGACCTGCCCGACCTCGACGGCCGCGAGGCGTGCAAGCGTTTGCGGGCGTCTGGCATCGCCACGCCGGTGATCATGCTCACCGCCGCCGTCGCCGATGACGATACCGTCCAAGGCCTCGACGCCGGCGCCAACGACTACGTCACCAAGCCCTACAAGTTCGCTGTGCTGCTGGCCCGCATCCGCGTGCAGCTGCGCGACTACGAGCACTCCGAGGGCGCGGTGTTCCGCCTGGGCGATTACGAGTTCCGCCCCTCGGCCAAGATGCTGCTCGATCCGCAGAGTCGGAAGATCCGCCTGACGGAGAAGGAAACCAACATCCTGAAGTACCTCTACCGCGCCGGCGAAAAGCCGGTGTCGCGTGAGGAGCTGCTGGCCGAGGTCTGGGGCTACAACGCCGGCGTCACCACCCACACCCTGGAAACCCACGTCTACCGCCTGCGCCAGAAGATCGAGTCCGACCCCGCCAACGCGCGGCTCCTGCTCACCGAGGCCGGCGGTTACCGGCTCGCGCCCTAAAGCACCAGGTCCGCGCTCACCGGCGCGTGGTCGCTCGGCCGTTCCCATTCGCGCACGTCGTCGTGGATTCGCGCCGCCGCTGAGCCCAGCCGGAACGCCGCGTCGCGCAGGCCGGGCGTCACCAGAATGTGGTCGAGCCGAAGGCCCCGGTTCGACTGGCGAAAGTCCTGGGCGCGATAGCTCCACCAGCTTGCCAGCTTCTGCGGTTCCGGATGGGCCTCGCGCGTCAGATCGATGAAGCCCAGCGAGGCGTGCAGCGCCGCCATGGCGTCCACCTCAACCGGCGTGTGGCTGACGATCCGGGACATGTACTTGTGGTTCCAGACGTCGTTCTCGCCGGGCGCGACGTTCAGGTCGCCGACGATCGCCAGCGGCGCCTTGGGGTCCCGCCGCGCCATCTCCGCGGTCAGCTTCTCGTAGAAGTCGAGCTTGTGGTCGAACTTCGGGTTCTCGCTTCGATCGGCCACGTCGCCGCCGGCCGGGATGTAGAAGTTCTGGATCTCCACGCCTGCCACCTTCACGCCCACGCAGCGTGCATGGCCCTCGCGGCAGACGTCCAGCGGCGCGGGCGCCTCGATGGGCAGGCGGGACGCGATCGCCACCCCGTGCCAGCCCTTCTGCCCGGCGATCTTCAGGTGCGGCAGGCCCATGTCGACGAAGGCCTGTTTGGGGAACTCGCCCTCGCGGCACTTGATCTCCTGCAGGCAGAGCACGTCCGGCGCCTGCTCGGCCACGAAGCGGGCGGCCTGTTCGGCGCGCAGGCGGACGGAGTTGACGTTCCAGGTGCAGATACGAAGGCGCATGGCCCTCCTTAGGGCGGTCAGGTTGTGTGACCAAGTGGGGGATGGAATGCGGATAAGAAGACGCCCGGGCACTGGAGAAGCCCGGGCGTATCAGTGGTCTCTCATGCCGCCGCCGGGAGGGGATAGGTTCCGGCACGGATTCCGTCGGCGCGTGCGTCGCGCCAAAGGCGTAGTGGCATTACCGCCACAGCCTTCCCGAAAGTCAAGCAGGACTCGGCAATTCGCTTGCTTGTAGCGAAATCATCACATTTTGCCCCGACCGACGTTCTTCGGGCGCGGGTCCTTGAGCACAAACAGGCTGCTCGCCAGGCCCGAGGCCCGCTCCAGGCCGCTGATCGTCACCTGGGTCGAGCGCCCCTGGGCGTCCAGCAGGGTCCAGCCGGCTAGCGTCATCGGGTTGTCCCTGAACGTCAGCGTGATCTGGCCGGCGGTTTCCTTGCCCCCGTCGCGGGCGGTGATGGCGAAGCCGTCGGACATCTTCGCCACGCGGGTCACCTGCACGCCCCGGTCCAGGCGGATGGTCTTGGCCAGGAACAGCGACAGCGGCGTGGCCGCCAGCGGATAGGAATCGAAGGTTTTCAGCCGGCTGTCGGTGATCGCCACCGCCCCGCCGTCGGAGACCACCAGCAGGCCGGAGGGCGGGTCATAGGCGAACCGGGCCTTGCCCGGCCGCTTCAGATAGAGCTCGCCCTGGCTGGTCGCGCCGCGGGCGTCGGTCTGCGTGAAGCGGCCGTGCGCCTCGGCCAGGCCCTGCAGATAGGCCACCGCCTTGTCGACCAGCGCCTGGTCCTGCGCGGACAGGACGACGGCGGGCGGCGCGGCAAACGCCGAAATCGGAAAGAGGGCGGCTGCGGCGGCCATCGCCAACAGTCGGCGGCGGGTCGTCATGAGGTCACTCCTGGACATGGTCGGGTTGTGGCGCGGCTTCGTGGCGCCGGCGTGGCCTGCCACAACGCATGCCGGCTCAGAAGGCGCCCGTGTGGCTGGGCGCGAGCTGCAGATGCGCCCCGTCCGGCGCTCCGTTCCCGCCGGGACAGGCGCCGGGCTGATACTTCAGGTCGTAGCAGAGCCTCACCTCGGTGAACTGGTCGCTCCGGGTGGCGGCCACGAAGATGTCCTCGCGCTTGAAGGCCGGGTTCCTGGCGATGAAGCGCGCGCGGATCGCGCCGGCCGTCAGCCGCCCGGGCCCGATGTCCTCCAGGCGCGGTAGGGCCACCTTGTCGTAGAGCCGCGCCGCCTGGGCGAAATAGGCGCGCGCGTCGGGCCAGGCGCAGGCGCCGTGCGCCTGCCATTCGTGCTGCAACAGCTCGGCCGAGGGGGTGCGACAGTACATGTGGCGCACCATCGAAATGTCGAGGCCGCCCACTGGGCGGCAATACCGCGGATAGGGCGGCGCCTCGCCGTTCGGCCACAGGCCATGCAGGGTGAAGCCGAGGGGCCGGTCGCACTCGACCTGCTGCTCGGTCCCCTTCTCGCCGATCGTCCGACACCACTGCGGCGTCCAGCTCAGCGCCAGCAGGTAGTGGGCGATCGGCACGCCCGAGACGACTTCGCTGGCCGCGGGGGTCAGCGGCGGCGCCGGGGTCAGGCCGGCCGGCGGTGCGCAGGCCGGGGCGGCCGCCCGCGCGGACCCGCTCATCAACAGGGCGGCGACGAACATCGTCAGGGCGTAGCGGCGCATCGGCGACTCCAACTGGCGCGCCACCGTAGCAAACCCCCTCGCCCAGCGCTGCCCGCCCTCGTCCTGTCTTGACATGCAAGTAAATACTTGCCTATTAGCGCCCATGACCGACGACATGGATCTGGTCTTCAAGGCCCTCGCCGACCCCAGCCGCCGCCTGCTGCTGGACCGCCTGTTCGCCGAAGAGGGCCAGACCCTGGGCGCGCTCGCCGACGGCCTGGCCATGACCCGCCAGGCGGTCAGCCAGCACCTGGCCCTGCTGGAGGCCGCCAATCTCGTCGCCACCGTCAAACGTGGCCGCGAGAAGCTGCACTACCTGAACCCCGTCCCGATCCACGAGGCCCACGCCCGCTGGATCGCCAAGTTCGAACGGCCGCGCCTCGATGCGCTCGCCGCCCTCAAGCAAAGCCTCGAAGGAGAAGACGATGGCTAAGCATACCTACGTCTACGTGACCTACATCGTGACCACGCCGGAGAAGGTGTGGGAGGCCCTGACCGATCGGGCGGTCAGCGCCAGCTACTGGGAGCGCGAGAACATCTCCGACTGGAAGGTCGGCTCGCGCTGGGAACACCGCCTGCCCGGCAAGGCGCCGGACGTGGTGGGCGATGTGCTGGAAGCCGATCCGCCGCGCCGCCTGGTCACCACCTGGGAACCGCCGGAAGGCCGCCCCGAACGCAGCGATCCGACCCGCAGCAATCGCTGCACCTTCGAGATCGAGGACGTCGGCGGCAAGGTGAAGCTGACCGTCACCCACACCGACCTCGCCGATCAGGACTTCCAGAACATCTCCGCCGGCTGGCCCGCGGTGCTCTCCAACCTCAAGACCCTGCTGGAAACCGGCCGGACGGTCCCGAATCCGTTCAACGCGGTGGCGAACCACCCGAAGGCTTAGGGTGCGGCGCTGACCAGGATCTCGCGCTTGCCGGCGTGGTTGGCGGAGCTGACCACGCCCTCCTGCTCCATCCGTTCGATCAGCGAGGCGGCGCGGTTGTAGCCGATCTGCAGCCGGCGCTGGATGTAGCTGGTGGACGCCTTGCCGTCGCGGGTGACCACGGCCACGGCCCGGTCGTAGAGGTCGCTCGACTCCTCGCCGCCGCCGAACCCGAAGTCGCCGCCTTCGCCGTCCTCGTCCGGGGCGGCGGTGACTTCCTCCAGGTACTGCGGCTGGCCCTGCTCGCGCAGGAACTTGGCCACCGCTTCCACCTCTCCATCACTGACGAAGGGTCCGTGCAGGCGAGTGATCCGCCCGCCGCCGGCCATGTAGAGCTGGTCGCCCTGGCCCAGCAGCTGCTCGGCGCCCTGCTCGCCCAGGATGGTGCGGCTGTCGATCTTGGAGGTGACCTGGAAGCTGATCCGGGTCGGGAAGTTGGCCTTGATGGTGCCGGTGATCACGTCCACCGACGGGCGTTGCGTCGCCATGATCAGGTGGATGCCCGCCGCCCGCGCCATCTGCGCCAGCCGCTGCACGGCGCCTTCGATCTCCTTGCCGGCCACCATCATCAGGTCGGCGACCTCGTCGATGATCACCACCAGCATCGGCATCGGCTCGGGGACGATCTTCTCGCTCTCGTAGATCGCCCGGCCGGTCTCGTCGAACCCGGTCTGCACGGTGCGCTCGAAGTGCTCGCCCTTGGCGGCGGCCTCCTTGGCGCGCTCGTTGTAGGAGGCGACGTTGCGCACGCCGATCTTCGACATGCGGCGATAGCGGTCCTCCATCTCGCGCACGGTCCACTTCAGCGCGACGATGGCCTTCTTCGGGTCGGTCACCACCGGCGCCAGCAGGTGCGGGATGCCGTCGTAGACGCTGAGTTCCAGCATCTTCGGGTCGATCATGATCATCCGGCACTGGTCCGGCGGCAGGCGGTAGAGGATCGACAGGATCATGGCGTTGACGCCCACCGACTTGCCCGAGCCGGTGGTGCCGGCGATCAGCAGGTGGGGCATGCGCGCCAGGTCGGCGATATAGGGCTCGCCGCCAATGGTCTCGCCCAACGCCATGGGCAGCGTCTGGCCGCCGCGCTCGTATTCCGGGCTGGCCAGCAGGTCGCGCAGATAGACCGTCTCGCGCTTCTGGTTCGGCAGCTCGATGCCGATGGCGTTGCGCCCCGGCACGACCGAGACGCGGCAGGCCGCCACGCTCATGGAGCGCGCGATATCGTCGGAGAGGGCCACCACGCGGGCCGACTTCACGCCGGCCGCCGGCACCAGCTCATAGAGGGTGACCACCGGGCCGGGACGGATCTGGTCCACCTGGCCCTTGACCCCGAACTCGGCCAGCACGCTTTCCAGCAGCTGGGCGTTCTGGCGGAGCGCGCCTTCGTCGAACTGCGCGGCGCGCGGCTTCGGCTTGGCCAGCATGGAGAGTTCCGGCAGGGCGAAGCCGCCGGGCTTCAGGAATTCGAAGGTCGACTGGGCCTCGCGCTCCTCGCGGCTGCTCTGCTTGGGCGGCAGCTTGGGCGCCTTGACCTTGGGCCCGCCGACGGCGGTCTCGTTGTCCAGGGACTCGAGCGCGGCGTCGGGAATACCGGCTTCGCGGCGCTCGCGGGCCGAGACCTTGGCAGACCCCTTGGTCTTTTCGCCGGCCTTCGCGGCGACCTTCGGCTTGGGCGTCAGGACGGCGGTCAGCCAGTCGCCCAGCACCCGCAACTCTGAGGGACGCAGGCCGATGGCGTAGCCCAGCGCGCCGAGCCCACTGGCCAGGAACAGCGCCGCGGCGATCGGCCGGGCCAGCGGCAGATGGGCGTAGGCCAGCAGGCCCGAGAAGCCGGAGAGCAGGGCGTCGCCCCAGAACCCGCCCAGGCCCTTGGCCAGCGGCCAGGCGGCCGGCGGGGCGGGCATGGCGAGCGCGGCGGCGAGCGCCAGGATGGCGCCCGCGCCGATCAGGGCGCGCAGACGCAGGTGGCCACGGCTGGCGGCCGGGTCGGAGGCTGCGGCGCGGCAAAGGCCCAGCACCACCACCGTCAGCGCCACGAACGCCGAGGCCAGGCCCAGCGACTGCACGCCCAGATCGGCGATCGTCGCGCCGGGACCGCCCAGCGCATTGGTCGGGGCCGCGGGGCTCGCGGCGTTCAGGCTGGGGTCGGCGGCGTTATAGGTGGCGAAGGCGGCCGCCATGGCGACGCCGGACGCGGCGATCACGCCGCCGCGCAGCCGCGCTGTCCCCGGATGCGTCCAGGCAAGGCCGGCGATGTGCCCCACCAACGCCATACCGGTTTTCCGCGCCGTCCGCGCCATGCCCGAACCACTCCAAGACTCTAAGCGTCCTGTTTGCGGCCGAGAGAGTTAATCGACGTTTACCTTGATGGGGCTGCTCGCGTGATTTGCAGGCAGTTTTTTCCTGCGTGGCTTTCGCCCGCCGGGCCGCCGCATTAGGGTCCGCCCCATGCAGTGGACCATGCCTCACCGGGTGCTTCAGGTCGTCGCCGTCCTGATTGTCGCCACCGCGATCGGCGGCTTTACCCTGGGCGTCATCAACGGCACCCAGCGCGGCCGCCTGCCCGGCGAGCGCGCCGCCGGGGCCTCGAGCAAGACACCCGCCGCCGTCCAGGCGGTCGAGGCCACGCCGCTCAGCCAGGAGCGGATCGAGGGTCCGCCGCCGCCCACGCCGCTGACGCCCGAGGAAAAGGCCCAGGCGGACGCCGACAAGGCCGCCAAGGCCCAGGCCGACGCCGCCAAGCTGGCCGCCAATGGAACCGCGGCGCCTGCGACCAAAGCGCCCGCCGCGGCCTCAGCCGCCCCGGCCGCCGCCCCCGCCGAAAAGCCGGCCGCGGAAAAGCCGGCCGAACCCGCGCCGTCGGAAGAGCCGCCGCACTGAGCGTTGGGAAGGCGAAGAGGGAACCACGGAAAACACGGAAAGGGCACGGAAGGCGCCACGGCCAACCGGCTTTCTGCGTCCGATTGAATCGCGCGCTTTGCGCGCAACCAATTCATCTGCGGCCGTCGATGCCTGACGCTCTTTCCGTGCTCTTTCCGTGCTCTTTCCGTGTCTTCCGTGGTCAGTCTTTTTGTGACTACGCCACCCCGTGGGCCTTGAAGAAGGCCAGCATCTTGCTCCAGCCGTCCTTGGCCGCCTCGGCGTTGTAGCTGCCGCGATAGTCGGCCAGGAAGCCGTGGTCGGCGTTGGGATAGACGATGATCTCGTCCTTGCGCCCCGCCGCGGCCAGCGCGGCGCGCATGTCCTCCACGTCCTTCTGCGAGATGCCCTTGTCCAGGGCGCCGTAGAGGCCGAGCACCGGCGCCTTCAGGTCGCTCACCGCCTCGATGGGGGCCTTGCGCGGGTAGGCGCCGGCTTTCACGGGGCCATACCAGGCGACGCCGGCCTTGAATTCCGGGAAGGTCTCGCAGCAGCGCCACGTCGCCCCGCCGCCCCAGCAGAAGCCGGTGACGCCCAACCGCTTCATGTCCGCATAGGGCTGGGCCGCGAGGAACTTCAGGGACGCGGCCGTGTCGCCGAGCACCTGCGCCTCGGGCTGGGCCTTCACGATGTCCATGACGACCTTGAAGTCGGTGGTCTTGGACGGATCACCCGTGCGGACGAAAAGATCAGGCGCCAGAGCCACATAGCCGGCCTTGGCCAGGCGGCGGCAGATGTCTTTCACCCACTCGTGGACCCCGAAGACCTCGGAGTTGACGAACACCACCGGGTGTTTCCCCTTCGCCGCCGGCCGCGCCAGGTAGCCCGGAATCTTGCGGTCCGCCGTCTGGATCTCGACCGTGTCGGTCACCAGGCCCGTGGCGTCGGTGGTGATCGGCTCGGCGTTGGCGGAATAGGCGGCGAGCGCATAGCCCCCAGCCAGGGCCAGCGCGATGGTGCGGCGGTTGAGTTCCGGCTCACCGACCCAGTTCCCGTCGGCGCGAATGTGAGTGACCAAGAGAGCCTCCCTTAAAGGTCTTGCTGCCCGTATGCCTGTCGCGCGGCGATCCTGCACAGGGGGGCTGGGCGGTGTCAAAGCCGCGATACGGCCGATTTCGGACAGCCGCCGGGACGCTGATTCGCGCCACCCGCGGCGTCCCGCAAGCTCCAGCGTGACTCATCTCCCTGTAGGGATTAGGGACTTTCACCCTTGCGGGTCCGCCTATTTTCCCCATATCGGCAGGCAACGCCGGGTTACGTGTCGGGAAACCTTCCTTGCACTAAGCCGGCAGAGACCTGATCGAACCGGGGACGAAGGCAACCCAAGAGGCGCTTCACCTGGAGGCCTCCCGCCAATGTCCGCCACAAAAGGAGCGAGCTAGACTCTCCATGAGCAAGATTATCGGTATCGACCTCGGCACGACCAATTCGTGCGTCGCCATCATGGATGGCAAGACGCCGAAGGTGATCGAAAACGCCGAGGGCGCGCGCACCACCCCTTCGGTTGTCGCTTTCCTCGACGATGGGGAGCGCCTGGTTGGCCAGCCCGCCCGTCGTCAGGGCGTGACCAACCCCTCCAACACGCTCTTCGCGATCAAGCGCCTGATCGGCCGCAACTTCTCCGACCCGATGGTCGAGAAGGACAAGGGCATGGTGCCCTATGACATCGTGAAGGGCCCGAACGGCGACGCCTGGGTGCGCGCCCAGGGCAAGGACTATTCGCCGCAGCAGGTGTCGGCCTTCATCCTCGGAAAGATGAAGGAAGCCGCCGAGCAGCACCTCGGCGAGAAGGTCGAAAAGGCGGTCATCACCGTCCCGGCCTACTTCAACGACGCGCAACGCCAGGCCACCAAGGACGCGGGCAAGATCGCGGGCCTGGAAGTCCTGCGCATCATCAACGAGCCCACCGCCGCGGCCCTGGCCTACGGCCTGGAAAAGAACGACGGCAAGAAGATCGCGGTCTACGACCTGGGCGGCGGCACCTTCGACGTCTCGATCCTGGAGATCGGCGACGGCGTGTTCGAGGTGAAGTCGACCAACGGTGACACCTTCCTGGGCGGCGAGGACTTCGATCTGCGGATCGTCGATTTCCTGGCCGAGGAGTTCAAGAAAGAGAACTCCGTCGACCTGCGGAAAGACAAGCTGGCCCTGCAGCGCCTCAAGGAAGAGGGCGAAAAGGCCAAGAAGGAGCTCTCCTTCACCACGCAATACGAAGTGAACCTGCCCTTCATCTCGATGAACGCGTCGGGTCCGCTGCACCTCAACATCAAGCTCAGCCGCGCCAAGCTGGAAGCCCTGGTCGAGGACCTGGTCGCCAAGACCGTCGGTCCCTGTGAACAGGCGCTGAAGGACGCGGGCCTGTCGAAGTCCGACATCGACGAGGTGATCCTGGTCGGCGGTATGACCCGCATGCCAAAGGTCGTCGAGACGGTGAAGGCCTTCTTCGGCCGTGAGCCGCACACCGGCGTGAACCCCGACGAAGTCGTGGCGCTGGGCGCCGCGGTGCAGGCGGGCGTGCTGCAGGGCGACGTCAAGGACGTGCTGCTGCTGGACGTGACCCCGCTGACCCTGGGCATCGAGACCCTGGGCGGCGTCTTCACCCCGCTGATCGAGCGCAACACCACCATCCCCACCAAGCGCTCGCAGACCTTCTCCACGGCCGACGACAACCAGTCGGCGGTGACCATCCGGGTGTTCCAGGGTGAGCGGCCGATGGCGGCCGACAACAAGATGCTGGGTCAGTTCGACCTGGTCGGCATCCCGCCGGCTCCGCGCGGCGTGCCGCAGGTCGAGGTGACCTTCGACATCGACGCCAACGGCATCGTCAACGTCGGCGCCCGCGACAAGGCGACCAACAAGGAACAGTCGATCCGCATCCAGGCCAACGGCGGCCTCTCCGACGCGGACATCGACGCCATGGTCAAGGAAGCCGAGTCCAACAAGGCCGACGACGACAAGCGCAAGGCCGCCGTGGAGGCCAAGAACCAGGCCGACGCGGTGATCCACTCCACCGAAAAGGCGCTCGCCGAGCACGGCGACAAGGTCGGCGAGGAAGAGCGGACCGCGATCCAGACCGCCCTCGACGATCTGAAGAGCGTGGTCGACGGCGGCGACAGCGAGGTCATCTCCACCAAGACCCAGACCCTGATCCAGGCGTCGATGAAGCTGGGCGAGGCGATGTACAACGCCCAGCAGTCGTCGGCGGGCGGTGAAGGCCCCGCCTCGGACGAGGACGCCGCCCACCACGGCGGCGCGCACGGAGAAGACGTCGTCGACGCCGAGTTCGAGGAAGTCGACGGCGACGATCACAAGAAGTCAGCGTGACAACGCGCCCCATGGCGACTCGCAGCACCCAATGCGATGAGTTGGCCACTGGGGACGTCGCCGCCGCTTCTGCGCGACTAGGACCTCCGTCCGGCTCGGTGAAATGCCTTGCAGCCGGGCGGAGGTCATCCCACCCTCCCTTCAAGCTTAAGTATGAGCCCCGGACCGACTGATGCGGGACTATTACGAAATCCTGGGTGTCGAACGCAGCTGCGATGACGCAGCGCTGAAGGCGTCCTTCCGCAAACTCGCCATGGAGCACCACCCCGACCGCAACGGCGGCTGCGAGGAGGCTTCGGGCCGGTTCAAGGAAATCAACGAGGCCTATTCGATCCTGTCGGATCCGCAGAAGCGCGCGGCCTACGACCGGTTCGGCCACGCCGGATTGAATGGCGCCGGCGGCGGCCCCGGCGGCGCCCAGTTCCACGATGTGGGCGACATCTTCAACGAGGTGTTCGGCGACGTCTTCGGCGACATGTTCGGCGGTGGCGGCCGTGGCCGCCAGCAGCGCTCCGGCCCGGCCCGCGGCCAGGACCTGCGCTACGACCTGGAAATCACCCTCGAACAGGCCTTCGCCAGCGCCGAGGTGGAGATCACCGTCCCGGCCGCGCTCAGCTGCGAAACCTGCGAAGGCTCCGGCGCCAAGCCCGGCACCGCGCCCACCACCTGCAACAGCTGCGGCGGCGCCGGGCGCGTGCGCGCCACCCAAGGCTTCTTCTCCATCGAACGCGCCTGCCCGCGCTGCGGCGGCTCCGGCCGCATCGTGCTCGACCCCTGCGCCGACTGCCGCGGCATGGGCCAGGTGCGCCGCGAGCGCACGCTCAGCGTCCGCATCCCAGCCGGCGTCGATGACGGCGCCCGCATCCGCCTCGCCGGTGAAGGCGACGGCGGCGCGCGCGGCGGCCCGCGCGGCGACCTCTACATCTTCATCTCGGTGAAGCCGCACGAGCTCTTCGAGCGCGACGGCCTGGACCTGCTCTGCACCGTGCCGGTCCCCATGGCGATCGCCGCGCTCGGCGGCGACATCGACGCCCCGTGCCTGCTGGGCGGCGAGAACTGCGACGGCAACTGCAAGGTCGCGGTCAAGGTGCCCGAGGGCGCCCAGACCGGAAAGACCGTGCGCCTGAAGGGCAAGGGCATGCCGTCCCTGCGCTCGCGCGAACGCGGCGACCTGGTGGTCGAGCTGTTCGTCGAGACCCCCGCCAAGCTCACCGCCCGCCAGAAGGAACTGCTGCGCGAGTTCGCCGGCCTGTGCAGCGACGCCCAGCACCCGAAGAACGCCAGCTTCACCGGCAAGGCCAAGACCTTCTGGGACAACGTGAAGGGCGCCTAGCTTCCAACCGGCCTTTCCGCTAGAGGAAGCGTCCGCTGGAAACGCACCCGTAGCTCAGCTGGATAGAGCGTTGCCCTCCGAAGGCAAAGGTCACACGTTCGAATCGTGTCGGGTGCGCCAGCGATTTCAAGACCTTAGGTAGGATGCTTTCGCGGCGGCGGGACCGGGTGGTCGTCGCTCTCCAGGCTGGCGATGTAGGCTGAGACATCCTCGATCTCGTCCTCGCGGATGGTCACGGCCGGCATCTCGAAATGACCGTCCCGCGAAATATCGTCGAGCTTTCGCTCCAGGTCCCGGGCGGAATAGAGCCGGCTCAGCACCCGGAAAAGCGGCGCATCATGAGACGGGCTGGCGGCTTCCAGGGCGACGCCGTGGCAGGACGCACAGCGCGCCTGGGCGACTTCCGCGCCACGCTCGATCGACGGAGTCAGGGCCGGTGCGGCGCCCAGGCAAAGGACGCTCGCCGCCATCGCGAGCGCCGCCCAACCCGGCCCGCCGGCGGTCGTCCGAACGATCTGGCGACCTGGGGACATGCGCGTCAGGCCGGCGCCGGCGCCCTGGGCGCTTTCGCGCGCAGATCGGCCACCTGTTCCCGATAGGCGTCGCGCGCCATGCGGAATACCTCGAACGGAAACTTGACCGGCGCGCCGAGCAGGGCGGCCTGCAACATCTCCAGGTGCGCCGCCCAGCCCGCCGCCGCGCGACCCGCGTCCTCGTTGGCGGCGATCGTCAGGCGCAGGGTCAGGCGGGTGGTGGGCCCGATCGGCTCCAGCTCCCAGCGCAAGGGACGCGGCGGCTCGCCCGGGATGCTCCAGGAATATTCCAGCAGGCGATGCGGCTCCAAGGCGGTGACCCGGCTGTCGATGGTCGCGCCGCTCTCGCCGAAATCCAGCCTGACGGTCCCGCCCACGCGCAGGTCGATCTCGCCTGGCGCGAGCCATTTCGCGAGCCAGCCGGGCTCGGTCAGCGCCGCCCAGACCTCTTCGAGGTGATTGTCGAAGGTCAGGCGGAATTCGGTGGCGGTCGTCTCAGGCTGCAGCGTGAAGCGGGCGGTGAGATAGGCGGGCTCGGACATGGCGTGCGGTCTTTCCCAGAGGGTTGTTGACGTCATCTGGCCGCGCCCCCGCCTCGTCAGCGCGCTCGCGCCGTCTGAGGCTGCGCCCGCGGGAGGGCGAGCGCGGCGAGGCCGGCGGCGAACAGCAGGGCGCTCGCCGGGCACGCCGGGCAGTGCGCCAGGACGCCCGGACCCGAGCCGCAGATGACGCCGTAGGTTTTCGCGAGGCCGCGCATGTGCATCCACGCGACCTCGGCGAAGACGAGAGCTGCGCCAATCAAGAGCATCCCGGACTGAACGTTCGGGTGGACAACATTGCGGGGGGGCATTGGGTCCGGCTCCTGACTGGCCAGGACAGGGAACGCTCGCCTCCGAAGTCGCGCCTTGACCCAGATCAAGGCGCTGGGACCCGGCCCGGGGCACTTCCGCCGACACGATAGTCGCGGGAAGCCCGAGGGCCATGACAGCCATTACTGCCTACGAGGACAAGACGCCGTTCGGCGCGGTCCTGCTCTTCGCCTTCTGCGGCGTCGCCGCGCTGGTCAGCCTGATGGCGACCGCGTTTTCGCACGACCCATTGTTCCAGCTGCAGGGCTGGATCTACACCGGCGCCTTCGTCCTGGCCTGTGCGGCCATGACCGCGGGCGTGACCTCCGGGTGGTTCCGGTCGACGCCCGGCCGCTACGAGGACGGCGTCATCCGCGCCGGCGTCATCGCCACCATGTTCTGGGGCGTCATCGGCATGACGGTGGGCGTGGTGATCGCCTGCCAGCTCACCTGGCCCGCCATCTTCTACTTCCCGGCCGACGGCTGGCTCAACTTCGGTCGCATCCGGCCGCTGCACACCTCGGCGGTGATCTTCGCCTTTGGCGGCAACGCGCTCATCGCCACCTCCTTCTGGGTGGTGCAGCGCACCTGCAAGGCGCGCCTGGCGGGCGGCGTCTGGCCGTGGTTCGTCTTCTGGGGCTACCAGCTGTTCATCGTCTCGGCGGCGATCGGCTACGTGTCCGGCGTCACCCAGAGCCGCGAATACGCCGAGCCCGAGTGGTTCACCGACGTCTGGCTCACCGTCGTCTGGGTCGCCTACCTGCTGATCTTCCTGGGCACGCTGTGGAAGCGCAAAGAGCCCCACATCTACGTGGCCAACTGGTTCTACCTGGCCTTCATCGTGACCATCGCGATGCTGCACCTCGTCAACAATCTGGCGATGCCGGTCAGCCTCTTGAACCACAGGAGCTACTCGGCCTTCTCCGGCGTGCAGGATGCGCTGGTGCAGTGGTGGTACGGCCACAACGCCGTGGGCTTCTTCCTGACCGCCGGCTTCCTGGCGATCATGTACTACTTCGTGCCCAAGCGGATCGACCGGCCGATCTATTCCTACCGGCTCTCCATCGTCCACTTCTGGGCGCTGATCTTCATCTACATCTGGGCGGGCCCGCACCATCTCCACTACACGGCCCTGCCGCAGTGGACGCAGACGCTCGGCATGACCTTCTCGATCATGCTGTGGATGCCGTCCTGGGGCGGGATGATCAACGGCCTGATGACGCTCTCGGGCGCCTGGGACAAGCTGCGCACCGACCCGGTGGTCCGGATGATGGTCACGTCGCTGGCCTTCTACGGCATGGCCACCTTCGAGGGCCCGGTGATGTCGGTGCGCGAGGTCAACGCGCTCAGCCACTACACCGACTGGGGCATCGGCCACGTCCACTCCGGCGCGCTCGGCTGGGTCGGCTTCATCACCTTCGGCGCGGTCTACTGCCTGGTGCCGTGGCTCTGGAAGAAGAAGGAGATGTGGTCGACGCGCCTGATCGAGTGGCACTTCTGGATCGCGACCACCGGCATCCTTCTCTACATCACCTCGATGTGGGTCTCCGGGATCATGGAGGGCCTGATGTGGCGCGAGTACACGCCCCAGGGCTTCCTCGCCAATTCCTTCATCGAGACCGTCTCGGCCAAGCACGTCGAGAACATCGTCCGGATGGTCGGTGGCCTGATGTACCTGTCCGGCACGCTGATCATGGCCTTCAACATCTGGCGGACGGTCCGCATGCCCAGCGCGACGACCGTCGAGGCTGAAGGCGCGGCGCCCGCCCTCACCGCGCTTGCGGCGGCCTAGGGGTCAGCATCATGTGGAAGCATCACGCCAAGTTCGAGCGCAACTCGCTCATCCTGCTGATCGGCATCCTGGTGGTCGTGGCCATCGGCGGCCTCATCGAGATCACCCCGCTGTTCTATCTCGAGAGCACCATCGAGAAGGTGCAGGGGCATGCGGCCCTACACCCCCTCGAGCTCGCCGGCCGCGACGTCTATGTCCGCGAGGGCTGCTACCTCTGCCACTCGCAGATGATCCGTCCCCTGCGCGATGAGGTGGAGCGCTACGGCCACTACAGCCTGGCCGCTGAGAGCATGTACGACCACCCGTTCCAATGGGGCTCCAAGCGCAACGGCCCTGACCTGGCCCGGGTCGGCGGCAAGTACTCCGATGAATGGCATCGCCAGCACCTGACCGATCCGCGATCGATGGTGCCGGAATCCACCATGCCGCCCTACGCCTTCCTGGCGGACAAGGACCTCGACTACCACGACATGGTCGAGCGCCTGGCGGCGCAGCAGAAGGTCGGCGTTCCCTACACCAAGGACCAGGTGGCCCACGCCGTCGACGACCTGGAGGCCCAGGCCGATCCCTTCGACGCGCGCGGCACGGCGCTCAAGAAGCGCTATGGCGCGAAGATCGCCCAGCGCGACTTCGACGGCCATCCTGACCGGCTCACCGACATGGACGCGCTGATCGCCTACCTGCAGATGACCGGGACCCTGGTCGACTTCCGCACCTATCATGCCGAAGCGCCGGAGAACCAAAGATGACCGGCATCCAGCAGTACGAGGCGGTCTCCCGCTTCGCCCAGCAGGGCGGCACGATCTACTTCGTCGTCCTGTTCCTGGCCGGCGTGATCTACGCGCTCTGGCCCCGCCACAAGGAGGTGTTCCAGCGCCTCGCCCGCCTTCCCCTCGAAGACGACGAGGCCGACGATGTCTGAGCGCAAGATCGACGGGCCCACCGGGGTCGAGACCACCGAGCACGAGTGGGACGGCATCCGCGAACTGGACAATCCCCTGCCGCGCTGGTGGCTGTGGACCTGGTACATCACGATCGCGGTCGCAATCGTCTACTGGGTGCTGATGCCGGCGTGGCCCGGCCTGCACGGCTACACCAAGGGCGTCCTGCACCAGTCCGATCGCGTGAAGGTGGTCCATGATCTGGCCGACCTGAAGGCGCTGCGCGGGGCCGAGGGCGCCCAATTGCAGACCGCCAGTCTCGAAGAGATCGAGCGCAATCCGAAGCTGCAGGCCTACGCCATGGCCCAGGGCCAGGCGATCTTCGGCGACAACTGCGCCACCTGCCACGGCCAGGGCGGCGCCGGGGGCAAGGGTTATCCCAACCTGCGCGACGACGTCTGGCTGTGGGGCGGCTCGCTGGAGCAGATCCAGCACACCATCACCTACGGCGTGCGCACCGGCGAGCCCGGCGCGGCGACCACCCAGATGCCCGCCTTCGGCCGCGACCAGATGCTGAAGGACGGCCAGATCGATGACCTGACCGAATACGTCGTCGCGCTATCGCGCCGGCCCGCCAACGCCGCGGCGGTCACCCGCGCGACCCCGCTCTACACCGAGCAATGCGTCGCGTGCCACGGCGCGCAGGGCAAGGGCGATCAGACCAAGGGCGTCCCCAACCTGACCGACAACGAATGGCTCTACGGGTCGCGGCGCGCGGACATCCGCGATCAGATCGTCAACGGCCGCGGCGGCGTCATGCCCACCTGGGGCAAGCGCTTCGATCCCCAGACCATCAAGGCGCTCACCGTCTACATCCACGCCAACGCCGGGGGTCAGTAGCTCCGATGACCGTGGTCATCGACCGCACGAAGCCGCAATCGCCTAACGGTCATGAGCCGGTTTCGGCGGCGGCGCGGGCGCGGGCCAGGTCGGCCAAGGGCGGCGGCCTCTACCAGGCGCGCGCGCCGATCTATCCGAAGCTGGTGCACGGCCGCTGGCGCAGGACCAAGTGGATCCTGCTGGTGCTCATGCTGGCGATCTACTGGATCACGCCGTGGATTCGCTGGGCGCGCCCCAACGGCCTGCCGCAGCAGGCGGTGCTGGTCGACTTCGCCGGCGGCCGCTTCTACTTCTTCGGCATCCAGCTCTGGCCGCAGGAGGTCTATTTCATCACCGGTCTGCTGGTGATGGCGGCCATGGCGCTGTTCCTGGTGAGCGCGCTGTTCGGCCGGCTCTGGTGCGGCTACGCCTGCCCGCAGACGGTCTGGACCGACCTCTACATCTACGTCGAGCGCGCCTTCGAGGGCGACCGCAACGCGCGCATGCGCCTGGATGCGGCGCCCTGGTCCTTCGACAAACTCTGGCGCAAGAGCGGCAAGCACGCCGTGTGGCTGGGGATCGCCTTCGGCACCGGCGGCGCGTGGATCTTCTACTTCCACGACGCGCCCACCGTCCTGCGCGGCTTCTGGGTCGGTCAGGCGGCCGCCACCGCCTACATCTTCTGCGCCCTGCTGACGGCGACCACCTACGTCTTCGCGGGCTTCATGCGCGAGCAGGTCTGCATCTACATGTGCCCCTGGCCGCGCATCCAGGGCGCCATGCTCGACCAGCACTCGCTGCAGATCACCTACCGGCGCGACCGCGGCGAAACCCGCGGGCCGCACAAGAAGGGCGAGACCTGGGAAGGTCGCGGCGACTGCATCGACTGCAACGCCTGCGTGGTCGCCTGCCCCATGGGGATCGACATCCGCGACGGCGCCCAGCTCGAGTGCATCAACTGCGGCCTCTGCGCCGACGCCTGCGACGAGATCATGGACAAGGTCGAACGACCGCGCGGGCTGATCTCCTATGACACCGATGCGGCGGTCGCCGCGCGGGCCGCGGGAAAGGCCGCTGTCTACAAGCTCGTCCGTCCACGGACGGTCTACTATGCCGGCGCACTCGGCCTGGTCAGCATCCTCATGCTCTGGGGCCTCACCAACCGCAGCGTCCTCGACCTGCACGTCCTGCGCGACCGCAATCCCATGTACGTGCGGATGCAGGACGGCTCGGTGCGCGACGGCTACACGCTGAAGATCGCCAACCGCTCCTTCTATCCGAAGACCGTCTCGGTGCATTTCAAGGGCTTGCCGGGCGCGCGCCTGAAGACCCCCGGTTCGCCGCCGACCGCCGGCGACCTGCTCGTCACCATCGAACCCAACGCCGTGCGCGCCGCGCGGATCTTCGTCGTCGCGCCGCCCGGCGCCGCCGCCGGCCCGCACCCCACCGCCTTCACGATCCGCGACGGTCGCGACCACGCGCGCGCCAACACCGTCTTCGATGCGGGAACTCAGCCATGACCACGATCGACGCCCCGCCCACCGGCTTTCGTCTCACCGGCTGGCATGTGCTGGCCATCGTCACCGGCTTCTTCGCCATCGTGATCGCCGTCGACGTCGGCTTCGTGGTGATGGCCGTGAAGACCTTCCCGGGCGAGGTCTCCGCCACGCCCTACGAAGACGGCCTGGCCTACAACAAGGCCTACGATCAGCTGCGCGCCCAGGAGCGCCTGGGCTGGCGCGCGACCGCCGCCGCCGAGCCGGGCGCCGTGGCCCTGGAGCTGCGCGACCGGACCGGCCGGCCGCTCAGCGGCCTCAAGGTGACCGGCGAGCTGCAGCATCCGGCGACCGAGGCCGGGCGCCTGACCCTGACGTTCCAGGAGACTGGGCCCGGGCGCTACGTCGCTCACCCCGGCGCGCTCACCGGCGCCTGGGACTTCACCGGCCACGCGGCGAGCCCGGGCGGCGCGCGCTTCAACGCCGATCGGAGGCTGACGTGGCCCTGACCTACGATCTCGCCCCGGCCCCCGACCTTACCGCCTTCCTCAAGCGCACGGGCGCGAAGCCCAGCCTCGACCTGCTGGTCACCGGCGCGCGCTGCGCGGCCTGCCTCGGCAAGATCGAGCGCGAGACCGCCGCCCTCAAGGGTGTCGCGGCCGCGCGCCTGAACCTCACCACAGGCAAGCTGAGCGTCACCTTCGACAACGCCGGCGCCGCCGACCCCGGCGCGGTGATCGCGACCCTCGCGCGGCTGGGCTACCCGGCCTCGCCCTACGACCCCGACCTGGCCGCTGACGCCCGTGACCGGGAAGGCCGCAGGCTGGTGCTCTGCCTGGCGGTCGCGGCCTTCGGGGCGATGAACACCATGATGTTCTCGGTGCCGCTCTGGGCCGGCCTGTTCGGCCAGGAGCTCGGCCCCGCGACGCGCGTCGTCATGCAGTGGTGGTGCGCGCTGGTCGCCACGCCCTGCGTCCTCTACGCCGGCCAGCCGTTCTTCGGATCGGCGTGGCGCTCGCTCCGGGCCGGCCGCGCCAACATGGACGTGCCGATCTCCATCGGCGTCTTGCTGACCCTGGGCATCAGCTTCTCCGAGACGATCCTGCGCGGCCGCGACGCCTATTTCGACGCCGCGATCTCGCTGCTCTTCCTGCTGCTGATCGGCCGCTGGCTGGACCACCAGCTGAAGGCGAGCGCCCGCAGCGCCGCCGCCGACCTGCTTGCGCTGCAGGCCCCGAGCGCCGGCGTCCTCGACGCCGACGGCATGGAGCGCCGCCGGCCGATCGGCGAGGTCGCGGTGGGCGACCGCCTGATCGTGCGCCCGGGCGAGCGCATTCCGGTCGACGGTCGCGTGGAGTCCGGCTCGGCTGAGCTCGACACCTCGCTGCTGACCGGCGAGACGCGGCCTACGCAGGTGCGCGCCGGACAGACCTGCGCAGCCGGCGCCGTCAATCTGACCGGCGTGCTCTATCTGCGCGCGCTGGCCCGCTCCGAGGACTCCAGCGTGGCGGCGATCGCCCGGCTCGTGGAGGCCGGCGCCCAGGCGAAATCGAAATACGTCCAGCTCGCCGACCGGGCGGCCGAGATCTATGTGCCGGTGGTCCACACCGCCGCCATCCTCACCTTCGTCGGCGGCTGGGTCCTGGGCCTGGGTCCGCGCGAGGCGCTGCTGCGCGCGGTGGCCGTGCTGATCATTACCTGTCCCTGCGCGCTTGGCCTGGCCGTCCCCGCGGTCCAGGTCGCCGCCTCCGCGCGACTGTTCCGGCGCGGCGTCCTGGTGAAGTCGGGCGCGGCGCTGGAACGTCTGGCCGAGGTCAATCATGTGGTCTTCGACAAGACCGGCGTGCTCACCGAGGGCCGGCCGCAGCTGCTCGACGCGCCGGCCCCGGTCGTGGCGTTGGCCGCCCCCCTGGCGCGGGCCTCGATCCATCCCCTGGCCAAGGCGCTGGCGGCCGAGGCTGGGCCGGGCCCGATGGCTGACGCAGTGATTGAGTATCCCGGCCTCGGCGTGGAGGGGGTGATCGATGGGCGCCGCGCGCGACTGGGCCGCGCGGAGTTCGTCGGCGCGCCGGCGCCGGACGCGCTCGAGACGGAGCTGTGGTTCGGCTTCGAGGGCGATACCAAGGTCCGCTTCCGCTTCTCCGACCGGCTGCGGCCGGACGCCGCCGAGGCGGTGGCCGCCCTGAAGGCCATGGGCCTGACCGTCGAGGTGCTGTCGGGCGACACGCCACGCGCCGTGGCGATCGCCGCCGACGGCGCCGGGATCAGCCAGCGGCGCGGCGGCCTCTCGCCCATCGGCAAGGCCGAGGCGATCGACACCCTGCAGTCCGGCGGCCACAAGGTGCTGATGGTCGGCGACGGCCTCAACGACACCGCCGCCCTGGCGCGCGCGCATGCGGCCATGGCGCCGGGCTCGGCCCTGGACGCCAGCCAGAACGCCGCCGACCTGGTGTTCTCCGGCGAGCGCCTGGGCCCTGTTGTCGAGACCCTCCGGGTCGCCCGGCTGGCGCGCCGGCTCGCCCTGCAGAACTTCGGCTTTGCCGCCGCCTACAACCTGGTGGCCGCGCCGGCCGCCATGCTGGGCCTGGTCAATCCGTTCCTGGCGGCGCTGGCGATGTCCGGCAGCTCGCTGGTGGTGACCCTCAACGCCCTGCGCCTGAGGACAGCCAAATGAACATCTTCATGATGCTCGCGCCGATGTCGGTGTTCTTAGGCCTGATCGGCGTCGCCGCCTTCTGGTGGACGCTGAGCCACGGCCAGTACGACGACCCGGCCGGCGACGCCGCGCGCATCCTGCTGGACGACGCCGAGGGCCCGCTTGATTGATCTCGCCGGCTGGGCCGCCTATCCCTCTCCCATGCCGACGCGCGCCGGGCCATGGCCGACAGCTTCCCGCCGGGCGGCGCGAAGCCGTTGGCGGACCTATGGCGTTGCCGCCGCGGCGGCGGTGGCCGCCGTCGCCCTGCAACTGCTGTTCTATCCCATCTTCCACGAGCGCACGGTGTTCGTGGCGTTCGTACCGGCGCTCGTCGCCAGCGGCGTCGTGGGCGGCGTGGGGCCGACCCTGACGGTCACCGCGCTCGGCCTGCTGGCCGGCTGGGCGGTGACGGGCCCTGCCCTGGTGAGCGACCGCGCCAACCTCGGCGCCGCGGCCCTGTTCCTGGCGATCGGCGCGGGCATGAGCTTCGCGGCGTGGCGGTTTGGCCGCACTGAGGCGGCGCGCGCCTTCGAGGACCTCACGGAGCGCGAGGCGCACCTGCGGTCCATTCTCGACACCGTGCCTGACGCGATGATCGTGATCGAGCGCGATGGTGTCATGCGATCCTTCAGCGCCGCGGCGGAGCGCCAGTTCGGCTGGACGGCCGCCGAAGCGATCGGCAGGAATGTCTCGATGCTGATGCCGGAACCCTACCGGTCCGCCCACGACGGCTACCTGGCCCGATACCTCGCCACGGGCGAGCGGCGGATCATCGGCATCGGCCGGGTGGTGGTTGGCGAGCGGAAGGACGGCTCGACCTTCCCCATGGAACTCTCGGTCGGCGAGATGAAGGGCGTCGCCCACACCTATTTCACCGGCTTCGTCCGCGATCTCACCGACCGCGAGTCGACCGAGCGGCGGCTGCAGGATCTGCAGTCGGAACTGGTCCACACGTCACGCCTCACGGCGATGGGGGAGATGGCCTCGGCGCTGGCGCACGAACTCAATCAGCCGCTGTCGGCGATCGCCAACTACATGAAGGGGGCCGAGCATCTGCTCGAGTCCGACCCGCTCAACCGCGAGCGGATCCGGCGCGGCCTGCAATCCGGCGCCCAGCAGGCGATCCGCGCCGGAGACATCATCCGCAAGCTCAGGGACTTTGTCGCCAAGGGCGATGTGGAGCGCCGGCCGGAGAACCTGTCCAGCCTGCTCGAGGAAGCCTGCACATTGGCGATGATCGGCGGCCGCGAACGCGGGGTGCATCTGCGGTTCAGGATCGACCCCGAGGCCGACATGGTCCTGGCCGACCGGATTCAGGTGCAGCAGGTCGTCCTGAACCTGGTGCGCAACGCCATCGAGGCCATGGAGGGGCAGCCCCGGCGCGACCTCGTGGTCGCCGCCAAGGTCCTGCCCGATCACATGCGCCAGGTGTCGGTCATCGACACCGGCTCGGGAATTTCGCCGGAGTTCGCGGACCAGCTCTTCAAGCCCTTCCAGTCCACCAAAAGCGCGGGAATGGGGGTCGGCCTGTCGATCTCGCGCACGATCATCGAGGCGCACGGCGGGCGCATCTGGGCCGAACCCAACCCCGGGGGCGGCTCCATTTTTCACTTCACGCTACGCGGCGTGCCGGACGATGAGATCGAAGACCATGACTGACCCGGTGATCCACGTCATCGACGACGACGACGCGATGCGCGACTCGCTCGAATACCTTCTGGAAGCCGCGGCGCTGAGCGTGCGGACCTACGCGTCGGCGGACGCGTTTCTCGCGACCATCGCCGACCTCGCGCCCGGCTGCATCGTCACCGACGTCCGCATGCCCGGGATGAGCGGCCTGGACCTCGCGCGTACGGTCGCCGAGCGGCGCCTGCCCCACCCGGTCATCGTGATCACCGGACACGGCGACGTCCCCATGGCCGTGGAGGCCATGCGCGCCGGCGCCATCGACTTCCTGGAGAAGCCGTTCGAGGACCAGGCGCTGCTGGGCGCCATCCGCTTCGCGCTCGCCGCCGCCCCCCGCGCCGACCAGAACTTGGCGGAGAAGGCCCGGCTTTGCGCGATCCTGGACACCCTGTCGCCGCGCGAGCAGGACACGCTACAGGGTGTCGTGGAGGGCAAGATGAACAAGGTCATCGCCTTCGAACTCGGCATCAGTCCGCGGACCGTCGAAGTCTACAGGGCCAACATGATGTCCAAGACCGGCGCCAAGACGCTGAGTGAACTCATCCGCATGGTCACGCTCGCGCGCGGCTGACGCGGGCCTCTTGCGCTGAATCAATGATCGTCGGCGCTCAAGGTCTAGGATGGAAGCTGCCCTCCGCTTTGGCGACAGCCCGATGTCCAGCTCCTCGAGCGAAAGACCGACCGTCATTCTCGCCGAGGGCGACGCCGGACTGCGCGAGGCCCTGAGCTACGCCCTGGAGATCGAAGGCTTCGACGTGGTCAGCTGCGCCAGCGGCGAGACGCTGCTGGAAACGACGTTGCCGGCCGGGCGCGCCTGCCTGGTGCTCGATCACCGGCTTCCGGGACTGAGCGGCGTGGCAACGCTTGAGGCCCTGCGGTCGCGTCGGAGTGAGCTGCCCGCGATCATCATCGCCGGCGCCCCGGACTCGGACCTGCGCGCGCGCGCCCTCATGGCCGATGCCCGGGTGATCGAAAAACCCCTCCTGAACGGTCTGCTCAGCGGCGCGATCCGCGACCTGATCTAGCGCGGACGCGCGCGGCCCAGCGGCTCCAGCAGCGGCGTCAGGACGGCGCCGATCAGGATGGCGGGGAAGACCCCGCCGGGCTGCGGCGCGACCCGGCTCAGCGTTTCGTAGAGACCCCAATCGCGCACCAGCGGCCCGCCGACGAGTTCGGCGGCGACCAGCAGGGTGACCGCGACCCCGCCCACCAGCAGCCGATCGCCGGCGCGGTCATAAACCCGGAACAGGCGAAGCGCCGCCGCCGCGGCCAGGGCCAGGAGCAGCAGCAGCGTGGCCGCCTCGATGAGCGTCGGCCAAAAGCCCGCCGCGCCCTGCTGAGCGAGAACCTCTCTCAAGGGATCGAACGACCAGCTGGCGAAGGCGATCGCCAGGAAATAGGCGCCGCCGGCGGCCAGGGCGCGGGTCGCGCGCTCGGTAACCTCCTCGGTCCAGGTGCGGCTGCGCGGCGCGGGTTGCGGCGATGAGGCGGTGGGCGGCATGGCGGTCCTCGCGATCTCAGGCGGTATGCGACGGCTGGGGATTGCGGCTGACGTCCGGCGCCGGCGTGGCGCGAAGCGCGCCGGCCAGTTGGGCGATGAGCCTTTCGCGGGCGCGATCGTCGGGCGCGGCCTCCAGCTGCTGGTTGAGGGTCATCAGCAATTGGGCGCGGGCGTTGTGCCAGTCCGCCCGGGCCGCGGCGTCCGGCGCGATCCGCCTGGCCCCGCGCGCGGAAGACGTCGCGCCGGACGTCGTCAGGATGAAGCCTTCGTCCATGGCCGGGATGCGGATGCGGTCGGCCGGCA
>Ga0207711_10000329_pt1 | contig 50547 bp, 40 predicted proteins | sample KBSS34metaG_FD_184401 | JGI IMG/M metagenome (GOLD analysis project Ga0207711, IMG submission 184401) | Switchgrass rhizosphere microbial communities from Kellogg Biological Station, Michigan, USA - KBS S3-4 metaG (SPAdes) (version 2) | ecosystem: Host-associated > Plants > Roots > Rhizosphere... | reverse complement strand
GTGAAGTACGCAAAGGAGCGCCAGGCGTTCGGCGCCCCGATCGGCACCTACCAGGGGATCCAGTTCAAGATCGCCGAGATGGAGGCGCGGACGCACGTCGCCCGCACCGCCTACTACGACGCGGCGGCCAGGATGCTCGCCGGCCTGCCGTTCAAGAAGGAGGCGGCGATCGCCAAGCTGTTCTCCTCGGAGGCGGCGGTGACGAACGCCCGCGAGGCGACGCAGATCTTCGGCGGCTACGGCTTCATGAACGAGTACCCCGTCGCCCGCCACTGGCGCGACGCCAAGATCCTCGAGATCGGCGAAGGCACCTCCGAGGTCCAGAAGATGCTCATCGCCCGCCACCTCGGCCTCTGAGCATCACAGCCAGCCGACGAAGAAGAATCGACGAGGCCACCAGCATGCTCAGGTCAGTGATCCCGGTGTGCCATGCCCGCATTGGTCCTTCGCGTCGGACGTCGATGCTGTCGCGTCAGTCGGCGTCCGAGTTGGTGGTTTGTCGTGCTTGGGCTTCGACGGAGCGCAGCCCTGCGGTCTGCGGTGGCATGAGGGCCGGTCCGTAACGGTGCCAGCCCTTGGCCGACCTGTACGACCTGTGTAGTGCCAGGTGCCGGAGCGTTCCGGCATCGAGTTTGAGAAGAGGAGTGTGTTGAGCAGGAGGATGGGTTCCTGGTTCGAGGAGCTCCCGGTCGGAACGGTCGTCCACCACGCGATCACCCGGACGCTCACCGAGACCGACAACGTGCTGTTCACCACGCTGTCGATGAACCCGCAGCCGCTGCACCTCGACCACGAGTTCGCGTCCAAGACCGAGTTCGGGCGGCCGCTGCTGAACTCGATGATGACGGTCGCGACGGTCGTCGGGCTCGCCGTGCCGGAGCTGACGCTCGGGACCACGGTCGCGAACCTGGGCTTCGGTTCGATCGAGTTCCCCAAGCCGATGTTCGCGGGCGACACGCTGCACGTCATCACCGAGGTGACCAAGGCGCGGCTGTCGAGCTCGCGTCCTGGCGTCGGCATCGTGGAGTTCCGGCACGACGGCTACAACCAGCATGACGAGCTGGTCTGCCGCGCCTTCCGGTCCGCGATGATGCACTGCCGCCCGGTGGCTGAGACCAGCTGACACCGAGTCCAAACCAACCCGACCCGACCCCGGACGCCCGCCTGGCCGCGCTAACCGACGAGAAGCGATCACCCAACCCGTCGGGAAGACCGCGCACAGGTCAACAGCCACAACCCCTGAAGGGCAGGCAGGTTAGACGACAAGCTGAGCGCCTATGACATCTCGTAGTCCGCTGGATCCAGATGGCGGGTCCGGTTCCAGAACTCGAGGATGGAGTACGGCCAGTTCTGGGAGGACCGCCCGGTGGCGTTCTTGTACCAGCTGCTGACCTTCGAGTACCCCCAGGCACGCAGGGCGTTGCCCTCGTCGACCCAGGCGTTGTACTGGTCGTGCACCTCGGGGCGGACGTCCATCATCCGGTGCCCCTCGGCCAGGAGATGCCGCAGGCATTCCATCACATAGGTCACCTCGCACTCGGTGAACATCACGATGCTTCCGTGGATCACGAGGTTGGTGTTCGGCCCGTAGAGCAGGAACATATTGGGGAAGTTCGGGACCGTGACGCCGAGGTACGCGCGGCTGTCACCGTTCCACTGCGTGTTGAGGCCGACGCCGCCCCGGCCGACAACCTCCATGGGAGTCAGGAACTCGGAGGCCCGGAACCCCGTCCCGTAGATGATGACGTCGACCTCGTGCTCGACGCCGTCCATCGTGACGATCCCGCGCCCAGTGATCTGCTGGATGCCGTCGGTCAGGAGATCGACATTCTCCCGCTTGAGCGCGGCGGCGTACGTCCCGTTGTCACGTAGCATCCGCTTCGCCATCGGCGGGTACGACGGCAGCACCTTGGCGAGGAGGTCCGGGCGCTCCTTGAGCTGCGTGCCAAGGTATTCGGTCAGCATCACGCGGAGCTGGTCGTTCAACGCCGAGACGGCGCATTCGCTGGGCGGGTAGTACGGGTCGACCGTGGCCGCTTGGAGCGCGCCGTGGACGGCGGGTGCGAAGAGGCTGAACCGGTACCAGGCCGCATAGTACGGGACGTGCGTCAGCAGCCACCGAAGGCTGTCGGGGATCGGGTCGTGGGCGGTCGGCGTGGGCATCGGCCAGCCCGGGTTCCGTTGGAAGACCTGGAGCTGTCCCGCCTGCTCGGCCACGATCGGGATGAACTGGAAGGCGCTCGCGCCGGTCCCGATGATCGCCACCCGCTTGCCGGTGAGATCGACATCGTGGTTCCAGCGCGCGGAGTGAAAACTGGCCCCGGCGAACGTGCCGCGGCCGGGGATGTCCGGCAGGTTCGGCTGGTTGAGCTGGCCGGTCGCGCAGATGAAGACGTTCGCGCGGACCGTGCGCTCTCCCTGCGCGGACCGCACGACGATCTCCCACAGGCCGAGGTCCTCGCGGAACGTGGCCCGCACGACCTCCGTCTCGAAGGTGATGTCGCGGCGGACGCCGGCGGTCTCGGCGAAGTCGCGGAAGTAGTCGAGGATCAGGCCTTGGCGGGAGAAGTGCTCGGGCCAGTCGAGACGCGGGGCGAACGAATAGGTGTAGTTGTGGCTGGCGACGTCGACCCGGCAGCCGGGATAGTGGTTCTCCAGCCAGGTTCCGCCCACGTCAGGGTTCTTCTCGAACAGCTGGTACCGGATCCCCGCCTGCGAGAGGCGGTACGCGGCCAGGAGGCCGGACATCCCCGCTCCGACGATGACGGCCTCGAAGTCGGTCGTCGGCGCCAGCCCCTCCTTGGTCCAGCCGGGCGCGCGTGGGTCGTCCCCGGCGACGACGAGCTGCTCGGTAAGCAGCGGAAGATAGTCGGCGCCCACGTCCGGCATGCCCCAGAGAATGATCTCGCGGACGACGTCGTCGGACGGGCGGTCGGTGGGACGACTGCCCTCGTCCCGGAACCGGCGCAGGATCGAGAGGGCGAGCTCACGGCCTTCGTCGAGCTTGTCCTGTGCCGGCCCCGCGTCGCCGAACAGCGACCCACCCGGGCGTAGGTCGTCGCGCAGGATCGACAGGTCGCCGGTGATGCAGGCGAGGGTCTGGAGCAGCGAGGGCAGCTCCGCGCCCGTGAGGAACGCGCGCAGTTCCTCGTCCGAGGCTTCGATCGGGGAGACCCTCAGGTGGGCGAAGACGCTCGGGCTCCAACCGAGCTGAGCGGAGATCTCCGCGGCGATGAAGTCGACCGCCTCCAGGGCCCCGGGCAGCAGGCCGACCATGCTGAAGAATCCGTGCATCTGGCTGTCGAACCGGCGGGAGACCACCGGGACGCCGGCCTCGGAGAGCCGTCGGGCGTATTCCTCACCCTCGGTGCGGAGCGGGTCGTGCTCGGCCGTGATGACGATGGCTGGGGGCAGACCGGCCAGGTTCTCGGCCCGCAGTGGTGAGGCGTCGGGGTCGGTCCGCGCCCGCTGGTCGGGGAGGTAGTGATCCCAGAACCAGCGCATGGTGTCCGCGGTGAGCATCACCTGGTTGGCGGGGTCCAGATAGGACTCCGTCGTCATGTCACAGTCGGTGACGGGGTAGACGAGGACCTGCAGCGCGATGGACGGTCCGGCGGTGTCCCGCGCCCGACGGGCCACCACGGCGGCGAGGTTGCCGCCGGCGCTGTCGCCGGCGACGACCAGGGGCACCTCGGCGCCCGCCAGCTCCTGGATGTTTGCCGCGGCCCACCGCAGGGCGGCGTCTGCGTCGAGGACGGCGCTCGGGAACCGGTGCTCGGGGGCCAGCCGGTAGTCGACGGAGACGACGGTCGATCCGGTCCGCTCCGCGATGTGCCGGGCGAGTGTGTCCATGTTGCTGACGCTGCCCACCGTCCACCCACCGCCGTGGAAGTAGACGATGACCGCGGTGGTGCGGGCGAGCGGGCGGTAGGAACGGACCGAGAAGCTGCCGCCATCCTCGGCTGAGATCGCCGTATCCCTGACCGCGTACATCGCTGGCCCCGGGCCGAGCAGGGGTCGCAGGTGCTCTCCCATCGCGCGCGCGTCGGCCACGCTCATCTGGTGAAGCGGCGGTGCGTCAGAACGGGCTAACTGAGCGAGCAGCTGCGTGGTCGCGGCGTCGAGCGTCATCGGTCATCCTTCGTTCCACGATGGGCCAGATGTGCTTTGTATGCCGTGGTCGGGGCGCTGAGCAGGGGGAAATCGCGGCGAGAAGGGCAGCGTGCCCGGGTCTGACAAGGCGACTGGCCGGGAACGGCCGGGCCGTTAGTCTGTGTCCGGCTCGTCCGCCGTCTCGTCGACTGCCGGGTGGTAGCCGGAGACGTGGTCGGCGGGTGACCCCGCGACTGATAATTCGTACGGCGTCGCTTCAGCAAGCATGGCATACTCTACTCGGCTTAGTGTGGAGCAAAGATGCTCACCAGAGCAAGAGTGTGCCGGCAGAGAGTGAAGGTAGGGTATCCTCGACTCGCCTCGATGTCATCGGAGATGGAGGTCGTCGTGCCGGGTCCGCTCGCGGGAGTCCGAGTGATCGACTGCTCGACCGGCACGGCCGGCCCCCGGGCGACGGGAATCCTGGCCGACTACGGGGCCGAGGTGATCTGGGTCGAGCCCCCGGGCGGCGACCGCTTCCGCGAGGAGCTCGCGGGCCCGTACTCGGTGTTCAACCGCGGTAAGCAGAGCATCATCGTCGATCTTCGGGCGCCGTCCGGCCGCGCCCGGTTGTTCGAGCTGCTGGCGACGGCGGACGTCTTCGTCGAGAGCTGGCGGCCCGGCGTCGCTGACCGCCTGGGCGTCGGATACGACGAGGTGCACGATCGCTGTCCCCACCTGGTCTACTGCTCGATCTCCGGCTTCGGCGGGGACGGTCCCCACCGCGACATGCCTGGCCACGAGGCCCTCGTGCACGCCCTGGTCGGCACCATGGGGGAGCAGCCCGGCCACCGGGACGGGCCGATCTTCGAGGGCCTGCCCTTCGCCAGCACCGGCGCGGCCTCGCTGGCCGTGATCGCCATCGCGGCGGCCCTGTACCGGCGGCAGGACGACGGATTCGGCCGTCGGGTCGAGACCTCGCTGCTGGACGGCGCCCTCGTCTACCTCAGCATGCTCTGGGGTGACGCCGATGTTCCGCCGCCACCCCGCGATCCGGGCAGCAAGCGCCTCATCGCCCGCAACTTCGCCTGCGCCGACGACGAGGTGCTGGGCGTGCACACCGGCGCGGTGGGGGCGTTCGGCCGGCTGATGGGGATTCTCGGGCTCGGCGACCGGGTGCCGGCGAGCGAGTCCGGCCTCGACATGGGCATCCCGCTCACCCCGGAGCAGCGGGCGCTGCTGGACGAGCACCTGCCCGAGGTCTTCGCGACCGCGCCGCGCGCCACCTGGCTGCGGCGGCTCACCGACGCCGACATCTGCGCCATTCCGCTGCTGCGCGCCGGTGAGGTGTTCGACGAGCCGCAGGTCCGGCACAACGAGATGGTCGTCCGGGTCGACGACCCTGCGCTCGGCGAGGTCGAGCAGGCCGCGCCGGCCATCAGGTTCGCGCGCACGCCGGCCGCCGTGCCGGGGCCGGCGCCCACCGCCGGCGAACACGACGCGGGGGCGGTGCCGACCGCGGACGCGCGGCGCGTCCGGCCGGGTGGCGACGTGATCAGGGACCGGCCGCTGCTCGACGGCCTCCGGGTCCTCGATCTCGGCGCGTTCTACGCCGGGCCCTATGGATCGCGGCTGCTCGCCGACCTCGGGGCGGACGTGATCAGGGTCGAGACCCTCGCGGGCGACCCCAACCGCGGCTCGGAAGTGATCTTCCGCAGCAGTCACGCGGGCCTGCGTTCCCTCGCGATCGACCTGAAGCATCCCGACGCCCGGCCGGTGATCGAGAAGCTGCTGGCCTGGGCCGACGTCGTGCACCACAGCATGCGGCCGGGCGCGGCGGAACGGCTCGGCGTCGGCTACGAGCAGGCCCGGGCGGTGAACCCGGAGGTGGTCTACGCCTATGGCCCCGGCTGGGGGTCCAGCGGGCCGCTGGCGAACAGGCAGAGCTTCGCGCCGCTGATGTCGGGCTATGTCGGCGCCGCCTACGAAGTGGCCGGCCAGTTCAACCCACCCGTCTATCCGGCGGGCAACGAGGACCCGGGCAACGGCCTGCTCGGCGCCATGGGAATGCTCATGGGCATGCTGCACCGCCGGGCGACCGGCGAGGGGCAGCATCTCGAGCACCCGCAGCTCAACGCGGCCATGCTCCAGGTCGCCCACATCGTGCGGCGGGCGGACGGCGGCACGGTCGGGGACATGCGGCTGGACGTGATGCAGTTCGGCTTCGGTCCGCTGGAACGGCTCTACCAGACCGCGGACGGCTGGCTGTGCGTCGTCGCGAGCTCGCGGGCCGAGGCCGAGGCCCTGGGCAAGGCCCTCGACATCGACATCGTCGGCGACGAGCGGTTCGCCGACCCGGCGGCGCGCACCGCCAACGCGGACGTGCTCGACTCGATCCTCCTCGACGCGTTCGCGGCCCGGTCGACCGACGACCTGGCCGAGGCCCTGCGAGCGGCGGGCGTCCCCGCCGTCGTGCCCGTCGATCACCTCAACAGCCGGGACTTCCTGCGTGACCCGGAGAACCTTCGCACCGGACGGTCCGCCGCCTGCCCGCACGAGACGCGCGGCACGGTGCGCGAGGTCGGCCTCCTCGTCCGCGCGGGGGATGCCGTCCCCACCCCGCACCGTCTCGCCCCGAAGCTCGGCGAGCACGGCGACGAGATCCTCGCGAGCCTCGGGTTCGACGCGGACGCGGTCGACGCGCTCCGCGCCGCGCGCGTCATTCGCTGAGCCGCCGCCGGGGCCGGGGGAGCAGCGGCACCGGCGCGCTGGCCGAATACGGTATCCCACATAGCGTCCGGGTCTCTCTTCAGAGAGACCCGGAGCCGGGGCGTCCGGAAGGCGCGCGGGGCGCTCAGGAGGAGCGGACGACGATTCCCTGGTCGACGAGCGCCCCGACCCGGGCGTCCGCGGCCCCCCAGCCGGCGAACGGATTGCCGGTGTCGGCAGCGGCCGGCTCGGGAATCCGCGCCGGGGTAGCGGAGAACTTCGGCGCCGGCCCCGGCTGCGTGACGCCCCGATGCCGTACGAACAGGCCGCGTTCCTGGTTGTGCGGATGGACGGCGGCCTCGTCGGGCGTGAGGACCGGACTCACGCAGGCATCCACTCCACGGAACCGTTCCACCCACTCCGCCTGGGTGCGCGACCGGAAGGTCTCGGTGAGGCGGGCGCGCAGCCGCGGCCAGACGGACCGGTCGGCCGGGTTCCGGAACACGGGGTCGTCGACGCCGAGCGTGGCCAGCAGCGCGTGGTAGAAGCGCGGCTCGACGGCGCCCAACGCCATCCAGCGCCCGTCCGCCGTCTCGTAGACGTCGTAGTAGGGGGCGCCGGTGTCGAGGAGGTTCGTGCCGCGCTCGTCGCTCCACTGCCCGGCCGCCCGCAGTCCGTACAGAAGGGTGGCGAGCAGCGAGCTTCCCTCGAGGATCGAGGCGTCGACCACCTGGCCGCGTCCGGAGCCGGCCGCCGCCAGCGACGCGGCGAGCACCCCCACGGCCAGCAGCATCCCGCCACCGCCGAAGTCGCCCAGGATGTTCGCGGGCGGCGTCGGCGGCCCACCGGCGCGGCCGAGCATGGTGAGGACGCCCGACACCGCGAGGAAGTTGATGTCATGGCCGGCGGCCATGGCCAGGGGGCCCGTCTGCCCCCAGCCCGTGGCCCGGCCGTACACCAGCCGGGGGTTGCGGGCGAGACAGACATCGGGGCCGAGGCCCAGTTTCTCCATGACTCCGGGGCGATATCCCTCGATGAGGACGTCGGCCGACGCGACGAGGTCCAGGGCGAGGTCGATGCCGGCCGCGGCCTTGAGGTCGATGCCGACGTCGGTCCGCCCGCGGCGCAGGAGATCCAGCTCCTCGCGGTAGTCCGGGTGGCGTTCCGGTGCGGGAACCCGCTCGATCCGCAGCACGCGGGCGCCCAGGTCCGACATCAGCATCGCGGCGAACGGCGCCGGGCCCTTCCCGGAGAACTCGATCACGCGGAGGCCGCCGAGTGGCCCGCCGAGGCCGTCCGCGGACGGCTGGCCGGCGCCGACGGGCGTGTCACCTGTGCTCACCGCGTCACCTGTGCTCACTCTGTCCTCCCGTCGCCGAGTAAACGAAGTAAAGTATACTACTTTGGTTGCGTCGGGATCACGGGAAGGAACCGACTTGAGCCACCTACTGGCTGGTTGTCGTGTTGTGGAGGTTTCCGCCCTGCTCAACGGCGCCAGCACGACCATGCTGCTGGCGGACCTCGGCGCCGAGGTCGTCAAGGTGGAGAGTCCCTTCATGGGCGACTACATCCGCGTACCGTCGACCAGGTATCTGCACGCTCAGGTCAACAAGAACAAGCGCAGTGTCACCATCGACCTGCGGAAGACCGAGGGCCGGGAGGTGCTGTATCGCCTGGTCGCCACCGCGGACGTGTTCGTCACCAACATCCTCGCCCGCTCCACCGAGCGCCTCGGCATCTCCTACGACCAGCTGCGCGCGGTCAGGCCCGACCTCGTCTACTGCCAGGTGACCGGGTTCGGCGCCGTCGGCCCACTGGCCGACGTCCCGACCCACGGGCAGATGATGGACGCGATCGCCGGCGCGCTGCCGGCCGAGATCGGCCCCGACGGGCTGGCCACCGCCCGGCGCCCCCCGGCGGTCCGGACCGGCAGCCTGACGGTCGCCGGCGAGGCCACCGCCGCGGGCGCCGTCCAGGCCGCGCTGCATGTCGCCGCCGCGCTGGTGCAGCGGGAGCGCACCGGCGAGGGATGCCGCCTGGACGTCGCGGCGGCGGACGCGGTGGTCGCGAGCGCCTGGGTCGCCGCGGCGGCGCAGCTGAACATCCCCCCGGCACAGCAGTGGTGGACCGCTCCGGACGCGGGCCGGGACTCGGCCCGCTACCAGCACTACCAGACCAGGGACGGGCGGTTCGTGATGTTCTGCCCGGAGGAGACCAAGTTCTGGACCCGGTTCTGCGACCTGGTGGCTCGCCCCGATCTGAAGGACCGCCACTTCGGGTTCGAGCTGCGCGCGGACATCCAGCGGATCATGGCGACGCGGACCCGGCAGGAATGGCTGGATCTCGCCGCGGCCCATCTGCTGCCCCTCGGGCCGGTCAACGACGGAGCGGACGAGGTCAGGAACGACCCGCAGATACAGGCGCGCGGGCTGTTCGTGGAGGGGGAGGCCGACGACGGCGAGCCGTTCGTCTACCTGACGGAGCCCGCCCTGGTCGCCGGCCAGCCCTACGACCCGCCCCGCCCCGCGCCGGCCCTCGGCGCGCACACCGACGAGGTGCTGCGGGAGCTCGGGTACTCGCCGGACGACATCGCGCGACTGGCTCGAGACGAGGTCACCCGCGCCGCGGTGACGACCTCCGGCTACATCTCCGAGCAGGTCCACGGCGCGCGCGGCTGAGCTCCCGGCCCAGGGCCGGCGGGCCGTGCCGGCTGGTCCGCCGTGCCGGCTGGTCCGGCACCGGCCCAGCGGCCCACGCCCGCCTGGCCTACGTCCCCGCGGTCAGGCAGCGTCCGTCCAGGTTCGGACCAGCTGCGCCCGGTGCTGGGCCGGCGTGCCGAAGAGGCGCTCCGACGCCTTGGCCCGCCGCAGGTAGACGTGGCAGTCCTGCTCCCAGGCCATCCCGATCCCGCCGTGGATCTGGAGGTTCGCGCCGGCGACCCACAACAGGGCCTCCGAGCAGTGGGCGCCCGCGACCGCGGTCGTGCGCGTCGCGGCGGCCAGCTCGTCCGCCGTCGACTGCTCGGTCACGGCCTCCAGCTCGCCGCGCGCGTGCGCGTAGCTGGCCACGGCGCCCTCGACGGCGATGGCCATGTCGACACACCGGTGCTTGATCGTCTGGAACGAGCCGATCGCCCGCCCGAACTGGTACCGGTTGCGGGCGTAGTCCAGCGACGCCTCCAGCACCGCCGTGCACGCCCCGACCTGCTCGGCGCACAGCGCGACGGTCGCCCGCCGGGCCACCCAGGGCAGGACCTCCAGCCCGCGCTCGGGGCTGAGCACCAGCCGGGCGGGTGTCGAGCTGAGGTGATGGTCGGACTGGCCGCGGGTCAGGTCGAGGGTCGTGAGCTCCACCTGCTCGTGACCGGGGGCCGTCGCCTCGACGGCCCAGACGCCGAGCCGCCCCTCGTGCTCGGCCACGACGAACAGGACCCGCGCGCCCCACCCCTCGACCACGCCGCGCGCGTGGCCGGTCAGCGTCCAGCCGGACGGGCCACGGGCCGCGACCACCTCGCGCGGCCACCAGGCGGGCCCCGGACCGTGGTGCAGGCCGCTCACCGCCGTCCGGTAGGCGCCTTCGGCGGCGGCGGACAGGTCGGCGGAGACGTCCTGGTCGGCGACCTGGAGGACGAGGCCCGAGAGCGCCTCCGAGCTGAGGAACGGGCCGTCGTAGCAGACCCGGCCCATCTCCTCGAGGATCACGCACACGTCGCCCAGCGACAGGCCGAGCCCGCCGGCCTCCGCCGGCACCAGCGCCCCGGCCGCGCCGAGCCCGGCGAGCAGCGCCTGCCAGCGCCGGTCACGCTCCTCCTGGGCGGTGCCGCCGTCCGCCGGGCGCAGCACGGCCGCCGCGGTCGCGTCCATGTCGGCCAGCACGGTGCGGACGGTGTCGCGGAGCATCGCCTGCTCGTCGGAATCCCGGAAGGTCGCGGCCACGAGCAGCTCCTCAGGTGCTGGGGGAGATCGCGGGCATCTTGCCCAGGATGGGAGAGAAGTATACTACTCTTACTGAGCACCATGGCCGTCAACGAGGCCGACGAGGCCGGCCGAGGAGGACAACGTGCTACTGGTCCCATCGCCGAACCGCCGGTGCGCCGCGCTCGGCATGCGCGTCCTGGACCATCCGACATCGGCAGACAGGAGTGGACGTGGTTACCGTAGTTTCCGCGGATTACGCTGACTACCAGTGGCTTCGAGACCAGTGTGAGTTCCGGATGACCGTCGTGCCGGACGGTTTCGCGAGCCGTGAGATCATCACGGCCGGGGACGCGCTGTACGACCCTCAGCTGTGCTGGCTCGAGGACGACGGCTCGGTCATCGTGAGTGACATCGGCGGTCAGAAGCAGCGCGGCTGGGATCCCGAGGCCGGACACGGTGCACTCTACCGCCTGCGCCCGGACGACTCGCTGGAGACGATCGTCGCGCCCGGGCACGGCGGCGCCGGCTCGTTTATCCGGCCGAAGCTCGCGCCCGAGTGGTTCGGCCCCTGGGGCGGCCACATCTTCATCGCCGGGCAGTCGAAGCCCGGCCGTCTCGGTGCGCACTCCCAGCACTACCTGTACCGGCTGGCACCGGGATCCGGCGAGGCGGTGGTCTTCGCCAAGCTCCCGCACTCGGGCACGATCGGCGGCGGCATCCCGGGCGCGATGATGCCCGGCGCGTTCGGCGCGCGGGGGACCGAGCACGAGGGGTACTTCTTCGCGCAGTCGATGATGAACTGCACGATCTACCGCATCTCGGCGGACGGCGACGTCGAGCCGTTCATCGTCTTCGACGAGAAGGTCACCCGGAAGACGATCATGCCACTGCTCATCTTCTACGCCCCCCCGCACTGGGGCGAGCTCGAGGGTGAGCTCATCGTCGCCGGGCCGTGGGACACGAACTTCACCCAGCGGGCCACCCGGCGGCTCGAGCTGAAGTACTTCCGGCTGACGACGCCGGACAGGTTCGACCCGACTCCCATCGAGGGCGTCCACTACGGCACGAACACCGCGATCGCCCCGCCGGAGTTCGGTCCCTTCGGCGGCGACCTGTTCTGGGCCGACGAGGGCACCACCAACCTCATGCACGAGACGCGGGCGGTCGACGCGGCACTGCCCTACGACGCCCGCATCATGCGGACGGACCTCGCCGGGAACACCTCGGTCTTCGCCGAGAACCTCCAGGGCGGCTCCACCAGCATGGTCTTCGACGGGCCGCGCCTGCTCATCGGCTCCCTCCGCAAGAGCTACGCCACCGGCGAGTACCACGAGCCGGACGGGTCCATCTACGAGGTCCGTTACACCGGCTGACCCTCCCAGACCACGCGCTGACGAGAAAGGAAGATGACGTGGCGAACATCGGTGTTCTGGAGACACGTGTCCTGGGGCGGGTCGGCGGGGCGACGAACCCGGAGAGCGCGGAGCTGCTTGACGACGGCGAAACGCTGATCTTCGGCAACTGCACGATGGTGATGGGAAACCCCCATCACCGCGCCGGGAAGAGCCTGGTCTACCTGCGCGACCAGGCCTTCATCACCCAGGCACGCATCGACGCCAAGGGAGAGGTCACGGTCACCCAGCGGCGGCTGGTGGACGGCCTGACCGGGACGCTCGGCACCGAGGTCCACCGCAAGGGCACCGGCACCTGGCCGGCCGGCACCGGGCTCACGGCCTGCGGCGGGAAGCCCTTCGCGACGAGCCTGGAAGCCCCCCTGGGCACCGACGAGGAGGCCCGGCAGCAGATCCTGGCCTTCGACCCGCTGACCGGACAGCGGCGCGGCCGGATCGCCGTCTGGGCCGGCTCGCCCATCGCCCAGGCGCTCGGCCACCACGTCGAGATGCCGAACGGGATCGCCGTCGCCCCGAACGGGGACATCTACCTCGCCGACAATCCCAACACGAACCCGGAGAAGGCGCTCCCGTCCCCGGTTCCGTCGTGCGTCTACCGCATCCCGTACGAGAGCATCGACGCGCTGCTCGCGGACGATCCCGAGGCGGCCCGCACCGTCCAGGCGGTCGACTTCATCGGCTGGTTCAACGGCGTCGCGGCGTCCCCGATCGACGGCAGCGCCTGGGTCGTGAGCTCGTCCTATCACGACCCCCTGAACGGCGCGGTGTTCCGTCTCGCCGCGGACGACTTCGCCGCCGGCCGTCTTCCCGACCCGTTCGTGAAGGACCTCGGGATCTGCGACGGTGCCGCGGTCACCAGGCGGGGAACGGTCTTCGCGACCAACCCGATCGCCAAGGAGATCCACGTCTTCCCGACCGACGGCTCGCATCTGAAGATGGCCATCGACGGCGGCCCGCTGGACATGGCCAACCCGGCGGACATCAACGTCATCTACCCGACCTTCCTCGGCGGCGAGCCTGCGCTGACGGTGGGCGACATCGCGGTCGGATCCGCCCCGGAGGGCGCCCAGGTCGTCATCCTGGAGATCTCCGGGCTTTAGTGCCTCTTCTGGGGACGGGGGCCGCCGGAGGTGCGAAGGAGGAGGATTTCCACACCTCCTTGCAGGCCTGGGCCGGCGATGAAAGGTCGCTGGTGGCGGCCAGCGCGGGAAACTGATGATCTGATGGGATCCTCGGAGCCAGGACTCCGAGGATCCCACCGGATCATGGCCGGGCTCATGATCTGTTGGGATCCTCGGCGGCGTCCGGCGTCCGGCGTCCGGCGTCCGGCGTCCGGCGTCCGGCGTCCGGCGGTCACCCGCGTGTCGCGACCACGAGGCTCAGTGGCTCCAGCACCTTCCCATGTCCGACAGACTCGCCGGGTGATCACCGCAGGGAAGTCCCGACGCTAGTCCGTGAGGCCGCTCGGGGGAGTTGGCAGTGTCACGGGGCCGGACTTCCGCGATGGCAGCAGGATGGTCGCGGACCCGGTGATGTTCTGCTGGCCGCGCTGGCTGACGCCGGTGAGGGCGAGCTCCACCAGCGGCCCGAGCTGGGGGTCCACCCGTGCCTCGGTCACCTCGCCGGTGATCCACGTCGTGTCGCCCACATAGTTGAAGCGGCGGAACTCGCCGCGCACCCGGTAGACCCAGCCCTCGTCACCGGCGAAGTTCGTGCAGTAGTGCACCAGCCACGTCCAGCGCAGCGGCCCGATGTCGTACGCGGCCGGCACGCCGATCTTGCGGGCCATCTCGTCCTGCCAGTGGATGCGCATGATGGCGTCCCAGGCCCCGAAGTCGTCCAGGCTGTAGAACCCGGGCAGGCGGCGACGGTTCTCCCTGGCCAGGCGCAGCGCGGGAAAGCCGTAGCCGTACCACCCGGCGCCCATGAAGAAGTTGATGAGATCGGTGACCTCGAACGGTCCCTTGACCATGCGGGGCCCCGCATCGCCCACGGCGACGTCCTCGAAGAACAGCGTGTCGGCCCCGCGGATCAGCTCGGCGTCGTAGGCCGCGTCGATCTCGGCGAGGTCGGCGGCGGTGTAGGACGCCCGCGTCACCTGTCCGGACCCGCCCTTGGAACCGGCCGACTTCCGCTCCGCGTGGATGTACCAGGGCCGGCGGACCGACACGACCTGGCCGTTCTCGTCCCACCAGCGATGCTCGTTCGTGGTGATCACCGAGCGGCCGGCGAAGTCGGAGACCTTGTCCTGCACGTCGGCGAGCGTGCCGCTGCGCCACAGCTGGTCCCCGGGGACGATGGGCCGGTAGAACCAGCCCTCGTGCCCGGCATTGAACAGGTGCACGCCGCGCAGCGCCCGCCGGGTGCGCTCGTGCAGCTCGGGCGGGACCTGGGGTGAACGGTCCAGGCCCATCGTCCACTCGAATCCGGGCGGCGCGACGATGCTGCCCCACCTGGTCTTCGGGCCGTGGGTGCGGTCGGTGTAGAGCGGGTTGAGATCACCGTAGCCGTGGGCGTACTTGCGGATCGAGTCGGCGCTGGCCACCTCGTTCCAGGGCCAGTCGACGAAGCCGGTCCGCAGCGTCGGGTTCGGGTAGCCGATACGCGCCCGCATCTGCTCGACCGACTCGTCGGTGATCTTTCCGTGCAACAACTTCTCGGACATGGCCCGTCGCTTTCTGCTCTCTGGCAGGGAGGCGTCTCCCCGGCCGGCGGCAGCCGCCGCCCGTCGGACCCGACGGGCGGCGGCCTGCCCTATCCCGATGTGACGTCGTCGGTTGGCGACGAGGTAGGGGAGGTACCGGACAGATAGCTGTCCTCGATCTCGGACATGCGGTCTCGCATCTCGGCGGCCGGCCCCTCCAGCACGATCCGGCCCCGGCGCAGCACGTACACCCGGTCGGCGATCCTCATCGCCTGCCGGACGTGCTGCTCGACGAGCAGCACGCCGAGGCCCGCGTCCGCCGACGTCCGCACGACGTCGAGCAGCCTTCGGACGATCAGCGGAGCCAGGCCCAGCGAGAGCTCGTCGGCCAGCAGCACCGTGGGGGTCGCCGCGATCGCCCGCGCCAGGCTGAGCATCTGCTGCTCGCCGCCCGACAGCAGGCCGGCCTTGCGCCGGAACAGCGGACGCAGCTCCGGCATCAGCTCCACCGCCGCGTCGAGCGGGCCGTTGCCCAGCCGCAGATTGTCCTCGACCGACATCGACCGGAAGATCGACCGTTCCTCGGTGACAAAGCTCAGCTGACGCCTGCACCGGCGATGAGCCGGGCTGGTCGTCGCCCGCCCCTTGATCAGCACCGATCCGCCGATCGCCGGCAGGCCGCCCGCGAGGGTGTGCATCGTGGTGCTCTTGCCCGCCCCGTTGGCCCCCAGTAGCACGACCACCTCACCGGGGCCGACCCGGATGTTGAGCCCGTGGACGATCGGCACCCCGTTGTAGCCCGCGGCCAGGTCCTTCGTCTCCAACAGCGGCCGCGTGGCGCCGCCGTCCCGCGTCGCCGGTGCGGTGGTGGTCACGGCTGCGGCTCCTTCCGGCTGGTGTTGACGGCTCCGGCCGGGACGCCCGCCACGGCCAGGGGCGACGAGGCGGTGCCGCCCGGGTCCGACCCGCCGCCGTCCGCGGCGTCGCCGTCACCCGCGTCGGCCTCATCCGAGTCGACGCCCAGGTAGGCCTGCACGACGTGCGGGTCCTGGCGGACCTCGGCCGGCGTGCCGCTCGCCACCTGGCGGCCGAAGACCAGCGCCACCACCCGGTCACAGCTGCTCATCACGAGGTCGACGTCGTGCTCCACCAGCAGCACGCCCATGCCGCGGTCATCCGCCAGGTGGCGCAGGAGGGTCCGCAGCTCGGCGCTCTCGGTCTGGCTCAGCCCTGCGGCCGGCTCATCCAGCAGGAGGACGGCCGGCTCGGCGGCGATCGCCCTCGCGATCGCGACCAGGCGGCGGCGGCCGTAGGACAGCTCGGTCGGCATCCGGTCGAGATCGTCCGCCAGCTCGAACAGCTCGATCGCGTCGAGCGCCGTCGGGCTGAAGCGCGGCCGCCGTGGCCAGATCAGGTCGGTCAGGTAGTGCCGCCAGGCTTGTGCCTCGGTGAAGACCAGCAGGTTCTCCGCGACCGTCAGATCCTCGAACAGCTCGAGAGACTGGAACGAGCGGGCGAGCCTCGCCTCGGCGCGCTGCCGGGCGCTGCGCCGGGTCAGGTCCTTGTCGCCCAGGTAGACGCGGCCGGCCGAGTTCCGGACGAATCCCGTGATCGCGTCGATGGCCGTCGTCTTTCCGGCACCGTTCGGGCCGATCAGCCCGACCACCTCGCCCGCCCGCACCTCGAGCGACAGGTCGACCAGCGCCTTGGTGCTCCCGAACGTCACCGAGAGGCTCTCGGTGCGCAGGGTCGCGCCCGGGACGCGGCGCGTCGGCGCGGAGCCGTCCCCGCCGCCGGCGGGGTCGAGCCGGGGCGTCAGCGTGCGGGCCCGCCGCGGTGACCGCCGCGCCGCCCGGCTGACGAGCGCGCCGGCTCGGTCCAGCAGCGGGCCCCAGCGACGAGCCTCGAGGTGCACGGTGCCGTTCTGCGCGAAGATCAGCGTGAGGATCAGCAGACCGCCGCCGATCGCCGGCAGATACGTCTGCACCGAGCTTCCGAACAGGTTGCCGATGTTCGTGCCCAGGCCACCGGGCTGCAGAACGCCGCCCACGATCGGTCCGAACACGTAGCCGACGCCGCCGATGACGGCGTAGCCGAGCACGCTCACCGAGTCGAAGGCGTGGATGTTGCTGTAGACGATCGAGGTGTTCCGGAAGGCCATCAGGATGCCGCCCAGAGCGGCGATCATGGCTCCCAGCGAGAACGCGTAGAGCTTCACCACCGTCGTGTTGACGCCGGCCGCCGCGGCGGCCCGCTCGTTCGCGCGGACCGCGAGCAGCCGACGTCCGGCCCTGCCGCGCCGCAGGTTCGCCACGACCAGGCCACAGAGCACGAAGATGATGAGCTCGAACAGCGCATAGTTGCGCGGGTGCAGAACGGTGTCGAGGTCGATCCCGAACAGCTTGGTGAAACCGACCTGGGTGCCGACGTCCCCGCCCGTGAGCGAGCCGCTGTTGAACAGCAGCGCCTCCACCGCGACGCCGAAGGCGAGCGTGATGACGCCCAGGGTCGCGCCCCGGGTGCGCAGCGCGGGCAGTCCCACGATGATTCCCGGGGGCAGCGCGGCGAGGACCCCGATCACGAGCGCCGGCCCGAAGCCGATCCCGGTCGTCGCGACGAGCCGGCCCGCGACCCACGCGCCGAACCCGGCGATGACGATCTGCGCGAGCGAGATCTGGCCGCCGTATCCGGTGACGACCACGACGGACAGGGCGATGACCGCGACCGCGAGCGTCGTCGTGGCGCCATCCACCCAGGCCAGCGGGATCACCTGCAGCAGCACCACCGCGACGACGACCGCGGGCACGAGCAGGGCTGGGCGAACTCGGCCCGAGCCGACCGTCGGAAGTCGCAGCCGCAGGTGCGAGCGGTCGGGGAGGACCCGGCCGCGGATCGACATGACGATCAGCGTCAGCAGGAACGGCGCCGCGGAGCCCCAGTTCGCGCCGTGGATGTAGCGCCCCGCCAGCGTCTCGGCCGCCCCGATGGTCAGGCCCGCCACCAGCGTGATGGGGAACGAGGTCATGTTCCCGACGACGGCCGCGGCGAGGGCCGGCACCAGCAGGAGGGTCAGCTGGGCGGTCTGCAGGCCGGTGATCGGGGCCAGCAGAATGGCGGCGGTCCCGGCCAGCGCCGATCCCACCGCCCAGTTCGCCGCCGCGATGAGCCCGGGCGAGTAGCCGAGGTACGAGGCACTCAGCTCGTTCTCCGCCACCGCCGCGGTGGCCCGCCCGAAACTGGTGCGGGCGTAGACGAACGCCAGGACCAGGCTGATCACGATGACGATGAGCAGGATCAGCAGCCGGTCGAGACCGACGTTGATGCCGCCGAACGAGACTCGCCGGAGCGGCAACGACGAGGTGATGACGAGGCTTTCCTGCTTGTAGCGCTGCGAGAGCAGGCCCTGTATCAGCGCCAGGACGCCCAGGGTGCCGAGGATCCGGGCCAGCGGGGAGCTGCCGCGCAGCGGCCGCATCACCGCGAGCTGGATCAGGGCCCCGATCAGTGCGCACAGGGCGAGGCTGAGAACGAAGGCCGGTGTGAACGACCAGTTGTGTTTCTCATGTAACTCGTAGTAGGCGTAGGCGCCCACCACGCCGACGGCGCCGTGGGCGAAGTTGATGATCCCCGAGCCCCGGTAGACGATCACCAGCCCGAGGGCGGCCAACGCGTACAGTGCGCCGACGCAGGCGCCCAGGATCGCGAACTGAAAAAAGACGCTCATGCTTTCCTCTGAGATCCGGATCCGAGCCCCCCGCGTATGCGCCGGCGCTCTCGTCGTCGGAACTGGCCGTGGCCAGGAAGGGTCAGGTGGAGATCCAGACCGCTTTGACGGTCAGGTATTCCGCCAGGGAGTGCTCACTGAGCTCGCTGCCCCAGCCGCTCATCCTGTGCCCGCCGAACGGCACGGCGGGGTCGAAGTAGCCGTAGCCGTTGACCCACACGACGCCGGTGCGCAGCGCGTGCGAGACCCGGTGGGCCCGGCTGAGGTTCTGGGTCCACACGCCGCCGCCGAGGCCGTACCGGGTCGTGTTCGCCCGGGCAATCACCTCGTCGACCTCGTCGAAGGGCAGGACGCTCGCGACCGGGCCGAAGATCTCCTCCGTCGCGATCCGCATGGTGTCGCGGACGTCCGCGAACACCGCCGGACGCACGAAGAATCCGTCGGTCCCCAGCCGGTCGCCGCCCGTGACCTTGCGGGCGCCCTCCTCGACGCCGACGTCCAGGTACCCGCAGACCCGGTCGAGCTGGCGCCGCGAGACGATCGGGCCGATCTGGGTGGAGGGGTCGCGGCTGTCGCCGACGCGCAGCGTGTCCGCGTACTCCGACAGGCCCGCGACGAACGTGTCGTAGATCGGGCGCTCGACGAAGATGCGGGTGCCGGCGCAGCAGACCTGCCCGGTGTTGGCGAACACGCCCATGCCCGCGCCCGGGACGGCCCGGTCGAGGTCCGCGTCCGCGAACACGATGTCCGGCGACTTCCCGCCGAGCTCGAGGGACAGCCTCTTGAGGTTGCCGGCCGCGGCCCGCACGATCTGCTGGCCGACCGCCGTCGACCCGGTGAAGGCGATCTTGTCGACCCCCGGGTGCTCGACGAGCGCGGCGCCGGCCTCCGACCCGATGCCCGTGACCAGGTTGACCACGCCGGGCGGCAGGTCGAGCTCCGTCAGGAGCTCGATGAGCCTGATGGAACTGAGGCTCGCGTCCTCCGCGGGCTTGAGCACCATGGTGCAGCCGGTCGTGAGAACCGGCGCGATCTTCATGATCGCCGAGCTCAGCGGGCCGTTCCACGGGATGATCGAGCCGACGACTCCGATCGGTTCCCTGAGCGTGTAGGTGAAGATCGACGGCGAGACGGAGTTGCTGATTGTCTCGCCGTGGAGCTTCGTCGCCCAGCCGGCGTAGTACCGCAGGATCTCCGCCGGGCTGAAGCTGGACCTCGGCTGGCCGATCGGCGAGCCCATGTCGATGACGTCCAGGTAGGCGAGCTCGGCGGCGTGCCGCTCCACCAGATCGGCGAGGGCCAGCAGCACGTTCTGCCGCCGCGCCGGAGTGAACGTCGACCAGGGCCCCGACAGCGCGGCGCGGGCGGCGTCGACGGCCCGCTCCACGTCCGCCGCGCCACCGCGGGCGATCTGCGTGATCACGGTGCCGGTCGAGGGGTTGACCGCGTCCAGTACCTCGCCCGACGCGGCGTCTACCCAGCGGCCCCCGATGTACAGGCGGCCGGGGCAGCGGGCGAGGAACTCCGCCGCGAGGTCAGGCTCGACGGTCAAGCTCATCACGATTCTCCCTTGATCGGGGGTGGGTCGTGTGGGGGATCGGCTGGGCACGCCGCAGCCCCCGTGGTCTGGCGGCGTGCAGGGAAAGGGCATATCGGGGGAGGAGGGTGGGCTACTCGAACGTGACGAGGCCGCGGATGTTGACGCCCGCGTGCATGTCCGCGTAGCCCTCGTTGATCTGGTCCAGCGAGTAGCGCTTCGTGATCAGCCCTTCGAGGTCGACGCGGCCGGCCCGATGCAGCCGCCACATCTCGTCGAAGTCACCGACCGGGTTGGTGAAGCCCGCGAGGTTGCCCACCAGGGACTTGCCCGACATCGCGAACGGGCTGAGCGGGAGCGCGACCGTCGTCTCCGCCAGCGGGGTCACCGAGGTCATCACCAGCTTGCCGCCCTTGCCCACGAGCTCCGCCATCGGGCCGAGCCAGTCGCCGTGCATGACGCCGACGGTCACGATCACGACCTCGGACATGGCGCCGTAGCTCAGCGTGGACAGCAGCGGCATCGCCTGCTCGATCGTCGCGACCGCGTGGGTGGCGCCGAACCGCAGGGCGGTCTCCCGCTTGAACTCGACGGGGTCGATGGCGAGCACCGAGCTCGCGCCCGCGACGCGGGCGCCCTGGACCGCGGCGGCACCGACACCGCCGATGCCGATCACCACGACGTTGTCGCCCGGGGCCACCGAGCCGGCGCGGACCGCCGCGCCGAAGCCGGTGCTCACCCCGCAGCCGACCAGGGCAGCCGGCTCGAACGGGATGTCCTCCGGCAGGAGGAACGTCTGCGTCTCGCTGACGGTCGTGTACTCGCTGAAGGTGCCGAGCTGGGTGAAGGCGCCCACGCCGACGTCGCCCTTGTGGAAGCGGAAGCGGTTACCCGGCGCCGAGCCCGACGTCGTGTACCGGCTCAGGTCACACAGCCAGCCGCGTCCCTTCGAGCAGTAGCGGCACCGTCCACAGGTCGGCATCGGGAAGGTGACCACCCGGTCGCCCGGCTTCAGCCGGGTGACGCCCTCGCCGACCTCGACGACCTCGCCCGCGCCCTCGTGCCCGCCGACGATGGGCAGCGGCATGCCGAAGTCACCCGTCACGTTGTGGTCGTCGCTGTGGCAGAGCCCGGTCGCGCGGATGCGGACGAGGACCTCACCCTGCGCCGGCGGGGCTACCTCGAGCTCCTCGACGGACCACTTCTCGCCCGTGTTCCACAGCACAGCGGCCATAGTCTTCATTGACGTTCTCCCTTTCACCCGCCTGGGCGGGCCGTCGGACGGCGGAGGACGCGGAGGACGGGATCCCCGGGTGTCTCGGTCGGGGGATGCCGCCGTGGCGGCGGACCGGACGCGTCCCTGCGCCCGGTCCGCCGCCGGTCGACCGTCTCCGACGCGATCCCGGGAGGCGATGACCGCTCGGTGGCGCGGGCGGGGCGACGGACGTCACGACGCGTCGCGGGTCCGATGATCATCGATGTGACGGGAACCACGCCAGATCTTAAAGAGTGTCCCACACTCTGCGTCCAGCTGGATGTGGCGTCAAGAGTTTCCATGATTTTCCGCTAATCTCGTCTGGTGGGTATACCGCACTCGCTTTGACTAGGCCTCTGGAGACCCCGTGACCGACGATCGATTGGCCGCTGAGCGATACCGTCCGGAGATCAGCGGCTGGCTGGCCGAGCACAGCCAGGCCGGATGGCGCTCGCGGCTGCAGGCCTCCCCGGAATCGGAGGTCGTGCGCTTCTATCAGGACTGGGCCCGGCAACTGCACGCCGCGGGTCATCTCGTCCCCCACTGGCCGGTCTCGTTCGGCGGGAGGGGGCTCGGTTTCGCCGGTCAGGCCGTCGCCCAGCAGGAGCTGAGCCGGGCGGACGCGCCCCGGCCCCGGCCGATGGCGATCTCGCTGGGCCACGCGGCGGCGACCCTCATGGAGCACGGGACCGAGGAGCAGCACAAGCTGATCCCCCAGATCCTGGACGGGGAGATCTTCTGCCAGGGCTTCTCCGAGCCCGAGGCCGGCTCGGATCTCGCCTCGCTGCGTACCCGCGCGGTCCGTCGCGGTGACGTCTACGTGGTCGACGGGCAGAAGACCTGGTCGAGCTTCGCCCGCTACGCCCGGTGGTGCCTCCTGCTGGCGCGCACCGACCCGGCGGCCCCCAAGCACCGGGGGATCACGTTCTTCATCGTCGACATGCTGAGCCCCGGCATCACCGTGCGTCCCATCCGTCAGGCCACCGGGAGCTCGGAGTTCTGTGAGATCTTCTTCGACGGTGTCGAGGTGCCGGCGCCGATGCGCGTCGGTGACGACGGCGAGGGCTGGCGCATCGCCCAGACCACACTGGTCACCGAGCGCGCCGCCCAGATGATCGAGCTCACCGAGTCACTGCGGCGATCGCTGGACCGGCTGATACGGGACGCGGCCGGTCTGCCTGGCCGGGCGCCGGGAAGCAGCCTGTTGGACGAGTCGTACTTCCGCGCGCAGGTGGGTGCCCTCGGCACCGAGATCGAGGTCCTTAGCGCGCTGACCCAGCGTTCGCTGGCCGCCGTGACGGACACCGGCGACATCGGCCCCACCTCGTCGATCCTGAAGCTGTTCTTCAGCGAGCTGCTGCAGCGGTTCACCCGGGTGGACGCACAGGTGCACGGGATGGACGTGGTCGAGGACCTCGGCGAGCCCCGCGAGGTGGGGTACCTGTCCGGCCGGCCGTTCGTCGATCACCTGAGGTCCTGGACCTGGACGATCGCCGCCGGTACCAGCGAGATCCAACGCAACGTCATCGCCGAGCGCGTGCTCGGTCTCCCGCGCGAGGTGAGGCTATGACATCGACCGCCGAGGAACGGGCGGCGCTCGCCGACGCCGTCGCCGGCCTGCTGGTCGACCACGACCCGGTCGACTCGCTGTCCGCCGTCGTCGACGGGCCCACCGGCTACCGGACCGAGACCTGGAGCCTCCTGGCGGAACAGGGACTCCTCGGGCTGCTGGTACCCGAGAGCCTGGGCGGATCAGGCGGGTGCCACGGCGACATCGTCGTCGTCTGCACCCAGATGGGCCGTGTCCTGCTGCCTGGGCCGTTCATCAGCGGTGCCGTGGCCGCGACCTCGGCGCTCGTCGGCGTCTGCGAGATGACGGGCGCGCCGAGCGCCGCCCCCGAGGAGCTGCTCGGCGACCTCGTCGCCGGCCGGCGGACCGCCGCGCTCGTCGACGGCGGGCGGCTGACGCTGACCGGGTCGGCCCGGCAGGGGTACGCCGTGACCGGGACCATCCGGCGCGCGGTGGGTGCCGCCACGGCGGACGCGTTCGTGGTCGCCGTCGGGACCGGGGACGAGGTCGCCCTGACGGTGGTGGAACGCTCGGCCGTGGAGGTCACGGAGGTCCGGCTGGCGGACGCGACGCGCCGTGCCGCCGACCTTCGGTTTGATGACCTCGCGATCCCGCCCGCCGCGATCCTCGCCTCCGGCGCGGACGCCGCGGCCGTGCTGCGCTGGGCCGAGCTGCGTACCAGGCTCGCCGTGGCCGCTGACTCCGCGGGCGGCGCCCGCGAGGTGCTCGGCCTCGCGACCTCCTACGCCGGGACACGCGTGCAGTTCGGGCGCCCGATCGGCTCGTTCCAGGCGATCAAGCACAAACTGGCATCCATGTATGTCGCGGTGCAGTCGTCGGCGGCCGTGGTCGCTGAAGCGGCTGACGTTCTGGATGCGCAGACCGCCCGTGGACAGCTCCCCGGGGCTGCCATGCGGACCGTCACCGCCGCCGCGGCGCATTGCACCTCGTCCTACGTCTCCGTCGCCGGTGACGCCATCCAGACCCACGGTGGAATCGGATTCACCTGGGAGCACCCGTGCCACCGGTTCTTCAAGCGAGCCTGGCTCAACCAGGCATGGCTGGGCGGCGAGGCGGCGATGCACCTGTCCGTTGCCGACCTGCTGGCGGTGGACGTTGGCTCACCCCAGTCGGACGTTGGCGTGGCCGGCGCCCGTGTGGGCACCGGCGTCGCATGACCGGCGGTCCACATCACTTCCTGTCCGGGCGTCGATCACTGCTGTCGACGTCCGGGGACAGGCATGTGCGATGACCGAGGAGTACGTGATGTCTGAGTCGTTCATTCCCCATGACGACCGGGATGGGCGCAAGCTCGCCGAGCTGGTCGCCGAGCGGCTTGAGAAGGAGATCATCGACCTTGGTTGGCCTGTGGGCCACGGTCTCGGGTCCGAGGCCGAGCTGCTGGCGCGTCTGAAGGTCAGCCGGGCGGTGCTGCGTGAGGCGATCCGGGTGTTGGAGCATCACGATGTGGCGAAGATGCGCCGTGGTCCCAATCGTGGCCTGGTCATCAAGGAGCCGGCGCCGGCTGCCGCGGTCCGGGCCAGCGCGCTCAATCTCGCCTACATGAAGGCCAGCCCGCGCGACGTCTTCGAGGCCCGTTCGGTCCTGGAGCTCCGTTGTGTCGAGCTTGCCTCCCAGCGTATCGACGAGGAGGGGATCGCCCGTCTGCGCAAGGTGCTCGCCGATGAGGAGGCGGTGCAGGAGCACGGGGACATCGGCACGCACGATCTGCACACCGCCTTGGCCGAGGCGAGTGGCAATCCGGCGTTTGTGCACTTCGTGAGGATCCTGACGCAGCTGAGTACCGGGCGCCGGGAGCGGTCGGCGGCCGTCGCGGCCGAGGTCCGCATCGCGCATACGAAGATCGCTGAGGCGGTGATGGTCGGCGACGCGGCGGTGGCGCGCCACCGGATGCAGACCCATCTGGCAGCCATCGGTGGCTGGATGTCGAACGACACCGATGTCGACCCCTCGCTCTCGTCGTGGATGTCGGCCGGCTCATGGCGTAACAGCGACTCCCCGGCCGCCTCGACGCCAAACGGCGCGGCGTCCTGGGAAGGCTGCTGACTGGCGGGGCGGAGCCGTCCACTTCTTGTGGCGACGAGAGGGCCAAAGAAGACGCGAAGAGAGAGCATCTTCGCGCCCTCTTTGGCTCTCTGCGCTTCAGGAGAGGCGCCGCCGGAGGCGCGAAGCGAGAACATCCTCGCGCCTCCTTTGGCCCTCCAGGGATCCACGCCCGGACCGCGGCGCCGGTCAGGTCCAGATGAGCGGCACCGTGGCCGGGGACCGGAAGGTGACGCCGGCCATACGCGGAGGTTCGGCGTCCTCGTCACGGCGCAGGTTCGGCATCCGCTCGAGGAAACCCTCCAGGGCGGTCGAGGCCTCCATCCGGGCCAGGTGCATGCCCAGGCAGAGATGGACGCCGTGCCCGAAGGCGAGGTGCGGCATCGGCCGGCCGGGCCGGAACTCGTCGGCGTCCTCGAACACCTTCTCGTCCCGGTGCGCCGACGACAGCGACACGGCTATCGGAGAACCGGCGGGAATCTCGATGCCGGCCACCTCGGTGTCCTTGACGCACAGCCGGTAGGCGTACTGGGTCGGCGGCTCCAGCCGGATCGACTCCTCGATGGCGGCCCTGCGGAACGCCTCGTCCACGCGGGCCCTGGCGAGTAGCTCCGGCTGCGCCGTGAGGTAGGCGAAGAGCGTCCCGATCGTGCGGGCGGTGGTCTCCCCGCCGGCCGGGAGCAGGATGCGCAGGAACGACACGACCTCGTCGTCGGTGAAGTACCTGCCGTCTTCCAGCTGTGTGTGGCACAGAACGCTGATGAAGTCGTCGGCCGGGTTCGCCCGGCGAGTGGTGATGTATTCCTGGAGTATTTCGGCGAGCCGCTGCGAGCAGAGCTGGGCGATGTTGAAGCGGGTCCGGTAGAGCAGCAGCCCGGTGGCCAGGTTCTGGAAGGAATGCAGCTTCTCCGGCGGCAGCCCCAGCATGTGGTGGATGACCGCGACCGGGAAACGCAGGGCGAAGTCCGTCATCAGGTCCCCGCGGCCACGGTCGATGATGGCGTCGATCGACCGCTGGACCTCGGGCTCCATGAACTCGACGCGCCAGCGGTCGATCGCCTTGCGGCTGAACGCCTTCTGGATCACCTTGCGGTGGGCCCGGTGGTCCGGGTCGTCGATGTTGAGGATGTTCCGCCCGTGGGTCTTGCCCACGGTCGCGGCGTAGATCTGGTTCGAGAACGTCTCGGCGTCCCGGAGCACCTGCTCCGTCGCCTCGTAGCCCAGGATCGTGAACGGCTGTCCCGATCCCCAGACGGCGAGGGCCGACGCCTGGAGTCCCAGCCGGTCGATCAGCAGGTCACCGCGGTAGACGGCGCCCTGGGCACGCAGCTCGGTGTAGGTGGCGTGCGGGTCGCTGAGGTCGGACCCCGTGTCCTTCTCGAACGCGCCGATCAGGTCCAGGGAGTCGAGGTCGATCGTGTCGTCAGTGGTCATGATGTCGTGCTACCTCCGTGCCTAGCCAGCTGACGCTGGCCGGCTCGACGTGGGCTAGCCCGCCGCGGGGCCGCCGCCGTTCGGGTAGTGGACCGCCTTGGTCTCGAGGAACATGTCCAGCCCTGCCCGGCCGTTCTCCCGGCCGATCCCGGACTGCTTGAACCCGCCGAACGGAACGCCGGGGTCGAGGCCGAAGCCGTTGACGCTCATCACTCCGGCGCGCACCCGCCTGGCCACGCGCTCGCCGCGCTCGGGGTCGGCCGTGAGGACGGCGCCCGCGAGGCCGAAGGGGGTGTCGTTCGCGATCCGGATCGCCTCGTCCTCGGTGTCGTAGGGGATGACCGCGTAGACGGGCCCGAAGACCTCCTCGCGGGCGACCCGCATGGTGTTGTCGACGCCCGTGAGGATCGTGGGCTCGACGTAGAAGCCTCGGTCGAACGCCGCCGGCCGGCCGCCTCCCGCGACGACCTGGGCACCCTCGCCGACCGCGGAGCCGATGAGGTCGAGGACGTGGTCCGCGCCCACCTTGTTGACGAGCGGGCCGAGCAGGGTCTCCGGCTTCGTCGGGTCCCCGAAGGGCACCGCCGCGAGGGCGGCCCGGAACGCCTCGACCACCTCGTCGTGGCGGGACCGGGGCACGAGGATCCGCGACAGCAGCGCGCAGGCCTGCCCCGTCATGAGGATCGTGCCCGACAGCAGCTGCCCCGCGGTCGTGGCCATGTCGACGTCGTCGAGGACGATCCCGGCAGACTTGCCGCCGAGCTCCAGGCTGAGCCGGGCGAGCCGTCCCGAGACCGACGCCATGATCGCCTTGCCGGCGGCGGTGGAGCCGGTGAACGCCACCATGTCCACGTCGGGGTGCTCGACGAGGTGCCGGCCCGCCTCCCGGCCGGCCGGCAGGATGTTCACGACACCGTCGGGGACCCCGGCGGACTGCAGGGCCTCGGCCAGCACCGTCGCCTCGATGGCCGTCTCCGGGCCGGGCTTGGCGACGACGGTGCACCCGGCCGCGAGCGCGGGCAGCAGCTTGGTCAGCGTCAGGTACAGCTGGCCGTTCCACGGCGCGATGGCGGCGACCACGCCGACCGGCTCGTGGATCAGGCGCGCGGGCCGCCCGGGGCCGGCGCGTCCGCCGACCCCGACGACGACCTCCTCCATCGCGAAGTCCTTGATCGTGTGGGTGAGGTCCTCGAGGATTCCCGTGGCCCCAGCCTCGAAGCCGCGGGCGACGGTGATCGGTGTGCCGCAGACCGTGTTGAAGGCGGGGGCGAGCTCGGCCTGCCACCGCTTGTGCATCTCGTCCATGGCCGCCGTCAGCAGGGCGAGCCGCTCCTGGGGCGACTTCCAGCGCCAGTCGGAGGAGTCGAAGGCCCGCCGTGCCGCGGCGACCGCCCGGTCGATGTCCGACGTCGACGCGTCGGTCACCGTCAGCGCGGGCTCCTCCGTCGCCGGGTTGAGGATCGTGATCGCCTCACCCCCCGGCTTGCGCCATGCGCCATCGACGAGACAGCGGTCGATGTTGACCAGTTCCATCGGTGCTCCTTACTCCAGGGCCTGGCGGCCGGGCCGGGGTGGCGTCCGTCTGTCGTCCCGCCAGCTGACCTGTACGGGAATCGATAGTTCGTCGCGTGGGGTGGAAGGTCGGACGCTGGTGCGAACTCTGGTTACTGCGTCACCTCACCGTGCTGGCCGCGTCGTCCGTGCTGGCTGCGTCGTGCGCGCTGGCCGCGTCGGCCCGGATGAAGTCGGCCGCCCGTTCGGCGATCATGATGGTAGGAGCGTTGGTGTGCCCGCTGACGAGGGTGGGCATCACCGAGGCGTCGACCACCCGCAGGCCCTCGACGCCGCGCAGACGCAGCCGCGGGTCGACGACGGCGTCGTCGCCGGTCCCCATCCGGCACGTCCCGATCGGGTGCTCGCCGCGCCAGCTGTGGGACCGGAAGTACGCCTCCCAGTCCTCGTCGCTGGCCACCGAGGGGCCCGGGAGCATCTCCTCGACCACGTAGGGGCGGATGGCGTCGGCGTTGAAGATGTCGCGGGTCTGGCGGCAGACCTCGGTGAGGTCGGCGATGTCCTGGCGGTCGGCGAGCAGCTGGAGCTCCACCACGGGCTTGTCGGCCGGGTCGGCCGACCGCAGCGACACCCGGCCCCGGGCACGGGGATGGCTCACCGAGGGCAGGGACATGACCGACGAGACCTTCATGGGACGCAGCTCGTGCACGTCGTGCCGGTACTTCACGCCCTCGCCCGCGTCCTTCGCCGGCTTGTCGCCGGACATGCCGAGCGGGCCGAAGATGATCTCGAAGTCCGGCCGGTCCTGGCGGCCGTCGAGCGTGCCGAAGACGAGCGAGTGCGCGGCTGTGACCGTCACCGCGCCCCGGCCCCGCAGCACGAAGTCGAAACCGTGCCGGACGACGCCCTTCGGGGTCAGCTCCCGGTTGATGGTCTGCACGTTCACGCCATAGATCATGGTGGCGTAGATGTGCTCCTGCAGGTTCGCGCCGACACCCGGGAGGTCGACGAGGACCGGCACGCCGTGCTTGTCGAGCATGTCGGCCGGACCGACCCCGGAGAGCATCAGGAGCTTCGGCGACGCCAGGGCACCGGCGCAGAGCAGGACCTCCCGCCGGCTGTGGACCCGCCGGGACGCGCCACCCTGCGTGAACTCGACGCCGGTCGCCCGGCCGTTCTCGATCAGGATGCGGGTAGCCTGCGCCCCGGTCGCGACGGTCAGGTTGCGGCGGTGCCGGGCGGGCGCCAGGTACGCCCGTGCCGTGCTGTTGCGCCACCCGCGGCGCTGGGAGAGCTGCGCGTAGCCGACGCCGAGCTGCTCGGCGCCGTTGTAGTCCGGGTTGAACGGGAAGCCGCGCTGCTGCGCGGCATCGATGAACGCGTCCGTCAGCCGGTGCGAGACCCGGGTATAGGACACGCTCTGCGGGCCGCTCCCGCCGCGCAGCCGCGAGGAGCCTCCCTCGAAACGCTCGCTCTTGCGGAAACTCGGTAAGACCTCGTCGAAGGACCAGCCGTCGCAGCCGAGCCGGGCCCACTCGTCGTAGTCGGCGGGATTTCCGCGGGTCCAGACCTGACCATTGATGGAACTTGATCCGCCCAGGACCTTTCCGCCGCCCCAGTGCTCGACGATTCCGTTGCGTGAGGCGTCGGGCTCGGCGGTGTACTGCCAGTTGTACTTGTTGGCGTCGAGCTGCGGGAAACCGGCCGGCACCCTGATGAATGGGCTTCGGTCCTCGCCGCCCGCCTCCAGGAGCAGGACCCGGTGGTGCGCGTCCTCGCTCAGGCGGTTCGCGAGCACGCAGCCCGCCGACCCTCCGCCGATCACCACGAAGTCCCAAGAAGTTGCCTCAAGACTCATTGCGACATCGCGCTCCTCGGTCCGGCGTCGTCACGCCGAGACGTGTTAGTAGGTCCGCCACGCCGTCGTCCAGCGGGCGGTAAGGGACCGGCGCCGGGTGCCCGATCCTCTCGAGAGGATCGGGCACCCGGCGTGTCAGTGACCAGGGGTCGGGCGGCCAGGCGGCGACCAGCGTGCCTGGCCGCCCGACACGGACGGTGCGATCCGCTAGCTGCTGCGCAGTACCGCGGAGACGTCCTGCGGCTTGCCGTCGAACAGCGGCTCGTAGGACCCGTTGTTGATCTTCCAGGCGAAGTTGGAGGTGGCGAACACCCGGGTGAACTCGGTGTCCTTCGGGGGTGCGCTGTAGTTGAGGGGCTGGGCGAGTCCCTCAACGGTGATGTTGGATGCCTTGCTCATCGCGGCCAGGAGGCTGGGCCCGTCGGAGGCGTTCGCGGGTCCGGCGACGTCCTTGACGATCTGGACGCCTGCCCAGGCGAGGAACGCGGATGTGCTCTTCGCGGCCTGTGGCCGATATTTCGTCATGTCGGCCCAGAACTGGGGGGTCGCGGTGGCGCTCGGCACCTGGACGCTTCCGTTGACGATCACGCCGTTGGCGGCCGGGCCGAGTGCCTGGACGAGGGCCGACGGGAAGGCGACGGCGGCGGTGTAGATCGGGAGGGTCGGCTTGGCGCTCTGCCGGACCGCGCCGACGATCTTGGCGATGGCTGCTGGCTGTTCGGCGACGAGCAGGCAGTCGACGTTCGCCGACACGATCTGGGAGACCGGGGAGGAGAAGTCGGGCGAGGTGCCGGCCAGCTTGACGGTCGTCGAGATCGTCGTACCCGCCGCCTTGGCGCCCCGGGTGATCGCGGTGGTGGACTGGTCGACGGCCGCGGCGGTGTCACGGATGATACCGGCGGTCTTGCAGCCGGTCTTGCCGGCGGCGAAGCCGACGCCGCCGTAGTCGAGGGGGTTGCCGCCGGCGATCGGGAAGGAGACCGGGCTGGTGAAGTCGGGTGGGGTTAGGGGGGCGGATCCTATGGCAGGGATCTTGGCTGCCTCGAGCAGGGGGAGGATCGAGGCGGAGTAGAGCTCGGTGGGGGGCACCACGGCGGCGTAGCGCTGCTGCACCGCCTTGCGCGCACAGGTGCCGGCGACGTTCGGGTCGCCCTGGTCGTTGCACGCGTCGATCTGGATCTTGTGTCCGTTCACGCCGCCGGCGGCGTTGATGGCCTCGGCGGCGGCGCGGGCGCCGTCCTCGATCTCTGGGAAGGAGAAGGCTGCGGCCTGTAACTGGCTGATCACCAGCAGCTTGATCGTGCTGGCGTTGCTACCTCCGGTGCCGCCCGCAGAACCGGTCCCACCCTTGCCGTCGCTGCCGCCACAACCGGCGGCTGCGAGCAGGGCGCCAACCACGGCGACCCCGATCACCGGCCGTAAGATCCTCATCTACGCTCCTCTAGATAGACGCGCTATGTGTGGTGCGTCACGAGTAACGATGACTGTAGTATCCTCTACTACGAGGAGTACAGCCCGAATTATTGGCTGATCTGGTCGCCGTCGCGGAGCGGTGGCTCGCGCCTGAAGACCGGTCGTCGCTGGCGCCGCGTCAAGTGATGGACGCCCAGCGCTTTCTACTGGTCGCTCTCCGCGACCGTGCTCCTGAGATTCGAGCCCGGGCGCGCAACAGCCCTCGCGATCGTGTCGTCACGGGCCGTCGGAGCCGGGAACGTGCCACTCGGATCCTCGCCGCCATGAAATATGGCCCATACCGTGGGCTCTGGCGGGAACCGGCGGGTAAAGTATACCGTACCTGGAAGCCGGGGTCTCGACGTCAGCAGGCCCGACCTCAGGGGAGGCTGGCAGGCGAAGGCCGGGCTTCATCGTTGCCCGCCCGATTCCTGGAGCCGTCCGCGCCGAGGATGGCGCAGGGCTTGGGCGGACCGTCGCCCCGGCGGTGGCACGCCTGGCTTGCGTGGCGCCGAGACGGGATGGTCTGTAGGTGGTCGGAGGTCATGCCGTGTCGAGAGCTTTGATCACGGGTTGTTCCAGTGGCATTGGCCGGGCCGTCGCAGTCGAGCTCGCCCGTCGCGGCATGGAGGTCGTCGCCACGGCCCGCGACCCAGGCGAGCTCGACGGGCTCGACGTGGCCGAACGCCATCGGCTCGACGTGTCCAGCGCGAGCCAGGTGGACGAGCTCGTGGCCCGGATCGCCCCCGTCGACATCCTGGTGAACAACGCGGGCTTTGGCGTGCACGGACCGCTCGAGGCGATTCCGATGAATGTGATCGAGAAGGTCTTCGATGTCAACCTGCTCGGCGCGCTGCGGGTCACCAAGGCGCTGCTTCCCTCGATGCGGACCCGGGGCGGCGGCACCATCGTGCTCGTCAGCTCGCCGGCGGGGCGGGCGACCAGACCGCTGACGGGTGTCTACGGGGCGTCGAAGGCCGCGCTCGAGCTCGCGTTCGAGTCGTTGTCCTTCGAGCTGGAGCCGACCGGCGGCCGCGTCATCGTCATCGAGCCCGGGGCGGTGTCGTCCAGCTTTGGAACGAACCGGCATCGATATGACCTGGCGGCCCAGCCGTACACCGCGCTCGCCGAGCGGTGGGCGGCAGTTCTGCGCGAGTCCCACGGATCGCGCGCCTCCACGCCCGAGGAGGTCGCCGCCGTCGTGGCGACGGCGATCGAGGACGAGAAGCAGGCGTTCAGCCGCCACCCGGTCGGAGAGGAGGCGGCCGCCCTCCTGCGCCGCCGGGCGGAGCTGGACGACGCGGCCTACCGGGCGAAGGTCTGGGACCAGCTCGGTGGAGTTCCATGACCCGGCCCCGCCAGACCAGCCCTTGAACCAGGACCGCCCGCGGGGTATTCGGCGTGCCGGGCGGCCGAGCCAGAGAAATCAGCAGCGGGACGGCATGTCGCCCCAGTGAGGAGTGCCAGGTGACTTCTTTACCAAAGATCATCTCTGTGGATGACCATGTCGTCGAGCCGCCGACGCTGTGGCAGGACCGGCTCCCGTCGACGTTCCGCGACGAGGGCCCGCGGGTCGAGCGCCGGCGCGGACGGGTCGCGGTGGTGGACGGGAAGACCGTCTTCGACGACAGCGTCACCGAGGGGCCGCACACCGGCTGGAGCGACGTCTGGCTGTACCAGGACATGGTGTGGCCGCTGCACGCCGGGTACGCGCAGTACGGCCTGCGGAAGGAGTCGCGGGAGCCCGTCATCTACGACGAGATCCACCCGGGCTGCTGGCAGCAGGACGAGCGCCTCAAGGCGATGGACCTCAACCACAACGAGGCCTCGATCTGCTTTCCGACCGTGCCCCGCTTCTGCGGCCAGACCTTCCTGGAACGCGGCGACAAGACGCTCGCGCTGCAGGCGCTCCAGGTCTGGAACGACTGGATGCTCGACGAGTGGTGCGGCGGGGACGCGGCGGGCCGGCTGATCCCGCTGTCGCTGATCCCGCTGTGGGACGTGGAGCTCGCGGCCGCCGAGGTGCGCAGGTGCGCCGCGAAGGGCACGACCTCCATCGCGTTCTCCGAGGCCCCGCACGCGCTTGGCCTGCCGAGCATCCACTCCGGATACTGGGAACCGCTGTGGCATGCCTGCGACGAGGCGAACATCGTCGTGAACATGCACATCGGCTCCTCGTCCAAGATGCCGTCCACGTCACGCGACGCGCCCCAGTTCGTCGGAGTGACGCTGACGGCGCAGAACTCCATCCATGCCGTGGCGGACTGGATCTGGTCCGGCATCTTCGCGCGGCACCAGAACCTGAAGATCGCGCTGAGCGAGGGCCAGGTCGGCTGGATGCCGTTCTTCTACGAGCGCATGGACAGCGCGTGGCGGCGGGCGCACATGTACGACCCACGGATCCGCGAGGTCCTGCCCGACCCGCCGAGCAGCTACGCCCGGGGTCACATCTACGGTTGCATCTTCGATGACATGACCGGTCTGCGCGAACGAGATGTGATCGGGATGGACCAGATCATGATCGAGATCGACTTTCCGCATTCGGACAGCACGTTCCCGCATTCCGAGAAGGTGGTCTCCGACCTCGCGGCGGGAGCCGGTCTGAGCGAGGAGGAGACCCGTCTCCTGGTCCGCGGCAGCGCCATCGCCTGCTTCGGGCTGGAACGGTTCGGTATCTCCGCCTAGGCCCGGCGGCGGCCCGGTGCCCCCCGGGCCGCCGCTCTCGCCATGCTCAGTCTTCCGCGATGCTCAGTCCTCCGCGATGCTCAGTCCTCCGCGATGCTCAGCGCGCCCTTCACCGGGTCGATGCCATAGGGCATCACGGCCACGACCGGCATGGTCACGCCGGCCGACACGAACGCGGCGAGCCCTTCGCGGCACTGCTCCGGCGTGCCGTGCACGACCAGCTCGTCGACCAGGGAGTCCGGCACCGCCCTGGCCGCGGCGTCGCGGTCACCGGCCGCCCACGCCTCCCACATGTCGCTCAGCTGGTCGCCGCGGCCGAGCCACCGCTGGAACTCGGCATAGCCGGGAACCGAGAGGTAGCGGGCGATCAGCGGCTTGACCGCCCGGCGGACGTGGTCGGCGTCCGGATTCGGACACACCATGATCCGGTCGACGATCTGGCCTCGACCGCCGGCGGCCGCGTACTCGGCGGCCACCGTCCGCACGTCGTTCGCCGAAAGCCAGTTGATCATTATGCCGTCGGCGGCACGGGCGGCGAGCCTGATCATTCCTCGCCGCAACGCGGCAAGCGCCAGGAGAGGCGGAGTGGCGGGAGGGCGTTCGAGCCGGAGGCCCCGCACGGTCAGCGTCTCGCCGGCGAAGTCGACCCGCTCCCCGTTCAGGGCCCGCCGCAGCACCTGCAGGATCTCGTCGGCCCGCTGGTAGGGCCGCGCGGGGTCGATGGAGTTCCAGTTCCGGACGAAGACCGCGGACGAGGTGCCGACGCCGATCGTCACCCGGCCGGGAGCCACCTCCGCCAGGGCGGCGGCGGACTGGGCCAGCAGGGCCGGCCCGCGGGTGAAGACCGAGGCGATCCCTGTCCCCAGGCCGAGTCGCGGCTCCCAGGCGGCCGCGAGGACCAAGGGGGTGAAGGCGTCGGTACCCGCCGCCTCCGTGGTCCAGAGAGTGGTATACCCGGCATCGGCCAGACGAGGGAACAGCTCCCGATGCTCCAGCAGGGGAGCCGGCAGCGGGATCGTCAACCCAAGCTGCCTCAGGACCTTTTCCTGGGGCTTGTCTTGCTCGTCGATGGCCGAGGAGGTGTCGGACCGATGGCTACCTTCCATAGTAGTAGAGTATACTTTACCTGATCCGTAGTCGATGATCCTGTGAAGCCCTTTCGAGCCGGCCACCCTTCCCGGGCGGGGTGGTCGTGCACGCGAGGAGGGGAGCACACCAGTGACGACGTCCATCCCAGATCAGGCGTTGGTGGCCGCGGCCGCCACGGGGGACGGGGCCACCCTCCGTGCCGCGGTCCGTTCGTGGGTCGAGGCCCATGTGCCGGCGGACTGGCTGGCGGCCGCGCTCGGTGGTGATCTGGCGAGGCTGCACGCGATCCGTAGCCCCCAGCAGTATCGGGACTGGTATCCCGTGTTGGGTGCGTCTGGTCTGGTCGGTCCGACCTGGCCGGTGGAGTACGGCGGTCTTGGTCTGCCCGCCGCGCTGGCCGGGGTCGTGACCGGCGAGCTGCGTCGGGCTCGGCTGACCGCGTTGAACATCGTGGGTGTGGCGCTGGCCGCGCCGACATTGCTGGACTGGGGTAGTCCGGAGCAGTGTCGTCGGTATCTGCCGGGTATCGCGGACAACAGTGAGATCTGGTGTCAGCTCTTCAGTGAGCCGGGTGCGGGTTCGGATCTGGCCGGGCTGTCGACCAGGGCGACGCGGGTCGAGGGTGGTGGCCATTGGCTGGTGAACGGGCAGAAGGTGTGGAGCAGCTTCGCCAACGAGGCGAGGTTCGGGATCCTGCTGGCCCGCACCGATCCGGCGGTGCCCAAGCATCTCGGCATCACGGCGTTCGCGCTTGATCTGGAGCAGCCTGGGGTCACGGTCCGGCCGTTGCGGAAGATCAGTGGTGATGCCGAGTTCAACGAGGTCTTCTTCGACGATGCGCGGGTCGCGGACGGCGCGCGCCTCGGCGAGGTCGGGGTGGGTTGGCGGGTGGCTCGGACCGTGCTGGCGCATGAGCGGGCGATGCTGTCGGGGGCCGGCTCGTCGTTGCGGGAGCGGACCAGTGGTTCGTCGATCGATCGGCTGGTCGAGTTGGCCTGTCGGGGGGAGGTCGGTGGGCGAGTCATCGACGACCCGGTTCAGGCGGATCTCGTGGCCCGGCTGTACGTCGAGAACAGCGTGGTCCGGATGGCGAACGCGCGGGCTCGGGCGCTGGGCCGTGACGGCGCCGCGCCGGCGATGCTGAAGGTGATGTCGTCGGAGCACAACCAGCAGCTGCAGTCGGCGATGGTGGACCTGCTCGGTATCAGTGGCGTGGCCCGCCAGCCCGACGACGTGGCCGCGGACCGTACGGTCTTCGGGTTTCTGCGCAGTCGTGGCGACACCATTGGTGGTGGGACGTCGGAAGTGCAGCGTAACAATGTCGGTGAGCGCGTTCTCGGGCTGCCGAAGGATCCCTTCAGTGACAACGGTATTCCGTGGCAGGATATCCGGCGCGGTCGTTGAGGCGCGGGTCGGGCACGGAGTGGTGCGGGAGACCGGTATCTTTTCAGGTTTTCAGGAGGGCGATGATGGAACCCGACGGCGTCAGGGGCCCCTGGACGACTCTCGAGGTCGAGGTTTCGGGCCACGTCGTGATAGTCACGTTGAACCGTCCCGACCGGCTCAACGCGTTGTCGCCGACGATGCAGATCGAGCTCAGGAAGGTCTGGCGGGCCTTCGACGCCGACACCTCCCTGCGGGTGGCGGTGCTGACGGGCGCCGGGGAGCGCGCGTTCTGCTCCGGCGCGGACGTGGCCACCGTCTCGGACACGTCGCGGCGGCGGACCAGTGACTACGACCGCGAGAACCTGTTCACGCCCCTGCAGGCCGGGATCTCCAAGCCGACGATCTGCGCGGTCAACGGCATCTGCGCGGGTGCCGGGCTGCATTTCGTCAGCGATGCCGACTTCGCCATCGCCGCCGAGTCGGCGACCTTCGTCGACCCGCACGTCAACGTCGGCCAGGTGTCGGCGCTGGAACCGATCGGTCTGTCCCGGCGTATCCCGCTGGGTGCGGTGATGCGGATGGTGCTGCTCGGCCGGGCCGAGCGGCTTAGCTCCGCCCGTGCCCTGGACCTTGGCCTGGTGACCGAGGTCGTTCCCGACTCCCAGCTGCGTGACCGGGCGGTGGAACTCGCCGAGGCGGTGGCCGCGGGCAGCCCCGAGGCGGTGGCGATCAGCCGCCAGGCGATCTACGAATCGCTGTCCATGCCGCTACACGAGGCAATGCGCCGCGGTTTCGTCCTGCTCCGGGCGCATGCCGACCACCATCCCGACGCGCAGGAAGGCCCCCAGGCGTTCCTCGAGCGCCGCGCGCCGCAATGGACGGTCGGCGACAGGACGGAGGGCTGACGGCGCCGACGCCCTGTCCCAGCGCCTTGACCGCTTCTCGATTGTCGACCTGACAACCCCAGCCGACCGCCCCTGGAGTGCTCATATGGCTCTGTTCGCAGTTCCTGACGAAATCCGGCCGCTGAGGAATCGTCTCGCGGACTTCCTGGAGAAACACGTCTATCCGGCCGAGTCGGTGCTCATGGGCGGCGGGGACGAGGGACGGACCGTCCTTCGTGATCTGGAGGCCAAGGCGAAGGCGGAAGGCCTGTGGGCGCTCGGTCATCCGGCGCACCTGGGCGGCGGTGGCCTGTCCATGCTCCACTACGCGTACGTCAACGAGGTGATCGGCCGCTCCGAACCCGCGACCCAGGTGTTCGGGACGACCACGTTGCAGACGGTGCTCATGCTGGAGACCGCCTGCACGCAGGAGCAGCGGGAGCGCTGGGTCCTGCCGTCGGTGGCCGGTGACCTGCGCCTGGCCTTCGCCATGACCGAGCCCGGCGTCAGCAGCTCGGACCCCACCCAGTTCCAGACCTCGGCCCGGCTGGAGGGCGACGAGTGGGTGATCTCCGGCCGGAAGTGGTTCATCAGCGCGGCCGACCGCTCCGCCGCCACCATCGTGATGTGTCGCACCGAGCCGGACGCACCCCAGCACCAGGCGTTCAGCATGATTATCGTCCCGCGGGACACGCCCGGATTCCACCTCGTGCGCGACGTCGAGGTGATGGGCCTGCACGGCGTGATGTCGGGACACTTCGAGATCGAGTTCGACGAGGCCCGGGTGCCCGCCACGAGCATTCTCGGTGAGCGCGGAAAGGGATTCGAGCTCGCCCAGCGACGCCTCGGCCCGGGGCGGATCTACCACTGCATGCGCTGGCTGGGCACCTCGCAGCGGGCCTTCGACCTGCTGTGCCGCCGGGCGAACGAGCGGGTGCTGCGCGGCCGGCCGCTGGCCGACCGACAGCTGATCCAGAAGTTCGTCTTCGACTCCTACCAGGAGATCAAGGCGAGCCGGCTGATGGTGCTGGACGCCGCCGCGAAGATCGACGCCGGCGAGCAGGCGCGGGTCGAGCTGAGCTCGGTGAAGGTGTCGTGCGCCCAGACCGTCGCGGGTGTCGTCGACCGGGCGATGCAGGTCTACGGCGCCGAGGGGATGTCGAACCTGACGCCGCTGGAGTCGATGTACCGGGAGGCCCGGTTCGGCCGCGTCGTCGACGGCCCGGACGAGACACACATCCAGCGGGTCGCGACCCGCATCCTCTCGGCCTACCGCGACGGTGACGGGTGGGACTTCGGTGAGCACTGACCTCGCCCCGAGCGGCGCGTCGTCACCCGAGATCGACCTCGACGCGCTGACGGAGGTACTGCGGGGGTCGGTGGATCCCAGCCTCACCGTCGATGCCGTCACCACGATCTCGATCGGCGCGTCGAACCGCATGTACCGGGTCGAGACCAGCGCCGGTCGTCTCATCCTGCGGGTCCCTCCGGTTCACCTGACCTCGCCCAGCGCGCACGATGTCGGCCGCGAGTTCCGGGTGCTGCGGGCCCTCGACGCGACGGCCGTCCCGCATCCGCGCGCGGTGGCGCTCTGCGCAGACACCTCCGTCTTCGGGAGCCGTTTCCTGGTGATGGAGTTCGTCGACGGTTTCAACATCACGGCCACCTCGGACGGCCCGGTCGAGCTGGCCCCCGCCGAGCGGGCCGCCGCCGCCTACGCGGCCGTGGACGCGCTGGCAGATCTCGGGAACGTCGACTGGGCGGCGGCCGGCCTGGATGGCTTCGGCCGGCCGGCCGGCTTCCTGGACCGTCAGGTCGACCGCTGGCGCGGGCAGCTGGAGAGCTACCGGGTGCGGGACCTGCCCGGTCTCGACCAGCTCGCCGACTGGCTGGTGGCCAACCGGCCGACCGACGGCGGCGCGGCGATCATGCACGGTGACTACACCTTCATGAACGTGATGTTCCGTACGGGCTCCCCGCCGACGGTGGCCGCGATCGTCGACTGGGAGCAGTCGACGATCGGTGACCCGTTGCTTGACCTCGGATGGTTCACCGGGCTGTGGACGCACGCGGACGAGGTGCCGGCGACGACACCGCCCGGCGGACGCTGGGTGACCCAGCTGCCGGGGATGCCTACCCGGAGCGAGATAGTGCGGCGCTATCACGAGCGGTCCGGGCGCGATACGACGGCCATCGCCTTCTACCAGGCGCTCGCGCTGTTCAAACTCGTGGTCGTGCTGGAGGGCAACTATGCGAAGTTCTTCCGGAAGGAAAGTCGCAACAGGCACCACGAGGAGTTCGAGTGGATGGTGCCGGCGCTCCTGACGACGGCGCTCGCCGCGACCCGTGGTGAGCGTTAGTCCCGATCCTCCGTGTGCCGGTGTTTCCTGGCGCGGGCGGGAAAAGCGATGATCGAGGCTGCTCCTCCCGGCTGGGAGGAACTTTCAGCCGCTGACCCGCCCGCCCGCGATCAGTGGTGGAAGCGCCGGGGCTGGACACGGGACTCGGTGGAGACCACGTGATCCGCGCGGCGCCGTCACACCGTCGTGGGCGGACCGCGCGGTCCGCCCACGACGGGCTGGTCCCCAGCGGGGCTACTTCCTGCGCCGGAGGCTCCACAGCTGGGAGGCACGCTCGAGAAGCACCGATGATTCCGGGCTCAGGTCGCCGCGAAGGCTCTGCCGATAGCTGGCCGTGACCTTCCGCACCAGCGGAGCATCGTCGCCGACGGAACGGGCCAGTTCCTCGATGGACGCGTTCAGATCTTCCCGTGGCACCTGGCGGAACGCGAACCCACTGGCGACGGCGCCCGCGGCGTCGAGATCCTGGCCGAACAGCGCTACGGCCGCGGCGGTAACCGGCGGCAGGTTGCGCAGGAGCATGGACAGGTGGCCGCCACCCGGATGCACCCCTGCCGAGGCGAAACCGCGGATTTTGACGTCGTCCGCCACGATTCGCATGTCACAGACCAGCGCCAGGTTGATCCCAGCTCCGACGACGAAGCCCCCTATCCCGGCGATGGTGGGCACGGTCGCGTTCTGAATGGCGCAGAAAAGCTCGTAGATGGACCCGAGGGCGGCATAGTTCGCCTCCTCGAGCGGATCCTCGCCGACCGCGCGCAGCAGGTCGAGGTCCGCGCCGGTGCAGAAGTTCCGGCTGTCGCTGATCAGGGCAAGGCAGGAGATCGCGGGATCCTCCTGGGCGTCGCGCAGGACCGTCGTCAGCTCGGAGACGAGCCGCGGAGTGAGCGCGTTCGAACGGGGCGCGCGCAGTCGTACCCAGGCGACGGAACCACGTCGCTCTGTCGTCAGGTCCGTCAACATCTAGTATACCTTTCTTGAAGCTTGGGCCAACGTCAACTGGCAATCGCGGGCATATGGTTGCGAGTACGGTATACTGCTTTATCGGTTGCCTGGAGAGAGGTGTGAGGGTTGGACATCTCCAGCCGCATCGGCGCTGTGATGGCCCTGGACCCGGTCGCGCCAGCGGTCGCCCAGGATGGTCACTGGCATTCATGGGGAGAGCTGACCGCGCTGGGCGCGCGGGTCGGCGAACTTGGCCGGGACCTTCCGCGGGACGCGGCCGTCGGCCTGGTGACCCGGAACGACGTGGCCGTCATCGCCTGCATGCTCAACATGTTCAGTCAGCGGAGGGCCGTCCTGACGCTGAATCCCCTTCAGCCGGACGACGCCCTCGCGGCCGAGATCATCGAGCTGCGGCCCGCGCTCCTCCTCCTCACCCAGGCGGACTGGGAGCGAGAGGGGCTGCGGGCGGCGGTGCGCGAGGCTGGGACCCGCGCGATCGTCGTCGCGTGCGAGTCCGAGACACTGGCCCAGGTTGTCGAGGCCGGCGAGGTCGACGACTACTACCGGCTCAGTGACGGCTGCGCCGTGAGCCTCAAGACGAGCGGCACGACCGGCCCGCCGAAGCGGATCGAGATCAGCTACGAGAACCTGTCCGCGTCGATCGCGGCGGTTCAGGAGCATCACGGCGGCACCTCTCAGTCGGAAGTCGCGCTGCGGCCCGGGGTGACGATCCAGATGCTGGCCCTCGCGCACACCAGCGCGCTGCAGTCGCTGTGTGTCACCGTGGCCGACGGGCGCCAGCTCGTCCTCCTGGAGAGGTTCGAGCCGACGGCCTGGGCCAAGGTCGTCCGTGACTACAAGGTGGTCACGACCGGTGTTCCCCCGGCCGGCATCCGCATGGTGCTCGACGCCAACGTGGATCCCGCCTGGCTGCGGTCGCTCAAGTCCATTCGGGCTGGCTCAGCGCCCTTGGACTCGGATGTCGCCGAGGAGTTCTTCGACCGGTACGGCGTGCCCGTTCTGCAGGCCTATGGCGCGACCGAGTTCCAGGGGCTCGCGAGCTGGACGCTGAAGGACTACCGGCGCTTTTCGAAGTCCAAGAAGGGCGCCGTCGGACGGGTGCATCCGGGCGTCGAGGTCCGCGTCGTGGACACGGAGACCCGGTCGGTGCTGCCGACCGGCGGGGTGGGTCTCCTCGAGGTGCGGACCGCGCAGGCCTCGCGGGGCGCGGCGCAGGACTGGATCGGGACGAGCGATCTCGCGCGGTACGACGACGACGGGTTCCTGTGGATCCTCGGACGGGTCGACGGCGCGATCAACCGCGGGGGATTCAAGGTCGACGGCGCGGAGGTCGCCCGGATTCTGCGCGAGCACCCCGACGTCGCGGACGCGGCGGTGGTCGCGGCCCCGGACGCGCGCCTGGGCCAGGTGCCGGTCGCCGTCGTCGAGCTGACGGACGATCACGCCGATCCTGGGGAGGACGCGCTGAAGGCGTGGGTGCGCGCCAGGCTCGAGCCCTACAAGGTGCCGACCACGATCGTCGCGGCGGACGCCATTCCCCGCAACATCGCCATGAAGCCCGATCGGCGGGCCATCCTCGGCCTGTTGGGGTTCGAGGTGGAGAGCGACGGACGAGACGGGAGCCCGCCGCAGCCCCAGCGCCCAGGTGAGCCACCCCGGGTGATGGAGAGGTCCTGATCCAGACGGAGGTAACAAGCAACTTCCTGCGTCTGACTGACCCCGGCTGACGGCCGCCCGGCGCCCTCGGTGGGCGCCGGGCGGCCGCTCGGCATGGTGGCGGAGGAAGCCTTCCGGACCGGCCTGTCGCCAGCGGCACGACCTCGCGTCCGCCGTCCCGGTCACCCTCGGCGCGGTGCCTGTCGTCGCCGCACTCAGACGTCGAGCCGAGCCACCGCGGTCCCGGAGACGACCGTCACGCCGTCCTGGTTGACAGTGACCACGTCGAGCTCGGCCACCGGCTCCCCATCCCGTTCGGTGATCTCACGGACCGTGGCGGTGGTGGTCAGGGTGTCGCCCGGCCAGACCTGGGACGTGAAGCGGACCCCGAAGCTGAGCAGCCGCCCGTCTCCGACCCAGTCGGTGAGCATCCGCCCGGTCATGCCCATGGTGAGCATCCCGTGCGCGAAGACACCGGGGTAGCCGGCGGCCTCCCGGGCGAACCGCTCGTCGGTGTGCAGCGGGTTGTAGTCGCCGGACGCTCCCGCGTACTGGACGATCTGGGTACGGCTGAGGTCGGCCACGACGACCTGGGAGTGCCGGTCTCCCACCTTGAGATCGCTCGCGTTGAGTGCCACTTAGCCGTCCTCTCCCGCTCGTGGCCGTCGCTGCACCGCGACCGACCGCGCGGTCACGACGAGCGCGCCGGCGGAGTCCCGGAACTCGGTGATGAACTCGGTGAACTCCAGCTGGCCCGAGCGGCCCGACTTCGTCCAGGTCTCGCCGGCGTGACGCGTCGCGGACAGCACATCCCCGACGCGGAGTGGGCGATGGTAGGTGAAGTGCTGCTCGGCGTGCAGGCCACCGCTTCCCGCCGGCATGGTGCCCGGCCCCGCGGCCGAGCCGTACCACTTCTCGCCAGGCCTGGGACGCAGCCCGTATTCGGGGTCCCACTGCGCGCTTGCCTGGGTGAAGGTCGGCGACGCGAGCAGGCCGCCGGCCGCCACCGCGGCCGGCGAGGCCGGGTCCCGGTACACCGGGTTGTCGTCGCCGATTGCGCGAGCGAAGGCCATCACGTGACCCGCCTCGATCGGGAATCGCTCCACACTCATGATGGGTTGCCTCCAGGGCCGCTGCCGTGCGCGGCGCGCCATGTCCCGCGTTCGTTGATGCGGACGACCTCGGAGCCGGTTCGCGGCTGACGCGCGGCCGTGTTCCCGTCCGCGGGACCGCGTGAGGTGGACGCGGGCGGACTCGTGGATCGGACCCCGCGGCGCCTCGGTCGACGTCCGGAGGTCGACGTCCGGAGCATCACCTGCGCCTGTCAAGTAGGGCATACTTCACTGCACGTCTTCGGCGCCGATGGTGGGTTCGGTAGCGCCTTGATGTTTGAGTCGAGTATACGTTACCTATGGGGCTGTACGACCGGCCGCGCCAGCACAGGAGCAGGAGGGGACATTCGAGGATGGGTGCACTGGAGGGTCGCGTCGCGATCATCACGGGCGCGGGACGCGGCATCGGTCGCGAGCACGCGCTTCTGTTCGCGCAGGAGGGCGCGAAGGTCGTCGTCAACGACCTCGGGGGTGCTGCCGATGGTTCAGGCTCCGATCTGACCCCGGCCCAGCAGGTCGTCGACGAGATCAGGGCCGCGGGCGGCTCGGCGGTCGCCAACGGCGACGACATCACCGACGCCGACGGGGCCCAGCGTCTCGTCCAGACGGCGCTCGACACCTTCGGCGAGCTCCACGTCCTGGTCAACAACGCCGGCATCCTGCGCGACCGGACGCTGGTCAACATGAACGACGCCGAGTGGGACGACGTCATCCGCGTGCACCTGCGCGGGCACTTCATGCCGTTGCGCGCCGCGGCCCGCCACTGGCGGGAGCTCAGCAAGCGCGGGAAGTCCCCCCGCGCGGCGATCATCAACACGTCCTCGACCTCGGGCCTGTTCGGCAACGTCGGCCAGGGCAACTACGGGGCGGCGAAGTCCGGCATCGCCACCCTGACGACGATCGCGCAGCTGGAGCTGGAGCGATACGGCGTCCGGGTCAACGCGATCGCCCCCGCCGCCCGCACCCGCCTGACCGAGGACGTCCTCCCGGCCACGGACGACGGCACCGGCTTCGACGCCACCGACCCCGCCAACATCTCACCGTTCGTGGCCTACCTCGCCACCGAGGACTGCCCGATCGCGGGCCGGTCATTCTACGTGCGCGGCGGCTCCGTGTACCTGTTCCAGCCGTGGGCGATCATCGACAAGATCGAGACCGATCACCGGTGGACGCTTGACGAGCTGGCCAAGGAAGGGCCGAGGCTGGCCGAGGTCCCCTTCAACCTCGGCCGCCCCGGTGCCGCGTAGCGGGTCGGATGCCTGTCGGCATGGGCGTGGTGGTCCGTCGACCGGGCGCGGCCAGCTGCTGTGCGGGATACTGTACTAAAGATTCCGTGGGAATTGATGCTGGTAAATCGAAAGCATCCGCTGATAGCCAGATCGACACCGCGTTGTAGCGTATACTAGATTCGATGATCGCGAGCAGAGTACGCACAGCTTCGGTCGTCCCGGGCGCCCAGGAGGCGAAGTGAGCGAGCAGGTGCCGCTGGTGGACTATCTGGTCCTGGGCGACGCACCGCATCTCGTCGCGAACGAATGCGTCGAGTGCGCGGCGCGGTTCTTCGACCGGCGCAACGCATGCGCGCGCTGCGAGGGCACCGAGTTCCGCGTCGTCGAGGTGCCGACGGAAGGCGAGCTCCGCGCCTTCACGATCGTCAGCTTCGCCGCCGAGGGGATCGAGGTCCCGTTCGTCGCCGGCGTCGTGGACTGCGGCGGGACGAGCGTCCGGGGCAACATCGTGAACACTCCACCCGACCCGGAGCACGTCCGGCTCGGGATGAAGGTGCGGCTGGCGACGAATTCCCTGGGTGCGGACTCCCAGGGCGTCGAGGCCGTCGGGTTCGGCTTCGAGCCGGTGAGCTGACCACTGGCCGAGGGTCACGCGATGACGGCGGAGCCTCGCGTGGCCGGAGGCCGTCGGACGACCTAGTCGGATCGGTTGAGGGTCGGGAGAAGTCGATGGCGGAAGATGTGTGGATCGTCGGCATCCACATGACGAAGTTCGGCAAGCATCCGGCACTGGACGTCGTCGACCTCGGCGCGCAGGCGGCCCGGGCCGCGCTGCAGGACGCCGGGCTGCGGATGCGTGACGTCGGTGTGCTCGGCGCCGGGAACCTGCGGGGCCGTAGGGACTTCGGTCAGGCGCTGCAGAAGCAGATCGGCCAGACGGGGATCCCGGTCTTCAACGTCGCGAACGCCTGCGCGACCGGCGCCACGGCGCTGCGGGTCGCGATCATGGCGATCAAGGCCGGGGAAGCCGACGTGGGTCTCGCCGTCGGGGTCGAGAAGCTGTCGGGCGCGGGCCTGCTCACCGGCAACGAACGCACCGAGGCGGGTGACCGCTGGACGCCGGAGGGCCGGGTAGGCGCCGTGGCCGCCTTGGACGGCCGGATCGGCACGGACACCATGCCCGGTGTCTTCGCGCAGATCGGCATGGAGTACGGCCACCGCTACGGCGGGACGAGCTTCGAGCTGTTCGCGCGGATCTCCGAGAAGAACCATGCGCACTCGACGCTGAACCCGCTGGCGACCTACCAGAAGCGGTTCACGTTGGAACAGATCATGAACGACGTCATGATCGCGTATCCGAACACGCGGGCGATGTGCTCCGCCAACTGCGACGGCGCTGCGGCCGCGGTCGTCGTCAGCGACAGCAAGCTGCGCACGCTTTCCCTCGAACAGCAGCGACGGGCGGTGAAGGTCAGCGCCTCGGTCCTCACGAGCGACCCGTGGTCCGAGGCCTGCCAGGTGCTGCCGGATATCAACACCCTCACCCGGGCGGCCGCGGACCAGGCGTACGAACAGGCGGGCATCGGTCCCGACGACCTCGACCTGGTGGAGCTGCACGACTGCTTCGCGACCGCGGAGCTCGTCCACTACGACAACCTGCGGCTGTGCGAGCCCGGCGGGGCCGTGGACTTCTTCAACTCCGGGGCGACCTGGCGAGACGGCAAGCGGCCGGTGAACGTGTCCGGCGGCCTGGAGTCCAAGGGCCACCCCATCTCGGCGACCGGCATCGCCAATGTCTGGGAGATCGCCACCCACCTGCGCGGCGAGGCGGGCGACCGCCAGATCGAGAACGCGAAGGCCGGGCTCGCCCACGTCATCGGCCTCGGCAGCGCCTGCGGTGTCCACATCCTGGAGAAGGCCGCGGTCTGAGCGGGGGGCGTGCCGGGCTGTTCCTGCCCAACTGGCCGGCGTTCGCGCCGGGCCAGCAGATCGAGTCGCTGGAGAGCGCCATCGCGCGACCCATCTCGGCCGCCAGCTTCAGCGCCACCCACTACTGCACGTTCTGGCAGCCGATCATCGCCTGCCCAGACGCCAGACATAGGACCGCCGGCCCGGGTGCGCGTGACGAGGCGCATCCGGGCCGGCGGATCCCGGGAAGTCCGCCACCCGGCCGCGTGCGTGAGGATTCGACGTATCGTGACTGTGCCGATCCGGTGGCCGAGACCGAGACGTTCGCCCTGGACGCGGCGATGGCCCCAGGTGGGGTTGCCGCGGCGGACAGCGAATTCACGGGTCGAGGCCTCGAACCGAGTTCTGGCACGGTACGCGCGTCAGTGAGTCGCCGTCGCGCCACGCTTCGGCTCCAGAGAGAACGCTTGCTTTGACTCGCGGCGCGGCCGTCTCAGTCCCATTCCGCGTGAATCGCGTCGACCGTCCGGGTAATCAGGCCGATGAAGCGCGGAGCGGGATGGCTCGGGTCGAGCCGCAGCCCGGGCAGCCGCCGCAGCGCCTGGCTCAGCGCGACGCCCATCTCGAACCGGCCCAGATGCGCCCCCAGGCATGTGTGCACCCCGCCGCCGAAGGCGACGTTGTGCCGCATGCTGCGGGTGATATCGAACTCGTGCGGCCGCTCCCACCGCTCCGGGTCGCGGTTGACCGCGCCCTCGGCTATGACGACGCCGGTGCCGGCCGGGACCTCGACGTCGCCGATCCGGGTGTCTGTGGTGGCCACCCGGTGGGTGAACTGATTGGGAGCCTGCCAGCGAAGGATTTCCTCGATCGTGTTCGGCATCAACGCCGGGTCGTTGCGGAGCAGCTCCAGCTGCTCCGGGTGGGTCAGCAGGGCGGCGAACATGGTGGCGACACCCGCGATGGTCGTCTCCGAGCCTGCCGGCAGCAGCACCCGGAGGAAGTCGAGGATCTCGCCGGCGGTCAGACCGTCCTCGGTGGCTGGCTGGCTGGCGATGATGTCGTCGATCAGGCCGGTGAACTCGGCCGAGGCCGCCCGACGCCGCGGGTAGCCGTCGAGGAACTGCTGGAGCAGCTCACCGAGCCTCGCGGAGCAGATCATGCCGGTGGCGGCGACGTCCCCAGAAGTCAGCGTCAGCCCGGTCGCGTAGGTGCGGAACCGTTCCTTCTGCTCACCGGGTAGGCCGAGCATGCCGAAGACCACGTCGGCCGGGAGCCACAGGATGAAGTTCTCCAGGATGTCGGCCCGGTGCTGTGGTGCAAGCGCGCCCAGGCTCTCACCGACGGCCCGCTCGGCGAACGTCAGCGACAGCGACTCGATCTGTCGCTTGTTGAAATGCGCCTGAACCCCCCTACGAAGCCGCGTGTGCTCTGGCGGGTCCACCATCAGAAGATTCCGGCCCATGCTCTTGCCTACCGTGTCCATGTAGACGGTATTGGAGAACGTGACCGGGTCGCGGTAGACGGCTAATGCCTCGGTCATCCCCAGCACGGTGACCACTGGTCGCTCGACGGCTGACGTCGCTGAGAAGGCATGGAAGCGGTCGACGATGAGGTCGCCCCGGTACACTGGGCCGAACTCGGATCGGGCGTCTTCGAACACGGTGTAGATGTCCTCGACGGCGTTGCGGCCCATCTGGGCCACCGCCTCGCGGATGTTCACGCCGTCGACCATGCCGGCGGTGTTCTTTGAGTCGATCATGGTGGTCTGTGTCATTGCTGTACCTCCAAGCTGTGGCGGCCCGCCGGGGAACGCCGTGGAGAATAGAAGCGCCATCGGCCGCCGTTGCCTGCGGCAATGCGCTGCTCACGGCCGGACTAGCGGGGCGGACTGACCGGTCGAGCCGATTCAACGAACAGGTCCGTGCGGAATCGAGGGTGGCGGCGTCGCCGGGCCAGAGGGCTCTCCTTGTCGATGGATCCACGGGAGTGCCGCTGGCACACCCTCCGCCGGTCGCGCGGGCGTGAGCGACGCTGCGGCACGTCAGGTACCGAGTGTAGTATGCTAAATAACGCGAACACAACACCCTGGCGATGTGGGTATCCCGAATGATCCGCGTGATCGCGGTGCCCGGCGCCTCTCACCGGGCACACCTCCGATCGGCGGCTGGTGCTGTCCGGAGAGCTGCGCGAACGGTTCCCGACCGAGGACTGGGGGTCGCACTCCCTGCACCCACGTGGCCGACCTGAGGGTGGCGGTCCCGGGCGGTGGGCCGATCACGGTCAGTTGAATGCAGGATGCTATATCCGCGAAGTCGCCGCATACCGCGGCGTGGGCACGCCCGGGCGGTCTCCCGTCAGATCGTCTCGTAGTCGGCGGGGTCGACCTGCCGGGTGCGCCGCCAGACCTCGAGGATTGAGTGGGGCCAGTTCTGGGCCGAGCGGCCGGTGGCGTTCTTGTACCAGCTGCTCACCTTGGAGTATCCCAGGTGCGCAGCGCGTTGCCCTCGTCGTTCCGCGACAACGTCATCCAGAACGACCCGCCGCGGCACACGGAGATCCGCCGGCTGGTAGGCGCCGCGTTCACAAAGCGGATGATGGCACGGTTCTCCGACTGGATCACCGATCAGGTGAAGGTCATTCTCGACGGACTGACCGGCCGCGGCGCAAGTGACCTGGTGCCGCTGGTGGCGGCGGAACTGCCCGCCCAGGTCATCTGTTCGGTGATGGGAATGCCGGACGACAAGCGTGGGCAGGTCGTCCAGTAGGCGGATCAGATCTTCTCCGAGTCGCGCTACGAAGACGGCATCCAACGCTCGAACGCGGCGTCCCAGGCCGTCATGGAGTACGCGCTCGAGTTGCGCGACCAGGGCTGGTACGTCAACAACGAAAGCATGCTCGGCGAACTCGCCACCGCTGAGCGTGACGGCGTTAAGATCACCGACTCGATGTTCACGCAGCTCTGGTTCTCCCTGCTGATCGCCGGTTTCGAGGCGACGCACACCCTTATCGGGCAGAGTCTGCGGATGATTCTCGAGAAGCCGGGAATCGCGGAGAAGGCGCGCACCGCGGTCGCCGGTGGCAGGGTCCGGGAACTCGCCGACAAATTCCTGCGCGTGATTACGCCGGCGATGCACATGGCCCGCCACGCCACCCGCGATGTGGATTTGCACGGGACCACCATCCACGAAGGAGACATGGTTCTCCTCTGGTACGTCGCCGGGAACCGGGACCCGTCGGCGTTCGACGAGCCGCACCGGTTCGACCACCGCCGAAAGCCCAACACGCACCAGAGCTTCGGCGGCGGTGGGCCGCACTTCTGCGTCGGAAACCACCTCGCCCGCCTGGAGGTGCGGGTCCTGCTGCAGGAGATGTTCTCCCGCGACTTGAAGATCAGCCTGAACGGTGAGCCGGAACGCGGTTGGTCAGTGTTCATCAACCGGCTCTGCACCCTTCCGGTGATCTGCGAATGACGGCGCCTACGACCGCTAAGCGTCTGGAGACCCCGTCACCGACGATCGATCGGCCGCCGAGCGATACCGCTGGTCACCGAGCGCGCGGCTCAGCTGATCGAGCTCACCGAGTCGCGGCGGCGATCGCTGGGCCGGCTGGTGCGGGACGCGGCCGGCGCGGACGCCGCGGCCGTGCTGCGCTGGACCGAGTTGCGTACCAGGCTTGCCCTGGCCGCTCACTCCGCGCGGGGTGGTGCCCGCGAGGTGCTCGGCCTTGCGACCTCCTACGCCGGGACACGCGTGCAGTTTGGGCGCCCGATCGGCTCGTTCCAGGCGATCAAGCATAAACTGGCCTGGCTCAACCAGACGTGGCTGGGCGGCGAGGCGGCGATGCCTCTGACCGTTGCCGACCTGCTGGCGGCGGACGCCGGTCTGCCGCAGCCGGATGGTGCCCCCGCCGAAGGGCGCACGGCGTGGAGCGCCGTGTGACCTCCAGTGCACACCGTTTCTCGTCCGCACGTCGATCACTGCTGTCGACGTGCGGGGACAGGCATGTGCGATGACCGAGGAGTACGTGATGTCTGAGTCGTTCATTCCCCATGACGACCGGGATGGGCGCAAGCTCGCCGAGCTGGTCGCC
>Ga0207711_10000328_pt1 | contig 50666 bp, 44 predicted proteins | sample KBSS34metaG_FD_184401 | JGI IMG/M metagenome (GOLD analysis project Ga0207711, IMG submission 184401) | Switchgrass rhizosphere microbial communities from Kellogg Biological Station, Michigan, USA - KBS S3-4 metaG (SPAdes) (version 2) | ecosystem: Host-associated > Plants > Roots > Rhizosphere... | reverse complement strand
GTGGATGGTCCGGTACGTGTACGCGAGCGAGCCCGACAGATCGGGCGCGATCTGCCGCTCCACGCCGAGGATGAATTCGTCGGTCGTCGAGGGCCTGAAGCCCTTCGCGAGCCGGTTGATTTGGACCGCGGCGCCCGGGTTTTCCGGATCGACGAACGAGTGATCCACGAGTCCCGACGCCAGGTCGACCTCCTCCTTCTCCACCCGGCCGTTTCCATCGGCGTCGTTCCACAGATACGTGAGGGTCGCGATCTCCGGAAACGCGTTCAAGGCGAAGATCGTGTTGCTGTCGAGCGAGTCGACGAACCGGGAATAGGAGGCGCGCAGCAGAGTGCGGCCCCCGTCCAGAGCGTAGGTGGCCCCGACGCGCGGCTGCAGCAACCGCCAGGTGATGGGATAGCCCGAGTCGCCGCCGTAATGCACGGAGGGGAGCAGCTCCGGGAAGACGGGGTTTGCCGCCACGTCCGAGGCGACGTTCTTCCCCTGCTGGTAGTCGAAACGCACGCCGGCGTTCACCGTGAGGTTCCCGGCTCGGAGCGTGTCTTCGAGGAAGGCGTCGTAGAGATGAAGCAACGACTTGGGATTCTTCGCGCGGGTGACGTCGGCGAGGTGAGTGCCGCCCTCGAACGTGAACTCACCGTGTCCCACGAGCTGATCCCCCGGCCAGCTCTGGGCGGATCCGAATCGGACGTCCCGATATCCGAACCCGAACTTCAGCTCGTGACCCAGGTTGCCGGTGTGAAAGAAGCCCGAGGCGTTGAGACCGGCCTGGCGCTCGTCCTGGGACACGTGCCGAATCACGTTGCTGTGGCGCAGGATCCCTTGCTCGTCGAAATCCGCTTGCTCCTCGACTCCCCCGACCGGCGTATCCGTGGTCGACGCCGGGACGTAGGAGAGGTAGCCGGACAGGGAGAACACGGCCGACACGACCTGCGCGTCCTGGACGCTGTACGACTTCGCCGGACGAACGTTCGCCTGGCTCGCGTCCGCGGCGGAGCTCGGCTCGCCCACTGCCGAAAGCGTCCGGTAGAGGTCGTTGTGGGACAAGGTGAGTGTGTTGGACCTGGCGAGCTGCGCGTTCAGCTTGGCGTTCCAGTATCGCAGCGACTCCCGATTCTCGACGGTTTCGGCGGGCCCGATGATTCGCGTCGAGGACAGAAAATCGTTTCTCGCGAACGAACCCCAGAGCCAGACGCGGTCCCTCCACACCGGGGCGCCCGCCTCGGCTCCGTAGTCCCAGCCGCTTCCCCCGGTGTAGAGGGCGCGGGCCGAGCCTCGGAGCTCGTTGGTGCCACGCTTGGTCACGAGGTTGACCGTGACGCCGGGCGACGCCAGGACCAGGTCGGACCCGCCCGTCGCGACCTCGATGCTGTCGAAGGAGTCGAAGTCGAAGAGAAGCGGCGTCCGGCCGCCGACGCTGATCGCCACGCCATCCAGATTGAAGTTGTTCTGATTCGGGGGGCTGCCCTTGCCGGAGAAAGCCGGCCGTCCCGAGGTGGGCCCCACGACCACGTCGGCGAAAATCACTCCCGGAACCTGCCGCAGGAAGGCCCAGGGATCGCGGGTCGACGGGATCGCGTGGAGCTCTTTTTCGTCGAACGTCGCCCCCGTCTGGACCCTGCGGCTGTCCGCGGAGGGCGCGTCGACCGTCAGAGTCTCCGCCACTCCAGCAACCGAGAGCGCGATGGAGAGCACCGCGTTTCCACCGAGAGCCACGCTCACTTCTCGGCGCATCATCTGGAAACCGTTACGCTCGAGCGCGACCGAGTAGTCCCCGGGCGAGAGATCCAGGAAGTGGAAGTCACCCCTCCGGTCGGTCTCGGCCGTCCGTGGCGCGCCCGGGCCGGTCAGCGTCACGGTCACGCCGGGCACGAAGTTTCCGTCCGCGTCCAGAGCCGTTCCGTAGACGTTTCCCGTCGGCGACGGAATCTGGCCCGCCGCGCCGGCCGCCAGAAGACACGTCGCCACGACGATCACCGCGACCGCGCGCGCGGATCTCAAGTTGTTCGCTCCGAAGAAAGTGATGCGAGTCTAGTTCACGGGCCTTCAGTGACCCAGGAAGAAGTGCTCCGGCGGCGCCGGCAGGCCCTGATTCCTCAGCATGAATCTCTCGCGGGATCCTTCGAGCCTCGCCGTGTCGGGAGGCTCTCCCGAGCCGTCATCGTCCGCGATGGAGAGCCCTCCCTCGACGGCGATGCCGTCCGAGCTCTGGACGGACGCATGCGTGATCAGGATCGACGCGTGGTTGTCGCCAGCGCCGGCTACGCCTCCGACGATCGTGATCTCGGCGGGCGTGTCCGGCGAGTCGCGGAGGAATCGGCTGTCGAAGAACTCGGCCTTGACGAAATTTCCGACCGCCTCGCCCGCACCCACGATCAGCAGCAGATTTGAGGGTGCCTCCCCGAAGGTGTCGGATTCGGACGTCACGACCAGCCGGTTCCCGACCGTCCGCAGCCCGTCCCGGCCGACGGCGCCGCGGAGCTGAAGGTTCGTCCCGTTGTTCCGGAACACGTTGCCCAGGGTGTGGAGCGTCACCGAGCCGCCGTCGGTGCCCTCGTCGCCGGCCGCGGCCCGCAGCGCCGTGCCGTCGTCGTAGAAGAGATTGAAGGCGACCGTCGCCCGGATCTCGGGCCCGTCCGTCGGATCGTCGCTCGCATCGCCCGTGTAGAAATTCTGGATCAGGACGAACCCGTCTCGCACGACGCTGTGCGACAGCGAGAGGACCGAACGCGCCCGCCTCGCGGCGCATTCGGAATTGGCGAATGTGAGGACGCCCTGGAGAACCGTATCCGTGATCGCGATCGACAGGCTCCCGTTCGGATCGACCCGATCGTTCGTCGGCTCGCCGATCGCGACATGGTCCCCTCCGATCAGGGACAGCGACGAGATCGTGTTGTCGCGGCCGATGTAGATCACGGGATCGGGAAAGAATCGAAACTCTCCGGCACAGTCGGTCCGCTGCTCTCCGTCGAGAACCAGCTGCGAACCGTCGATCAGCGTCTCCGTTCCCGGCACGGCGAACACGTCCGGGTTCGCCGGGTCGATCGGATCCAGAACGCCGTCGCCGTTGGTGTCGACGTGTTGCTCCGAGCCGACGAGCGACACCCCGGGCGGCAGGCGCAGGGAGCCGTTCCGAGGACGTGGCGGGCCCGCCGCGCTGCGGCCCGACAGCACGTAGGTCCCGGGGGCGAGATGAATCGTGACGCCGCAGCCCGCCGGGCTCCCGCAGTTCGCGGAGGCCTCGATCGCGGCGTAGAGCCCCTCCACCGTGTGCACTTCGATTCGACGCTGGCGTCCCCAGGACGCCGGCGGCGACGCGAGCAGCGGAGCCGCCCATGCCATCAGCACCACACCGACTCCGATCGACGCGAACCGACGCAAGCTGCCGAACCGTCTGCGTTTCATGGGTCTCTCCTTTGCTCAGAGGGGATGCTGGTCCGGCGGCCGTCGCGGAGTCCTCGTCGATTCCTCAGAAATGCCTCAAAGCCGAGGGCTAGAATCGGCCCACGGCCATCCGATGACACTCTCAGTCGGGTCGAAGCTCGGCCCCTATGAAGTCCTCGCCCCGCTCGGGGCGGGCGGGATGGGTGAGGTCTACCGCGTGCGCGATCCCCGGCTCGATCGCGTGCTCGCGATCAAGGTCCTGCCGGCCTCGGTCGCCACGGACGCCGACTTCCTGGCCCGCTTCCAGTCCGAGGCCCGCGCCGCCTCGGCGCTGAATCATCCCAACATCGTCACCATCCACGACATCGGCTCATCCAACGGCGTCTCCTACATCCTCATGGAGCTCGTCGACGGGAAGACCGTTCGCGCCCTGCTCGACGGCGGAACGCCTCCGCTCAAGAAGACACTCCAGATCGCCGCCCAGGCGGCCGATGGACTCGCCGCGGCGCATGCGCGCGGGATCGTGCATCGGGACTTGAAGCCCGAGAACCTGATGGTCTCGAAGGACGGAGTCGTCAAGATCCTCGACTTCGGCCTCGCCAAGACGACGCCTCTCTACGCCCGGGAGGGCGAGGAGACGGGCTCGTACGAAGCGGTCGCGACTCAGCCCGGCCGGGTGCTCGGCACCGTCGGATACATGTCTCCCGAGCAGGCCTCGGGGCGATCGCTGGACTTGCACTCCGACCAGTTCTCCTTCGGCACGATCCTCTACGAGATGATCACCGGCCGGCGCGCCTGGAAGAGGAACACGGCGGCCGAGACCCTGACGGCGATCATCCGGGAGGATCCGCCGCCGATCGCGGTCGCGGCGCCGAGCACGCCCTCCGCGTTGCGCTGGATCGTCGAACGCTGTCTGGCGAAGGATCCGGAGGAACGCTACGCCTCGACACGCGATCTCGCCCGGGACCTCGCGACGGTGCGGGATCGCCTGAGCGAGATCGGCGGGGCCGGTGTCCGGCCGGAGAGCGGAAGAAGCCCCGGCCGCCGTCTCTTGCGCGCGCTTCTCGTCGGCGCGATGGGCCTCGCCGCGCTGGGAGCCGGTCTGCTGCTCGCGCCTCGGCTCCGCGGGAAGGCGCAAGCGCCGACCCAGCCGAACTGGACCCAGGTGGGTTTCCGCCGCGGCGTCGTGTGGTCCGGGCGCTTCGCCCCCGACGGCCAGACGATCGTCTACAGCGCCGCATGGGACGGCGGCCCGGTCCGCCTCTTCTCGACGCGGCCGGGATCGACGGACACGCGCACTCTCGATCTCCCCCCGGGGAAGCTTCTGGCGATCTCTTCGAAGAGCGAGCTCGCGTTCGTGCGCAACCCTCGCCTACTCACCATGCTCTCTCAGCCGGGCATCCTCGTGAGGGCCGGACTGGAAGGAGGAGTCGGCCGGGACCTGCTCGAGAACACTCAAGCGGCGGACTGGTCTCCCGACGGAACGCAGCTCGCCGTCGTGCGGAACGTCGATGGGAAGGTCCGACTGGAGTACCCGCTGGGCAAGAGGCTCTACGAGACGGATCGGCCGATCAACGACGTCCGAATCTCCCGGGACGGAGCCTGGATCGCCTTCTTCGAGCGGACGAATTCCGGGGTGGCCGTGTCGGCCGTCCGGGTTTCCGACGGCTCCCGCCGAGTGCTGTCGGAGGGCTGGTTTACCGGTGCGGGGCTCGCCTGGTCCCCGGACGGCAGAGAGATCTGGTTCACGCCTCAGAAGCAGGTCCGGGACAGCAGCCCGCCCCTCCTGGCCGTCAGCCTCTCGGGTAAGCAGAGGGAGATCGTTCGCGGTCCGGGGCAATTGCGTCTCTACGACATCGCCCCGGACGGGCGCCTGCTGCTCGCCCGGTGGGACGTCCAGGTCGGAGTCCGCGGCTCCGCACCGTCCGCGGACCATGAGCGCGAGCTCTCCGCCACCGACGACAGCATGCTCTCCGATCTGTCGAGCGACGGCCGCACGGTCCTCCTCTACGACCGCAAGGAACTCTTCCTCCGATCGACGGACGGCTCGCCTCCGTTGCGCCTGGGCGAAGGTTACGAGGCCGCGCGCCTGTCGCCGGACGGGAAGTGGGTTCTCGCCGTCCTCTCGGGGGACGCCCGATATCCCGTTCTCGTCCCGGTGGGGGCCGGAGAGGTCCGGCAGATCGGGACCGACCTCCAGTGCAACGGCGTGGAGTGGTTCCCGGACGGAAAGCGGATCCTCTGCAAGAGTCCCAATCCGAACGGTCCGTATCGCCTGAGCGTCATCGACGTCGCTTCCGGAACTCCGACGGAGGTTCCGATCGCACGGGATGCGGCGGCGGACTTCGATGACGGACCGCTCCTCGGCGACTCGGTGTCGCTCTCACCGGACGGCGTCTACCTGGCCGGCGTCGGACGCGGCGGGGACATCCTGATCCTGCCGATGACGGGTGGCGCGCCTCGGCGAATCGCCGGCACGCTCACGGGTCTGGACGCGGGCTCGGTTCCCGTCGGCTGGACCTCCGACGACCGGAATCTTTTCGTCCACAGCGTTGGCGACGTGCCGGGCAAGACTCAGAGGCTCGAACTCGCCACGGGCCGGCTTCAACCCTGGAGGGACCTCACGCTCGAGGATCCGGCCGGTCTGACCCGCATCAACCCCGTGAGAGTCGCGCCGGACGGCCGTTCATGGGCCTACACCTACGGCCGCGTGCTCTCCAACCTCTACGTCGTCGAGGGGCTGAAGTAGCCCGTCGTCACACCGAAGCGAATCGCTGTGCAGACTGTCAGAAGGGCCAATCCGCGACCTCGCAGCCGAAGATGTCGTAGTTGGGCAACTGGTCCTCCACGACGACGGTGATCCCGATCCCTTCGGCGCAAGCGATGTCCGCATGGGCCTTCAACGTCACGGAGAAGCTCGCCGTCTGACCTGCCGCAAGCCGAAGCGGGACGAAGCCGTCGTTCAAGACCGCGACGGTCCCGTACCAGCTGTAGGTTTCAATGCGCGTCAGCTGCACCGAGTGCGGGCCCCAGTTCCTGACGACCATGTCCGCGCGAGCCGCATGCTCGAAACCGGCCGGCGGGGCCGTCCGAGACAGGGTCCCGTCGAGGAACAATGTCGATGCCGCGGGACCCGGCGTCGGAGTACGCGTTCCCGTCGAAGGCCTCGGTGTGTCTGTTTGCGTCGGCGTCGGACTGGCTGTTCGTATCGAAACCGTCGGGGTGGGCGTTCGCGCCGGTGTCGGAGTGAGCGTTCGAGTCGGCGGAGTCGGGGTGGGTGTTTGCGTCGGCGGCGAGGGCTGCGTCGGGAGCGTCTTGTCGCTGCAACGGCACAGCAGAAGCACGGTCGCGAAGAGGATTCCCGCGGCTCGAAACCGGGCGGGCGGCAAGGGAGTCATGGCTCGTCCTTTCTCGGTGATCGGTGTCATCGCCGCGATGCTGGCTCGAGATGGGCGCGCGTGTCCTTGTAGAATTCTCAGAGATTCCTCATATGCGACTCGACCTCGGATCCCTCACGCTGGATTCCGATCGCCACCTGCTCCTCCGCGGTGACGATCCCGTCCACCTCTCCACGAAGGCGTTTCAACTGCTCTCGTTGCTCGTCGAGAACCGTCCCCGTGCGATGTCGAAGGACGAGCTGCAGCGCGCGCTCTGGCCCGACACTTTCGTGTCCGATACGAGCCTGACCACCCTCGTCAACGAGATCCGCACGCAGCTCGACGACTCCGCCCGTGAGCATCGGTTGATTCGAACCGTGCACGGTTTCGGCTATGCGTTCGAGGGCGCCGCACGGCCGGCGCCGCCGTCGGGCTGCCGTCTGGTCTGGGGCGAGCGGGATCTGCCGCTCGAGGAGGGGGAGAACATCCTCGGCCGGGACTCCGCGGCCCGCTGCTCCATACCGGACGCGTCCTTGTCGCGGCGGCACGCCCGCATCACGGTTCGTGCCGGCACCGCCACGCTCGAGGACCTCGAGAGCAAGAACGGGACGTTCGTCGGAGAGACGCGGGTGGCGAAGCCGACCGTGCTCGAAGACGGCGACCAGGTCCGGCTGGGCCTCGTCCACATGGTCTTCCGGGCGGCGCCCGGGACCCTCTCGACGACGAAGACGGTTCGCTAGCCCGCCGACGTCAGCGGATCGTCAGGACCGCGCCGGCCGAGTACGCGTTGAACTCGGGCGCGTACATCGACTGGACCGTCGCCGGGCCGACGCGGTAGGTCCCGGCCATGTTCGCGCGGACGCGGTACTTGAAGGTGTACTCCCCCGCCGGCAGCTGCTCGAAGAAGAAGTTCGAGCCGGAGTCGCGGGTATCATTATACCACACGATCCCGAGATCCCACTTGTAGCGGGACAGCACGCTCTCCGGCTCCGTACCCGCCGCGCGCGGGTCGCGCAGGTGGACGTACTCCGCGGCGTGCTTCGTCCGGAGAGAGATCTGGACCTCGATCTGCTCGCCGACCGCGATCGGCGCCCCTTCGGCGAGCGGCTTCAGCACGAACTCGCCGGGACCGGCCTCGCGGCGGAAGTACTTCCGCGAGACCGCGAAGAAGTCCCCGCGATCCTCCTCGGGCAGCCTCTCCGTCGAGAAGTGCCAGGTCGCCGACGCGAAGGCCAGCCCCTTGCCGCCCTTCTCGACGGAGATCGCGGAGTCGCGCCTCGGGTCGAGTCTCTCGCCGGGGACCACGACCTGATTGTTGCGACCCGTGTAGCGGTCGGGCTCGAAGACGAAAGTCGTGCGCTGGCCGCCGACCGCGACGGTGGCCTCCTCGCGCGCGGAGAGGGCGCCCTCCGCCCGCAGGTACCAGACCAGCGAATAGATCACCTCCGCGGTCGCGCGGGTCGACTTCCACTGGTTGAGCTTCTTGTTGAGGAACAGCCACTGGACCAGCCCATGGCGCCGTGCGTCGGCGGGCGCGAGCTCGAGGAGCGTCCGCAGCGCGAAGGCCTGCGTCTCGATCGTGTCGTTGTACCAGAGCCACGCGCGGTCCTCCGGAGCCCAGTACGTGCCCAGGTCCGGGTCCGTCTTCGACGAATCCATGACGCTGTCCCACACGAGGCCCGCGTCCCCGGCGCGGCCGGCGCGCTTGAGCGACAGCGCGAGGTAGCCCTTCAGGAGCGGCGAGTGTTCCTTCCAGTGCTTGAAACAGAAGTCGAGGATGGCCCTGCGCTCCTCGGGCTTCAGCGCGTCGTTCATCCAGGAGGGGTCCGGGTAGCACGAGGCGACGTAGTTCAGGAACGTCAGGAACTCCCAGCAGCAGTTCTCCTTGCGCATCTTCGCGGCGTACTCCTCGCGGAAGTGGCCCGCGAGGTACTGCCAGCCGCGTTGCACCATGTCCTTCGGGACGTCGACGCCGAACTCGGACGCCTTGGCCAGGCCGTAGAGGATGTAGAGGGTCATGTAGGGCGACGGCGGCCCGCCCGGCCACCACGGGAAGGCGCCGAGCGACGTCTGCGACTTCCGGAGACGCGCGAGCGCCGACTCCTGCTCGGCCTTCGCGACCCGCGGGTCGAGAACGTTGAGGAAGCCGGCCGCGTCCCCGCCGCCCTTCGCGAGCTGGAGCCACGGGGTCTCCTCCAGCGCCAGCTTGCGGTTCGGATCGGCCGCCGCCCACGTCTCGAGCGGCGTGTCCCGCTTCGAGAGCTCCTGCGCCATGCGCGCGACCGCGGGGTACTTCGCGTAGAGGCTCGAGACGATGCCGGTCGAGACGAAGCGGTTGAGCGTCTGCTCGGTGCACTCGTACGGGTAGTTCACGAGGTACGGCAGCGCGTTCAGCACGGAGTAGAAGAGCTGGGCATCGACGGTCACGACGAGCTGCTCGTCGATCCGGGTGGGATCGTCGGAGCGCGCCATGTCCGAGAAGGTCAGCGTCTTGCGGTCGCCCTCGCGGAGCGCCGTGAAGCGCGACTGCGCGAGCTGCATCCGTCCCGGCAGGACCGGCACCGGCCGCAGCTCCCCGTCCGAGAAGGCGCCCGAGACGGCCGACGCGCGGATCGCGTAGGAGCCCACGCGCTTCGGCGCGGAGAGCGAGAAGGCGACGTCGGCGCCGGCGCCCGGAGCGACCGTGAACCGGCGCCTCGCCTGCTCCGGCGCGAGCCCGAATTGCGCGAGGGCGCTGGCGTTGGTCTCCGTGTCGATCACGTCGAGCGTCACCTCGCCCGACATCGGCTGCGTCGAGGCGTTGTTGACGACGACCTTGAGCAGCGCCGCGTCGCCCTCGCGGAGGAAGCGCGGCACGTAGGGCCGCACCATCAGATCCTTGACGCTCTGCGTCTCGCGGTGGACCGTGCCCGCCTCGAGGTCCCGGGTCACGGCGTGGACCCACACGTTCCAGGACGTCACCGAGTCGGGGACCTCGAACTCGATCACGGCCGAGCCGTCGCTGCCGGTCAGGAGCTGCGGCCGCCAGAAGGCGGTCTCGGAGAAGTTGCTGCGCAGCGTCGTGGGCGACTCCGCGCCTTGCGCGCCGGCCCGCTGCGGCGCCTTGTCCTCCTCCTTCGCCGCCTGGAGGTTCGCCAATCCGCCCGCCTGGCCCGCGTCCTCGCGCGCGTTGGCCGGCGCGGACGCGGGAGCCGCCGCGTCGGCGACCATCGCGGACTTCATGGCCATCCGCGTGCGGACGCCGGGTCCGCCGATTCCGTAGCTCTCGAAGAAGCGCAGGGCGTCGCCGTAGAGTCCCTCCGCCTCCGTCGGGACCGTGAGGTTATTGAGGATCCACTGCGCCGGCGCCTGGCCCAGGCTGGCCCGCAGCTCCCCCGCGGACGTGCGGTTCGGATAGAGCGAGAGCACCGACGGAGGCATGTGCGGAAGGAAGGCGTCGAGGCTGCGGTCGTACATGTAGGCCAGGATCTCGGCGGTCTGCGACTCCTTCGCCGACCCCTCCGGCGCCTTCACGGTTACCCGCCACGTCTCCTTCGCGCCCGGCCGGATCTTGTCGCGGAACGTCGCGAACTCTACCCTCAGCTCCTCGTCGCTCCACGGCACGAACACGCTCTGAGCCATGGACACGAACTGGTGGTCGCGCACGAACGACAGCCGCACGGCGAATCCGCCGCGGCTCTCCTCCGTGACGGGGACCTCGAGCACGCCCTCCGCGCTCTGGAGGGACCGCGAGACGACGCGCCCGTCGCGCAGCGTCTCGACGAAGACGGCCTGGCCCGGGATCGCCGATCCCAGGAAAAAGCGCGCGGTCTCTCCGACCGCCACCGTCGGCCGCTCCGCGAGCAGGACGCCCGGGACGCGGACCGCCACGCCGTTCCCCGCGGCGGCCACGAGGAAGTCGCGCGTCGTCTCGTACCGCGCGCCGAACGGGTCGGTCGTCTCGTAGTGGAGCCTCCACGCACCCGCGGCGAGGGGCGGCAGCCTCAGGGCGGCCTGTCCCCTCGCATCGTGCGTGACCTCGCCTCGCGCGCGCTCGCGCCCGTCGGGCCAGCCGCGCAGAGTCGCCGAAACGTCGAACGCCGTGTCCCAGCGGGGACGGAGCCGGTCGCCCGGAGTCGCGAAGCGCTCGGTCTCGGAGCCCGCCATTCCCTGCGGCGGCATATCGGCCGGGAGCTGCGTCTTCGGAGGCTGCACGATCTCGGTCAGGCGCCAGGCGCCCTTTCCCGGCCGCGGCACCCCGTCGAGGTCTGTGCGGGTGATCGTGAGCTCTCCCTGCGCCGACTCCCGGAAGAACTCCGCCGCAGGGGCGACGTTCGCCTCGACCGCCACGAACCCGAGCCGGAAGCTCCGCGTGTCCGACCGCGTCTCGCCGCCCTCGTCGGTCGCCTCGGCGACGGCCTCGTAGCGGTAGGTCACCGCGGCGGCGTCCGGGGTGGCGTCGAGCCGCTCGTCCGCCTCCGGAGTGAAGCGGATGCGGAAGCTGCCGTCGGAGTCGAGCGACGTCTGTCCCTGCGCGATGACCTGCCGGCCCGTCGGGCTCCCGCCGCGGAGGAACCCGCCTCGTCCCCCCCACCACCACCATGAGGGATATTCCGGCGTGCGCACGACGCGCCAGCGGACGGTGCCGCTCGAGACGGGCAGGCCGAAGTAGTACCGCGCCGAGCCCGCGAGCAGTGCCGGCTGATTGAGACGGAGGGCCTTCTCCGGGTCCTTCCACTGGACCTCGAAGGTCGGCCGCTTGTATTCCTCGACCTGGACGGCGGTGCTTCCCGGGATCGAGCTGTCGATCCGCCAGCGCCCGAGCGCGCGGCCCGCGGGGATCGTGAACTCGCCCGCCGCCGAACCGTACGCGTTGGTCGTCGCCGTCTTGGACTCGACGACCTGGTTGTTGGCGTCGTGGAGCGTGAGCGTGACGGTCGCGTCGGCGAACGTCCGGAGCCGGCCGAGGTCGCGGCGGCCGCGGTACGAGACGACCTTCCACAGCACCCGCTGCTGCGGGCGGTAGATGCTGCGATCGGTGTAGACGAGCGAGGCCGTCTCCTCTCCGGGCTCGCGCGGCTCCTGGAGCGAGAGGAAGCTCGGGTCGAGCGCAGAGTCGGCGCCCCGGCGCGCGAGGAGGAAGTAGGAGCGCTCCGAGCGCCCCGCCGCGTAGTCGAAGCGGACGAGACCCGCGGCATCCGACCGTTTCGTCTCGACGCGGTGGTGCCGGCGGCCCTGGCCCCAGTCGTAGGCGTAGAGGCTCACCTCGGCGCCCTCGACCGGCCTCCCCTCCTCGCCCGTGACGACGCGCGCCTCCACCGAGGAAGACTCGGGCCGGGTCATCAGGACGAGATCCGACAGCACGATCGCGACCGAGGTCTCGCGGTTCTGGATCTCAGCGAAGTCCTCGCGCAGCGACGCGGCCACGACGTAGAGACCCGGCGCCTGCAGCGGCGGCGTGACGAAGGTGCGGTGCGGCTTGTAGTCCGGCGTCGGCGGGAGCGCCGAGCTCCAGGCCGCGGCCGGCCTGCTCGTCCGGATCAGCTCCCGGACCTCGTTGCCGGCGGGCAGCAGGTTGTAGTCGGCCGCGGTCTCGATGCGCCGCTGGAGGTCGAGCGCGTACGCGCGGAAGAAGACTGCCGGGACGTTCGTGTGCGTCAGCTCGATCGAGCGGCGGTTGGGAGAGTCCGAGGACATCGCCGCGAGCTGATAGTCCGGCCGCTCGATGGCCGCGACGACGTCGGCGCACCGGCGCCCGCCCGCGGACTGCGGATAGGCGCGCCTCCCCTCGAGCGCCGCCTCGCGCGCCCGAATGCGGTTCATGCCGTCCGGAGTCTCGTCCGCCTCCCGGAACTGCGCGAGCTCCGCCATCCCCATCGCCCACCATGCGACCGCGCGGTAGCGCGGCAGACGCGACTCGAGGTCCTTGCGGATCGCGCCGCGGTCGCCGACTTCGGTGAGGATCGCGTGGAGCCGGCGCAGCCTCTCCAGGCGCGCCTCGAGCTCGGCCTCGCGCTCCCCCGCGGCCGAGTGCCAGGCCTCGAGGTCACCGAGGATCTCCGCGATCTGCTCGGCGGGATGCGCCTGCGGGTCCTTCAGACGCGCGTCGGCGTCGCGGCCGTCCGTGTCGAGGAGGCGGGCGACGGACAGCCGGTAGACGCCGTTCGACTGTTCGGGAGACCAGAGGGAAGAGTCCGCCAGGAGCTCCACGAAGAAGTAGGACACGGCATCCCGGAGAGTCCCTCGCACCTCCTTCGGGTAGTTGTTCGGCCGCACGTACTCCGCGAGCCGGTCGACCGGCAGTGAAGACAGCGCCTGCCGCTTCGCCCAGACCGCGAGGTACGCGCGGCGCGACTCGGCCAGGATTTGTTCTCGCGTCATCGCCTTGAGGTCGATCGGCCCGCCCTGCGGCGACTCGACGCGCTCGCGCTGCGCGATCTCCCAGGAGTACGCGCGGGCGTAGTCGGAGAGCGCGTGCGCGTAGTAGAGCTCCAGCGTGACGCGCGGAAGCAGGCCCTCCGGCCACGGCTGCTCCTTCAGGAAGCGGACCGCGGTCTCGTAGCCATGCAGCCCGGATCGCAGCTGGACGCAGCGCACGAGCGCGCGCGTCCACTCGTCCTCGTTCTTCGCACGGATGGCCCGCTGCAGGATCGCGTCGGCCTTCGCCGAGGCCTCGGCCAGCTTCTGCTGCTCGACCAGGCGGTCGATCTCCTTCCAGTCGGCGGCCGAGGGCGTGGGCGTGGCGTGCCCCGCGACGACGCGCGCGGCTTTCGAGTGCTGCGGGGGCGCCCAAGCCGCCACCAGGGCGAGCAGGAAGGCCGCCGGGACCAGCAGGGCATTCCGAACGCGGTCTTTCATCGCTCTAGAGGGAAACCGGAAGCGGGCCTTGGTTCCCGGGAACTCTATCGCTGGAACGCGTAGGAGACCTTGACGAACACCTGGCGGTCGGCGCGCGCGAGGCTCGCGTCCTCCTGGACCGTCCGGTTGTCGCCGTAGCCCGCGTAGACCACGGTCTGCCAGTTGAGCTTGTAAGAGACCAGGATCGAGCCCGAGAAGTCGCCGTCGCGTCTGGCGACCGTCGGGTCGATCCAGAGCGCGACGTCCCGCCGCGTCTCGGTGTACTGCCCGATCAGCCGCACGAGGAAGCGCGAATTGAACACGTACGTCGCCTTGGCGCGGGCGACGTCGGCCGTGAAGAGCCGCCCCGAGACGTCGCCGACGGTCTCGTCGATCCAGCGCCGCTCGGCGAGCAGGTCGAGCCCGAGGTGCGGCGTGGGACGAACCAGTGAAGCGACGCGCAAGGTCGCGCCCGTTCCCACGCGCGCGTTGTCGACGTCCGCCTGCTGCCCGAAGTCCGCGTAGAGGGTGATGTTGGGCACGAGCCGCGTCGGCGACGCATACAGGCTCACCGTGGCGTGCCGGAAGTCGAGCTCCTTTCCGTCGATGACGACCGCGTCGAAGTTGTAGAGGACGCTCCCCCGCATGCCCCACAGCGCCTGGAACGAGACGCCCGGGGAGTACGTCCGCGCGAGCAGCGACCCGTCGCGCGCCGTCTCGTAGGAAACGTTGACGAGCGGCCGCACGCGCGTGAAGAACCCGGTGGTGTTGAAGCGGTAGGAGAGGCTGCCGAGCTCGTCCCGGAACCCGACCTGTGGCACGAAGCCCTCGTCGTCGCGGAATCCGGGCGCGAAGTCGGTATGCGAGACGGACCAGTTCCAGTTCAGCGACGAGTGGGTCCACTGTCCCGTCCAGCCGAATCCCGACGACTTCTGTCCGAGCCACGTCGGATAGAGGTCCGGCCGGTTCGGATTCTCGGTGAAGCTGTACAGGTACTGACCCGTCACGATGTCCGTGTCGTTGGCGTGCCACAGGAAGTCGCCGCCGAAGACGGCGTTGTAGCCCCCGCCCTCGATCGCGCGCCCGGCGGCCAGCAGTCCCCCGAAGGACGCTCCGAGGTCCTGGCGCGCGCGCGCGATGCCGACGAACGAGTGGAAGTCCTGATTTGCGGTGTCCGAGAAGACGGGGCCCGGAATGACGACCGTGCCGCCCCCGCGGTCCTCGCCCGCGAGCACGGTGAAATTGGTCCCGCCGAGCTTGCTCGTGAGCCGGCCGCCCCACAGCGGCGACGTGATCGTGCGGGTGTAGACCGCCTGGATCGGCGTCTGCAGAAGGTCGAGGTGCTCCAGGAAGAACGGCCGCCTCTCCGGGTAGAAAAGCGCGAAGCGCTCGTTCGCCGAGATCTGGGCGACGTCCGACTCGACCTGGGAGAAATCGGGATTGATGGTCGCGTCGACGATGGTCGCGGCGCTGGGAAGCCACTTGGCGTCGAGGCCGACCTTGCCCTTCGTCACCAGGCCGTCGCCCGCGTACGTGTCGGACCCCGGATAGCTTCGCGTCTGGGATCCCGCAGCGTAGGGCGCCAGGACCGCATGGGCGGTCCTCGGCAGACCCGTGATGCCTTCGACCGTGGCCGACTGGCAGAGGAAGCAGGCGGAGCCCTGGGGCACCTTCACGCTGTAGATCTGGTGGTTGAAGTCGCGCGGGTAGACCCGATACAGCATCAGGGCCCAGTCCTGCGGATCCGTCGCAGGATACCGCAGCGACGCGAGCGGGATCGCGACCTCGACCGTCCAGCCTTCCGGTCCGATCTTCGCGGCTGACTCCCAGAAGTAGTTCGGGCCGAAGTCCTCGTTGAAGGAGCCCTCGTTGAATACCGAGTCGGCCTGGATGCCCGTCGGCCCGATCCAGAAGTCGATCGCGGCGTGCCGCTGGTTCTCGACGTCGAGGAGGATCCCGACGTAGTCCTGATCGTCGCTGATCCCGTCCCGGTCCACGAACGGCGCCCGGATCTTGGAGACGTCCGGATCGGCACACCAGAACGACACGTAGAAGAAGCGGTCGTCGTAGCCCATCCGCGCGACCGTCTTGACGGGCGGCGGGATGTTGTCGCCCGGGTTGATCTCGTACCACTTCTCGATGACGGTCGCCTCCTGCCAGCCGGCGTCGGAGAGGTCGCCGTCGATCTCGATCGGCGAGGAGATGCGGTTCAGGTGCAGCGCCGGGGGCGCCTCTTCCGCCGCCAGGCCGCGCGCGCACACCACGGCCAGGAGGGCGGCGGAGACAACCTTCATTGTTGGAAATCTTACGGCTGCGGCTCGAAAATGTTGTGAGTCGAGAGTTATGAGTTGTGAGCCGGCTCAAGACTCGAGTCTCACAACTCCTGACCGGTCCTTTCCGCCGCGCTACTTCTGGAACGCGTACGAGACCTTGAAGAAGAACTGCCGGTCAGCGCGCACCAGGCTGCCGTCGTCGACGAGCGTACGCCCGGGCCGGAGGGAGGTTTCGCCGTGCGGCGGAGGCGCTACTCGGCCGTACGCGGCTCGATCGAGAAGAGGAAGCGGATCCCGCGAACCACCCAGCGGAGCAGGAGGAGACCCGCCGCCAGGACGGCGGCCGCGAGCACGAGCGCGGCCGCGGGGTGAAACAGGATCAGCCAGATGCAAAACGCGAAGAGGGCGTCCTCCGAGAACGAGGCGGCCCAGTTCGTCAGCGGCTCGGGGCTCGCGTTGAGCGCCACGCGCGCGCCGGCCTTGAGGCCGTGCGCCGACAGCGCGATCGTTCCGCAGAGGAGCGCCGCCGCCGTGCGCCACGGCTCCGCCACGTCGGACAGAGCGGCGAAGCCCAGGATCGCGGCGGCGGGCACCCGAAGGAACGTGTGGACGGCGTCCCAGATCGTGTCGACGACGGGGATCTTGTCGGCCAGGAACTCGACGACGAAGAGCGCGGTCGACAGCACGAGGATCGGCGTGCGCGACAGGACCTCCGCGCCGGGCGGCAGATGGAGAACGCCGATGCGATGAAAGAAGCCGAGCGCCGCGAGGGTCCCGTAGAGCCGGAACCCGGAGGTCATGGCCGCGCCCGCGGCGAGGCCGATCTGGGTCAGGAGGCTCGAAGGCATCGCGCGGAGTGTAACGCCCCCGGCTGGCGATTACCGATCATCGGAAATCGTGGCTCGGCATCCGCTCGAACTCCGGGATCGTCCAGAAGCGCTCGGCGCGGACGGAGAGCGCGCCGTCCTGCCGCTGCAGCCGGCCCTGCACGACCAGCGCCCCCGAGCCCACCACCACGGCGCGCTCGTCGCGGAAGAGGTCGGGCCGCACGATCGCCTGGAGCATGCCGGTCTCGTCCTCGAGCGTCAGGAACACGAAGCCCTTCGCGGTCCCGGGACGCTGGCGCACGATGACGGCGCCCGCGGTCGTGACGCGGTCGCCGTCCGTGCAGCCGCGCAGCTGCCGCGCGGACAGGACTCCCCGTTCGCTCAACGTCCGGCGGAGGTGGGCCAGCATGTGCGGTCCGGTCGTGATCTCGGTCGCCACGTAGTCCGCGCGCGTCTCCTCGATCGGCGTCATCTCCGGCAGCGGCGAGGGATCATCCGTCGGTTCGTCTTCGAAGAGCCGCCCCGCCTTGCGCGCGACCTTGGCGACCTGCCAGAGCGCCTCGCGGCGCGTCCGCCCGAATCCGGAGAGCGCTCCGGCGTACGCCAGCTTGTCGAGCTCGTCGGGCCGGAGCCGCGCGCGCGCGGCCAGATCGTCGACGCTCCGGAACGCCGCGGCGGTCTGCTCGGCCTCGATGCGGCTCCCGGTCTCCTCGCGCAGGCCCTTGACGAACCGCATCCCCAGGCGCACGGCGCCTTCTTCCCAGCGGCACTTCCAGCCCGAGCGCGCCACGTCCACGGGCAGGACGCGCGTGCCGTGATGCTGCGAGTCCTTGACGAGCGTCGCGGGATGGTAGAAGCCCATCGGCCACGCGTTCAGGAGCGACGCGAGGAATGCCGCCGGATGGTGCGCCTTCAGGTACGCGCTCGCGTACGCGATCAGCGCGAAGCTCGCCGCGTGCGACTCGGGGAAGCCGTAGAGCGCGAAGGAGGTGATCGACTTGACGATCTGCTCCTGCGCCGCCGGCCCGATGCCGTTTCGCGCCATCCCCTCGCGCAGCCGCGCCTCGATCGACTCCATCCGCTCGACCGAGCGCTTGAAGCCCATCGCGCGCCGCAGCTCCTCCGCCTCGCCCCCCGTGAATCCCGCCGCGACCATCGCCATGCGCAGGATCTGCTCCTGGAAGAGCGGGACCCCGAGCGTGCGCTTCAGGATCGGCTCGAGGCAAGGGTGCGGGTACTCGACGGCGAGCCGGCCCTGCCGCCGCTCGAAGAACGGCCGCACCATGCCGCCGACGATCGGCCCCGGACGGATGATCGCGACCTGCACGACGAGGTCGTAGAAGCACTTCGGGGCGTTGCGCGGCAGCGAGGCCATCTGCGCGCGGCTCTCGACCTGGAATAGGCCGACCGTATCCGCCGCGTTGAGCATCGCGTACACCTTCGGGTCGTTGGCCGGAAGGTGCGCGAGATCCACCTCGACCCTCTCGTGGGTGCGGATCATCGGGATCGCCTCCTCGAGCGCGGCCAGCATGCCGAGGCCCAGCAGGTCCACCTTCACGATCCCCAGGTCGGCGCAGTCGTCCTTGTCCCACTGGACTACGACGCGGCCGGGCATCGACGCGGGCTCGAGCGGCACGACGTCGTCCAGCCGGCCGGCGGCCACGACGATGCCCCCGGAGTGCTGCCCGAGGTGCCGCGGGAGATTCTGGATCTGCAGGAAGAGGCGCAGGAAGTGGCGCGCGCGCGTCTCCTCCGGATCGAGCCCGGCGCCGGCGATCTCGCCGCGGAGCTCCTCCGGCGGATCCCGGATCTCGCCGAAGTTCCAGCCGCCGAGCCGCTTCGACAGCGCGTCGACCTGCGCCGGCGAGTAGCCCAGGGCCTTCGCGACCTCGCGGGCCGACGAACGGTCGCGGTAGGTGATCACGTTGGCCGTCATCCCCGCGCCGTGCGGCCCGTACTTCGCGTAGACGTGCTGGATGACGCGCTCGCGCTGGTCGCCCGAGGGCAGGTCGAGGTCGATGTCGGGCCACTCCCCGCGCTCCTCCGAGAGGAAGCGCTCGAAGAGCAGCTCCATCTTGACGGGGTCCACCGCGGTGATCGAGAGCGCGTAGCAGACCGCGCTGTTGGCGGCGGACCCGCGCCCCTGCACGAGGATCCGGTTCTCGAGGCAGAAGCGCACGACGTCCCAGACGATCAGGAAGTAGCCGGCGAGGTCGAGCTTCTCGATCATCGCGAGCTCCTTCGTGATCTGCGCCTGCGCCTTCGAGGTGAGCGGGCGGAAGCGCGCGCGGGCGCCGTTCCACGTGACCTGGCGCAGATACGAGGACGGCGTCTCGCCCGGCGGCAGCGGATAGGCGGGGAAGCGGTACCCGAGATCGGCGAGGGTGAAGTCGAGCCGCTCGGCGAGCTCGTGGGCCGCCGCGATCGCCTGCGGGAGATCGGCGAATCGCCGCTCCATCGCGGCGGCTGTCTGGAAGAAGCGTTCGCGCTGGGCCGAGAGAAGGCTGCCCGCCTGGTCGAGAGTCGTGTGGTGGCGGATGCAGGTCAGGACGTCGTGGAGCTCCTTGTCCCTCGGCCGTGCGTAGCGGACGCCGTTGGTGGCGAGGAGAGGCAGGCGACGGGCGTGTGCGAGGTCCACGAGCGCGCGGTTGCGATGCTCCTGCGCGGCGAGGCGGTGCCGCTGCAGCTCGACGTGCAGGCGGCCCGGGAAGATGTCGGAGAGCGAATCGAGGATTCCGCCGGCGGCTTCGAGCCCGCCCTCGCGGAGCGCGCGCGCGGCGAGGCCCTCGTCGCCTCCCGTCAGGCAGTGCAGGCCGCTCGCGTGCGCGGCGATTTGTTCGAGCGTGACGCTCGTCTCGCCCTTCGGCTTGCCGAGGGCTCCGGCCGTGATGAGGCGGCAGAGGTTCTTGTAGCCGGTGGGATTCTCGACGAGGAGGGTGAGGCGGGCGGACTCTGTCATCCCGAGCGGAGCGAGGGACCCCTTTCGAGTCCCATTACGGCTGACAAAGGGATCCCTCGTGACGACTTGTCGCGCTCCTCGGGATGACAGTGCGGCTTCGCCGCACAGAGTCACCTCCGCTCCCACCAGCGCCTTGATCCCCGCGGTCTTCGCCGCTTTGTAGAAGCGGGGCGCGCCGTAGACGCCATTGCGGTCCACGAGCGCGACGGCCGGGATCTCGCAGCGTGCGGCCTGCTCGACCAGATCCTCGGGCAGAGACGCACCGTCCAGGAACGAGAAGGCGGAGGCGACGCGCAGCTCGGCGTAGCGCGGCTTCGCACGAGGCGAAGCGCTGCGCCGGAACTCCCGCTCGCGCAGCTTCTCCTTGCGCGCTCCCGCCGCGACGATCCGCTTGAGCGGATCGCCGCCCGAGCCGCGGTCCGCGTGCCCACCGCAGCTCGCGTTTCCGACGCCGAGATTGCGGGAGGGCGGCATTTCCGGGACGTTGCCGGACGGCCGGGTGCGCTTGTCGCGCCTGTTGTCGCGCCTGTCGCCCCTCTCCATGCCCCGACTCTAGGCGTAAATCAGGCGTAACTCAACGGGACGGCGAACCCTCTCGAAACACGGGGTTTGGGGGAACGGACTACGCGTTCGTCGCGCGCATGAAACGCTCGTCCATCGATCTCAACCGTTCCGTCAGGACTCGCATGACGTGAAGCGAGAAGTTCGGGGTCTGCTGGACCAGAAACAGAAAGCGGCGCTCGTCCACGGCGACGAGCTTCGCGTCGGTCTTCGCGATCGCCGTCGCCGTGCGGCTCTCGCCGACGATCAACGCCATCTCCCCGAAGATCCCGCCCTTCCCCACGGTCTCCACCAACTTGCCGTTGACGAGGATGTCGACCTCTCCGTCGAGAACGGCGTACATCGCATCGCGCGGGTCCCCGGTGTTGAAGATCGTGGTCCCGGCGGCGACGATCTTCGCGTCGTCCGAATGTTCGAATAGCCTGGTGGTGGGCAGCATCGGCGCTCCTCTCCGGTCCCGCGGAACGGGTGTGCGAGCGAATCCTCTCGACTCGCCTTTAAGCCCGCGTGAAGTTCGCTCGATGAAGCGCGTTCGAGGCTCGATCCGAGTGGCGCGGGTTCCCCGTCCTCAGATCCCGACCCGCTCGCTCCGCCGCTCGAGCAGCGCCACGTCGCGCCAGCGGCCCCCGAGCCGTCCCAGGCGCTGTCGCACGCCGACGACGCGGAAGCCGGACTTCTCGTGCAGGGAAATCGAGGCGGCGTTCTCGGGGAAGATGCCCGCCTGCAGCGTCCAGATCCCGGCCTCCTCGGAGTCCCGGATCAGCCGCTCGAGCAGCCGGCGCCCCAACCCGGCGCCGCGCGCCTTCGCGGCCACGTACACGCTGACCTCCGCCACGCCGCCGTAGACGCATCGGTCGGACACCTTCGAGAGCGCCCCGAATCCCAGGACCTCGCCGGATTGCGAGAGCGCGACGACGCGGCCATCGGCGCGGTGCCCGCGATCCCACGCCTCCCAGGCCGGCGCCTCGGTCTCGAACGTCGCGTTGCCGGTCGCGATCCCCTCGGCGTAGACGCGCCGCACCCCGTCCCAGTGGGCCGCGGCCATGGGCTCGATCGCGATCGCAGCGGCGCTCACACCTCGGAGTACTCCGGCACGTAGCCCTCCATGAGTGCTCCCTTCCCGAGGATGGCCTGTCCGGGGGCGATGCCGACGTCGCCCGTCTTGACCCAGTGCCACGCGTGCAGGATCTGGTCCGCCGGGTAGTAGCGCGTCTCCGCCTGGATCAGGACCGTGCCCGCCAGAACCTCCGCCTTGACGCTCTCCCACTTCCCGGCCCCGACCACGGCCACGCGCTCGATGTGCTCGGCCCAGCGGCCGAGGAACCGGATCTCCTCCCAGCGCGCCTTCCAGTCCACGCCCTGGAGCGCCGACAGGTCCGTCAGGATGCCGATCGTCTTCTTGCCGCGCCGGACGATCGCCTGCTCGAGCTGCGGTGCGAAGGCGTCGACCTCCTCCGCGGTCACGTTGCCGGAGACGCGAAATCCGAATGCCTTCTCGTCGCTCTCCCGGAGTCTCTCGATCATGACCTCATCCTTTCTCCGTCGGCGGATGATCTCACGGGCTCCGCCGCCGACTACGACTCGGTCTCGGCCTGGCGCTCGAACGCGTTGCCGGCGTAGACCGATCGCCCGCGCGCGAGCGCGAGGAGGCTCGCGAGGAGATAGAGCGGGAGGAAGAACGCTCCCCAGCGCTCGTACTGGCGCACGTGGACGCGCTCGTGCGCGCGCGTCTCCTCGAGCGCGTCGGCGCCCGTTCCCAGCACCACGTGCCCGAACGTGATCGCCGAGATCGCGAACCCGGGCACCGCGCGCGAGAGGATCGGCCGGAGCGCGCCGCCGCACGCCTCGAGCACGCCGCCGCGGATCCGCAGACGGCCGCCGGTCGCGGCGCCGAGCAGCGCGGCGGGAAGCGCGGCGAGCGACACGGGGGCCGCCCAGACGTACGCGGCGGCGCGTCTCGCGAGGCGTCGCCGCTGCGCCGCCGACCTCAAGGGGCCGATCCCATCTCGGCCTCGCCGCCTTCGGGACCGTAGAACATGACCCAAACGACCAGGTCCTCGGTGAAGCTCTCGAAGCGGTGCTCTTCGTGCGCGGGAACGAAGAGCACGTCGCCCGGCGCGAAGCGCACGCGCTCCTCTCCGTTCCGGAACTCCCCGCGTCCGGACACCACGAAGTAAACCTCGTCCCGCGTGTGGGGCTTCTGGGGATCCGTGCCCCGTGGCGCGTAGATCTCGATCTCGAGTGTTCCGTGCTCGAGAAGCACCGCCCACCGCTCGCCGTTCGGGCCGGGCAGCTTCTCGAGCGCCTCGGCGACGCCGATCCTCCGCTTCGACTCGATCATTTCGTCTCCCCTCCGCCGGCTCCGTCCAGGAACAACAAGGCGAGCTCTCGCGTCTTCCCGGTGAACGAGCGGTCGCTGTTGACGAGCATCGCCATGACGAGCCGCTCGTCCGGGTAGATCAGCAGGTACGCCGTCCCGCCCTGCGCGCCGCCCGAGTGCGAGACCCGGCGCCGGCCCTTCTCGTCGACGCCGACGTCCCAGCCCATTCCGTAGCCGGTCTCCTTTCCGTCTTTCGTCTTCTGCGACGTCCAGAGGAGGCGCACCGTCTCGGGCCGGAGCAGGCGCCCCTCGAGCAGCGCGTTGCCGAAGGTCACGAGGTCCTCGGTGGTCGAGAGGAATCCGCCGCCCGCCCACTTGTAGCTGTTGTCCACGTATCCGGCATTCACGACGGCGCCGGTGTCCTCGGTCCGCGTGTAGAAGCGTCCGCGGTCCGGCACGATGCGCTCCGGGTCGTCGGGCGAGGTGTGCCCCATGCCCGCCGGCTCGAATACCCGCCCCTGCATCATCGGGAGGAAGCTCTCGTGAGCGGCGCCCTCGAGGACGGCGGAGATGAGGTTCCAGCCGTAGGACGAGTAGGAGAACTTGGCTCCGGGCTCGAAGAGCAGCGGGTCGTTCTCGAAGATCGCGAGACCCTCGCGCACGGTCGCATAGTGATCGCGGATCTCGAACTCGCGCCCCATGTAGTGGCGCACGCCCGCGAGGTGGCCGGCGAGCTGCCGGGTCGTGATCGGCCATGCCTTCTTCGGGAAGTCCGGGACATAGGTCTGGACCGGCGCGTCCAGGTCGAGTCGACCCTCCTGCACGAGCAGGCCCAGGAGGATCGAGGTCAGCGGCTTCGAGACGCTGCCGACGCGGAAACGGGTGATCGGCGTGACGGGGACCTCCTGCTCGAGGTCGGCGCAGCCGATGCCCTCGCTCCAGACGAGCCGTCCGCCGCGCGCCACGGCGATCGAGACCCCCGGAGCCTGCGTGCTCGCCATCCACGCGAAGAGGCGCCGGCGCGCCTCGGCGATCGCGGCGACATCGTCGGGAACTCCGTGGACGACGGCCGCCGGCGCGGTCGCCGCCGAAGCGCACAGGAGAAGGACCATGGCCGCCGCTCTCGGACGAATTCGAATCATCGTTGCCTCGAGGTCGCGATCCAGTAGATCCAGAGCCCGGAGCAGATCGCGATCGTGATGAACGGGTGGATGAAGGCGCCGACCGTCGCGATGAGGTACAGCGGCACGCCGACGCGGTAGCTCCGCGTCATCCGTTCGATCCGCTCCTCGGTGACCTCGGACTTCAGGAGATGGCGTCCTGCGATGGCGCTCTTCCAAAGCACGTTGTACGCGAGGGCGCCGACGACGTACGTCCCGCCGTAGACCGCCGCGGCCATTGGCGCCGCGGGCCTCTCGAAGTACTCGGCGAGCAGCGCCGTCGGGAAGGGCACGATCGTGACGACGAACAGCAGGAAGCCGTTCGCGTAGAGGAAGGGCGCGTTGACCCGCCGGATCATGTTGAACATCGCATGGTGGTTCGCCCACATGATCAGGATCGCGAAGAAGCTCGTGACGAGCGCCAGGTAGGAAGGCCACTGCGCGAGGAGTGCGGCGCCGAGCTCCCCTCCCGGGGCGTTCGGCGCGAGGTGCGGCACCTTCAGCTCGAGCACGAGGAGCGTGATCGCGATCGCGAACACGCCGTCGCTGAAGGCCTCGATGCGGCCGGTCTCCTTCTCCTCGACGGCCGCGGGGGATGTCGGCGTCACGGCGGTCGGGCTCCGGCTCCCTCTCAGGGCTTGGGCGGAGCCGGCGTGGCCGAGGCGTGGTCCGCCACGAGAAGCCACTTCCCGCCGATCTTCTTCATGACCGCGACGAAGCGGCCCTTGAGCACGACCGGATCGCCGCCCTTCTTGGGCCGCAGGTCGAACATGTAGTTGCCCCAGTTCCCATCGACGTCTCCGGAGGTCTGGTGCGTGACGTTCGTCAGCGCCACGTCGGCGACCGTGAATGCATCGAAGTAACCGGCGTACGTTTTTCGGATGGCGTCGGTGCCGCGCGCCTCCGGCGCCTCGGGAAACCACATCACCGCGTCCGGCGCGTAGAGCGCCACGACGGCGGCGAGATCATTGGCCTTCATGGCCTTCATCCAGGCCGCGTCGGCCGCCTGCGGGGTGTCCTGCGCGGACACCGCGGACGCGAGGGCCAGGGCACCGATTCCCAGGGCGCCGATCCAGAGGTTCCGCGACATGTCTCCTCCTCTTCCGTTTCGTGTTTCAGCGGAAGATATACGAGTTCGGAGCCGAAGACCGGCTAGTGGATGGCGCGGCCGAGGACGCAGACGAGCTGGGTCGCGATCAGCCCGAGGAGGACGAGCGCCAGGACGGACTTCCGGAAGACGCTCCAGGTCTTGACGAGCGGCGCGCCGCAGCGCAGGCACGTCTGCGTGACGTTCAGGTCGTTCTCGGCCTGGCAGCTCCAGCAGGTCACAGCGCCTCCTACTCGAACTCGACGCGCGGAGGCGCCTGCTCGGGGCCCACGCGCCCGGCCGCGATGTCCGCCTTGTAGTAATTCTCGCCCCGCATCGGCGCGCCCGCGAGCCGGCGCAGCATCGCGATCTGGCCGACGTGCGTCAGCGCGTCCGCGATGGGCCCCTGAAAGAGCCGCTCCGGCGGGCAGCCGAGCGGCTCCGAGGCGGCGAGGGCCTCGTCCAGACGCGAAACCGCGGCGAAGAACCGGCCCACTTCCTCCTCCCAGGGCAGGGGGCTCGAGTCCTTCCACGTGTGTCGCCCGCGCGTGAGCTCGAGCGCCCAGTCCATCAGGTCGCCGACGTGCGCGAGGATCGCCTCCGGCGTCCGCGTTCGGTCGGCGCCTCGTGCCGCGCCGCCGGCGGCGGCGACGCGGAACCGCGCGAACTCCGGCGGCGCGCCGCGGACCGCCTTGCCGCCGCGGTACGCGAGGGTCGCCAGCGTGTGACGCAGCAAGTCGCGCCCGGGGTCGCCGCTCAACCCAGGTCTCCCAGCTGCGAGAGCATTCCGAACTCGTCGACGACGTCCCAGTGCTCGATCACGCGCCCGTCTTCCAGGCGATAGAAATCCATTCCTCGCACCGACAGCCGGCGCCCCGTCGGGGCGATGCCGAGAAACATCCCCTTGTGCGTTCCCTGCCAGTGGTAGCGGGCGGCGACGACTTCGCCCTCGCCGACCAGCTCGTCGAGGACGAATCGCAGATCGGGAAAGGCCTTCCGCAGATCTCGAATCCTGTCGCGGACGCCCGCCGCGCCGGCCGCCTGGTTGGCGACGGGGTTGTGCTCCACGTAGGACGCTCCGATGAGCTGGTCCAGGAGCCCGAAGTTTCCGGCGTTCAGGACCTCGTCGAAGAGGCGCTGGATCAAGGCCTTGTTCCGCTCGCTGCTCAAGGTGCCGGCTCCCCGGCATTCTGCAGCATCTGGCCCGCGAGCTCCTTGACGAGCTTGGCGCAGACCATCGCCGTCATGCCCGAGGAATCCATGCTGGGGTTGAACTCCACCACATCCGCGCCGACGAGGGGAGCCCGGATGCGCTGGATGACCTCGATCGCCTGGCGCGTGGTCAGGCCGCCCGGCTCCCGGTGCGCGACCCCGGGGGCGTGCGCGGGGTCGAGGCCGTCGATGTCGAAGGAGACGTAGACCGGCCCTTCGAAGTCGGGCACGCGGCGCGGATCGAATTCCCTCATTGCGATGACCTCGACGCCGAAGCGCGCGGCCTGCGCGCGGCAGTGCGCGTTGATGGTGCGGATCCCGACCTGAACGAGCCGCGCGGCGAGCCCCTCCTCCAGGATGCGGGCGAAGGGCGACGCGTGCGACCGCGGGTTTCCGTCGAAGTCGTCGTAGAGGTCGGGGTGCGCGTCGAAGTGGAGCAGCGAGAGCCGCGGGTACTTGTGCGCGAAGGCTCGCAGGACCGGATGCGTGATCGCGTGGTCCCCCCCGAGGACGATCGGCAGGAGTCCCCGCGCGAGCAGCGCCCCGACCGCGGACTCGATGCGCTCCCACAGGTCGGCTCCCGGCTGCGGACCGAAGTCGCCGGCGTCGAAGAAGCGGGACGGCGTGATCTCGTACCCGTTCTCGCTCCACGCGTTCGACGACGCGATCGTGAGCGCGGAGCGGATGAGCGGCGGCGCGTCGGCGGCGCCGCGGCGGAACGAGGAGTTCTCGTCCGAGCGGAAGCCGATCAGAGCCAACCGGGGGGTTTTGGGTTGTGAGTTGTGAGTCATGAGAGGTCTCAATAATTGCGACGACTCACAACTCACAACTCATGACTCACAACCCCTCTCCATGCGAATGATGGGTAGTCTGACTCCATCCGGAAGCGGTATCTCGAGGCGCTCCTTCTCCTCGAATCCCAAGGCCCGGTAGAAGGGCACGCCCGGGAGCGTCGAGGCGAGCGTCACGCGCCGGAATCCCGCGGCCCGCGCCGCGTCGAGGCACGCCTGCAGGATCTGCGTGCCGATCCCGCGCCGCGCGCAATCGGGATGAACGAAGAAGGCGCGGATCCGAGCCGGCTCCGTCGAAGGGTCGAGCAGCGGGTCCTCCTGTTCGGCCGCCTTCATCTGGTCTCCGCCGTAGAGCGTCCGGCGGCGGCTCCAGCCGCCGCAGCCGACGAGCCGGAGCCGTCCCTCGTCCTTCTCCTCCTCCTCCGCGAGGAAGTAGGTGCCGTCGGCGATGAGCGCGCTGTCGGTGCCGAAGACGTGCTGGATGGCGCTCTCGGTCTGCGCGTCCGAGTAGTAGCCGCGGGAGAGGCTCCGTGCGGACGCAGGGATCAGCTCGGAGAGCGCCCGCCGGTCGGACTCGGTCGCGAGCCGGATGCGCACCACGGCCGCATTCCTAACGGGCGCGCGCCCCCGGCGTCGGGACGGCGAGCGCCTCGGCGGCCGGCGTTCCGGCGGCGGGCGCGGTCAGGCTGCCCGGCGGATAGAGCAGGACGACGTCGTCCGACGCGACGAGGTGCAGCTCCTCGCGCGCCACCTTCTCCGCCGGGAACTCGTGCCGGGCGGCCGCGTCGATCGCCTGGCGGAGGCTCTCGTTCTCGCGGCGCCGCTGGGCGATCTGGCGGTCGAGCGTCTGAACCTCCGTCCTCGCGCGGCGCAGCTCGAGCACGCGTCGGTCCGACAGGAGCAGGACGCCCATGAGGACCGACGAGACGGCCAGCGAGACGACGAAGGCCGTCATCGGCCGGGGCCCGCGCGTTCCCGTCTCGGGCTTCATTCCCGGAACGCCGAGCGGCCCGGATAGCGGCCGGCGCCCTCGAGCTCCTCCTCGATCGCGAGGAGCCGGTTGTATTTCGCCATGCGCTCGCCGCGGCAGGCGGAGCCGGTCTTGATCAGGCCGGAGTTCACGGCGACCGCGAGGTCGGCGATCGTGTCGTCGGTCGTCTCCCCGGAGCGGTGCGAGACGATCGTGCGGTATCCCGCGGTCTGCGCCATGCGGACCGCGTCCAGCGTCTCGGTCAGCGTGCCGATCTGGTTGACCTTGACGAGGAGCGCGTTGCCCACGCCGTCGGCGATGCCTCGCCCCAGGATCTCGGGGTTCGTCACGAAGACGTCATCGCCGACCAGCAGAACCTTCTCGCCGATCCGCTTCGTGAGCTCGCGCCATCCGGCCCAGTCGCCCTCGGCGAGCCCGTCCTCGATCGACACGATCGGGTACGCGGCCGCGAGGTCCGACCAGAACGCGATCATGCCGTCGCTCGACAGGGTCTTCTTCTCTCCCTTCAGCTGGTACTTCCCGCCCTCGTAGAACTCGGACGCCGCCGGGTCGAGCGCGAGGACGACGTCCTTGCCGGGCTTGTATCCGGCCGCCGCGACCGCGGAGAGGATCAGCTCGATCGCCTCCTTCGCCGAGGCGATGTCGGGCGCGAAGCCGCCCTCGTCGCCCACTCCGGTCGAGAGGCCCTTTTTCTTGAGGATGCCGCGCAGGGCGTGGAAGACCTCGGCCCCCGCGCGCAGGGCCTCGGCGAACAAAGGGAAGCCGACCGGGCAGATCATGAACTCCTGCGGGTCGAGCCGGTTGTCGGCGTGCGCGCCGCCGTTGATCACGTTCATGAGCGGCACGGGCAGCGTGGTCGCTCCCGCGCCGCCGAGGTAGCGGTAGAGCGGGAGGCCCGACGCCTCGGCCGCGGCCCGCGCCACCGCGAGCGAGACGCCGAGCATCGCGTTGGCGCCGAGCCGGCCCTTGTTGGGCGTGCCGTCGAGCTCGATCAGGATCCGGTCGATCAGCGCCTGGTCGCGGGCGTCCACGCCGACGAGCTCCTCGGCGATCTCGCCGTCGACGTTGGCGACCGCCTTGCGCACGCCCTTGCCGCCGTAGCGGTTCTTGTCGCCGTCGCGCAGCTCGAGCGCCTCGCGCGACCCCGTCGAGGCCCCCGACGGCACCCCCGCCTTCGCGGAGACGCCTCCGGAGAGAAGCACCTCCACCTCCAGGGTGGGGTTGCCCCGCGAGTCGAGGATCTCCCGGGCGTGCACGGCCTCGACGGAAAAGCTCATGCGATCAGCTCGCGTCCGGCCCGGGTGAGGGCCTCGAGGTCGGAGGGCGAATGCGCTTCGATGTACAAGCGGGCGACGGGCTCGGTTCCCGACTCGCGAACCAGAATCCACGAACCGTCCTGGAAAATCAACTTGATTCCGTCGAGGCGGCTGACCCGCTCGACCTTGCGCCCGGCCACGCTCCCGGGCGGATCCTCGCGATGGCGCGCGAGGCGCTTCTGTTGCTCGGGCGTCAGCCGGAGGTCGACCCGGCGCGTCAGGTAGGGACCGATCTCGTTCCACAGCCGCGTGCGCAGCTGCCCGATCGTCTTCTCCTCGGCGCCGACGAGCTCGGCGGCGAGCAGGTCGGCGAGGATGCCGTCCTTCTCGGGGACGTGGCCCTCGACGGTCAGGCCCGCGCTCTCCTCCCCGCCGAAGCCGATCTCACCCGCCAGCAGCTTTTCACCGATGTACTTGAAGCCGACCGGAGTCTCGTAGAGGGGCACGTCGAACTTCTTCGCGACGGCGTCGAGGGCGTGGGTCGTGGCGACGCTGCGCGCGACGCCGCCGCGCCGGCCCTTGCGGCCGAGCCGGTCGTGGAGGAGGAGCGCGAGGATCTCGTTGGGCTGCACGTAGGCGCCGGTCTCGTCGCAGATGCCGAAGCGATCCGCGTCGCCGTCGCACGCGAGACCGAGGCGGGAACGGTGCGAGCGGATCTCGACCGCGAGCTCGCGCAGCTCGGGCTCGCCGCACTGCGGCGACTGGCCGCCGAAGAGCGGGTCCGCCTTCGCATGGAGCCGCGAGAGCGCGGCGCCGGTCTTCTCGAGGTACGCGTCGAGGAATCCCGCGGCGGTGCCGAAGCGCAGGTCGACCGAGAAGTGCGGCGAGCCGCGGCTGATCGAGGAGGCGTCGACCTTTCGGGCGAGATCGTCCAGGTACCCGGCGACGGGATCGAACCGCTCGATCCGGTCCGCATGCTTCGCGGCCGGCGCCGGCTCCTCCGCTCCCGCCGCGATCTCGCTCTCGATCCGGTGCGTGACCTCGGGCAGGGCGGGAGCCCCGTCGGAAGTGGAGAACTTGATGCCGAGGTACTGGGGCGGATTGTGGCTTGCGGTAAAGTTGACCGCGCCCACGGCCCCCGTCCGGCGGATCTCGAAGGCCAGGACCGGTGTGGGAACCGGACGGACGCTCACTTGCGCCGGGAAGCCGTAACGGGCGAAGAGGATCGCGGCCTCCGCGGCGAAACGGTCGGCCAGAAAACGCGTGTCGTACCCGACGAGCACCAGACCCCCGGCGCGACCGTCGGCGGCGAGCACCCGCGCGATCGCCGCGATGACCCTGCGCGCGTTGGGAAAGGTGAACTCCTCGGCCAGAACGGCGCGCCAGCCGGAAGTCCCGAAGCGGATCGCCTTCGTGTCATCCGGCGGGGTCATGCGGTGAAAGTAACACGGCTCCTGAGAACGGCGGCGTGGGCGGCCGCCGCGGCCGCCACGACGGCCATCGCCTGCACGGTGGGCGCCTCGGGCGTCCGCGAGACCGTGGGGCTCTCGGTGCGCGATCCGGACCTGATCCGTCCGCTGCGCGAAGTGGTTCCGGAGCCCCGGAATGGGGAGCCGCGAGACTCGGTCGAGCGGGCCGTGTTCGAACGCATCAACGCCGATCGTCGCGCCGCCGGCCTCGCGGCGGTCGCCTGGGACGAGGGCGCCGCCCAGGCGGGCCGTCGGTTCTGCGCCGCCCAGGTCCGCGAGCGGACTCACGGCCACTTTCTGATGGACGGGATCCCGCCCTACGCCCGAACCGCGCTCGCGGGTCTCTTCGGCGTCGGATCGGAGAACTCCGCGACCTGGTTGACGTCGGGGAAGGAGTTCCAGATCGGCATGCGGGAGCTCGGCCTCAAGGCGCACGCCGACATGATGGACGAGGTCCCGCCGGACGACGGCCACCGGCGGACGATCCTCGATCCCACCGCGACCCACGTCGGCGTGGGCTGGGCGCAGCAGAGCGGGAGCTTCCGCATGGCGGAGGAGTTCATGACGCGTCGGATCGCCGAGATGACGCTGACCCTGGTCGCGGAAGCGCCGGCCACCATCCTCGTCGAGGGCCGGATCCTGTCGACGTACGCGTTCGAGTTCGTGACGATCGCGAACGAGCCGTCGCCGCACCCGCTCAGCCGCGACGAGGCCGACGCGCGCAAGAGCTACAGCTACCCCGACCCGCAGATCGCGTACGTCGCCGAGGGCCGCAAGGCGCTCCACGTCGTGGGCGCGGACACCCAGGACCGCGTCGCCGTTCGCGGCGCGGCGTTCGCCTTCCGGTTCACGCCGGCGCGGCCCGGGCTCTGGACGATCCTCGTCTACACGAGCGAGGGCCGCCAGGAACCGCGGCCGGGAGCATCCGCCGTGATCTGGATGGAGCCGTCCAAGGCCCCGCGATGATCACGATCCTCGTGCTCGGCGGCTCGAACGCGGATCCGGCGCCCGCGACGGCCATCGCCACGGACGATCCCTCCGTCGAGATCCTCTCCGCGGGAAGCGCCGAGGAAGCGCTCGAGAGGCTCGCGCGCAACCGCCGCATCGACGCGGTGCTCCTGCTTCCGGGCTCGCCGGCGCGAGAGCTCGCGGAGACCCTCGCGGAGGAGGACCCCGCGGCCCCTCCCCTCTTCGCCCCGAAATCGATGGGAGAGATTGCCGGGGCGCGCAGGCTCGAGGCCGAGAGTTCGGATGCGCTCGTGCGGCTCATCGTCCAGGCCCTCGAACCGCCGTAGCGGTCATCTCGAGCGTAGCGACTCGATTGCCCGACTGGAAAGCACGGGATCCTTCGTCGCTCCCCCTCGCTACGCTCGGGGTCCGCTCCTCAGGATGACAGGCGATCCCAACGTGCGCGACGCTCGGGGTCCGCTCCTCAGGATGACAGGCGATCCCAACGTGCGCGACGCACGGGGTCCGCTCCTCGTGATGACGGGAAAAACAAGAAGGGCGGCCCAAAGGCCGCCCCGGAAACACGAGCGGGTCGCCCGAACGAGCGGCCCGGCCTCCTCCTTACGCCCCCGGGAGAATCTTCCTCGAGAGGACGTAACCCACCAGAGCAAGGAAAGCGACGAGGGCCGAAAGGCCCATGACGGACAGGGTCGGCGTCGCGACCGCGACGGGTGCGAGCTGGCCGGTGAACGAGATGCTGGTGTTGATCGCGGTCGTGCCGCCCGGGTTCAGCGTCCGCCCCGTCCACTCGTTGGCGATGCCGTTGTCGAGGCAGCCGGTCGCGACCGTGTTCGAGAGGTTGCCGGCCGAGATCTCCGACCAGATCGTCCCGTAGCCGTTGGCGCTGTAGCGGTCGTTGGGCGTGGCGTTGCCGAAGAGGATCGTGTAGTTCTGGAACTGGCAGTCCTTGCCGGCCGCCGCCCCTCCGACGAGCGCGGGAGTTCCGGAGTCGCTGCTCGCGAGGTACAGGTCCGCGCCGATGAACGTGTCCCACGTGACCGCGGCGTTGCCCGTGTCCGAGAAGGCCAGCGCGATGTTGGCCGCGGAGGCGCCGTTGACGTAGGTGATGGTCTCGGTCAGCCGAAGACCGGTCGCACCGGCGTCGACGACGATGACGACCGTGAACGGGCTGCCCGACGTTCCCGTGCCGGTGACCGGAGAAAGCGAGACTTTCGTCCAGGGCGTGGGGAAGCTGCCCGTGGCCGATCCGCACGGGTGCTGGCCGAAGTCGGGGCCGTAGATCACGCCGCCGATGCCGGCGAAGACGCCCGAGTCGGCCGTCTCGCCCGCGGTGCAGTCCGTCGGGAAATACTGGCCTCCGCCGGGAACCGTCGAGTTGTAAACCTCCATCGAGGTCTCGTCTCCGATCACGATCGTCAGCGGGCTGCCGGCGATCGTGACGGTCGCGGGCGCCGCGTTGGCGACGTGCCGCGGAACCCAATTGGCCTTCTGCGCGAACGCCGGGACTGCGAGGCTGAGAACCGCGAGCACAAGAATCGCGCGCTTCATTCCTTCTCCTTTTGAGCGTGACCGAGTTTCCGACCCGTGTTGTTGCGCGCATCATGGCGTTGCCGGGTCGGCCTGTCAAGAAGAACAGGATGGAAGGGGCGCCTGTCCCGCCGGACAGCCCCCCCCCGGGCACCCCCGGCGGGTCCTGGGCACCCTCCCTCCGGGTTCCCGGCCCGTACCGCCGGGTCGTGGTAACGTCTCGGTCGGGGGTCATTTCATGGGCTGTGGCAGCGGCGGCGGCTGCGGGGTTGGCAACTCCTACAATCCCGGCCAGTACGTCGGCATCCGGATCAACGAACACGAGGACGGACGAAGCGTCCTCTGCGACACGATGGGGATCGAGGTCTCCAAGGGCCAGCGTGTGATCGTGGAGGGCGACTCCGGGATGGAGTACGCCCAGGTCATCAACCTCCGCCCCATGATCCTGAAACAGTGTCAGTTACGCGACTCCAAGCGGATCGTCCGGGTCTCCACGGACTCGGACCTGGCGGCCTACGACGCCAAGGTGACCCGCGAGAGGCAGTTCCTGACGGATACCCGGAGTCTGGCCGGCGACAAGCACCTGGCCATGAAGCTCATCCGCGCCGAGGAGACCTTCGATGGCCGAAAGGTCACCGTTTATTACACTTCCGAGGCTCGGATCGACTACCGCCGGCTGGTCTCCGACCTGGCCATGAAACACCCGGTCCGCATCGAGATGCGGCAGGTGGGACCGCGGGACGAGACCAAGATGCGGGGAGGGATCGGGCCCTGCGGCCTGACCCTGTGCTGCTCGACCTTCCTGAAGTCGTTCCACCCGGTCACGATCAAGATGGCCAAGAACCAGAACCTTTCGCTGAACCCCTCGAAGATCTCGGGCATGTGCGGGCGGCTGATGTGCTGCCTGGCCTACGAGGACGAGGGCGGCGAGAAGGCCTCCGGACCGCCCCGGAAGTCTCAGAATATTTCGTCGGAGCTGCCTGTTTAAGCTGTCAAATCGTCCCACCTTTAACCGGGACAAAGAGAGACAGCCGTGGCCAACCGAAACTCCTCAGGCGGCGCTTTCCGAAACGACGAGGATACGCCCGCCAACCGAAAACTGATCCGTCCGAACCTGGCGGAGCTCTCCGACCGCTATCCCACGCGGTCCTTCGCCCAGCGCAAGCAGGTCCCGCCCGAGCAGACCAACGCGGAGAGCTACTACTACCTGAAGCAGATGGCGGCCAAGACCCCGATGGTGGTCGTCCTGACCGACGGCGAGGAAATCCGGGGCTGGATCGAGTGGTACGACAAGGGCTGCCTGAAGGTGAACCGGGAGCAGGGGCCCAACCTGCTGATCCCGAAGGCCTCCATCAAGTACATGTTCAAGCAGTCCGAGGCCGGGGGGCCGCCCGACCCGAACGGGAACCGGTAGACCCTAGACGGTAGCCGGTCACCGGCAGGACCCGAATGACGGGGCGGCCCTCGGGCCGCCCATCTCGTTTTAGCGCGCGCCCCTGCCGGACAGCACCGCGGGGACCGTCTTGAGCAGGATCTTCAGGTCGAGCAGGGGCGACCAGGTGTCGATGTACTTCAGGTCGAGCGCCATCCAGCGGTCGAAGTCGACCTCACTCCTCCCGGAGACCTGCCAGAGGCACGTCAGCCCGGGCTTCATGCTGAGCCGCCGTCGCTGCCAGGGCTCGTAGTGGGAGACCTCCTCGGGCAGCGGCGGGCGCGGGCCCACGAGGCTCATGTCGCCCACGATCACGTTCCAGAGCTGCGGCAGCTCGTCGATCGAGAGGCGCCGCAGGATCTTCCCGACGGCCGTCATCCGGGGGTCCCGCCGGACCTTGAAGACGGGCCCCGTCATCTCGTTCAGGTGCGAGACCTCGGAGAGCCGCTCTTCTGATCCCGGCTCCATCGTGCGGAACTTGGGCAGGGTGAAGTGGCGTCCGTTCAGCCCGCAGCGGACCTGGCGGAAGAGGATCGGGAAGCCCGAGGTCAGCAGGATCGCGAGCGCGGCGAGGATCTGGATCGGCAGGGTGACGAGGAAGAGCACGAGCGCGAGCGTGAGGTCGATGACCCGCTTCGCCACGAGCTGGCCCGGGTTGGACGGCGTCGTCGTGAAGGAGAGCAGCGGGATGCCGTCGAGCTCCTCGAGAACGGGGCGCGCCAGCACGTGCGGGAAGATGTCGAGCGACACGTGCGCACGGACGCCGTGACGCTCCGCCACGAGCAGCGCGTCCTCGTACTCGGGCAGCTTGCCCTTCTCGATCACGAAGATCACCTCGTCGACGACCTCCCGCGAGAGGACCGTCTCCATGTCGGTGATCCGGCCCAGGCACGGCCAGGTGTGCAGCCGCGAGTCTCCGCCGTTGTCGTCCAGGTATCCGACGACGCGAAAGCCCCAGTGGGGATGCGCCTCGAGGAACTCGCCGAGCTGCGCGGACTTCGGACCGGTTCCCACCAGAAGCGTGGTGCGGAAGTTGAAGCCCCGCGCGCGGACCCAGCGCGACGTCGTCCGCAGCGCGACCTTCTCCGAAGCCAAAAAGCAGAAGTTGATGACTCCGAAGAGGACCAGGAACCAGCGGCTCACGAACTCGAGCCGCAGGCCGTAGATCAGGAGGACCAGGATCGCCGTGCCGCCGAAGGCGACCTTGCCCGCCGCCCAGATCTCCTCGCCGAGCGGCAGCGTGCGGTGGCTTCGGTAGAACCCCGCGGCCGACAGCAGGAGACCCCAGATCGGCAGGATGAAGAAGAGCAGCAGTAGATACTGGTCGAGCGGGAAGAGCGGCAGGGGGAAGACCGACGGGAGGATCGTCCGGAGCGGGCCCTGGCGCAGCACCCACGAGAGGGGTAGCGACACCGCCGTCAGAGAGAGGTCCGTCAGGAGCACTCCCAGGGCGATGGCGCGCGCTTTCTGCTTCAGCATCGAGGCGATCGACTCCCGGCTAGGGGCCGGGGGCAGGAAACCCGATCAGTGGCCGGATGTTAAGCGAGGGGCTCGCCGGCTTCAAGGACGGCGACATAGCGGTCGACCACATCATCCCAACGATATCTCTCTCGCGTCCGTGTGCGTGCCCGTTCTTTCCATACGGACTGCGCGCCCGGATCATCCAGGATCCCCTTCAAGAGACGCGCCAGGGTACCCGGTTGGTTGACATCGAAAGGCAGGGCGGCGCCCCCGGCCACCTCCTCGTTCTCGGGCGTCGCGTTGTAGCAGACGACCCGGCCGTAGCCCATCGCCTCCACCAGGGCCGGATGGGTCCCGCCCACCTCGGTCGCCTGGACGTAGACCGCGGCGTGCGCGAGGAGCTCGCGGTAGCCCTCTCCGTAGATCGCGCCGGGCATCTTCACGCGGGGATCCGCCTCGCGCCTCAGTTGCGCGATGTAGTCCGCGGCGTACGGCGCATCGCCCACCAGGACGAGCGGGGTCTCGCCCGGCACGTCGCGGTACGCGCGCAGGACGGCGAGGGCGTTGTTCTCGGGCTCGAGACGCGAGACGTACAGCACGTAGCGCTCGCTCGCGAGGCCGAGCCGCGTCAGAGTTTCGGTTCCCGCCGGTTCGGGGAGATCGCCGCCGTAGGGGATGAACGTGGACTCGCAGCCGTAGCGCGAGCGGTAGTACTCCTCGATCACCCGCGCGTCGGTGACCACGGCGTCCGGGACGATCGTCGACAGGCGCTCCGAGATCCGGTACGCCACGCGGCCGAGCGCGCTCCACTTCTTCCGGTTGCGCTCGAGCCCGTCTACGTTCAGGACGACCCTCGTCCGTCCGCCGAGGCGCGGCAGGAACGCGGCCGCCGCGTTGATCGCGTTGCAGACGAGGACCGCGTCGAACTGTTCGAGGGCGGCGTCGACGCCCGAGAGCGCGCCGTGGACGACCGTGTCGAGGTACTTCGTCGGGATCGTGGGCAGGACGCGGATCTTCGCGCCGCGCCATTCCTCGAGGCCCGGCTGCGCGTAACGCGTGCGCGTGTAGACGGTGACGTCGTGGCCGCGCGCGGCGAGACGCGCGGAGAGCTCCTCGGCCAGCGTCTCGAACCCGCCGTAGCGGGCCGGGATGCCGCGAGTGCCGAGGATGCCGATTCTCATCAACCGCGATTATCGGTCGTCGGGGCGACCCTCGCGGCCGCCCGAGGAAGGCGTCAAGCCCCTCCCCGGTGTTCCTGGGCCAACCTCGCCCTGTCCCGGATCTCCCGCCGCTTTTCCCACAGCCGCTTTCGATTCCGCCACAGCCATCCGAACGCCGGCAACGAGCTCCGCTCGACCGTCAGGCAGGCGCCGACCACGACCAGGTCGCGGAGGAGGGTCGGCACGAGGGTGCGCGCGGCGCCTCCGGGCATCCGATTGTTGATGCGCAGCAGGAAGCGGTTCTTGACCGAGTGCATGTTGGCGAGCGCGCTCATCGAGCGGCGGCGCTCGGGAAGGTTGCGGCGGCGGTGCCACGCGACGGCCGAGGGAACGTAGAGGCAGCGCCAGCCGAGCGACGAGAGCCGCAGCGCGAGGTCGGCGTCTTCCCGGTACAGGAAGAAATCCGCGTCGAAGTAGCCGGTCGAGATGCGGGCGTCCACGAGCGCGGCGCGGCGGTAGAAGCCCGCGGCGCCGGAGGTCCCGGCGACCTCGCCGGGCGCGAGGTCACGTCCCGCGGCCGGCTCTCCCGAGCTGCGGTCGAAGTGGCGGCCGGAGGCCGTGAACACGATCCCCGTCGAATCGAGCGTGCCCGTCGGCGCCAGGTCGGGGCCCTCCGCGCGCAGGATCCGCCCGGAGGCCGACCCCACGTCGGCGGCGTCCGGCGCGTCGAGGCGTCGCACGAGACTGTCCGCGAAGTCGGGCGCGAGCCGGCAGTCGGGATTCAGCGCCAGGACGTAGCGGCCGGTGGTCGCGTCGATGCCCGCGTTCATCGCCGCCGCGAATCCCACGTTCCCGGGAAGCGCGAGGAGGCGGACCGCGCTCCCGAACCGGGACGGAACCTCGCGCGAGCCGTCGGTCGAGGCGTTGTCGACGAGCCACGTCTCGACCGCGACGCCTCGCTGGGACACGGCGGAGGCGAGCGAGAGGGGAAGGTCCGCGGCGTCGTCCTTGGAGACGACGAGGATCGAGACGTCGGGGCGCGTCATGGGTCGTGGGTCGTCGGCCGCGGGCGGCGCAGGCCGACGGACAGGCCGAGGACCCTCCAGTAGGCGCGCGCCGCCTCCGGACGCGGGCGCGGCAGCGTGCGGCGAAGCGGAAGGACGGCGAGGCGCAGCAGCATCCCGGCGGCGAGGAGCCCGCGGTACGCGGCGCGGGCGGGAGCGCCGTAGCGCGTCCGCCGGTAGCGCAGCGCGTTCGCGTAGAAGACCGGCAGGAACCGGTCGTAGCCGAGCCGCGTCGCGGACTCTCCGCCGCGGTGCCGGAAGCGCGCCTCCGGGAGGTAGCGGATCGCGCCCTCGCCGCGCAGCCGCTCGCAGAGATCCACGTCCTCGTACCAGGCGGGGACGTACGCCTCGTCGAACCCGCCGATCCTCTCGAACGCGCCGCGCCGGACCGCGAGCGCCGCTCCCGCCGCCTGCTCGACCGCGAAGGCCTCGTCGCGATTCGCGTCGGCGTAGCGCGCGCGACGCCGGCACCGGTTGTCCGGGACGAGGTGGTCGAGGAGGAGCAGCTCCCGCGCGTCGCCGGAAAGCGTCGGGAGCCGGCGAAGCTGAAACGTCCGCTGGTCCTCGCCCCCGGGAGGCGCGAGCCGGCCGGAGCGCGTCGGGGGCGGGCCCGACCCGTTCATCTCGACCAGCCGCGGCGCGACCGCCGCGACGCCCGCATCGGACTCGAACGCGCGCGCGATCGCCGTGAACGGCTCGCCCTCGGCGCGGGTGTCGGGGTTCAGGAAGAGGAGCACGTCTCCCCGCGCCGCCGCGGCGGCCTGGTTCGACGCGGGACCCAGCCCGCGGTTCTCGGCGTTCACGAGGAGCGCGGCGTCCGGCCAGAGCGACTCGATCTCCGCACGCGAGACGCCGCCGCCGTTGTCCACGACGACGAGCGAGACGCGCGGCGTCTCCCCCGGCACTCGCGCCCGGGCCTGCGCGAGCGAGGCGATCGCGTCGTACAGATCGCCGGTATCCCGCCAGGAGACGCAGACGACCGTGATCTCTTCGATCACGGCGTCGCCGCCGGAAAGTGCGAGAGCTTGCCCGCGCTCCCGCGCCCGGTCCGCTCGCGCAGCGCCAGGAACGGGACGCGCGGCCAGACCAGCAGCGGCAGCGCGAGGCCGCGCCAGCCGACGGCCCGGACGTGGGCGAGGTCGGCGCGCAGGATCGGAAACAGGTGGCGCGCCACGAGCGCCGACTCGAAGTTGCGGAACAGCGTGCGCCAGCGGTTGCGCGCGGTCCAGTACGCCCTCCGGAAGGGCGTGCGCCGGCCGGTGCGCGAGCCCTCGTGGCGCGCGACCGCGCGCGGCTCGCAGAGGAACCGCCAGCCCGCGCGCGCGAGCCGGAGCGAGAGGTCGACGTCCTCGTAGTAGGCGAAAAAGGAGTCGTCGAAGGCCGCGCCGCCCTCGACTCCAGGGAGGGCCTCGAGCGCTTCGAGGGCCGCCCGCCGGTACAGCGTGGCGGTCGCCGAGACCCCGCTCACCGGGAAGGCCGCCGTGGGCGCCTCGCCCGCGGGCCGGCCGGACAGCACCGGAACCGCCTCCCCCCGCGCGTTCCACTCGAGCCCGGCCGAGTCGATCCGCGTCCCGTCCTCCGAAAGGATGATCCCCTGGGCGGCGGCCAGCCGGTCCTCGCCCCGGAGCGCCTCCGCGAGGCGCGCCGCGTAGTCCGCCGAGAGGACCGCGTCGTTGTTGACGAGGAGCACGAACGGCGCGCCGGTCCGCGCGATTCCCTCGTTGGCGGCCCCGGCGAAGCCGAGGTTGCGCGAGAAGGCGATGATCCGCGGAGCCGGGTCCAGCGCGGCGATTCGGGCGCGCTCCGCTTCGCCGGACGCGTTGTCGACGACGACCACGGAGACGCCGATGTCGCGCTGGTCGCGCAGCGAGGAGAGGGCCCGGAAGAGCGCATCGCCGCCGTCGCGGTTGACGACGACGGCGTCGACGTCAGCGGGTGCAGGGGGCGACGAGGCGTTCAAACGTTCGCGCTTGTCGGTTGACTCGATCGGCGTGCGCGATATGAAATCGCATTTTCATGCTACCACGCGAGTTTCTGCGGGAGAACGCGGAGCGCCTCCTCCGGGAGATGCCCGAGCGGTTCGCGGGCGCCGGGCTCGAGACGTATACGGAGCTCGAGCGCCAGCGCCGCGAGGCCGTGACCCGGCTCGAGGAGAAGCGCCGCCGCCGCAACGCGCTCACCGCGGGCAAGGGCAAGCCGTCGCCCGAGGCGCTCGCCGAGATGAAGGCGCTCAAGGAGGAGATCCATCAGCTCGAGCGCGCGACCGAGGAGGCGGAGCAGAAGCTGACCGCGGTCGAGCGCGTGGTCCCGAACGCGCCGAAGGACGACGTCCCGCGCGGAAAGGACGAGAGCGCCAACCGGGTCGAGCGCACCTCCGGAGAGCCGCGCCCCTTCGCCTTCGCGCCGCAGCCCCACTGGGACCTCGGCGTCGCGCTCGACGTCCTCGACTTCGACCGCGCCGCCAAGATCACGGGGGCGCGCTTCACCGTCCTGAAGGGCGCGGCGGCGCGACTCTCGCGGGGGCTCATCCAGATGTTCCTCGACTTCCTGGTCGAGGAGCACGGCTACCGCGAGGTGCTGCCGCCGTTCATGATCAACGCGGATTCGCTCTTCGGGACGGGCCAGCTGCCGAAGTTCGAGCAGGACCTCTTCCAGACCGGCGACGGCTACTACCTCGTGCCGACCGCCGAGGTCCCGGTCACGAACCTCCACCGCGACGAGATCCTGACGGCGGGAGAGCTGCCGCTGCGCTACGCCGCGTACACGCCCTGCTTCCGGTCCGAGGCGGGCGCGGCGGGACGCGACACGCGCGGCATGATCCGCCAGCACCAGTTCGACAAGGTCGAAATGGTCTGGTTCGTGAGGCCCGAGGACTCCGACGCGGCGCTCGAGACGCTGACCAGCCATCCGGAGGAGCTGCTGCGGCGCCTCGAGATCCCCTTCCGCCGCATCACCCTGTGCACGGGCGACCTCGGCTTCGCGTCGGCCAAGACCTACGACCTCGAGATCTGGCTGCCGAGCCAGAACGCGTACAAGGAGATCTCCTCGTGCTCGAACTACGGCGACTTCCAGGCGCGCCGCGCTTCGATCCGCTTCCGCCGCAGCGAAGGCGAGAAGCCCGAGTTCGTGCACACGCTGAACGGATCCTGCCTTCCCGTCGGACGCACCATCGTGGCGATCCTCGAGAACCACCAGCGGGAGGACGGCTCGGTCGAGATCCCGAAGGCGTTGCGCCCGTACGTGGGCGGGCTCGCTGCGATCGAGCGGCCCTGAGGGCGTGCCGCAGCCGCACGTCGCCGCCGCGGTGCTCCGGGCGGCGCGCCGGCTGCCCGGATACCCGCGGCTGCGCGTCCTCGACCTGTCGGCCGGACGCGGCGAGATCGCGTCGGCCCTCGCGGGCGACGGGTGTGCGGTCCGCGGCACGCACTTTCGCGCCGACGACTACAAGTTGACGGGGTCCCCCCCGGGGCGCGCGGCCGCCGATGCCTTCCCGATCGACGAGAACATCGATCTCATGGGCAAGCTGACGTACGGCGACGCCTCGTTCGACCTCGTCATCCTCTGCGAGGTCGCGGAGCACCTCCCGACCTCCATTCCCGTGATCGGCGAGATCGGGCGCGTGCTCGTTCCGGGCGGGTTCCTGATCCTCTCGACGCCGAACCTCGCGCGGCTGCACTCACGCTGGCACTTCTTCTGGACCGGAACCCACAAGCTGATCCGGCGGCGAGTCGGATGGGACCTCGCCCCGGGCGACCTCTACGCGTACCACATCGCTCCGGTCGACTTCCCGCTGCTCCACACGCTCCTCCACCAGGCGGGCCTCGCGATCGAGCGGCTGGATTGGACCCTCTTCAAGGCGCGCCACGCGTGGCTCCTCGCCGGCTATCCTCTCGTCTGGCTCGCGACGCGGCTCGAGACGCGGCGGCACCGGCGCGGAGCCCGCGCCCCGTACGGGGAGGGCGAGGACGACCTGTTCCGCTGGATGACTCGCCCCGCGATGCTCGCGAGCGAGCAGCTCCTGCTGACCGCGCGGAAGACGGCGTTCACCCAGGCTTCGTAGAGGCGCCCTGGCGGCCGCCCGGGCGGGGGCGAGCCCCGCCTTTACGGAGCGGAAGGCTTGAGCGGGGGCACGAGCGCGCCGGCGGAGACGATCATCTTCATCGCCTGCTCGGGCGTCACGTCGAGATAGGTCACCTTCTCCTCCGGCACCACCAGGAGAAAGCCCGTCGTCGGGTTGACCGCGCTCGGGATGAAGAGGCTGCAGCGTCCGCCCACGGCCGGGTCGCCGGGCACCGACGAGGTCACGAAGCCGATGCCCCAGGTCCCGGGCGACGGGAACTCGACGAGCGCGACGCGGCCGAAGGACGCCGGGCCGGAGGAGCCCAGGAGGAGCTCGGCGATCTGCCGGAGCGTCGCGTAGATCTTGTTGATGAGCGGGACGCGGTTCATGATCCGGTCCCACAGCGCGAACAGCCTCTTGCCCGCGATGTTGGCGGCGATGAAGCCCATGAGGAGCAGGAGCAGGTTCAGCAGGACGAACCCGAGTCCGACGACCGAGATCCCGCGCGCGCGCAGCTGTCGTCCGAGGATGTCGTCGAAGAACGTGAAGAGCTTCCAGACCACCCACAACGTGAGCACGGTGGGCGCGAGGACGAGGAGCCCGGCGATCCAGTAGCGGCGCAGGCGCACGCCGAGGCTGGCGGACATCGCCCAGATCGTAACAGGCCGCGACCCGCGAAAGCGGACGCGACCCGCGAAAGCGGTGCAGGAAAGCACGGGGGCCGTCCCCCGCGTTCCTCCGTACAATGGGGAGCATGATCCCCGGACGCCGAAAGGCCGCGAGCGCCTGGAGGCTGGCGCTCGCCGTCTCGATCGGGTTCGCCCTGCCGACCCTTCCCGGAGGCTGGGCCACGAACGGTCCCGTGCTCTACCAGGCGAACGCGGTCGCGGCCGACCCCGGGCCCGGCACCTCGGTCTACGCCGGGTCCTCGATCTACGACGCCAAGCAGAGCGCGATCTTCCACAGCAAAGACGGCGGACAGACCTGGGAGCCCCTGGTCCAGCTCCTGACGGGCGAGTTCTACTCGTCGCTCCTCGTCGACCCCCGGGCTCCGCAGCGCATCTACGCGGGCACGCTCGGCGCCGCCACCGGGAACTTCTACCTCTCGGCCGACGGCGGCACGACGTGGAGCCCGACCGGCTCCGCCTCCCCGTCCTGCTCTCCGTCGTTCGTCACGGGCTCCGGCACCCAGACCGTCCTCGTCGCGTGCGGGACCAGGCTCCTCCGCAGCGTGGACGGAGGAGCGACGTGGACGCCGCTGAACGCTCCCTTCGCGGAGCCCACGCGGCTCACGCCGGGAACGGGAGCGCCGGGAACGGTCGTCGCATACGGCACGACCACGGTCTACCGCAGCACCAACGACGGCGGCTCCTGGAGCACCCTCGCGTCGGCGCCTCCGGCGTGCCCCGGGCTCCTCGCGCTCCGCATGGACCCGAACGACGCCAACGTCCTCGTCGCCGGTGTCGGGAACGTCGGCGCGCAGGGCGTCTGCGGCGGAGTCTTCCGAAGCGAGGACGGCGGCCGGACGTGGGGCGCGAACGGCCTCTCGGGCTATTACGTCACGGACGTCGCGATCGACGCGCACGACCCATCGCTGGTCTTCGCCGGCGCGAGCACCCTCTCCGGGATCCTTCCCCGCGGGGGAGTCTTCGAGAGCCACGACGGCGGGGCGAGCTTCACCGACCTGCGCCTCCCGGCCTCAGGCGCGCTTCGGATTTCCCTTTCCCCGTCGGGCCGGCTCCTCTACGCCGCGACCCCGATCGGCGTGTTCGCCCGGGGGTTCCGGCGGACGACCCAGCTCGCGCCGCGCTGAGGCGTTCGGCTGAAATGGCGGAGAGGACGGGATTGACCGCCGTCCTTCGGACGGCGTTGCCTACTGCCGGGGGGATACCGCCGGGCTGAGGCCCGGCGTTGCCTACTGTCGGGGGCTTGCCTTCGGTGGTCGGCTCGCCTCTGGTGGTCGGCTCGAACCCGTGGACGATCTCGGCGCAAGTCAGAGTGTTGCTTGTTGGGCCGACCCGAAGGTTCCCTCTCGGCCCTCAATCCACTAACATCGCCGTCCTGACCACTCGCGGAGAGGTGGGTGAGTGGCTTAAACCAGCGGTTTGCTAAACCGCCGTAGGGGCTTAAACCTCTACCACGGGTTCAAATCCCGTCCTCTCCGCCATATCCGTCCTCTCCGCCATCAACTCTCGCCTCAGCCCGGCAGCGCGCCGGAGAGGGCCGTGACGGCGACAAAGAGGACGTAGGGCGGGATGTAGCCGCGATCGAAGGTCCCGATCTGCCGGAGGACCATCGCCGCGACCGCCAGGAACGCGCCCGCGACAGCCAGGGCGTTTCGGGGAGAGCCGTGCCGGATCAGGCTTCGCCCCCAGACGATCCCGAAGATCAGGAACAGGGCGATCCCGAGGTAGTCGGCGTCGTTCTCACCCGTGGACGCCCAGTACCAGAAGTTGACGTCGGCGGCGAGAACCGCCAGCAGGATGGGCAGCCACCGGCTTTGGACGGCCGTCGTGGTCATGGGGTCTCCCTCGATCTTACCTAACGCCCGGGGCGGCGGGTCTGTGACAGAATCCGGGCAGGTTCCGTTTCCGGGGGGAGGAAAGAGTGGGGGCTGACCGGGTCGCAGCCTTTTCCATCCTCGCGCTGACCGTGAGCCTCTCGCTCGCGCGTCCTCGCATCGGGCGAATCCGCGTCCAGCACGCCATCGCGGGCGTCCTCGGGGCGATGCTGACCATCACCCTCGGGATCGTCCCGATGGACCTGGTCACCCTGGCGATCAAGCTCCTCTTCTTCCCCGTCGTCACCATCGTCAGCCTCATGGTGATCACCCTCATCGCCGAACGGGCCGGCCTCTTCGACCTGCTAGCCCGCTTCGTCGCGGCCAGGGCCCGCGGCGACGGCCGCCGTCTCTTCACCTACCTGTTCGCGTGCGGCACGGTCACGGGGATGTTCTTCACCAACGACGCGGCGGTCCTGATCTTCACGCCGCTCGTCTTCCAGCTCATCGAACAGATCCAGGAGGAGTCCTGGACGACCCGGAACAAGATCCCCTACTACTTCGCCGTCCTCTACGTGGCGAACCTGGTCGGGGCGCTCGTCACGAGCAACCCGATCAACATCGTCGTGGCGAGCCTGTTCAAGATCTCCTTCGCCGAGTACGCGCGCTGGATGTTCCTGCCGGCGCTCGCCAGCATCCTCGTGACCTATGCCGGCCTGCAGGTCGTCTTCCGCCGGTCGATCCCGCGCACCTTCGTCGTCCCTCCGCCGCGGCCCCGCGGGTTCCGGGACTCGCGCCGTATCGCGGCCTCGGTCGCGGTGCTCGCGGCGACGCTGGCCGGCTTCTTCAGCCAGGGGTGGACGGGCATCCCGACCTGGCTGGTCGCCTTCGGGGGCGCCGCCATCCTGCTGGGAGTCGACACGACCTTCGGCAGGGGCGACCCGGTCCGGATCCTGAGGGGCGTGAGCTGGGACGTCCTCGCGTTCGTGGTCGGCATCTTCATCGTGGTGCTGGGCCTGCGCCACGCCGGCCTGACCCACCAGATCGGCGTTCTGCTCGGAGGCCTGGCGGCGAAGGGCACCTCCGCGATGACGCTGGGGACGAGCGTGACGGCCGCCGTCCTGTCCTCGATCATGAACAACCACCCGACGGCGGACATGATGGGCTGGGCCATTCGCGACCTCTCCCTGCCCGCGATGCAGACCCGGGTGCTGGCCTACTCGGCACTGATCGGCGGGGACCTCGGCCCCAAGATGCTGCCGATCGGCTCGCTGGCGGCCTTGATCTGGTTCCGGATCCTCCGCCAGCGCGGCGTCCAGATCCCCTACTCGCTCTACGTCCGGATCGGGATCCCCGTCACGCTGCTCGCGATCCTCGCCTCGGTCCTGGTGCTCAACGCGCAGCTCCTGGTCGCGACGCCCGCTCCGTAGGGCGCGTGATAGAGTCCGCGAAAAATCCGAAAGTCCGAACTCAGAGAGGGGTCGATACGGTATGTCGAGCTCTGTAGAAACGGCGGGCGGAACCCAGGCTCTCGACACGTATCTGCCGGACCTCCCCGCGATCGAGCTCCCGCAGGCCCCGGCGGCGGCGCTGCTCTGGAAACGCGGCCTGACGGTCGCCGGCATCCTGGTGACGCTGTTCACCCTGGACGTCATCACGATCCTCTTCGCGGACTACTGGCTCTTCGAGAGCCTCGGGCTGACGAGCGTCTTCTGGACGAACTTCGTGATGGGCGCGGAGCTGTACGTCTCGGCGTTCATCATCTTCGCGGCGGGCATCGCCGTGCCCGCGTACACCCACGACGTGAGCCCGCGCATGCGCCGCGCGTTCGTGCAGACGGCGCTTCTCGTCGCGTCGGTCGCGGCGTACCTCGCGGCGACCAACTACTCCGACTTCCTGCTCGGCGGACGCGGCTTCACGTTCGATCAGACGGACCCCGTCTTCCATCTCGACATCGGGTTCTACGCCTTCAACCTCCCGAACCTCTGGATCGCGTGGAAGTACCTGACGTGGGGCGCGTTCTTCTTCCTGGCCGCGTCGGTCTTCTGCGCGAACTCCGCTCGGGCCCGCAACCCGGCCGCGCTCCCGCTCTCGCGTCTGCGCGCGCGCGTGGCCCTCTCGGCGACGCCGACGACGCGCCTGGCATGGGTCCTCCTCGGCGTCCTGATCGCGATCGGCGTCTGGCTGACCCGCTATGACCTGCTGTTGCGGAACAACTCGGACGCCGCGACCATCAAGCGGGGCGCCCAGTACCTCGACGTCGTCGGGTTCTTCTCGAATCTCAACTACATCTGGCTGACGTCTTTCATCATCCTCGGCATCACCGCCGCCGTGTTCCTTCTGCTGCGCGCCCTGCACGATCCCTCGCCGGCGGACTGGCGCGACCGGGTTCGCCGCTTCGGCCGCCTCGTGGTCTGGCTGGTCGTGCTCGACTTCGGTTTCAAGTGCCTCGTCGTGGCCCGTTACTGGATCTTCGTCAAGCCGAACGAGCCGGTCATCCAGCTCCCCTTCATCCAGCGCCACGTCGACGCCACGCGCGCCGCCTACGGCCTCGAGGGGATCAAGGAGGTCGACTTCCTGCCCAATCGGCCCGGCGACCCCGTGCCCTCGGCGGACAGCCTCCTCGCGAGCCCCACCCTCAAGAATGCGCCGCTGTGGCCGGGGTTCGTCAGCTACCTCGAGCGCTGGATCGACCGCCAGCACTCGCAGCGCATCCTGCAGACGCAGGGCTCGGCGATGGTCTACGGCCCCACGCTCGAGCTCTTCCAGCAGCAGCAGAAGCTGCGCACCTACTACAACTTCATCAACGTGGACTCCGTCCGCTACACGGTGGACGGCGAGAAGAAGATGTTCGTCTCGGCGGTGCGCGAGACGCCGCTCTACGAGCCCGTGCCCTGGCTCGCCTACTGGGGCCAGCGCTTCATGATGTTCACGCACGGCTGGGGACTCGTGGCCGCTCCCGCCGCGGAGATCACGGGCGACGGCGGCCCGGCCTACGTCTCCTGGGACATCCCCTCCAAGGTCAAGTATCCCGAGCTCAAGGTGAACGAGCCGCGCGTCTACTACGGCGAGGGTTCCGCGACGATGGCCTTCTCCAACGTGCACGGGATGAAGGAGCTCGACTACCCCACCGACCAGGACCGGGCCGAGATCTACCTGCCGGAAACCGAGAAGACCGGCGTCCACATCGACTCGCTCTGGAAGCGGATCGTGTTCGGCTGGCGCAGCGGCAAGTTCTGGGAGCTCGTGTTCTCGGACCTGATCAAGCCCGACACGCGCGTCCACTACTTCCGGACGCCCGTCGACCGGCTCGCTCGCATCGCGCCGTTCCTCTTCTACGACTCGAACCCCTACGCGGTCGCCGTGGACGGCCGGCTCGTGTGGATCGTCAACGCGATGACGACGGCCGACCGCTACCCCTACAGCCTGATCGAGGAGCTGGGCGACAAGTCCGACGAGCGGTCACCCTTCCCGCGTCCGACGCGGTGGGTCAACTACATCGAGGACTCGGTCAAGGCGACGGTGGACGCGGCGACCGGGAAGATCACCTTCTACGCGATCAAGGACTCTCCGGTGATCCGCGCGTACGAGAAGATCTACCCCGGCCTCTTCACCCCGGCCTCGCAGATGCCCGAGGGCGTGCGCAAGCAGCTGACGTACCCGACGCAGCTGCTGCACATCCAGTTCGACGACCTCTACATCTACTACCACATGAAAGACGCCATGTATTACTTCAACATGGAAGACATGTGGGACGACGCGGACGAGGTGCTGGGGCCGATCCTCGACACCGGCAAGGCCATCACGTTCTCGATGGAGCCCTACGCGTGCATGCTCGACACCGGGAACGGCGTTTTGCCCGAGGCGAACCCGAAGGTCCAGTACTCGCTCGCGATGGTGTTCACGCCCGAGAAGGCGCTCAACCTGCGCGGGATCCCGATCGCCTATCAGGACCCGCCCGACTACGGGAAACTCGTGGTGCTGCAGGTGCCCAAGGGGCAGTTCGTGATCGGTCCCGAGCAGGCCGACGCCGCGACCGACCAGGATCCCTTCATCTCGCAGAACTTCTCGTGGTGGAACCGCCGCGGGACGGAGGTCATCCGCGGCCACACGACCCTCCTCATGGTCGGCAAGGAGGTTCTGTACGTGGAGCCGATTTTCCTGCGCTCGCAGCAGAACGCCTTGCCGCAGCTGAAGAAGGTCGTCGTCGTCATGCGCGGCAAGCCGTTCATGGCGGACAACCTCGAACAGGCCGTGCGCCAGGCCGTCGCCTGGTGGCAGCGTCCGACGCCGCCTGCGGCGACCAACGCCTCGAACGGAGGACCCGATGGAAGCAGACCCCCGGCTTGACGCGGCGCCGCACGACGCGGCCGCGCTGAAGATCCACGCCGACGACAGGCGACAGGTGGATCTGGTCTGGTCCTACACGTTCTCCTACGTGCTGGGCGCGCTCCTGCTCGTCGCCCTCATCTGGTCCTCGGGCGTCTGGAACTTCCTCGCGAACACGCGGCTCCTGTCGGTCCTGATCGACTCCGGCGTCGTCAGCTACCACGACGCGCAGACCGGATTCATCCGCGGCGTGCCCGACCTGAAGTACTTCCTGAAGGCGTCGGACCCGATCAAGTGGGGACTCGTCGAGGGCGCGGCGCTCATCTTCCTGGTGTTCTGGCTCATCAAGGCGGCGCAGTTCCACGGGTTCTGCCAGTTCGTGGGCATCCGCGGCACCTTTACGCAGCACGCGCGCGCCTACCTCGAAGGCGTCGGCGTCAACCGCCTGCTGCCGTTCAACCAGGGCATGGTCCGCATGACGCGGTTCATGGAGGGGCAGGGCGCGCCGGTCGACCGCGTCGCGCAGGCCGTCTTCCTGGGGGAGCTGTTCGTCGTCCTTGAGATCATCGTGTACGCGGCCTACGGGCCATTCGGCCTGGGCTGGTCGGTCTGGCTCGCCCAGATCTTCTGGTCGCTCGTGATCCTGGGTCTCTGCTACCTGATGGCGCGGCCCAACCGCCTCCACCCCGAGTCCTCGATCATTCCGCTGCACTGGTCGGAGGTGAAGACGTCGTTCCGCGCTCTCGCGCGCCGGCCGATGGTGTTCACCAAGCTGACCGTCCTGTCGCTGCTCGCTTTCGGCCTCGAGGACATCGCCGCGTACATGATCGCGATGGCGTTCACCTCGACGCACGTGATCCTGAACGTCAATTTCTCGATCCTGCTGATGGCGATCGTGGCGAGCTACGTCGCGCGCCTGATCCCGGTCACGCCGGGCGGCATCGGGCAGTTCGAGTGGGGCTTCGCGGCCGGCCTGTACCTGGGCGGCGTGGGCTGGCCCGAGTGCGTGACGATCGCGATCCTCGACAACTTCGTGCGCTACGCCTCGGGCACGCTCCTCTGGGCGTGGGTCTACATCCTCCGCGTCGACTACTCCTTCGAGGTCCTGAAGCGCGTCGACCCGACGCGCACTCCGGACGTCTAGAAGGAACGGAATCCCCGGACGCCTGCTCGTGGAGCCCGGGTTCGGCGACCTCGTCCGCATCGTGTCCACGCCCGAGACCGAGCGGGCCGGGATCGCGGGACGGGTCGGCCGCGTCCGCGGCGAGACTCAACCCTCGGCGTCGGGGGTGGCGGTGATCGGCCGCGTCGGAGTCGCCGACGACTTCGCGCTCCAGGTGCAGCTCGACGGCCGCAGCGAGAGCCACTGGGTGACCCTCGACCTCGTCGAGTTCATCGACCCGCGGTCCGCGGCCCCGTCCCCGGCTTCCGAGAAGCCGCGAGCCCGCCCGAAGACGGAGGAGTGGCAGGAAAAGGACTTGCCCTCGTCCGCGTGGCAGCGCTTCCTCGCGCGGCTGCGGGGACGGGACTAGCCGGCGCACGCAGGAGACGTCCCTCGAGGTCTATCCGTTCGAGGACGTCGAGCCCTGCACCCTGCCGCGGCCGCACTCCCTCGAAAATCGTCCACCCGACGCCCGGCGCCGCGGTCGCGGATCTCGGCTGACGGCCTCAAAAAGAAAGG
>Ga0207711_10000326_pt1 | contig 50831 bp, 47 predicted proteins | sample KBSS34metaG_FD_184401 | JGI IMG/M metagenome (GOLD analysis project Ga0207711, IMG submission 184401) | Switchgrass rhizosphere microbial communities from Kellogg Biological Station, Michigan, USA - KBS S3-4 metaG (SPAdes) (version 2) | ecosystem: Host-associated > Plants > Roots > Rhizosphere... | reverse complement strand
TGAAATCGAAATCAGCAATCGCCTCTACCTGTACCGGACGCTCCGCAAACATCGCGGTGTCATCAGGATTGTCGCCGCTGCCAACGATGTAAATCTTCGCGATCGGAAATTCGCGCTCGGTCAACACGGTGAGCAATGCTTCGCCCACCGCGCCGGTCGCGCCCACTACTGCAACTGTCAGTTGACGCGCACTCATACCCAACTCCTGTTCAAACAACTTCGCGCAGAATGCGCAACATGCGACGCAGCGGTTCCGCAGCGCCCCACAACAACTGATCGCCGATCACGAACGCGCTGAGATACTCAGGCCCCATGTTCAATTTGCGCACACGGCCGACGCCGATCTGCAGGCCGCCAGTGATCGATGCCGGTGTCAATTCCTTCGCAGTGATCGCGCGCTCGTTTGGCACCCATTTCACCCATGGATTGCCGGATTTAATCAGCGCTTCGATCTCAGCCAGCGGCAGATCTTTCTTCAGCTTCAGCGTCAGCGCGAGGCTGTGGCAGCGCATCGCGCCGATACGCACGCACAGGCCGTCTACCGGAATAGTTTTTTCAGTGCCGAGAATTTTGTTCACCTCGGCCTGCCCTTTCCACTCTTCTTTGGACTGACCGTTATCGAGCTGCTTGTCGATCCACGGAATCAGACCGCCAGCGAGCGGCGCGTCGAAGAATTCGTGCGGCACATCCTGGCGAATCGTTTCCGCCACTTTGCGATCGATATCGATAATTGACGATGCCGGCGTCGCCAGCTGATCCGCCACCGCTGCATGAATCACGCCCATGCCTTTCAGCAGTTCGCGCATGTGATTGGCGCCGCCGCCCGATGCCGCCTGATAGGTCATCGAGCTGACCCACTCGACCAGCCCTTCGCGAAACAGGCCGTTAACACCCATCAACAGAATGCTGTTGGTGCAGTTGCCACCGATGAAATTCTTCACGCCGCGCTTGATGCCGTCGCGAATCAGATCGCCGTTCACCGGGTCGAGAATAATGATTGCGTCATTTTCCATGCGCAGCGTGGATGCCGCATCGATCCAGTAACCCTGCCAGCCGGCTGCGCGCAATTTCGGAAATACTTCCGTGGTGTAATCGCCGCCCTGGCACGAAATGATCACATCGAGCTTTTTCAACTCGTCGATCGAATTCGCGTCCTTCAGCGGCGCACCACCAGCAAATGCGGGGCCAGCGCCGCCGACATTCGACGTAGTGAAAAATGCCGGCTCGATGCCTTCGAAATCATTTTCCTGCTGCATGCGGTCCATCAATACCGAACCGACCATACCGCGCCAACCTACGAAACCGACTGTTTTCATTTGATTCACCTGATTTTAAGGTTCAGTGCTAATCGATTAGCTCGCTGCGCACCGGGAACATGTTGCAGGACCGCTGCAAGTACATCCCTGTAAGCTCCCTCGGCGACGTCCTGTCGCCGAGGGTCCTGCAAAATGTTCCCGGTGTTCCGCTACGTGCTTTCGATTAACTCATCAATGCTTTCGCTACCGCGTCGCCCATCTGCGCGGTATTCACCAACTGCGTGCCCGCCGTGTAAATATCCGGCGTACGCAATCCTTGATCTAACACTTTACCGATGGCGCTTTCGATCGCATCGGCGGCTTCCGCGGCATTCAGCGAATAGCGCAGCATCATCGCCGCCGACAGCATCATCGCCAGCGGATTGGCTTTGCCCTGGCCGGCGATATCCGGCGCAGAACCGTGGCACGGCTCGTACATGCCGGCACCACTTTCGTTCAACGACGCGGAAGGCAACATGCCGATCGAGCCGGTCAGCATCGCCGCTTCGTCGGAGAGAATATCGCCGAACAAATTGCCGGTGACGATCACATCGAATTGTTTCGGCGCGCGCACCAGTTGCATCGACGCGTTATCGACGTACATATGGCTCAGCTCAACATCGGGATAATCCTTGCCGAGTTCTTCCATCACTTCGCGCCACAAAATCGTCGATTCGAGCACATTCGATTTATCGACTGAACACACTTTCTTGTTGCGCTTGCGCGCCAACTCAAACGCGAGCTTGCCGACGCGGCGCACTTCCGATTCCGAATATTTATCGGTGTTGAAACCTTCGCGTTCGCCGTTCGCCAGTGTGCGAATACCACGCGGCTCGCCGAAATAAATACCGCCGGTTAATTCACGCACGATCAGAATATCGAGACCAGCCACGATTTCTTTTTTCAGCGACGACGCATCAGCCAGTTGCGGATACAAAATCGCCGGACGCAAATTGCCGAATAAACCGAGCTCTGAACGCAGTTTCAACAAACCTTTTTCCGGGCGAATCGCGCGATCCAATTTATCCCACTTCGGCCCGCCGATCGCCGCAAACAAAATCGCATCGCACGCGCGCGCTTTCGTCAGTGTTTCTTCGGGCAATGGGCCACCGGTCGCGTCGATTGCCGCGCCACCCATTAATGCCTCGTCGTAGCTCAACGCCAAATTGAAACGCCGCTCGACGACATCGAGCACCTTGCGCACTTCAACCATGATCTCCGGACCGATACCATCACCGGAAATCAGCAGAATTTTTTTGCTCATGAATTTCTCCGAAAGCGCTAAATCGTTTCTCGAACAAATGAAAGTTTATTGAAGCGAATTGAACAGCCACGGCGCACGCTGCTGCCATTGCTGCTCGAAGGTGCTGATCGCATCGGCATCCTTCAACGTGAGACCGATATCGTCGAGGCCGTTGATCAGACAATACTTACTGAACTCGCCGACTTCGAACGTGAACTCCTCACCGCTCGGCGTGCGTACTTTCTGCGCCGGTAAATCGATCGTCAGCTGATAGCCTTCCTGCGCGTACATTTCCTTGAACAGCTTGTCGACAATCTCCGCGCCCAACACGATCGGCAGGATGCCGTTCTTGAAGCAGTTGTTGAAAAAGATATCGGCGTAACTCGGTGCGATCACGCAGCGAAAACCATAATCCTCTAGCGCCCATGGCGCGTGTTCGCGGCTCGAACCACAGCCGAAGTTTTCGCGCGCGAGCAATACCGATGCATTTTTATAGCGCGCAAAATTCAGCGGAAACTCCGGATTCAGCGGCCGCTTGCTGTTATCGCGACCCGGCTGACCTTCATCGAGATAGCGCAGCTCGTCGAACAGATTCGGGCCGAAACCGCTGCGCTTGATCGATTTCAAAAACTGTTTCGGAATGATCATGTCGGTATCGACATTGGCGCGATCCATCGGCGCAGCGATACCGGTCAATACGGTGAATGGTTTCATTGCATAACCTCCCGAATGTCGACAAAGTGGCCGGCAATCGCCGCGGCAGCCGCCATTGCAGGGCTGACCAAATGCGTGCGTCCTCCGAAGCCCTGCCGCCCCTCGAAGTTTCTGTTAGAGGTCGCGGCGCAATGTTCGCCCGGCAATAATTTATCGGCGTTCATCGCCAGACACATCGAGCAGCTCGGCTCGCGCCATTCCAAACCGGCTTCGATAAAAATTTTATCGAGCCCTTCTTTTTCAGCCTGCGCTTTCACCTGGCCGGAACCCGGCACTACCAATGCCTGCGTGATGGTCGATGCGACTTTCTTGCCTTTCACTACCGCTGCGGCTGCACGCAAATCTTCGATGCGCGAATTGGTGCACGAACCGATGAATACGCGATCAAGCCGGATGCTGGTGATCGGCTGCCCGGCTTTGAGCCCCATGTATTCGAGTGCACGTTCAGCGGCGCGGCGTTTCCCTACATCGGTAAAATCAGCCGGATTCGGCACATTCGCATCGATCGCTACCACCATCTCTGGCGACGTGCCCCAGCTCACCTGCGGCTTGATCGCAGCACCATCGATTTCGACGACGCGATCGAATTTCGCATCGGCATCGCTGTGCAGTGTTTTCCAATACGCGACGGCCTGTTCCCACTGCTCGCTTTTCGGCGCATACGGGCGGCCTTTAACGTAGTCGAGTGTAATGTCATCAACCGCCACCATGCCGACGCGCGCACCGGCTTCGATCGCCATGTTGCATACCGTCATGCGGCCTTCCATCGACATCGCACGCATGACTTCCCCGCCGAATTCGATCGCGCAACCGTTGCCGCCGGCAGTGCCTATTTTGCCAATCACGGCGAGCACAACATCTTTCGGGGTAACACCCGCACCGAGCTTGCCGTTAATTTTGACGAGAAAATTTTTCGATTTTTTCTGAATCAAACATTGTGTCGCGAGTACGTGCTCAACTTCAGACGTACCGATGCCGTGTGCGAGCGCACCAAGCGCACCGTGCGTCGCGGTGTGCGAATCGCCGCAAACGATGGTCATACCCGGCAACGTCAAACCCTGCTCCGGACCGATCACGTGCACGATGCCCTGGTTGACATCGTTGATCTTGAATTCCTTGATGCCGAAGTCGTCGCAGTTTTCATCGAGCGTCTGCACTTGAATGCGCGACACCTCGTCGGCGATGCCGGCGATGCCGGCTTTGCGCTCGGTAACAGCGGACGGCACGTTGTGATCAGGTGTCGCGATATTCGCGTCGATGCGCCACGGCTTGCGACCGGCAAGGCGCAGACCTTCGAATGCCTGCGGCGAAGTCACTTCGTGCAGCAACTGGCGATCGATGTAAATCAATGCCGTGCCGTCATCGCGCATTTTCACCAAATGCGCATCCCACAATTTGTCGTAGAGCGTTTTGCCTGCCATATCGCACCCGCAATCAGCGTGACGTTGTAAAGGGGTGTTGGAGGTTTTACTTCTGGACCGTCAGCGAGAGCCTGCCCCATCGCGAAGCGATCGCTGTGGGTACAAGGAAGTCGCTGACGAGCTACATGGACGTACTTGCCGCGTGTCCAGAAGTAAAACCTCCAACACCCCTACCCAATTCAGATTCGTGCGACGCAGTGTAAGAATCATTGACAAATAAAACAAATTCATATTTTTTATAGAAACGATTCCCGTTGAGAATAGATAAATCCATGGATACCCAACTGTTGCAGGCCTTCGCCGCCGTCGCCGAACTCGGCTCGTTCTCCAGCGCGGCCGAGCAACTGCATTTGACACAACCGGCAATCAGCAAACGCATCGCGCTGCTCGAACAACAGCTCGATTGTTCGCTGTTCGATCGCATCGGCCGGCAGATCACGCTGACGGAAGCCGGCCGCGCCTTGTTGCCGCACTCGCAAATCGTGCTCCAGGAATTACGCGTAGCGAAACGGCATATTCAGGATTTGCGCGGCGGCGTGACTGGCCTGCTGACGATGGGTATCAGCCATCACATGGGGCTGCATCGATTGCCCGAAGTACTGCAGAAATTTTCGCAGCATTATCCGGACGTGCGACTCGATATCGATTTTCTCGATTCCGAAGAAGCGTATGAGCGCGTGCTGTTGGGTGAAGTCGAACTCGGTGTCATCACGCTCGCGCCCGAAGCGAAACCATCGCTGCAACAAATTGAAATTTGGAACGATGAGCTCGTCGTTACCGTCGCACGCAATCATCCGCTCGCGAATAAAAAAACCGTCAACGCGCGCGCGCTGAGTCAATATCGGGCAATTCTTCCAGGCCTGAATACTTACACCGGACGGATTGTGAAATCGTTATTTGAAGAACAGAAACTGCCGCTCGATGTTTCGATGTCGACGAACTATTTAGAAACGATCAAGGTGATGGTATCGATTGGATTGGGCTGGAGTGTTTTACCAAAAACGTTGGTCGACGAAATGCTGTGCGGATTGAACTTGAGCGGACAAAAAATGAGTCGCAACCTCGGCGTCGTGATGCATCGCGAACGCAGCTTGTCGAACGCAGCGAGTGCGTTTTTACAGTTATTGCTCGCAGAACGAAGCAGCGGCCCCAAATAACTAAGAATTCGCCCCTAATAAAAAACCGCCGAAAAGGCGGCTTTTTATGCCACGTCCGTTCAGATAATGCGACGACGCGCCAGCACCAAACAGATCAGACCGATAGCCAACAGGGAGATGGTTCCGGGCTCCGGCACGCTAGCGGTGAGCCGTACATCGTAGTGACCGCTGTTGTCGGCAAAACCGCCGTCGTTCACTGCCAGGAATAAATACGCAGAACTGAAGTCAGGTACCACAAGATCGCGCGCGCTACCGATCAGCAATAAACCGAGCCCACTATCGATATCTCGCCAGCCGAGATCAGTGGTATAGAAAGGATCAATTTCAGTTGCCGAGCGGCTCCAAATACCGATCAGTGAATACGCCGTCAGCCCTGGCGCGCGAAAATCGCTGTTCGGAAACAGGATTGAGCCACAGTTGCTGACGCACACACCATTAGGATCGAATGCGGCATTGAGATCCTGAGTCACCGCACCGCTTGCGGTAATCGACACCGAATTTAAGCCGCCAAAATTAAACGGTACCGAATTCGCTGGCTGCGACCCGGGAGCATTCACGCCATTGTCGCCCGGCATCGTGAACCAATGCCCCCAATCCGTGTAAAACAGATTGGCGTCGCTGTTAACGACCTGATCAATGGTGACGGAATAAGCTGATGCCAGTGTCGACAACACAGTTAACAGCAGCGCGGAAATTATACGGCTCATTTGGAATTTCCTGGATGGACAAGTAACGATGTTCAGTTATAAGCAATTTTGAGACCTCTGTCACAAAATCATGCTTTCTCAATTACTTAAAACAATACGGAAGTCGGGGGATATCCAATTTTTGTAAGGAAATCCGACGCTTAATCATTGGTGTTGAGAGTAACTCTGTCATCCGCCACGAAGGTGACCGCTATGCTGCGATGGCTGCGCATGGCCTCAATATCACTCAATTCGAGACCAAAGCTGCTGCACAACGCCGGCATATCGGTCGAATCGAGACCGGTACGACGCTCCTTGCCGCGAAAGCGCCATTGATTAATGCGGGCCCATAGAATCAACCCGCCACCAAGCACCGCGATAACCGATAAATACATGGCCAGCAGATCGAGAAAAGTACGGTAGCCGCCGAGCAAAATCATATGGTTGTAGAACAGATGAATATTCAGCCCCCACGCAATCAGGCTGAGCAGCGGTTGCCACAAATAAAGCAAAGCTCCCCAGAACAGTAGCGTGATGCCCCATGCCGTCGCTTTCTGACCGGGCGGCACCAGATCTGCGCGATCGATAATCAGTGGATTGTTGCGGCTGTTCATTGTCATATCTCGCGTCGAAAACAGGTGCAATGGAGCTTATGCGGCATCGGCTTCACGTACCCCACGATCGGGGCTGACCCAGGTACCGCTGCGCCGGCGACTGAATAATGTGCGCGGCACTGCAATCACGGTGGTAAACACCGTAATCAGCCAATACGCCAACGGATACCAGATCATCCAGAAAAAATTTCTGAGTAGATTTTTCTCGTAACGCCCATCGATCAACAGGCTGACGAAAAACTGCAGCAGACATGTCGACGCCAATACCACGCCGTGCCAACCCGGCACGATGGTCGGCACATGTAGATCGGCCGGCAACGTCATAAATTTTCCGAGCAACCACAGCGTCACAATAATTGCCAGCAAATAACTCCAAGCGACGCTCAACCAATATTCGGCAAGCACCAGCCACATGCGCCGCTTGCGCCACCTGCACATCGACCTGCCATAACGCAGAGCCGCTTCGGCACCACCGCGCGCCCAGCGCAGCCGCTGCCGCCACAAACCGCGATAAGTTTCCGGCATCAGAATCCAACACAATGCATTCGGTTCATAACGGATATCCCAGTGTTCGAGCTGCAAACGCCAGCTGATATCGATGTCGTCAGTCGCGGTATCGGAATGCCAGAACCCAATCCGCTGCAACGCCGCGCGCCGAAATGCGACGACCACACCGGACACGGTAAAAATGCGGCCGTAAATACGCTGCGCGCGCTTGATCAAACCGATGATCGATGAGAACTCGCCGACCTGAATTTTGCCGAGCAATGTCGAGCGATTGCGAATGCGCGGATTGCCCGTGACCGCACCCAACCGCGGCGAATTTTCAAATTGCGCAACCAGCCAAGTTACCGCGTGCGGATCGAGTACCGCATCACTATCGATGCAAACGAGAATTTCATGCGTCGCCATCAATGCGCCGACATTCAACGCGCGCGCCTTGCCGCCATTCGTCGTCAGATGCACAACGCGCAGGCGCTCGTATTGCCGAGTCAGCGCATCGAGAATTTGCGCGGTATTGTCACGACTGCCGTCGTTGATACAGATGATTTCGTAATCCGGGTATTTGATCTTCGACAAATGCAGCAATGTTTCATGCAACTGCTCGGCCTCGTTAAAGCACGGCACCAGAATCGACACACCCGGATATTTCAACAATTGCGGCGGCTGCCCCGGTAGGCTCGAGCGCTCCCAGTGATAGCGATAATACAAACCGCCGCACATCCATACATAAGACATGAATAACGGATAGTAATACGCGAACGCCAGGAGATGATCGACTACCGTTTGATATTGCATTGCAATTATTTCCGCCTCAAAAACGCCAGTTCACGCCGCCGAATACCGCGCTATAACCCTCGCGACCGCCGTCGTAAATACGGCTGCGGTAAAGCGCGCCGTAATTGAAATTCAGCGCATCGCTCAATTGCCAGCGCTGTTCATATTCGACATCCCAGATAGCGCCACTACCAAAATGTTGTTGCGAATAATTACCCGCCCCGAACTGCAAACGCTGCGACCATGAACGCTGATACCGCCGCCATAAAATGCCGTCGTAAATGACAGCCGCACCGATCGATGTTTCGCTATCCGGATTGAAATAAGGCACATCATTTCCAGCCGAATTGCGCCCGTAATAACCTTGCGCGATAGCGCTGAGTTGGTTGTGCGCATCGCGATAAATGCTCTGCTGATATTGCGCGGCGATAGCATCGCGCTTATTGCCATCACTGAAATCGGTGCGACTGTAACTCGCGCGAGCAGTATGGCTTTCGTCAGCACGATACTGGGCGCCCGCAGTCATCGAATGACCGTCGATTTCGGCGCGCAATGCGCGTAGCGGAATTTGCGTGCTATCGGTTTGCACTTCACCGAATGCACTAAAATGATCGTCGAATTTCCACTCGCCGCTGACCGCCGCGCCGAGATGACCGCCGGGAATCCGATCGCTGATTTCAGCCGCAACATCGAATGACGGCGAGCGATAATCACCGCCGATACCGAGACGATTGGCACTGCCATTTCCTTCCGGAAAATTCGCCCAGTCGTAGCGCTGATGAACAAATGCGCGCAGGTGATCGTCGAGTGGTGGCGCATATAACTTCTGATCGAATGCGATATCGCCGCTGCCGGTCACCGGACTACCGCTCGATTGGCCTGCGAGTATTTGCGCGCTGTAGGCCCAGCGATCGCGCTGTGCCTGTTCTTGCAGCGCCTGCACGACATCAGGATGAGTCGGCGTCGATTCGGCCAATTGCCGTAATTGCTGATGTGCGGCTTGGAACGCATGCAGATCGTTGCGCGCGGCGACCTCGCCGACCTGCGCTGGAACGCCATCATCTAAATTCTTTGTCGCCAATTGATATTCGATAAGCGCCCGTCGCGGCCACCCGCGCCAACGATAGATTTGCGCAAGTCGAAGCTGTATCTCGCCATTATCGGGCGACGCATCACGCAACCGCTCCAATCGCTGTTGCGCTTCGTCGAGATGATTCTGATACGCCGCAAACATCGCAGCGATAATTTCAGTATCGCGCTGCGAAACAGCATCGCGCGAAATATCACGCAAGCGGGACAGCGTGGTCGCCGCGCGATCGAATTGCTCCATATCGAGCTGATTATAAAATTGCGCGAGCAGCGTACCGCGTGAATCCGCCTGCATCTGCTCGGCTTGATCGAGCAGTGTTTTCACTCGCTCCGGTTGGTGCCGGCGCGCATATAAATCGGCGCCGTTCATCACACCGTACAAAGGCATTTGGTCAGTTGGACCGAGCGATTCGAATAATGCCGCGGCCTCGTCAAGACGATTGGCGAGCGTCAGCGCACGCACATGATCCAACTTGGCGTTGCGCAGCTCTATTGAGCCGGCGGCGAGCGACGCTTCATATTCGCCAATAAGCGGCAGTGCAGCCTCTGCCTGCATGGCGCGCTCTGCAGCGGGAGCCTGCTCGGCCGCACGCACGGCAGTGCGCACTTCGTCAGCGAGCGAGCGCGATTCGCTCGGCGCTACGGGAGTTGGTGTCACGCTTTCAGCTTGCGGCGCAACCGATCGAAATACTTGCCGCGCTCCGGCCTGATTCCTCGTGGTGCGATTGCCGGAGACTTGCACATTTGCCGCAACTGCTGCGGCTTTGTTCGACGCAGTTGGCTGCTGTACAGAACCTGGTTCAGCAACAGTCGCTAGCGCTGCAATTTGTGCAGCGTCCTGCTCCGCCACCGGAGGTGTTGAAAGCAAGCCGGAATCATTTAATGCCTGGGCACGGGCGGCGGTAATAGCTTCGCGATTTTGGCTTTGCGCAATTTCGCGATCGGCAATTTGGCGCGCCAATACCACATCGTGTTGACGCAGCGCGGCATCAAATAATTCTGCCAGCGTGTAATCAGGCAGCGCTTTGGCGCCATTATTTCGATACAGCGTCAAAGCCTGTTGATCGTGGCCGGTCCTAACTAGCACGCTGAGATAATCGCCCCAGACCGCACGATTGTCTGGCGCCACTTCGGATAACGCACGCAAGCGTTCGAGCGCCGTATCGCCATCGCCCTGTTTCGCAAGCGCGACCGCAGCCTCGCGTATCTCAGAGAGATCGCGATCCGTATAAATCGGCGTGGTCCATATCTCGTGGATTAATACCACCAGGATCAGCGTCGGAATAAACAGAGAAGAAATACGTTTGCGCAGAGACGAATACAAGAGCCGACCTTACACTGCCAGGAATGCCTGATTCCTGTCAGTAACGATCCGACCATCTTGGGAGGACTAACAAAAAGATGCCCAGAGTATGGACACAGATTCGCGATTTTTCAAAAAATCCCCAACGACAAACCCGTCGCCAATGTCTGGCCCAATTCCTCGCAACGCTGCAGCCCGAGCGCATCGGCCTCGCCGCGAATGATGATGGGCTCTGTCACCTCGCGCATCGGATAGCCGACGACGATACGTTGCAACTGCGTTACCGCGCCTCGACCATCGTTGCCGGTGCTACTGAACATCGCGTAGGGCAACAAACGGCCGGGTGCCAAGTGCTGATAGGGATAAAACGTGCGGGCAAGGAAATCGGTGAGGCCGCCCGATAAATAACCGAAATTTTCCGGCGAGCCGAATAACACTGCATCGGCCCATAACAAATCAGCGGTAGTGGCGTCGACGGCGCGCAGCAGTCGGGTCTCGATATCGGTTTCCCGCCGTGCGCCACGCAATACCGCGCGCGCCAACAACTCGGTTGAGCCGGATTGCGAATGAAAAACGATTAGCAGATGTTTCATTGCTCGGCGCGGAACTACCTAAAAATAATTGCCTATTCAGATGCGGCGCGAGGCCGCGCTATCCAATCACAGCAGGCACTGAAAAAACCATAAGCGGCGATACCGATCGAATCGGCGACAACGTCATGCCAATCGGCATCGCGATCGGGTGTACACCATTGCGCCAGCTCGATACCGATACCGTACAGCACTAACACAATCGCTAAGCGGCGCCAAAACGGTTGCTGCGGATAAGCGTGCGCTCCGAGCAGCGACAGCGTGAAAAACGCCAGCCAATGATCTGCCTTATCCCAACCGGTGCTGGCCGGTACATCGTGTGCCGGTATCAGCGCCAGCACCGTAATGCCGATCAGCGCCAGATAAAATCCCCAGCGCGCCAATCGCGTATCGAGCATCGAAAATCGCATGGCTATTTCCTTAATCAGCCGAAACGTTTATCGGCGACAAACGGGTTGTGCTTACGCTCTTCGCCAAACGTCGACATCGGGCCATGCCCTGGAACGAAGCGCACATCATCCCCGAGCGGCCACAGCTGATGACGAATCGAATTGATCAGCGTGTCGTAATCCCCGCGCGGAAAGTCGGTGCGCCCGATCGAGCCTTGAAACAACACATCGCCAACAAACGCGATGCGATCGCCGCGATGAAATAACACTACGCTGCCCGGTGTGTGGCCCGGGCAAAATAAAACTTCCAGTGTCTGCTCGCCAAAAGTGATCGTATCGCCATCGTCGAGCCAACGATCGGGCTCGAACGATTCGGTAACGGGCAGGCCGTACATGCGACACGATTCCGCGATCTGATCAATCCAAAATTTATCCTCGCGGTGCGGCCCTTCAATCGGCACATTAAATTCGGCGCGCAATGCATTTGCGCCGCCACAGTGGTCCATATGCCCATGTGTCAGGAAGATTTTTTCGAGCGTAACGCCCAGCTTCTGCAAAGCCTCGCGCAAGCGCGAGACATCGCCACCCGGATCGACCAGCGCCGCGCGTTGAGTCGCTTCACACACGAGAATGCTGCAATTTTGTTGGAAGGCCGTGACCGGCACGATGACGCATTTCATACCATTTACCCGCTGAAAACCGCGGCCGAGGATACCACAAAAGAATTGATAACCCGGGGCCACTCGGCTAGAGTAGCCGCCCTCGCACGCGCCACGATTTTCTTCGAAAGTTTTGATGGAATACCCTAGCGGTTGATTCCGAGCGCAGCGAAAAGTTTTGGTGAGATGTCCGAACGGCTGAAGGAGCACGCCTGGAAAGCGTGTAAACGTTAATAGCGTTTCGAGGGTTCGAATCCCTCTCTCACCGCCAAACACAGACGCCCCAGCTTGCATACCGGCTGGGGCTCTCGCTGCAAGCCTTTGATCTCTCAAACACTAATCCCTCGTACTCGGTAAATAGCGAACCGCAGAAATCGATTTTCTAGCGTTCTTATCGCTTTTTTATACGCCCTTTCTCAGTCGCAAAGTTTTTCGGTTCGCTTGATCCCACCCCGCAAACCTCGCCATGCCATGCTAAAAAAACCAATGACTCGGCTTCGCATTTTTATTAATGGATTTTTAAATTCGAGAGGAGTACGTCGGATTTTTCGGTGGTCTACGGGTTTCACTTTTTGCTTTTATTTTATTTTTATTATGTTTTTCGAAAGGCGTTTTTACGGAAGGATTTGCGGGGAGCCCAGGAGCCGGAATTTCCCATATGAAGGCGGTGCTGATTTTAGGGGAGCCTAATTCGCAATGGTCATCTGACATAAAAACGTCGAATTTAGATCTTCACTCGATCCCCAGCCCATACACGTAAATATTATTACTAATAAACATTTTCAATGTCCGGTGCCTGACTTCTAACATGATCTCGTAGCATGCAAAGTGCGCGCTTGTGTAACTGCGATACCCTACCTTTGCTGATGCACAGCAGCCGAGCGATTTCCTCAAAGCCCATATGTTCAAAATAATGATATTGAATGACCCGGCGATCGTTGGGGAGAAGCTTAGCGACCGCCTCGCCGAGTAATCTCTGAATTTCTTCATATTTATGACTGAAATACGGTGAATTGCACTGCTGCTCATGATGACGACTCTCTGCAATTTCATCGAGCTGGTAGGTGAGCGCAATATTCACGATAAGGTCGGCCAAATACTCGAAGTTGGGTGCACTCGCTCGCTTCTCACTCGATAGAGACAACGTGCGATCGCGACGAGCTCTCTTAACATAGCTATGGTAATCGCCCAATTCAGTCATTTTGGGCAGGCCATTCAATATCGAACCTTTTATACGGTATGCAGCAAATGTCGCAAACGATGCCGTTGATTCGGGCTGATAGCGCTCGATTGCCTCCAGCAACCCCATATAACCCAATTGGAGATAATCACCAAATTCAACGGTATTATTGTAACGCCGTCCATACAACGCCTTAGCGATTCTCTGCGCCACCGGCAAATATTGCTCGACTAAGCGATTGCGAGCACTGCCATCTCCTGTTCGATATTCGGTCCAAAGCTGGCTCTCGATAGCTTCCACTGCTGCCGCACCTGTCCAATCAGTGAAAACTGCCCATTAATGATTTAATTACCAAATTCCAACCATCGATCAAAATAAACATCAATATCTTGATCGGCAGTGAAATCATCATCGGTGGCACCATCATCATGCCCAACGACATCAACATGCTCGATACGATAATGTCGATGAGAAGAAATGGCACAAATAAGATGAAGCCAATTTGAAATGCGGTATATAACTCACTGAGCAGAAATGCGGGAATTAGCGTAATCAGATTTACCTCTTCCGCGGTCTTCGGCATCGCCTTGTGGCTGAGCTCCACCATGAGCGCAAGATCTTCTTCGCGAGTCTGCCTCAGCATGAAATCACGCAGCGGGGCTATTCCTCGTTTCAGTGCTTCATCGGAATTTAATTTCCCCTCGATGTAGGGCTGATAGGCTTGCACCCCGATTTTTTCTACAACCGGCATCATGCTGAACGCCGTAAGAAACAACGCCAAACTAATAAGCACCGTATTGGGGGGCGTTTGCTGCATGCCTAATGCTTGTCGCAACATCGACAGCACGAGAATGATGCGTGTGAACGAGGTTGCCACGATCAAAATACCGGGCGCCAAGCTGAGCACTGTTAAGCCAAGCAGAATTTTTAATGCCAAAGCCACATCTTGCGCTTGGCCCGCTGTGTCCTGTAGTTGAATGTTTACGCCTGGTAATTGAACCGTTGCGGCAAAGGCCGACGCGTTGAATATCAATAAGGCTAAACCCATAAAACGCTTCACGGACTCAACTCCTCGTCCGCCGCTTCAGCAAGCTTGACCACGCCATCACTTGTTTCGACCAACAAATAAGACTGTCCGCGCCACTGCACAACATAAAGAGTGGTCTTTTGACTTAATCGTCTAGTGGCTTTTAACATCGGCGCCAACTTTTGGTCCTGGCCGGTCGTCAGCGCCGGTGCTACTCGACGTTTCCAGAAAATTAAGCAGCCACCCGCGAGAACCAATAGGCCAAACCCGATAAAAAGTGACCATAACCCTTGAGCCAAAAAACTGGTGTCAGACGTTGGTTTTAAATTCAGCGAGTTGTCATCAGCGAATGCGAACTCTGTAATTGCGCCAACAAGTAATAACCCTAACGCACGCGCACGGATAACGACTTTAATCATAGGGCTAGCTGAGTATCAGAATTTAGAATCTCAGTAATTCTGACGCCCAAATGATTTTCGGACACAGCCAGATAACCGGTAGCAATTGTTTTTCCGCCCAGCAGCAGCTCAATCGGCTCATCAACTTTGCGATCGAGCGCGACAACCTTGCCCGCTTTGAGATCGAAGAGATCGGCAACCGACAATGTCGCATTCCCCACCCGGACGTCGAGCGTGACGTTCACATGCTTTAACATGTTGAGGTTTGGGATGAGAGAAGTACCGGTGATTTCTGATACGTCTTGTAACTCGCTGTAATCGACTTCGCTAACTTTCATGATGGCTCCGTTATAGAGACGACGAGTGCCGCCTTGTAATCGTTTCTTCTACCCAACTCGGCGGGCAGTGTTAATTCGATATCCTTTCCAATCAGCGCAAGTGTTCCGCTCAGGTTCTTTTGAATACTTAAAAAATCGCCCGGCGCTAAACTCATTAATTCGCTCAATGACACCTGAACTGACGGGAGCCGAGCCTCGAATGACACCTCAGTGGTTTTTAATGCCCTCACCACTTGCGCGAGTGGAAACTGTTTAGGATCAACCGCGGTCGTCGGGATAGGCGGCAGAATTGCGCCGGGCAACAAAAATTTTTGTGCAATATTCGCGACACGGATCGTGAGCAACAATTGGCCCGCCCCGGGATGTGCATCCACTTCAAATTTTGATTCACTGGAATTGCCGCCTAACGGCTCATCAAAAATCGCTTGAAAAAATTCAGCAATGTATCGTTGCTCCAGCCATCCAGCCATGGCGCTGCTGCGCTCGACGCTGCAATGTAACCATTGCTCGGCTACCGCTCTCCATGTCTCGTCGCCACCCAACATCGCGAAGCACTTCGCTTTAGAACCGATGACTCGGCGTATCGGCGGGCACGACACAACGCCAACATCCTCAAGACGCTGAACCTCAACGGTCAGTGGTTTATCCCACCAACGACGCGCTAGATCCGCCAGCTTAGATTCGAGATGTTCGCGGAGCAGCACTAACCGACGAGCGCTGATCAAATAATAGGGGCGCTCACTCACTTCTTATTCATCTCTAATAATTGCTGCATCATTTCGTTGGCCACCGTCAGCATCTGCGACGATGCTTGGTAGCCACGCTGAATAACGATCATGTCGCTAAACTGCTGCGATAGGTCGACATTCGAAGCTTCGAGATTGCCACCGGCTATGGTGCCAAAATTATCTTTACCGGCCACGCCAATGACAGGCTTTTGATTATCCTGGGCACGAAACATGGCGCCATCCATGCGGATCAACGCTTGGAGATTGTCGAAATTGGCCAGCGCCAATTGTGGGCCGGTGACAGTTTGTTGATTTGAATATTTGGCGATCATCTTGCCTTTATCATCAAAGGTGATGCTAAGCAAAGAACCCTGTGCATGGCCGTTCTGGGCACCCATCGCAACGCTCGATGTTGTTCCTCCCGAAAACGACGTAACACCCGAAAAAGAACCGGCGTCGCCAAAATTCAGCACAATATCTTGTGCAGCCGCACCACTCGCTTGATATGTGAATTTCACGGTATTGGTGCCATCGGCCGGCGAACCATTATTTTGAAAAGCGATAGAGCCACCGGCCCCTACAGCAGTCCCATTCTCATCTGCGATCGACACCTTCCAGGTACGCGGTTCCGTGTCAGCCGCCAATGTGATTTTGAAATTATGCGACGCACCCAAACTGTCAAAAACGGTGACGTTATTGATGGTGGCTGTTGTCGAGCCGGTCGATAAATTCCCAATAAAACTAATCGATGTCGTGGGAGCGGCAGGTTGATTGCGAAAACTATTTTGGTTTAAACGCTGCAGCGATCCATTGTCTGCCATACCCTGCACTTTGAAACCGCCGGATTGACTCGCGAGATCGCCATCTTTATCGAAGGTAAATTGACCGTCGCGCGTATAGACCTGCTCGCCATCTTTATCAAGAATAAAGAAGCCCTTACCTTGAATGGCCACATCAGTATTGTTGCCGGTCTGACGCAAATCACCATCGGCAAACCGAGCAGTCGTAATATTGGCAGCTACACCAGAGCCATTTTGAAAGCCATACATCTCACCGCGCTGATCACCGGCCATGTCGAAGCGGTAGTGAACATCCTCATAAACAAGCGTATTCGATTTGTAACCAAACGTATTTACGTTAGTTACGTTGCCGCTGATGACATCGAGTCCTTTCGAAAAACTCTGCAATCCACTAGTCGATGTATAAATGGTATCGAGCATATAAGTCTCCTAGCGCACCGTAACAACTTGGGACAGCGTGATACCCGTCAATTCGGAATTGTCAGGCAACTTAACGGTTAATTCGGGCGAACCCTGATTGAAATTGATAGTGGTTACCTGGCCTACTTGAGAGCCGGTTGCCGTTTTAATTTCAACGGTTTTTGCCAGCAGCCCCACCGATTGATTGGTAGACTCCAGTTGCAGCAGCGACTGAATATTGTCGTTGGTTTGTCTGGCTTGATCGAGGCTAGTGAATTGCGCCAATTGCGCAATGAATTGGGCGTTGTCCGTCGGCTTCAGAGGATCTTGAAACTTTAGTTGGGTCAGGAGAATTTTGAACAGGTCATTCTGACCAATACTGTTTTGCGCTACCGCGCTAGTAGCAGTGACCGAATTTCCAAGCGTATCTATAGCCATCATCAATCCCTCTTAATTTTCAATTCGGGTAAAAAAACTGGTCCGCTATTTAAGAGGCTTACTGCCCCTTTACCTTTCCGTTAACAATGACGGAGAACAAATTCATGCCCGCCTCTTTCAACCATTGACGCAATGTGCGGACAACGGTATCGGTTTGTTCCGTTTCCGCAGCAACGCGCATTGCCACCGAAATATCGGTGCCATTTCTCCACCACGCGAAATTACGCAACGTGCGCCGCACTTCCGTTGCCGATGACAGCATCGTGTCAGCTGTTGGCGCTGATGCGTCGTTGCTCCATAGATTATTCGGCTCTACAGCAACTTCGGCGAATGCGTACACATCAAATCGACGCGATACCGTCGCGGAAGATTGCGATGACGCAATGGTTACATGCGCCGCTTCGGGGCTAGAGAGTATTTTGGTTGTGGCGCCCTGCGGAACCTGCACATCTTGTGTACTCAACATGGTTCGATTTAAGTGCGGTGGCATTGCAACATCAGCAGTAGTTGCAGATCGCGTGCTCGCTTGATTCCCATCAATAACAGCAAAAGCTTTGTTATTTTGCGCGAGCCATTCTTGCTCCCATCGCAGGCGATTTAGCTGCGGTATCAGCGGTTGGGCGGTGATTGCATTTCCGCCAACATCGCTATTACGCACTCCAAAATCCGTTTGCATCGGTTATGCCCTCTTCTCGGTACGAAGTACCGCCAATTCATCCAAATCGGTCCACTCTCTTCGCTGCCGGATTTCAAGTCTCTCCTGCTTTTTTTCCAGCGCGATCTCGTTCAGTTTCTCCAACTCTTTTCGTCCATGCGCAACCCGCTGTGCAAGCACATCGGCAGCTTCCTGTTGTTGTCGCAGCGCTGACCTTGCATTGTGCAAGCGTTTAGTCCATTGGGTTTCTTGCGCTTGAATCATCGCTAGTTCATGCACGATCAACGCGCGACCCGCACTTAATTGCTGAATCAGTTGTCGACGCACTGATTCAACATGAGCCTCCATTTGTTTAAAACTCTGCTGCAGCTCATCTAGCGTAAGACGTGCTTGTTGAAGTGCCTGTTCGTTGAGGCGCAGCTGCAGCTCTTTTTTGCGAATAATCGTCGCTATCATCGCAGTATCGCCTCCAATTCACCGAAGGACCTGATGGACGACTGAACTTCATATTCCGCTTGCGACAAGAATTGTTTCAGTTTTGGCATTATTCCAACCGCCTTATCGAGCTGGTCGTTGTTCCCTCGCTGATAAGCACCGAGATCTAACATATCTTTGCTTTGCTGAAACACACTCATATACTGCTGCGCCAGCTTTGCCAGCTGCGTTTGCGAAGCCGAACGAATGTCGGTCGCCAACCGGCTGTTGCTGTGTAGAATATCCACCGCCGGAAAATGTGCTTCGTTAGCTAATTTGCGGCTCAAGACGATATGCCCGTCTACAATTGCCCGCACGTGATCGGCGACAGGCTCGTTCATATCGTCACCTTCAACCAGTACCGTATATAACGCAGTAATACTGCCGTTCGGCGATGTACCCGCACGCTCCAACAACTTGGGTAACATCGCAAATACCGACGGTGTATATCCGCGCGCTGTGGGCGGCTCTCCCACCGACAACCCAATTTCGCGCTGCGCCATGGCGAAGCGCGTGACCGAATCCATCGTTAATAAAACATCTTTTCCTTGATCGCGAAAATATTCAGCAATAGCGGTCGCCGCAAAAGCGGCATGCGAACGCGATAATGCGGATTGATCGGAAGTCGCTACTACGACGACGGATTTTTTCATCACATCGCCTTTTAGATTTTTGCGAATGAACTCCGCGACCTCTCTGCCGCGCTCGCCAATGAGTGCGATGACATTGATATCCGCAGCAACATTACGCGCGATCATTCCTAACAATGTGGATTTGCCCACGCCGCTCCCAGCAAAAATACCGAGTCGTTGTCCCTTGCCCAACGTAAGAAATGTATCAATACATTTAACACCGGTTTCTAAAACGCTACTGATGGGTGGCCGATTTAATGGATTAATGGGCTCAGCAAATAAATCGTATTGTGCTACCGATTTCGGCAGCTCCGCGCCATCTAAAGGCCTACCAAAAGCGTCGATGACTCTGCCTAGCAGTTGCTCTCCTACCGGCACACGTACCGGCTGGCCGGTCGCTAAAATTTCGCTGCCTTTACGAATGCCGCGCAACTCGCCGTAGGGCATCAATAGCACTTTGCCATTGCGAATTCCCACGACTTCAGCCCATAGCGAAATGCCGCTCTCGCGATTGCAAATTTGGCAGCGTTCGCCGAGAAAAACGTCGGGGCCATTCGCTTCAATCATCAAACCGAAGAATTGAGTAACCTGGCCACTGCGTTGTAGTAGCGTGGCATTGCGAATATCCCGGACGACGTCTGTGGTGATCATGGTTACGAGTCAATCCCTGACTGCACGATCGAACGTAGTTTTTCCAATTGAATCTCAAAGCGACCGTCGACTACGCCGTTTCGCCCCTCGATGAGACAACCTCCACATTCGATACGAGCATCGGGGAACAACTCTACCGTGCGGCCCCGAATAGGTCTTAGTGTCGCACCAATAGCTTGTAGCGTTTCGTAATGGCTGGGGGCGACAAAAACCTGGACTTCATGTAATTCACCGCTTTCCCGGACAATGTGATCAATGCTTGCGGCAACCACCTGCGGATCAGTTAGCTGTTCGCCGATAATTTTTGCAACCGCCGCCAGGACCAAGTCGGTCATCTGCGACTTGAGCGTTCCATAAAATAGTTGCTCTTGCTCGATTAATTGCTCAAGACCTGCCCACCACAGTGCGCCTTGTTGCTCCAATGACTTGAGCGATTCCTGTTGCGCCGATTCGATACCCGTTTGATACCCTTTTTCGCGGGCAGCGTCGTGCTGATATTCCAAGTCCGTGTGTAGCTGTTGCACCTCGTTGCGTGCCTGCAGGAGTTCATCTTGAACGCGCAACAATTCTGCCGCAGCAGCGGTTAATTTTTTGTCGCTTTCATTAATTGTTTGTTGCGCCTGCGCGAGTTCTCGCCGCAGCTTTTCGAGCTCTGCGGTCACGTCAATTGCGGACTCTGTCATGGGCGATGCCGCGAGGCTCGCCTGAGGGCCGAGCGTCACTCTCTGCTCCGTCAGTGAGGTCAATTTTTTTAAATTGCCCTGCATTACTTTGTTATCTTGCGAGCTTCGCATGCCACCACTTCCTTTTTGGGATATTAGATGCCGGTGTTGCAACCACCATTGGGGCGAGATATTCAGCCAGCAGAGAACGCACATGGCTGGAAACAAGTCCTTCGCGCTGCTCCACGAAGATTCGCGGCATTTGCTGCGTAATGGCATGACTCTCGCCATTTAATGCCACTCGTAGTGAATCGCGATCAAATACCGGATATGCGTCCGATTGCGCCTCAATCTCACTGAGTACGCGCTCAAACGCCTCCGGGTTACTCGCCACCATCGGCAACGCTTGTTGCAGCGCATCACGAAGCAATGCCTTCTTTGCAGTGGGTAGCATTGCCAGCAATTCTTTTCTCGATCCGGCATCAACTGTCGCCAAGCGCAAGGCCAGCTGTCTTATATTCATGGCTGCCGCAGCTCCTGCACGTCGCTGTCTATCCAGCGCTGTAACTCCAGTCGCAACTGATTGACTTCGTCACTGCTGGGAGCCTGCTTGCGAGTGCCTCGAAAAAACCAGCTCACGACACTGCCAATTAACACGCCCAGCGCAATAAACAACCATTGCTGAATTGCCGAGCGATCAGGATTATTTGCGCGCAGGGTTTCTGCGGTGGGTGTATTCACGAGCTCTTTCATGGCGTGCTGAATGGCAATGTTGTTTTGGATTACAGAAACTTTGTCACCCCGCGTGGTATCCACACCAGCGGTCGCTGCGATGAGTTCTCGTAAGCGATTTATATCGACGCCTGCGACGTCGCTATCGACAATAACGCCGACTTGAATTTGTTTGACTTCGCCCACTCCCGAGACAATTTGCTCAGACTCATGGCCCAGGGCGTATTCCACCTCTTTCGAGCTGTCATCGCCACCGGTCTCGCTTTTATTATGGCTAGTCGTTGCTTTTAGCCGTTTAATACCGGCATCAGGACCCGCATCAAGAATCTTTTCAGTGGTTTTCGTTTTTTGCGTCATGTCGAGGCCCACATCAACACTCACGGCAAAACGATTCTGACCAACCGCTTTTTCGAGAACGTTCCGAACTTTGCCGACGAGATAATTTTCGATCGCCTTCTTTTGTTCAAGTCGCGCGGGCGCTGCAACGGTGTCATCCGCCGCCGTCGATAAAGTCATACCTTGCTGGTTCACGACGGTCACGTCTTGTGCCTGCAAATCTGGAATCGCCGACATGGCGATGCGCTGAATGCTCTGCACCTGTTGAGAACTTAAATTCGCACCATCCTTCAAAAAAAGCGTAATCGACGCTTTGGGCTTTTGCTTCTCACTTTGGAATAATCCATGTTCCGGCAATACTAAATGCACACGCGCAAATTTAACGTCTGCCAGCGCGCTGACGGTTCGAGCGATCTCCCCTTCCATCGCACGCTGGTAATTAATCTTCTGGGTAAAATCCGTCATACCGAAGTCGGACTTATCGAATAACTCCAGCCCTGCAGATTCTCTCAATGTGCTGCCGGAAGACATCGCTGCTATACGCGCTGATTGCATATCCTTGCTGGCAACCGTTATGCCGGATTTTTCACGATCAATGTGGTAGGCGATGCCAGCTCGGTCCAACTCAGCTGAAATAGCATTCAGCTGGGCTGGCGGCAGCTGATCCAGAAGAACTTCGTGAGAATCGCTCAACACCCACCACGCTGCGAGCAACACTCCAACGACAACGACGCCAATCACAGCGGCAACAACGATTGGTGATTTCAACTTCAAGGGCATAATACTGTTCGATCCTTTATATGGGCCCGCAGTCTGCGGTAATTCAATTTATTTGACGCCGACATCGCATTGCCGCATTCGGGCTTAGGCGACCGCGATGATTCAAATCTGCATGCGCATGATGTCCTGATACCCTTCAAGAACTTTATTGCGAATTTGCACCGCCAACTGAAATTCAAGTTTTGCTTTTTGAAGATCCAGCATCACATGGTGCAAATTGCCGCTCTCTCCCGTAGCCAATTGCGTCAGACCGGTTTCAGCGTCGGCCATATGTGTGTTCAGTTGATTGATTTCACTGCCTAGCCAACGTGAAAAATCCGACTTCTCCACGGTACTGGCCGCATTAATCGAGGACAATTCACTAGTGATAGGCGCAATTGATTCAATCATTATCTGTTACCTCCAATTTCCAACGCTTTTTGTGCCATTACTTTCGCTGCCGAGATGGCCTTGATGTTCGCTTCGTAGGCGCGCACAGCTGCAGTCATGCTGACCATTTCGGATAAGGGATCGACGTTCGCGTGCGCGACAAAACCATTCGCATCGGCATCGGGGTGATGCGGGTCGAAGATCATCCGAGGCTGCACCGACATCGGCTCCAAACCGAGTGCCTGTACTCCTCCTGGAGACATCGCACCGGCGCGCTGAAGATGATGACCGAAATCGCCGATGCCAATCGGCCGAGTCATAACACGCACGGGCTGATAGGGTGCTGTACCTGGGGCCGCTGTCGTATTAGCGTTTGCGATATTCATCGCAACGGCCTCGAGCTTTAATTTCTCGGCCATTAAGCCTGTCGCGCTGATTTCAAATGCACTGAAATAATTGGTCATTTGTTGACATCCCCGGCAATAGCCATCGCCGTCATGCTGTTGTACTGAATTAGTCCCTGAATTAAAGCCTGATATTTCAAAACGGTTTCACTCATACCCGCCATTTCAACATCGAGTTCGACGCCTGATTGCGCAGACGACCGCACCAGTTCACCGCGATTCACTCTTGCATCCAGACGCTGCAATTGCTCCTTCATGTCGCTAATTTGCAGTCCATCCGTCTTAGTCACAGTGCGCAGCGCATTTTCAAAATCCATGCGCTGTGCCGTGAATCCATTCGCACTCGCATTGGCGATATTATTAGCATGGATGCGCTGTTGTAATGAAAGCGCATCCAGTGCGACCTCGATAACATTTCCGGTGAGGCCTGACATTGCTTCGATCATAATTGTCCCTGCCTGTTATTGAATAATGAGTTCTGCATGCAGTGCCCCCGCAGCTTTTAACCCCTGCAAAATAGTGATGATGTCGCGGCTACTTGCCTTTACTCGACTCAGTGCCGCCACCAGATCAGCGACACTCGTATTCTTCGGCAAATTCACCGTCATAGTGTTTTCCTCTTTAGCCTTAACTGTGGTTTCCGGAACCACTGCAGTTTGCACGCCCGGCGAATTGATAACGCTGCGATAAGCAACCGGCTGGGAAACGAGATAGTCGGTGGTGATCGTGACGATCAAATCGCCCTGTGTAATGGTGGTTTGTGAAATTCGAACATCGCCACCAGAAACAACCGTTCCAGTCCGTTCGTTCACGACCACCCTCGCCCGGTTATCCGGCGTGATCGTCAATGATTCGATTTGCGCCAGAAAGTTGAAACGGTTACCGCGCGCGTTGTCCGGTATCTTTAATTGAAAGCGGCTGGGATCGATGGCCGTCGCGAGTGCAGTGCCGTAGTTCGCATTGATCGCATTAACAATCCGGTTCACCGTAGTAATGTCAGGTTGGTAGAGCACATATTCCAGAAAATCTTCCCGCCAAACATTGTCGGGCACGGATTTTTCGACGGTTGCTCCGCCGGGAATATTTCCGGCTGTGGGATGATTTTTTTGCACTACGTTGCCGTTTAGGTCGTACTTAAATCCACCGACCGATAGCGCGCCTTGCGCCAACGCATAAACTCTATTGTCAGGTCCTTTGAGTGGAGTAATCAGCAGCGTGCCGCCGACCAAGCTGCGCGCATCGCCCAGCGAAGTAACATTGACATCAAGCAGATCACCGGACTGGCCATAGCCAGGCAGTGCCGACGTGACCATGACCGCCGCTGCATTGCGACTGCGCAAATCATCCGGTGAAATTGCTATGCCTAAATTCTGCAGAATATTGCTAACGGATTGGCTCGTCAGTTTGTTATTAGGATTATCCCCGGTGCCAGCTAGACCGCTGACTACGCCGTAACCCACCAGCAAATTGGGACGCTCCGATTTGAGACGGCTCAAATCTTTCAGGCGCACTGCGCCTTCGCTTGTGTCAGCGAAACTCAAGGTCGGCAAAAACACTGCAAATAAAAGTACTAACAATTTCCGCATATCAGAACAACCAATGAAAAATGCGTGTGAAAATGCCCGGCTTCTCTCTGGCGCTCAGCAGGCCCTGACCGATGAATTCAATTTTCGCGTTGGCCATGCGCGTCGATAGAATAGTGTTATTGGTATCGATATCGACCGGACGCACGCGTCCCTCGACCTGGATGGTCTGCGCTTCGCTATTCAGCGAAATCTGTTGCCGTCCCTTGATGACCAATTCACCCGATGACAACACATCAATCACTGTGGCGCTGACCTTGGCGACGACCTCGCCAGAGCGACGTTCCACACCGCCCCCCTCAGTGTCGCTGTTATTACTTAATTTTCCACCGATTGAATTGTGGTTATCGGTCGCATTGAGACTCAGATCGGCAGACTTATTGGTTTTTGTGGAAGCGCTGTTCGTCGCGACGGCCGATTCGTAAACGAGCACAACGACGCTATCGCCGATTTGTTTGGCCCGATGGTCATTAACGAGCGCACGATAATCGTCGCTGCTATATAAACTGCCGCACTCGACATGCCATGCCGCCGACATAGCGAGAAATAGCAAGGCCGAGATAAATTTATTGTTGCATCTGCGCACTGGTAACAATTGCGAGTCCTTTATTAAAGATTTCCACTATTAGCCGCTCATCGGAGCGAGCTAAATGAGCAGAAATTCGTTGTCCGATAAATCCCGAGCGTTCGGCAATCGCCTTTGTTTGCACCGTGACACCGCCAACGCTCGCCGCCACATTTAACAAGTCCCCGGCGATCACATCCGGCTTTTTTTCTAAATCATTCAATTGCAACACGGCCCCAGCTTCGACGCGGCGACGTGTCCATTGACCCATATATTGCTCCGGTTGATTTAACGCTACGCTCGTTAAGCCCGCGATATTCGCTGCGCGCAAATCCACCATGTCACCTGTCACTTCGCTGTGTATTTCGACCGTCCGATTCAGTCGCATCACTGGGCGATAAACTGCCACTTCGAAAACAACGGGTATCGACCGATAAACAACGTCATCCACTACGATATCGAGCGTTATCTGCATCGCCGTACGCAGCTCCGTGCCACCACATCGCGATCGTAATTGGCTTATGCCAAGCGGTATAAGCAAATCGCCATATTCTCCTTTCGGGCGTATTTCGATATCGCCCGCGACATTTGCCAGGCAAGCCGCCAATCCTTGCTTGGCATAACTCACATACTCTGCCGCGGATAAAGCATGCCCTTCTCTTTTCACCGAAATCCGACTGGCTCCGATCATTTGGTACTGAGCGGCCAAGCGGGGAGCCTGTTGCAAAACCGCTTTTAATATGTCGTTGCGCGTGTATACGACGATGTCGCCAACACGACCGCGCGCGGGAAGCAAAATATTGCGCGCCTGTTCTACCTCGCGCGCATCGCCGCGCAATTCACTGATATCGGCGACCGATACTTGTGCCCGCTGCTGCACTGCACTCGGCTTAATATCCACAATCAACGCCGCGTTGGCCTGCAGCGCAATAACCATACAAAGCGCCGCCAAGCCCCAATGCACGATCTGCACGATCGCCTTACTCCAATACATTATTTTCTTAAATTATTAATGATGCCGAGGATTTCATCGGAGGCTTGCAACACGCGCGAATTGGCCTCATAGGCGCGTTGGGCCGTCATCATCGTCGTGAGCTCTTCGATCATTTGTACGTTTGAACCTTCGAGGTAGCCTTGCGCAATCGTACCCACACCATTTTCGCCGGCGCGACTGTAGATCACTTCGCCAGACTGCTCGCTGCTTACATACAAATTGTTACCGATCGGCTTCAACGCGGCGGCATTCGAAAAATGACTCAGCTCTAGATATCCTGCGTCTGTCAACTGATCGGTATTTTGTAATTTATATTGCACTCGCCCATCCGCACCGATAACTACTTTCTCGATATCGGATGGCACCTGCAACATTGCACTAAGCGGATAACCATCCGCGTTGACAATATGTCCATCACTATTGACATGCATGGCACCCATACGCGTGTAGGCGAAACTGCCGTCGGGTAATTGCACCTCAAATAATCCATCTCCTTGAATGGCAAAATCGAATTCGTTTTGGGTCTGCTTCAATGGCCCCGCCGAAAAATCCGCCAGTGTATTGGTGCCGTTGACACCTGCGCCTAGGTAGGAGGTCACAGTGCCTGCCGTTGCAGGCATTGATGAGATTGCAGTCTGCTGATGCGGCATTAGCGTTTCAAAAGCGACATGCGATTTTTTGAATGCCATCGTATTCATGTTGACGAGGTTATTTGCCACAGCATCAATCTGCGCTTGTTCCGCATGCATGCCTGTTGCCGAGATATACAGTGAGTCCAGCATGTTCGCTCCTAAATTTAAAATTCACCTAACGTTGAGATCGCTGCATCCATAGCATCGCCGTACGCACGAATCATCTGCTGCGATGCTTCGACGTGTCGGGTAACCGTCATCAGCGTAATCATTTCTTGTAACGAATTAACATTCGAATTTTCTAGATACCCTTGGCGCACATGAACACCTTGAGTGAGTGGCGATAAAACACCTTTAGCTTTGTAAAGACCGGGACCCACCATATCGAGGGAATGCGGATCGGCATTGACAATACTCAGCTGAGACTGCTGCTGGTTGGCCACGGTGATAGTGCCATCACTCGACAATTTAAAATTGTCGTTTTGCAAAGTGTTGGCGCCGTTCATTACAACGGGCCAACCTTCCATAGAAACCAGCTGCCCCTCAGCACTGATTTGAAACTGGCCGTTGCGCGTGAGAAAAGTGCCTTGCGGTGACTGCAGCTGAAAGAAGCCATCACCTTCAATCGCCATATGCAGGGACGACCCGGTGAACTTGAACGTCGCTGGCGTAAAGTCCCGCGCGCTCGACGCAACTGCCGAAGCTTGCGGCTCCGCACCCACCATATAATTCTGGAATGGTCGATTGAGATGAATTTCACGCTTGTACCCCTGCGTGTTCACATTCGCCATGTTATTGCTGATCGCATTGAGCTGCTCCATGCTGGAGCGCATGCCACCTTCCGCGATCGCTAAAATATCGGGCATATCAATACTTCCTCTGTCTATACCGTTACCATTCCAAACGATTTTAATGCGACGTTATTCGAAACCTCACTCATCGATAGCACACGCAGATGCGGCAATGCGCGATGAATAAAATCTTTTAGATACGCACGTATTTCGGCGCCACATAACAAGACCGGCACGTGATTTGAGGCCAGCATTTTTTCCACCTGCGCGCTCAAGCGTTTGAGTACTTGTTCCGCGAAGCGTGGTTCAAGAATCAGCGTGCGTTTTTGCGGATCCTGCGTGATGGCATCCGTAATAGTTTTCTCGACGGCCGGATCGAGAACCAAAACATAGAGATCTCCCGCTGCATTCGTGAATGATTGGCAGATTTGCGCGGCAAGTCGTTGGCGCACGGCCTCGGTCAAATAAAGTGGATCCTTACTAAGTCGTGCTTGATCAATTAGAACTTCAAGGATGCTCTCCAGATTTCTGATGGAGACTTCTTCGCGTAAAAGGTTTTGTAAAACTCTCTGAATTTCGGACAGCGTCAATACGTCGGGGATGAGCTCTTCCACCAAATTTTTATTGTGCTTGGTGATACGACTGATAAGCGCTTCCGTTTCTTGACGGCTCAAAAGCTCGGCACTGTGTTTACGGAAGACCTGTCCCAAGTGCGTAATAAGTACAGTTTGCGGATCAACCAAGGTGTATCCACTCTGCCGCGCCTCGCTGCGCAAATTTTCTTCGATCCACAATGCAGGCAGCCCGTACGTTGGCTCCTTCGTTGCGACCCCCCCTGGCAACGCTTTGCTGGACCCTGGATTAATCGCAAGAATCTTGTCCGGCTGCAGAGCACCAGAAGCTACGCGCGCACCGTAAACCGTTATTTGGTATTCGTCCGATTTGAGTTTGCTGCTATCAACAAATTTCACCTTCGGCGCCACAAACCCGGTTTCCTGCGCGAGCTGTTTGCGAAAACTAACCACACGCTCCATTAAACCAGCACTTTCATCGACAAGGATTTTCAGCGCACTGCCAACCTCCACTAACACCGGCTCCACGGTCAACGAAGCATGAATATCCTGCTCGGCATCGAGCGAGGTAGCCGACTCGGCTGCATCTTCTTCCGCCACTTTTTTTGTGCGCACGTGAAAGCCGTAATAGGCGAGCCCTGCCGCGACGCCCGCTATGAGCAACACCGGCCAGGAGGGAATACCTGGTAACGCCAACGTACCGAGCAACCCGATTGCAATTAATAGTAAAGTCTTCGGGTAAGCGGTAATTTGATTAGAGATTTCTCGACTGAGAAAACCGTCGGATGCAGCGCGCGTCACAATAATACCGGTGCCGGTTGAAATGATGAGCGCCGGAATTTGCGTGACGATGCCATCGCCGACGGTGAGCAACGTGTAATTATGCAGCGCCTCAGACCAGCTTAAGCCGCGTTGCGCGATACCGATCGTCAACCCACCAATAATGTCGATTAAAACGATGATGATTCCCGCGATGGCATCACCTTTGACGAACTTGCTGGCACCGTCCATCGCGCCGTAAAAGCTGCCTTCCTTTTCGATTTCGCGGCGCCGACGTTTTGCTTCATGCTCATCGATGAGGCCAATGTTCATGTCGGCGTCAATGCTCATTTGCTTGCCAGGCATGCTATCCAACGTAAAGCGTGCTGCAACTTCTGCAACCCGCTGCGCACCGTTCGTCACTACTACGTACTGCACCACAATGAGTACGAGGAAGATAATTAAACCGACGACGTAATTGCCCGCAATAACGTGATTACCAATCGCCGCAATCACTTTCCCTGCATTGCCATCATTCAAAATCAAACGCGCAGCAGCAACATTGAGAGATAGCCGAAAAAGCGTGGCGATCAATAAGATCGAGGGAAATGTCGAAAACTGCAGCGGCTTTTCCACATAGAACGTCAGCAACAAAATCAGCAACGCTAAGCTGATATTCAGTATCAACAGTAAATCCAACACCACAGGTGGAATCGGTGTAAATAACACCAGCAGGATTCCGACCACTGCAAATACCAGCAATAGATCGGACTGATCGCCCAGAAGATTGCGAATACGCATCAGCATGGGGCCGTACCTCTATCTTTTTCGCGATAGATAGCGGTAAGAATGGCAGCGACCTGAGGATAGGTTTCCGGCAGAATCGGCTGATCGATCTGCACGCGCTCGAAGAGCTTTCGCGCCAGCGCCTTGTTTTCTTGTAACGGTACACGATGCTGCCGCGCCTTCATGCGCATCTTGAGCGCCAGCTCTCCCGCACCTTTTGCAATTACGGTTGGTGCAGGCATACGGCCGCGCTCGTAGCGAATGGCGACGCTGAGGTGGGTCGGGTTTGTGATTAAGACATCGGCATCAGGAATACGCTGCAACGAGGCGCCCCGTTTGGCTGCTTCACGTTGCAATTCACGGATTTTCGCTTTGACTTGGGGATCGCCTTCGCGATTTTTTACCTCATCCTTTAGGTCGCGGCGACTCATGCGTAAATTCTTCGCATATTCCCATTTCATAAATGCAAAATCCACGATGGCGGTGACCGCAAATGCGGCCAGCAACCACAGCGAAAAATTAACCGCGTGTTCGATAATTACGTGCGGATGAACTGCAGTCTCCATGTCCATCAGCTGCATTAGCGAAGTCAATTTGGTATGAAAAAATAACAGTGTTACACCGATTAAAATTCCAAACTTAAGCAGCACTTTGATCAGTTCGTAAACGATGCGGATGTTAAACAGCTTTTTAAAACCCGCCACCGGATTAATTCGGCTGAAATCGGCTTTAAGCGGCTCCCAGCTGAAAACCGGCCCGGTCTGAAAAAAATTGATCAGCAGTCCACTCGCGAGAATCGCCACCACGATGAAACCAAACGCCGAAAACATTCGAGTTACGATTTCGGTAAATAAATGCAGTGTATTGTGCGGCGTCAGCGTGATGGCTCCCGATTGACCAAATATGCCCGCCGCTAATTTCAGCTCCCGCTGCAATAGGTCATCGCCAAATACATGCATGAGGCAGGCCGCCGCGAGCATGATCGCCCAAGCCGTGAATTCAGGACTTTTTGCGACCTGGCCGCGTTTTCTCGCTTCGCGCAGCTTAAATGGCGAAGCTTTTTCAGTGCGGTCCTGTTCGTTTTCTTTACCTGCCATGATTAAGCCAATGCCGCCCAGTAAGAAAATATCGCAGTAAATATCCGTTGAAAAACATGACGCATCAGCGGCACAGAACTCACCAGCACCAGCAAACCGACCGCAATTTTGATCGGGATACTCAGCATAAAAATGTTGACTTGAGGCATCGTGCGCACCGCAATTGCCATGGCGCCATCGATTAGCAAGAGAACCACGATTACCGGTGCGACCAATGCCACACCGAATGAAAACATCAAACCAAATTGATGCGCGATTGCTTTCAATAAATGCGTTGGCCATCCGCCGCCCAACGGGAACCAGGTGTAACTTTGGATGACACCGCGTAGAAACCAGTGATGTCCTCGCAATAGAAAAAAGGTCATCACACCCACCACCATCAGGGCCATGCCCAGCAACGGTGACTGTTCATTCGTCGAAGGATTGAGCAAATTGGCAACACCAAAACCAATTTGCAGATCGAGAATACGCCCTGCGAACGAAAATGCCGAAAACGCACAATGCACGCCAAACGCCATTAACAATCCAATCCAGATTTCGCGCAGCAACATCAGCAAAAATTCGAGTGTGTCGGTAACCACCAGCTGCGAAAACTGCTCAATGCAATTATTAACGCCCGCAGCAAAAATCAGAGTGAGCACAACCATGATCCGCGCCGGTATACGGGCGAGAGAAAATAGCGGCGTCATAAAAAGCAATGCCGCCAAGCGGCTTGCTATTAAAACGGTGGCGATCAGCCATTGCACTTGCACGGACACAAGCACTTCGAAAACCCTTTCAGCGTTATATGTACCGCGGAATATTGGTGAACAATGTCCGCGCAAAAACTACGACGTGATTAAGCATCCAGCCGCCAAAGACCATTAATGCGACTGCCGCAACCAATAGTTTCGGGATAAAAGCGAGTGACATCTCTTGGAGCTGTGTCACTACCTGAAAAACGCTGATAAGAATTCCAACGAGTAATGTGAGTCCGAGCACCGGCGCCGCAACGAGCATTGCGGTCCAAATCATTTCACCAAAAATCATGAGTGCGAAATCTGCGGTCACGGCATTATCTCGGGCAATAAGTAATAACAAACAACTATTTATGTCTTCTTTATCAACTGCTGAAGCACACTATTTAATACATACGATAAATCCGGGTCCGTGGCAAAGTGCTCTTGGACCTGCGCCACCAACGCAGTGAATTTCGGCTCGTTACGCATATCGCGACCAAGCTCCCAACACAATACTGACTCGATCACGACCCGCGATAACGAGGGATGCGTACCGAGCGCAGCCAATTCTTTTAACTTGAGTTCGAGCTGCTTTTCTAAATCGGCCAAACTGAGCGGTGCTGTGGCGCCGGGCAATGCCTCGTCAGTTTTCGCCGAACGCTTACGGGGCTGCGTTCTTTCAGCAGATTTAACGCGCAGTAACCGCGCGAGCTGCTCCAGGCCGCTTATGGGCTCCATCGTATCGCCAACTATTGATCGGTATCTTGCTGTGCCTGTTGGTAACCGCTCAGCACCAAGTGGCTCACATTGCTAGCTGCAGTCCCGGTAGGCTCTGCGCGCTGCGTTAATGCTTCCTCGGCGGCTGCCCGTACTTTTTGCATATCGCCATTGAGGCTGTCATTAACGCTATTGCTAGCGACGCCCTTGTCAATTAAGTCGATGCACAACTCAAAATTATCTTCAATCAAAGCCAGCATGGCCGATTTGAATAAACTCAAAAAATGATCTGACCCTAAAGCATCAAGCTCATGCCAAACCGTTCTGGCGATCTCAATTTCACCACTGGTTAAATGCAATAAGCCGAGTTGGAACCTACCCGTGAACTCTGAAGGATTGATGACAATGGCTTTTTGTAAAAAATCTTTGGCGCGGTCGTACATACCGATTTGCGCATAGATTGCGCCCAGCAAATACGTTGCTTTTGGGTGATCAGGGGAATTAATTAAGCACTCTTTAAAGTGCTCTATGGCGGCTTGAGGATTATTTTCCTTAATAGCGTGCAAGCCTAAATGCAGCTGCTCTTCCGCATCCAACATATCCTTCACCCTGTCCTAAAAATCGTCCGTCAGCAAATTAAGATTAGTTATTAGAATATAATTGCAAACTACTTTACACAGCGTTTTTTAAGAAAGCAACTGCCGTCCGTCGGGTATAACTGGTATCGTAATGGTAACTTTGTAGGGATTAATTCGCCCAGGGAAATAAAAAATGAATGATCAGCGACCAGAACAATTAAAAAAGTTTCGAAGCTTTCTTAGCCATGACCCCGCAAATATTCCTCTTCTAACCGACATCGCGTGGCTCGAACTGCAAGTTGGAGAGTTGGAAAACGCGACCAGCTCGGCTCAAAAGATATTGGCGCAATCCCCAAAAAATGCATCCGCGCATGTGGTCCTTGGGCTTATCGGTATTCGCAAAGGACAGTTCGCAGAGGCGAGCGAATCTCTGCAGCAAGCGATTGAGCTCGGCGATACTTCGTCAACAACGGTCTACCACCATGCCTATGCACTCACCCTACAAGGAAAATATGCGGAGGCGGAGACATCAGCAAAAACAGCTGCGAATTTTTATGAAGAGTTTCCATTTGCTCCCGCAATCTATTTAAGAACACTTCATTACTTGGGAAAACTCGACGAAGCGATTACCTATGCTACGCAGTTGCAACACGACGGGATCAATGTACCCGCACTGCAAGGCATGCTATCCACCATTTATTTGGATTCGGAAAATCTCGCCGGTGCGGCTGATGCCGCCAAAGCGGCACTCATTCAAAACCCTGATGACATGGATGCACATACCACCATGGGCTTGCTCGCACTAGGGGATATGGATTCAAAGGCCGCTCTCGACGAATTTGATCGTGTTATTTCACAACAGTCGTCCAATGGCCGAGCAGCGCTTGGACGTGGCTTAAGTATTTTACTGGCGGGCGATTTGAATGGCGCAACTGAAGCATTGGAAACAGCGGTCTCATCCACCAATATGCAAGAGCATATCGGTACATGGCAAACGCTCGCATGGTGCTACATCCTGAAAAAAGATGCGGTGAACGCCGAACGGGTACTTCAAACTGCATTGTCACTGGATCGGAATTTTGCAGAAACACACGGAGGGCTGGCCATTGTCGCTTTGATGCGTGGCAATATTGATTCCGCGGTGCAAGCAGCCAAGCGCGCCCATCATTTGGATCGCAACAATTTTGCAGGAAATTTCGCACAGAGCCTCATCCAGCAAATTTCCGGTAATGCCGAGCAGGCTCGGGCGATTGTGGATCAGCTGCTTAGCCAACCCGTATTACCGGGCGGCAAGACTGTGCAGGGCGCCATCAGTGAAATGCTCGCGAAGCAGGAAGGAAGACGGCTCCCTAGCGCGCAAAAAGTGCAATAAAGTTTGAGCGAAACGCGCCATCAGCCCCGGCTAAAAATATAAATGCCATAATTTCGTAAAAAAGCCAGGGGCTTCTCTCTCTTCTTCTGTCAAATCAGCAGAGAGACCGAACACCCCATCAATATATTTTTTAAGGGGTGCAGCGAGCAGCTGTTGAGGGCCAGTTTTTTCGGTAGCGAAGATGCTCGATTGTTTTGTCAATACCGCCGCATCAATCACCGTCTTAGCTGGCACGTCGACGAATTCGATTTTAACTCGCACGGCATCTTTAACACTGGCCATCGGCGTGGCCTCATCCTTCCAATCGAGGATCGTCGTGTAAACCATATACCGCAAATTTAACTGTCGCGCTGCGACCAATGCGTCATCGAAATTTTCGGTTTTAGTTCCTAGCCGCACCTGATGCGCATGTAATTGCACGGCACCATGCACCTGCTCTGCGACGACATGTCCAGAGGCGGGCTGCTCTCTTCCCTCATGAGAGCCATCGGGCCCAACCGGGATATACACGCCTTCACCAACCGACAAGGGCGCATGAATCGCATCCATGCGAGAAATTCCTGAACATCCCGCAAGCGTTAGAAATACGAACAATAAAATAATTTTCATAGAGCAAGTCCCTGATCGGCAGTTATGTTTTTATTGATGGATTCACTTGGCCACTGGCTTCCCTGTGGCGGCCAATTGCTCCAGCAAACTGGTTGCAAATGTAAGCGTTGGCATAACGCCACTTTTGTGTCGAAATTGCTCGCACCGTTCCTTGTAGATCGGGTTTTCAATTAATTCCGTCACACCTTCACCAATAACGCCCGGAGGAATGGAGCTAATCTGGCGCGTGGGATCGGCCATTGTCATATCTACCTTTGCGACGCCAAGTTTATGCTGAGTGCACGTCAGCGCATTAATTATTTGATCGGCCCCTTGGGGCAACAGAAATGATGGCTTACCGGACATAAGCACCGACATTAATGTCGCGGTGCCGCCGTGCGTAATGCAGAAATCTACATTCGGTAAAATTGCGGATAACGGCTGATAACGATAAAGCTCAACATTGGCGGGTATCATTTTCAGCTGCGTATGTTTCAAACCTGGCCCCAACATCACCAGCAAGCGGTCGACTTGCTTGCTGGCATTGTCGATGATTGCTCGAAACACCTCGGGATTTTTATTAAACACCGTTCCGAAAGTGCAAAGAGCCACGCGCCCTCCCGACGACTGCCCCCCTACTGAACGGCTTTCCGATGAGAATCCGAAGCCGTCATAAATTTCTGGGCGTATACCAAACTCGTTATCCTCTTCAGTATACGGTTGATCACCGAACACATAATCAATCGGGGAAAAGTACAGATGAAGCCATCTATGTGAATATTCCATAGTCGGGCATGGAGCCAACCTCATGACACCCCGCGCGATATTATGGAATGCATTGTGCCAAGCTGCGCGGACACTGCGCGTGACCCGTGGACCATACGATAACAACGCAAAGGGCAGTCCATATTTTTCAGCAACGGCCGCACCCGCAGGCTCATATTCATTGCTCAGAATAATATCCGGCTTCCACAATGCCACGAGATTATTTATATCCCTCGTCATTGCCGGAACAAGCTGCTCATTAAAAAACACGCCCATATCCGTACGGAATCCCTCCACAGGCGGATGATTGGCCTTATCAGTCGCAAATTCAGATTCCTTCCAGTCAGGACCGACAGCGAGCACCGAAAGACCGAGCTTGCCCAATTCCAGCTCGAAGGAACGCGACGTTGCAAAAGCAACCTCATGCCCTACCCTTTTTAAAGCAAGGGCCAGCGGAATGACGGGGCAAATATGTCCGTAGCCAGCAATCGAAGAAATAAGAATACGCATTAGAAATATAAGATTCGATGTAAAATGAAACCCTATACAAATATCAATATAAAAACCACCCCTTAACACCGAGCTCTACGCTATTATTTCAATAGAAATGCACCGCTGAATTTCTGAGAAGCAGAGCACTTCGAAATAGCTGAAACTTCGCCGCGCGTCCTGACTATACCGGCGAATATTTTGGAACCAAGATAACTATCACATAATTGGATTCGAAACGATGGATTCGCAGATAGTCGTCACCCGCTCTTCGGGCGACTTTGTTTTTGACAGCACAAGCCGTCAATTTCTTGATCTTTGCATGGGGTACGGAAGTGTCAGTTTCGGCCACAACCATCCCGCGATAGTGCGCCGCATAAAAGAACAGTTGGATTGCAGTTATTCGCCGGGCTTTTTAGATGTACCGGTTAGGAATGGCGCCATACAGGCACTCAACTCACTTTTACCCAACACCCATCACACGCAGGCTATTTTCAGCACCGGCATGGAATGTGTTGAAGCGAGCCTGAGATTGGCGGCACACATTACCAACCGAACGAAATTCGTTGCGTTCCAAGGCTCGATGCACGGCAAATCGCTGCTGACGGCTACGCTAGCGGGCAAGGATTGCGCTTTCAGTGAATCTACACTCACGTCGTTGCCTTACATCGACAAACAGTCGGAAGACGACATTCTTCGTACTGTGGAGAATATTCTCCACCACGAAGAGCATGCTGCGTTATTGCTTGAGCCCATCCAGATGAGCAGCAACGGCAGAGTACCGGATATCGGATTTCTCGACGCGCTCTATCAGATATGCCATCGATACAATACGTTACTGATTTTCGACGAAATATTAAGTGGCTTTTATCGCACCGGCAGCGCCTTCTTTTTTCAATCGCTAGCGGTCATGCCGGATATCGTGCTAACAGGCAAGGCATTAGGTAGTGGCCTGCCCGCGGCTGCTCTTATAAGCGATAAAACGATTGATAGATCAGCGCTTAACTATCGCATCGAGAGCACTTATACCAATCATCCACTCACCTGCGCTGCAGTCAGTGCCAGCATAGAAATTTCTAAAGAAGCCGACCTTAGAAGTTCGGTCGGCGCTATCGAACGCATCATTGTCGGCACGCTCGATGAAAACAAGCTGTTCGGAAAGGGAGCCATGTGGTGCTACAAAATTGATGCTCACCACGACACGCTGACTTTTTTTAAACGACTGGTCAACGCCAATATCATTGTGAGTTTTTTCGAGGGATATATCCGCCTGCTCCCTTCCTACTTTATCGACTTATCGGTACTTGAATCAGCGTGTAAAACCATTCATACACTCGATGGATGTCGATAAATGGATGTCGAAGATTATCCTTTTTGCGAAATTGTGCTGAAGCCATTTTCAGAGGAAAAATCGCAGACGCTACTCGCCATTCGAAACGAGGAGAGCGTTCGAAAAGGCATGCTGAATCGAAATCCCATTTCTTGGGAAGATCATACGAGATGGGTTAAGAAAAACGTCATCGACAATTGCAAGGTTCGTATTTTTTTTGTCGCCTATAGAAACGACATTGCCGGCTTCAGCCTTTTAAAGGCACTGCCGGATAATCACTACGAAATAGGGCTGATGCTTAAACAGCAGTATATCGGTACTCGCACCGCGTTCTTATCTGCCATTGCTACGGCAAAATATAGCTTTGAAAGATTGGGAAACTCGCTCTTGATCAGCAAGGTCCCTAAAACAAACGCGATCGCACTCGATTTTAATCAACGCATGGGGCTTGAAATCTACGATGAGGATGGACATTGCTATTTTTTAAGAATGACGCCAACCATGTTCTTTGAGCATCGCTTTATTGGTTGGCAATTAAAGAAATCCAATTCGAGGAAGATGTTGGCTGCATCCCACAACTAACAGTTGTCATATTGTCGCATGCCATAGACATTTTTTCCGCAGCAGATATTTGTAATCAGCAGGCACTTATGCGACGAAAAGTTCTCTTTATTTTGTGCAATGATTTCGGCGAATTAGTTATGGCTGATTATTTCGCGGAGGGCCAACCCATCGATGCGATTGCGTTCTGCTCGCCCAAGCTTCTGAGTACCTATGATAAAAATACTATTCAACTGCTGCGCCATAACGGCTTGCAGGAAATCTTAACCTGCATTGAAGATTTTCAACCGGATACGGTCATTCTTGCGTCCGGATATTTGCTGACCCTGCACAACCTATTGTCGATAGATGAGCTGCGGTTATTACTCGACATCCTCACGAAGAAGAAAATTGCGGTTGCAACAACCGATCCCTGGATGAAATGCTGGGAAGAATTCCGCAATCATTTAGATGACGACACTAAATCCGCTTTATTGGCGAATCCGTTTCAGCGATTGCAAGAGGAGCTCGACGAGCTCTTGCGGCCAATGCCGCATATTTACAGCACCCCGTTTAAAACGGATCGCGTACCATCATTTTCATTCTTTAATAGCAACGCATTCACGCACTTAAGTAACAAGCCCGAACAAAACTTAGAACGCTGGCTTTTTATCCTCGCATCGATCGACTACGACTCCATTGCCGGCATCAATCCTTCAGGATTTTTCGACGCGTTAGTTGAGAGATTTACTGAAATTCTGGTATCGCCAAGCGCGAGCATTGTCTTCATTTGTCCGCCCCCCTGTGTCGATGCCTTACTACGCAGAACCATCACCGAGAGTAGCCGGCTGGTTTTAGTGCCCTTCTGCAGCTTTACCGAATTTCAGCGGCATATTTTTAGCTCTGATATCGGCGTCTACTGGAACCATCTATCCGCATCGATCATTTACTGTTTGCACAAACAAGGTGCCGCGTTATTCGCCGATCGAGGCCACATGCTCACTGCCTGCCCACCGCTTGCCTGGCATGCACACCGTGCCGCGTGGAACTGTATTACGCCGCTAAACATCGACATCCTAAAGCCAATTACGCAAGACGTGGTCCAGGCTGCCGCGCACTCCATGCACCTGATGACAACTCGAATCTATCCGGAATATGCCAGGCTGCCAACGCCGTTGGAAATGATCGAAAAGATTAGGCGTTTTAATTGCGAAGAGATTAAATAATGGGTTAAGAAGCTATCAATACTTTCTGTGCTACCAAATAATTTTGCGCTGCCACTCCAACATCCTGCAGCACCAGCGCCTCTAGTCGCTGAGCTTTAACCACAGCTTGTCGCCATACAAATTCATTACCTGCGTAGCGTGTTCCGATGGTTGTGCATACGTTTAAATGGTGACGCTCGTCGTTAATGATTGATCGGTACACTTCCGCCGTTTGCGGATCAACCGGATCGAATGCATTGGCGGTTAACGCATAGTCTTCAATGCCTCGCTGTTCGATCACGAAAAGCATCGCATAGGCGTTCACGATGTCGTCATCGGATTGCACACCATTAAAATATTCACCGGTGCGATGAACACCACGGAGTATCCTCAGCTCGTCGGGTAGCTCAATGCAGTCCAACCCCAAACGATCCAAGCATGCGCGAAATAATTTTGCATGACGCATCTCATCGTCGTGGTGGCGCAAGGAAAGATTTTTCAACTCAGCATCATCGATATGCTGATTTACTTGGCTATAAATCAAGCTTTCCTCGTCTTCCTCACCAGCAATTGCCATATTCAAAAGCAACTGCTGTCCACCTGGCGTTTGAGCCAGCATGTTGTAAATCATTTGCTGGTCGAATGCGTCAGCATTCATTGGTATCTCCTATTCCGATAAACGCAGCAACGGGAGCGGATTTATTTTCTCGAAAAACAAAACTGAATCGCGACAACCCGACAATCAAAAATCAAAGACCCGACCCCCACTTGCTCTCTCAGCGCTTGTGCTCTCAGGACCTATTGAAAGCTTCAATGAATAACTTTCTTCAGCAATCAAATCCTTTTCATTCATATCTCGCGCCTCTTTTAGTGCTCGAGTTTCCGGCGCATCAAGAAACTCCATCGTTTGACCACCGCTACGTGCACCCCACTTTCGACGAGCATTAGTCAAAGTCAATTCCAAATGAATTTTTTGCTTACTCATGTCGAGTACCGTGACACTTTGGGCAAAGAACGCCGAACTCAAAAACGCCGACTCTACATCTTCTAAAGAATCGAGACTGGCCGGAGCATTTTTTAAAATTGCCGTAAATCTGCTCATAGGAGTGCGCTCATTTTGTATGAATCCCTGCGCCAAAAATTCATTTTTAATTTTGCTCGCTCGCTTAATCGCAGCCGATAGAGAACCATAGCCTGGAAGCACAAACACAGTAATATTCTCTACAACCGAGTCCGGATCCGCATGTGTCAACCGGATTGAACAACCGATACTCGTCGGGAGCGATTCTAGTGCACCCGCACCTTCTACTTGAAAGTTAAAATCATCATCTTGATAAATTAAAGTATGTGGAACGGTAATAAATTCCCCTCCATTTTTACAATCAAGAAAATTTTCGGAAAACATGTATTGAGACTCAGCTTGAACCTCCCTCAAATGCTGCCCTATGTGCAATCGAATTACAGACTTTTTCAAATGGCTGCCTCCATTTGTACATCCGTCAACCAACATAGAACAAACAATCAAAGTCACGCAAATCGGTCGTAGAAATTTCATATCTAATTCCAGCCCCATGTTAAGTAGTGGGGCTGTACAAGGTTTTTAGACTGTCCCAGATTGCGCTGATGATATTCAATTAATTCATTCCCTGCTTTGGTCTGGCGCAAAACATTAATGGTATTAAAACCTTTCTTTGCAATTTCAACTCGATTACTAAAAACTGACAAATCTTCGTTACCTCTTGGCGCCTGAATAGTAATCGCATATCCGTTGTCAAAATCCGTGTTGGTACCGATATAGATATCCGGTCGAACAATCGCCACATTAAAGTTGTGTATGGTCCAAGCGTTAAGTTTTGCAAAGCCTTTCAACGCCAAGTTACTCCACATAGATTGCAAATTATCTTGCTCGTGCATGCCCATCGCAATTGCGGCTTCAGTTTGCTTATTATAATAAGTATTCATATCGCCACGAGCCTTGGCCGCATCAGCAACTCCCTGTAGGCTAAACGATTTTCTCGCATAATCACTCATTCCATCGAACTTAGCGGTACTCAACGCTGTGGCTCCATAAATTTGGTGCATCATTGTCAATGTACCGACATCTGCTAGCACGCCTAGTTGACCCGCTAGCGTCGTTCGAGCCATATAGCGGATCTCTTCCGCTGCCTCGTGCAGCCCAACCCCACCAATCGCGCCCCCCACACCTATCAATGGCGCCAGAACGGATGCATTATCCAGAGCCCCGGCCACAGTGTAGGATTGCGCGAGGCCTTCTCGAACTGTGTTTGCCGCAAAAATTCCTAACTGCGTCCAAAGAAAATCGGGGTCTGATTTGTTAAGCGCGTCATAGCGTGCCAACACAAACGCGTTAACTAACATCGCTGTTTTAGCTTCATCCAAGTCAGCATGAGCAGCTATGCTTTTGACTGACGCGACGTCGCGCGCCTGATTACGCAATAGAGTATTGTGGTCCGCACCCATATCTTGGCCAGTGACATCCTTTCTCATTCCATCTAAATCGTGACCAATCGCATTGACCCGATCAATTGCTTGTACATCGACGCCTACTTTGACCAAGTTATCAATCTGATCAGCTTGAGCCTTATTGATTTCATTTTGAACAAGCTGTTTTAGACGCTGATCTTCTCGCGCTGCTTCTAAGTGATCATTCTCAACAACATTGGCTATCAATGAACTCCCTAACGCATTCCCAAACGACTGCGCAGCAATCAACGCCCAATTCGGTCTTTCCCCCGATACTAATGATTGGGCACCACCACTCGCCAAACCCGACAACGTGCCACGAACCACTCCAGCGCCAATATCTAACGAAATTTTACTAGCCGCCTCTCGTGCCGCTAGAGTAGATCCTTGCCGACTAGCGTCCTTAGCAAGATCCCAATCACTTCCAAACTGTGCATTCCCTATCAGCTCGCCGACGCCCCAACCCACTCCTGCGCCTACCGCAGATGCAGCCACCTGAGTCCACGAGAATTTTTCTTGCAGTCCCGCAGCCACGCCTATGCCTTGTGTCGCGATATTACCGACAACACCCCGTCCAACTGTCGCAGTGAATCCATTGCCAGAAAGATTCGATAGCAAACTGCCCGCTTGAGCAGTTTGAGCGAGCTGCCCAATCCCTGCTCCTACTCCCGCCCCTATCGCCCCCAGTGCAACATTGCCCCATGAGAATTTGTCTTGCATTCCCATGGCCATCGCCAGGCCTTGACTAACAATGGAGCCGACTGCGCCACCGATAAGTGCGGCGCCCACCATGCCCGCAGCCCCTATGCCAGCAGCAGTCCCCCCAAGCACGGCCCCGCCGACCGCCATGGTACCTCCGATCGTGGTCGCCGCCGCCCCACCGACGCCGGCAGTCACTGTAGAGCCCGCCGTTGCGAACAGCCCACTCGCTGCTCCCGCCGTATAAACCGTCACCACCACCGCCACAATAATGACCAGGATCATCCCAATCCCACCGCAACCGCCGCCCCCATGTTTCTTCGGCGGTGGCGGCGCCTCCGGCAGCGTGGGCTGGGTATCGCCGATGGCGCGACCCGCGTCGTAAACACCGTAGGTTTGGCTGCTGTTATGGACGTTGGTGACTTTGTTCGGAACCGTCAGAACCTGACCGACAGCGAGCGCTTCGTTGCCTTGCAGGCCATTGGCATCGGCCAGTAAGTACCACAGCGAGCTATCGCCCCATAACGCCATCGCGATGCTTTGCAATGTATCGCCCGAGCGTACGGTGTAGCTGCTCGGCGCCATACCGGGATAGCTGCTATTGATCGGCTGATAGTTTTGGTCGAAATCCGCGGAGCTGACTGGCTTCCAGTTTTTATAGCGATCCTGTGGCTTGGCGCTGCCCTTGTGCGCCATTTCCTGCGCTTTCGCGGCCAGCTCTTCGCCGTATGAGCGCTTCTCGAAACCGTCGTTCCCGACATCGCCGACGGTATGGCCGTTGAAATAGATGTAGTTGTGGCGGATATCGAGCCGCGGGTTGGTGATAGTTCCGTTATCGTTAACCGTGCCTACCAGCTCGTCGCGCTGTAAGACCAATCCCTGACCGTCGACGGTATAACGAATCGAGCGTCCACCCACCTTGTCGTCGACCTGTTTCAGGTGGCCGTTGACGTCGTACATGAAGTGCGATTTGCCGGCTTTCCAGCCCGGTGCGTTGGAGTTGTATGGCTGAGCGGTAATGGCCGTCGTTTTGGCGTCATCCCACCATTCGTACGTGTAATACGTGTTGATGGTGGTACTGCCGGTTACCGCCGACGTGCTGGCCAGCGGGCCGCCGTTAGCTGCATAGGTGTACGTCGTGTTGGTTGTGGTCGACGAGGTATTGTTAACATCGACCTGCGCGAGCAATCGGTTATCGGCATCGTAAGTGCTCTTACGTGTCAACGTCGCCGCGCCGCTGGTGTTGTACTCGGTGTAGCTATTGGTTCGACCGTATAGATCATTCGACCGCAACGCACGCAGCACGCCATTTATCGTTGTGGTGGTGAGATAGCCGTCAGGCGAATACGCGTACTGCTCAGTACTTTGCAGATACGTGCCGTCGGTCTGCTTATTCGAATACGTGGCAGTCGTGCGCTCGGACGCCCCGTTATATGTCAGTTGTGCGCCACCGTCGGTATTGGCGATGGTGATGCCATACGTGGTGTCGCTCAGACTGGTGCCGCGTGCAATGCTGGCGCCGCTGCCGCCGGTAAACCGGCCCATGGTGGTAGTGAAGCGATTTAACGCATCGTAGGCGTACCAGAAATCCTGGATCTGGGTACCGCCCATCAATGAATTCGGGAACGTGCTAAAGATGCGGCGCCGATTACCATTGGCGTCGTATTCATAAATGATGGTTGCGCGCGGATCCTGAATCTGAGCGATACGATTCAGCTCATCGTATTTAACCGCGGCATATTCCAGCACCTCGCTAATCGTATCGGTACCAGCGACGACTTTGGCGTATAACTCCTGCGTGCGGTTGCCCTCAATGTCATAGGCATAGCTCGACAGCGTGCTCAACGCATAATCGCGGATGGATTTCAGGTAACCGGTTGCGTAATAGTCAAACGACAAATTTTGGCCGGCGGTCGAGGTTTGACGCACTAGCCACCCAGCCTGGTTGTAGGTGTAGGTGTAATCGTGATTGCCGAAATCACGATGCCAGCTGGTACGACCGAAGTATTCAATTTTATCAGTGACGGCATGGCCATCGGACTGCGTAGTGATGCGCTGATAACCGCCAACGGCGAGGCCACCAACGCCTTTGGTGTTGGCGTCATAGGTATACGCGTAGCTGGTGCTCAGCCCGGTGAAGCTTTGATAGGTTCGCATCCGACCCAAGGAGTCAAAGTACATTTTCTCCGTGTAGGTCGTGGTCGAATTGGTCGTACCCTTGGTATGGGAAATGCGATTACCTGCCTGATCGTATGCATAAGTGTCGTAGGACATATATGCGGGGATATCGACAACATAGTTACCGTAAACCCCCATGTTGATCACTTGGTGCACCGCCGCTGTACCGGGGTGTATCGCCTTCGTTAACCGGCCGAGCTTGTCGAACTCCTGCTGAGTGACGCGATCGACCCCATCGATCTGTACGCGCTCATCGCCGAAGACATCAAACTGGCTGCGGTTCCGTTGCTGGTATGCACCCGCTGCGTTGAAATGGGTCTCCTGCAACACACGAGCGGTATCCGAACCATCGGCGCCATAGCCCCCCAGCAGACTGAGCGTGGTGATGTTGCCATTGGGATCGACAATCGATACCAGTCGGCCAGCCAAATCGTAGCCATACGTCGTGGTGGGTCGCGCGCGATACCGATAGCCATTTTCGGCCGTTAAATCGGTGGTCGGGTCGAGCTTTTGCACCAGCCGCCCCAGCGTGTTATAGGCCAGGTTAGTGGTACGTCCCAAACCGTCGGTTTCGGAATCAACTTCGCCAAATGCATTATGGGTCTGACTGCGACGTTGTACTGCCGCGCCCATATCACCAGCGATGAGCCAGCCGTTGTTTACTGCCTGGCTTGGAGTATCGCTGATATGCGAAAGCACCTGCGGTGTACTACCAAATTGAACAACGCCATGCGCCTGGCTCAACGTGCTGTTGGCCGCATCTTTTGCTTGGTAAGTGTATTCGTACTGGCCTGCAGGTAGATCCGAGGCATCCCAATCGAATCGCCCGGTGATTGCGCGCGTCAGCGTAATGTTGGTCCATGTCGAACCGCCGACTAAGCGATACTGCAGAGCCATCGTCGTCGCTGCAGCGAGCTGGCTGGTGAAATGCACAACGTTGAGCGAACCCTGATAACCGCGCAAAGGCGTTACCGATGCAGCGTCACCGACGACGAAACTGCCGGTCGCCTGATTTACCGCAGTCCCTCCGCTATCTTTTGCGACGACGAGATAGTCGTAGGCGCCGCTAAGCCCATAGGCCGCCGGATTGAAAGTGAACCAGCCATTGCCATAGCCTGGCACGGTGGCACTGACTGGCGCACTCCAGGCGCTATTGCTGCCGGCGATTCGATACTGAACCGTCAGCGATGTCGCGGTAGCCCCCTGATCGATCAGGTGAAGGACGCCACTTGTATCCATCAGCGCTTTGCCGGCACCGCCGATGGTCTGTGGCGACTGACCCAGTACCGGTAGTGCATTGGCACTCAACATTAACGTGCCGGCTTCCGAGTTCAACACGTTGCCCGAGGCATCGAGCGCGATATACCGGAATTCGTTGGCACCCAGAGCCCACGTTGCAAAACTCCATGCAATCGACGAACTCGCGACGCTGGTAACAGTCCAGCCGGTGTTCGAACCGGCTAGGCGTGTCATCAATACAATGCGGCTGGTCCCCGCAGGCTGTGAAGCGAATACAGCCGAAGAGCTGATATAGAGCGCTTGTGCACTCGCCGTGTTAGCTACGGTTTGATCGGTAGTCAGCGCTTCGCCTGCGCTAGTTTGGACATACACCTGAACACGCAGCCCCGATACTGACGACGGAAACACCAACGTGGAAGAGGGACTCGTAATGGTAATCGAGGTCTGGCCTGCAGCGACGACCGCATCGCCTGCTACCACCGGCATCGGTGGGGTGCCCATCATCCAACTCAGAACGACGTGCTGCCCAACACTGGTTGCGGGTACCTGAATGATGGTATTGACATTGATCGGCGTGCCATATGGCGTTGCTGCACCAGTTACCACAGTGGAATAGCTGATGGCACCGTTGGTTACGCTCAGTGCAGCAGTACCCGTACCTTGAGCCACTCCAAAACTGCGCATACCACCCAAATCTTCGGGTGTAGCAATAACCGCTGACGGTTGGTAGCCGACTAGTGCCGACACTGAATTTGGGCTGCCAGTAGTGAACGTTCCCGTTACGCGGTTTAATACCGTACCGCTGCTATTCAGCGCGGTAACGAGCACCTCATAGTTACCTGAAAGACCATAGGTAGATGGGTTGAACGTAAACCAACCGTTACCATAACCCGCGTTGGCACCGTTAACAGCTGAGCTCCATGCTCCATTACTGCCAGCAACACGATATTGAATCTGCAATGCATTCGCTGAAGCACCCTGCTCTACGAAATGCAGCTGAGCCCCTGCGTCCATAAAGGCACGACCGGTACCCCCAATACTCTGCGAGGACTGGCTGACCGATGACGACGCCCCGTTAACAATCAATGTACCGGCTTGAGAATTAAGCACCGTACCGCTCGCATCCAATGCGACATAACGCATGTCATAGGTGCCGGTCGCCCATGCCGCTAAATCGATCGAATAATTCGTACCGGAACCGGACGCAGAGACGACTAACCACCCTTGGTTAGAACCCTGAATGCGTGCCATTAACACCAGTCGGCTCGAAGCGGCTGGCTGACTGGTCAAGTTAAGTACCTGAGTACCGCTAATAAGCGTGTAGGTGCCCGTAGCAGCGGTGCGAGTAGTATTGGAAATCAGCACTTCGCCACTGGGCGGCTGACTGTAAATTTGGATGTTTAGGGTGCCCGGGGTATAACCGGCATAACCACCGAGGTAGCCCCAATAGCCGATATTTGCTGTACTCATCGTGACTGAAGTCTGGCCCGCGGCAATGGTTTGGGTCTGGGTTAAGACAGGGCCGCTGGTGCTGGTGTAGGTCGCAACTATGCGTGTGCCATAAGGGCTGGCCGGAATTTGTATAGCGGTGTTTAACGTACCGCTCGGAATGTTGTATGGCGGGACGGAGGTTATGTTGGTAACCGACACCGTCGCGGTGGTTGGCGTGCCGGTCGTCAGACCAACCGCGCCCACAGCAACGGCTGAGGTTACTGGGCCTGTCACCACGCCAGGCGTGGTGATGCTCAGAGTACTCGTCGCGGAATTGATGATCGTCCCGTTGCTATCGCGCGCATCGATTTTGTATTGGTAATTGCCGAACAAACCGTAGCTTGCGGGGTTAAACAGGAACCAACCTGTAGTGTTTGCCCCGCCAATAACGGCAGGACTCAGCGTTAGCACCGTCCAGGTACCTGTACTGCCCGCAGGGCGATAGCTGAGTGTCGCGCTGGCTGCGGCAGCACCGAGTTCCGTAAAGTTCAAGACGCCACTGCGATCGACGAAAACGCGGCCTACACCACTGTTTTGTACCGCGCTCTGGAAAATGCCCAGCACGCCGCCCGATGAGGTCATCTGGCCAGCTTCAGAATTCAGGACATTACTCGCACTGTCCAACACGGTGTAGCGGAACTCGTAATTGATTCCGTTAACGAGTCCGCTGTAATCGAAATTGAAGGTGCCAGACGCGGAAGACGCAAGAGTTTGCGTGTACCAGCCGCCGGTATCGCCAACGGGGCGATACTGCATGATCAGACGATTTGCTGCCGGCGATTGGGCGGTAAACAGCGCCAATCGCACTGCGGTGGTAATGGTTGTAAGCGTATGGGCAGTAGGATTGACATCGGTATGCGTCGATTGCGAGATCAACACATCGCCGGCAGCTGTCGATTTATAAACCTGAACTACTAGCGTATCGGCATAGACAAAACTTGGAGTAACGCTGATTACCAAATTCGCCGCATACGTCACGCTGGACGGTGAGCCGGAAAAGACTTGTGACGAACTGACACTAGCTACACCAGCTTTATATGGTGTCGAGACAATGCGAATGTCGCCAGATCCAAGGATACTCAAATCGGGTAATGCGATCGTCAAGTTCGCGTAAACGCTAACGCCATAGTTAGCAATAACGACGCTGCCGCTCTCCTGAACTGAGCCTGTAATGGCTGAGGCGCTGCCTTGCACAAGCGTCGACGCGGTCGTGCTCACAACCTGAGAATCCGGACCCACCGAAACCGCGCCTGCCGAATAGGAACTCGTAATGGTCTGCGTCGCAAACTGACGCACCGAGCCCTGCTCTTGATAAGTGTTTGTTAGCAGGTTGCGTTTATCGTATTGGCTCACGGTCATCAAGGTATCGCTGAGCGCGAACACCTGCGAGAGGCTGGTCAACGATGAAAGATTGGCGCCTGTCGACTGAATGGTGAGTGATGCGTTGCCATTGGCGTCATAAACATAAATCTTGTAGACACCGTCCCCGCTATTGCTCTTCCAGACGCGGCCTGCACTGTCGTAATCCGCCACCTCCTGCCATGCCGCCCCTGCGCCCCCGCCATTCAAGCGTTTGCCAGTGATTTCGCCGAATGCGTTATAGCGTGTTTCGCGAGTTTCTCCGCTGTTGACGTCCTGGTGCCAGAATTCCTTATTCGCGGCGTTGTATTGATACAACACGACATCATTCACAGCCACACCGTCGGCATTCACACGTCCAATCAGCGTGGTTTTGGTAACGTTGTCAGCCGCATCGTAGCGGTACTGTTTAACTGCACCCGTTGGGTCCGTGGTCTGTGCTAAGCGCCCGCCGGTGGTATATACATTTACAGTGATGCGATCATCGGTTTCAACGGTGTTATCGATACCGCGATCGATTTGCCGAGTGACCAGGTTTAACCCGTTATATTCATAATCAATTTCCGGCCGAACGGAGACACCGTTGTAATCGGTGTAAATGGGATCTTTCTCGGTGAGACGACGGCCGATCGTGTCATAGGTGTAATTCGTGGTCAGCCATACGTTAGTTTGATCGGCATTTTCCACCGCACGCTGCGAGTGGATTAATACGTTGCCAAGGCCGTCATACGTATATGTGTCGACCGCGGTGGAACCCGATTGTGCAAGCGCACCGGTCGCTGGATCAATACGACTGAAATTAACGTTAAGTACGCGCTTGGCCGTGACGCGGCCCAAACGGTCGTAATCGAGCTGCGTTATCCGATCGCCTGCTGTGTTAGTTGGCAGGGTGGGCGGCGTGATTGTCGAACTGGGTGTCGACGCCAATGCTGTCGCATAACGCGTCTCCACCAGCACGTTGCCGTTGCTGTCGTAATCCCATTTTGTGACGTAATTTTCTCCATCGACTTGCAGGGTTCTACGTCCCAGCTTGTCGTAATAGAAGAAGGTGGCGTTGCCGCGCCCGTCAATCAATTTAACGACGTTGCCGCTTTCATCGTAAACCGTCGTCGCCACTACGTCTTTGATAGCAATGCTGTAGGCGGTGCTGCCCAGTGGCTGGTCACCCACTGAGACGTTTGCAATGGTGGTGCTAATCAATCGATTGTTGGCGTCATAGACGTAGCGCAGCTCGCGCACATTTGCGCTATTAAGCGGGTTGGGCGGCACACCGCCGGCCGATGCTGGCAAGCCAATTGCATCGGTATAGCGCAACTCAGAAATCGGTTTGGTGCCATCGTTATAAATCCATTTCGTCAGTTGCCCGAGCGCGGATATTTGAGCTGTCCTGCGGTTCAAGGCATCGTAGAAGAAGAGCGTGCGATTGCCCTTAGCATCGGTCACTTCAATAAGGTTGCTGCGACTATCGTATTTTTGTGTTTCCGTTGGCGTGGCAGTGACATCGGTTTGCGTGGCCGCATTGAAGGCAGTGAAGCTCTCACTGATTTTGGCGGTCTGCCGATTGAGTCGATCGTATTGGAACAAGGTAATCTTTTGCTCCGGTAACCCTACTGCCTCAACCATCTGCGTCATATTGCCGCGAGCGTCGTACTGATAGCTTTTCACTACCGCAACTGCTGCACCGCCATTTAATGGCACCGCCGGCGCCGTTTCGGTTTTGACATTGCCCACGCGGTCGAAGGTGTAGGTGTAGATACCACCGAGTTTGTTGCGGTAGCTGGTTTTGTTGCCGAAGGCGTCGTACGCCATCGTTTCGTAGGCGTTTTCGGCGTCGGTGATTTTTGTCTGCAGATTGCGC